>Ga0256841_1000422_pt1 | contig 43900 bp, 31 predicted proteins | sample 356308metaG_FD_185971 | JGI IMG/M metagenome (GOLD analysis project Ga0256841, IMG submission 185971) | Hydrothermal vent microbial communities from Mid Atlantic Ridge, Atlantic Ocean - 356-308 | ecosystem: Environmental > Aquatic > Marine > Hydrothermal vents | place: Atlantic Ocean: Mid...
TCACAAATAGCACTAATGGCACTATTGCTGTTGCGCGACAAGATGATAGGATAGTCGTAAATTTGTTCATCCTCAATATTGAACCAATCGCTCAAACTGGCGATATCATACTTTTCGAAAGTTCCTTTTTTTCTGTTAAACTTATTGAGAACACCCTGTACGGTTCCCACCCAAATAATTCCGTTTCCGTCTTCTATAACCGTATTTATACCGTTATCGGAAAGTGAATTTGAATCCAAAGGATTATGGACAAATACGGAAAATGAATACCCGTCGTATTTATTCAAGCCGTTGGATGTTCCGAACCACATATATCCTTTGCTGTCTTGCAGAATACAAATAACCGAACTTTGGGATAAACCTTCGTTATAGTTTATATGTCTGAAAAAATACCTGTCCTGTTGTGAAGCGAAGTTGTTTCCCCATGAAAAAACAAACAAGCTGAAAACCGGAATAAATATGTTACGGAGTAAAAATTTCATACTTAAAATCTAAATTTTCGCTATTGATATAAATATATAAAACATTTGTATAGCTAAAAAGCCAAAAAACAAACGACAAAATGTAAAATAAAGAGACCCCGATAATATTATGTAATTAAAATTATATTTAGTATTTTTGAATCTTATTTTCAATTCCGGCATCTAACTTGAAAATTTTTTTAACAAATTAGTAAATAAGGAAATCATAATGGAACATTTAACAAAAGAAACTTTTTTACAAAAAGTCTTTGATTATGAAAACAATAAAGAATGGAAATTTCAAGGAGACTTACCGTGCATAATCGATTTTTATGCGGATTGGTGTCAACCTTGCAAATTAGTAGCTCCGATAATGGAGGAACTGGCGCAGGAATATGCCGGCAAAATCAATTTTTATAAAGTTGATACCGAATCCGAACAAGAATTGGCGGCGGTTTTCGGCATCAGAAGCATTCCTTCCATTCTTTTCTGCCCGAAAGACGATAAACCGCAAATGGCAGTAGGCGCACTTCCGAAAGAATCATTCAAGCAAGCAATTGCGGATGTTTTCAAAATAACGCAAGGCAATATTATATCTTAATAAACGAGGGCTGTTTTTACAGCCCTTTTTTTATTGTACATTTATAAATTCCACAATTCTGAATCCGTCTTGCCTTCCGCGCTCTTTGTTACCGTAAAATATGAAAGTCCAATTTCCCACAATCTTCTCCGGAAATGCAATTTCTACCGGTATTCCTTCCAAAACCAGTTGATGAAAATAATTCAATGAAATTGCATTAGGATTTCCGGGCTGCCTTACAACAAGACTATCGAACCTGACATCTTGGTTAAAAGAAAAACTGAAAATTATTTGACCGTCAGTTTTCACATCGTACGCACCGGTTATTTGGACGGCAGAAGTTGTATCTCTTAAAACTACAAATTCCTCGGTTGTTAGATTCTCCAAAATGTTAACGGAAATTGTTGTATCGGCAAAGTCTTGCAATTTCAATGTAACGGAATGATCACCGGTAACCAATTGATTTATTACTGCCGGAGTTTGTTGCCCACTGAAAACGTTATCGATGTAAACATCCGCACCCTCGGGATCCGATTGAATTTTCAAACTTCCCATAGGCGGAACCGGAGTCATCTCGATAAATACATCCGTATTCCGGTCTCTCAACACTTGCACGGTGAATGTAGTATCGTAATAGCCGGTAAGCGTAAGCGTCAAGTTGTAATTCCCTTCCAGAAGATTTGCAATGGTATATGGTGTTTGCACTCCAAGCGGTTCACCGTCGATAATAATTCCGGCACCTTGCGGATTAGAATCGATAGTTATACTTCCCCGGGGAACGTATTGCCTCAATTGTACCGAAACGTTTGTCACTTCACCGGCAACCACATTAACGGTTAAAGTTGTATCGGCATAACCGTTCCGTTTAAGTGTAAGTTGGTGTGAGCCTTTCGGTATGTTTACAAGTGTATCCGGAGTAATTTTGTTTGTGGCAACTCCATCCAAATAAATTCCGGCACTGTCGGGTTGTGATGTAACGAAAATACTTCCTTCCGTAAGCGATTTTTTCATTTGAACAAACTTCACGATTCTTTGATTTTTCCCCAACACAACTGAAAAAGTGGTGTCCTCATAATTTGCCAAGCGAAAAGTGAAAGTGTACGTGCCGGGCTTAAGGTTAATCAAACTGTCGGGTGTTGTTTTGCCCAGACTTGAATCGCCAGAGAAAATTTCCGCGCCGGCGGGTTCGCTTTCGAAAACAATAACTCCGTGATACAGAATTTTTTTCATTTCAACAAATGCGGAAGTTGTTTTCCCGCTGTAAACTTGAACGGAAAAAGTCGTATCAACAAAATTTTCTTTTTTCAAAGAAATTTCATATTCACCTGTTTCCAGTCCGGTCAAACTATCCGGTGTAACTTTACCGGTTTCAGTGCCAAGTAAAAATATCGAGGCACTGTCCGGATCGGAATCGATAAAGACCGTACCGTTTTTTTCCGGTTTCGGTTCTATTAACTCGTATTTGTCCACACATGAATTAATCAAAAAAAGTGATATGGCTGCAGTTATAAAAATTAATTTTTTCATTTTATTCTTACTATTTTAATTCGTCGATTTTTTAACCTTCCGTATGCCAATTTATTCGAAGCAACCGGCACCGAATCCCCCATTCCGATAGCAATGAAGTTTTTTCGCGGAAGCCCTTTCGAAACCAAATATAACATTACCGCTTCGGCTTGACGCTGGGTAATTTTAATTGCTTCAAGTTGATTTTCCCTGCTGTCTATATGACCTTCAATCCTCCACTTGGAACCCGGATATTGTTTAATCAAATTAGCAATTTTATTTAATTTCGACATTGCCGTTTTTTTAATTATTCCGGTTTCACCTTCAAATGTTGTTTCACTGTGCAAAACGAAAACATTGGGCAATGCTTCGCGTTTAGCTTTGGATTTACTTGCTTCCTCTCGTGATTTTCTGATAATTTTCTCAATGGGAACCGTATCCGGACAACCGTCATCATCTTTGTAATTATTTAATGTTTCGGCGGCATTAGGGCATTGATCAAGTGAATCGGGAATTGAATCGCCGTCATTGTCATAATCGGGGCAACCGTCGTGATCCTCAAAACCGTCAAAATCTTCCGCTAAACCGGGGCATTTATCCTCCGCGTCAAGAATTCCATCGTTATCGTTATCAAGTTCCGGACAACCGTCGTCATCTTCAAAATTATCAAAATCTTCTTTTGTGAACGGACATTTATCTTCTTTATCGGGTATTCCGTCGTTGTCGTTATCGTAATCCGGACAACCGTCAAAATCTTCGAATCCGTCTTTATCTTCCGGCAAATCTATACACCCGTCTTCGGAATCGATTATTCCATCGTTGTCAAAATCGGAATTTGAAAACAAAGTAAATGAAATGCCTGCCTTGCCGCTGATAAAGAAATCGTTATGATTGCCGAACTTTACCGCATCGAAATTGTCGTTTGTTACAAAATGAACGCCGGCGGAAAATTGCAGCCCCACAACACTCCCGAGTTTAACAATCAACTGCGGTTCAATATCAAATACAACGGATTTTTTTAACTTATCCGAAGAAATGTTGATTAATTTACTTACAGTAGCAGGATTGCTGAATTCCAACCAATAATAAGAAATTCCGGCATTTAATACCGGCAAAATATTGTTATTTATCGCATAGGAAACAGAGAGCCCGGCACCAAATTTATTCGACTTTGTTTTGAAACTTTCAGGAAACCCCAAGTAATTCAGTTCACCCATAAATTTTTCTTTTGAACCGGCAGCATATAAACCGTAGGCAAATCTGGTATGCGAGGGCAAAAAATAAGATAAATTTAAATTATATGAATCACCAGACCGCGGATTGTTATAATCGGAAAACAAATATGTAGAACCTCCGTTAAGCGAAAGGACTACCGAACTGTTCAACGGATTAGAATATACTATCTTTGAGTTTTGCGCATAAAACGAACTCAAATTAAAAATTACCGGTAAAAGTATATATAATATTTTTCTCATGGGTTCCGATTATTTAAGCAAAATCATCTTCCTTGTTTCAATGAAACTATTCTTATTCATTCCGGAAAATGCAACAACACGGTAAAAATAAATTCCACTTGGCAAATCATCTGCTACGAAATTGAATTTATAAACACCTGCCGGAAGTTGTTCCGAATCCAATACTTTACGGATCAATCTGCCGGTAACATCGAAAATGCTCAAACTGACCGTTGAGGTTGCGGGCAAACCGAATTTAATAATTGTTGAGGGATTAAACGGATTCGGATAATTATTATCGATAAAATATTGTTTTGGAATTCCGCTCTCATAATTTAAGTTTTCTATTCCGGTTAATGTTGAAAAGTTAGCGATTAATTCTTCTTCACCTTCAATTATATAAACAAATGCGGAATCGACCGAAACCGTATCCCCAGTAGAATCCGACCAATAATCGAATTTCCAATTATTATTCGGAATTGCTTTTAAGTGCGCCGATTGTCCGTATTTAAAAATACCGCAACCCGATGTAAATCCTGCATCCGGTGGATTTGCTTTGCAAGTTAACGTATAAAGCTCTTCATCAAAATTTGCAGTAACGGTTAAGTTTTGAGTGACCGTTAAATTAAATTCATTCTGATTGGAAAGAACTGTTCCGTCGGATGCAGTCCAATTAACAAACTTCCAACCGGGGTTTGCATAAGCTTTCAGGTTTGCACTTTGCATATATTTGAAAATGCCGCATCCGGAAGTAACTCCACCGTCAGTAGGAAGTGCGGCACAGCTAAGTGTAAAATTCCGTTCGGTAAATACCGCATCGAAAGTACGGTTGCTTTGGACGGTAAAACTTAAAACCGTATCGGTGGAAACCGGATTTCCGTTTTCCCTCCATTCCACAAACTTGAATCCGTAAGCGGCTTTGGCTTTAAGCACGGCGGTTTCGCCGTACTTGTAATTGCCCGTTCCTTCCACTGTACCGCTGTTTGCCGGAATCACATTGGCGGCAACTCTGAATGCCTTGATTTCAAAATTTGCAACCAAATTTCTGTTGCTTTCGATCGTAAATGTGTATTGAGGAGAAGTGGAAACGATAATGTTATTCTCAGTCCAATTTTTAAAGACGAAACGGAAATTTGGTGTTGCCGTAACCGTTACGGTTTCACCTTGAAAATACTGACCGTCGCCGCTTGTGCTACCACCGTTTTGCGGATTCGGCTCGGTATGCACAGTGTATTTAATACGTCTGAAATTCGCAACAAGGTTTCTGTTACCGTTTATTGTAAAAATAAATTGCCTGGAAGTAGAAACGACAATATTGTTTTCCGTCCAATTTAAAAATTCATATCCGTTATTCGGAGTTGCAACAACCGTAACGTTTTCGCCGTAAAAATATTCACCGTCACCCGATGTTGTTCCCCCTTGAGCAGGATTTGCTGAAGTTACAACAGTGTATTTTAATTTTTCAAAATTCGCTACAAGATTACGGTTGCTCGTTACAACAAAAGAATATTGTTGTGTTGTTGAAACCACCGCATTGTTTTCCGTCCAATTAACAAATTTGTATCCTTCGTTTGGTGTGGCGTTCACCGTAACTTGGGTTCCGTATTTATACACACCGTCACCCGTGGTAGTACCACCTTCCGTTGGGTTACCGGATGTGGAGACGGTAAATTGCTTCAGGGCAAAGTTAGCAGTTATCGATTTGTCCGCATCCATTATCACGTTAACCGGATTCGCAGTGGTTTGAATGTCACCCGTCCACCCGGTAAAATCGCTCGAATCGTCCGGATCCGCGAAAAGTTCAACGGTTTCGCCAAATGCAAATTGAGCGGAGTAAGGAATATTTACTCCGGTACCGTTCACATAAACTTTGCCGTCTCCATCCCCGGCTTTATTTAATGTTAAAGTTACATCAACCTTGAATGAACCGTCGGTTGTATTTGCTACCGGGATTCCGTTGTTGAATGTAAAATTATCAAATGTTAAAGCAGTTTGACCGTTTTGGGCGATGACATCGAAAGTGAGATAAACCAAAACTCCTTTTCCGCTTAGTGCAAAAATTCCATCCGCCGATACTTTAATCGAATTATCATCGGTCAGGTCGGGCGTTACTGTCCATGAAATTTTATCGCTCAGCGTTCCGGTTACGTCAACACCTTTAGCTTCAAGGATGGCACCGTCGAATTTCACTTTAAATTTATATGCGGTTACGTTCTGTCCGGTTAAATCCGAAGTATAGACGGGAATATTTATCGTGGTCAAATATTTGCCGCTTGTATCGGGAAGACTAACATTTACTTGCGCAAATGTTGCAAAACCGAATCCTATCAGCAATAAGAATGCTTTTATTAAAACTTTCATGGTTATTTCGAATAATTACGTGATTGGCAAAAAACAGAACGATTATGTTATCGTGAATTTATTTCAATAACAAAATAATTGTAATTTACAATAAATTATTCCGAATTTTTGTAACATAAATCACAAAAATGAAGTACATGGATTATTATGAGAAAACCAGAAGAACGTCCGTAGATTTAACAACAAGTGTGAAAAAAAGTGCCCTCCGGAACAAAGGAAAATAAAAAACCCCGATGCTCTTGAGAACACCGGGGTTGATTATGGGGCATCAAGTTACTTCATTAAGATCATTTTACGTGTTTGAGTAAATTCATTGGTTTTTAATTCATAGAAATAAATTCCGCTTGTCAAGTTGGAAGCGTTAAAATTAACTGAATAACGCCCTGCATTTTGTTTACCGTTAACTAACGTTGCCACTTCTTTGCCTAAAACATTATATACTTTTAGTGTAACATCCGTAGGTTTTGCCAGAGTATAGCTTATAACCGTAGTCGGGTTAAACGGATTAGGATAATTTTGTTTAAGTGAAAATTCTTTCGGAATTCCGTTTTCATCGCCTACGGAAGTCGGTGCATCCGGTTGCATTGTTAAATTAACTTGCTGTGCGGAATTGTAATCCGCCGTAACATTGTCTTGCTCGGCTGAACGATATCCGAAGTTATCGGATACGATTTTATATTGTCCGGCAGGAAGGTTTTCAATTTCGAATTTACCTTGCGGACCGGTAACCGAGTAAGCCAAAACGTTGTTGTTTTGGTCCATTACATAAACATTTGCACCGGGCACAGGATTGTTTTGCGGATCGTTAACGAAACCGTTAATTACAGCAAAGCCGTCTGCAGGCAATTCCGGCATAGGTTCGCAGTAGAAGTTTATTCCGCTTAATACTGTTGTTTCACCAACATCCAGCACATCCGCATCTTTCCAGAACATTGTTTGTGAGCCGTCGGATTTGTAGAATGTCGGTAAATATAGATCGCCGGGAACTGTAAGCAGAACATATTGCCCGGGCAACATACTTTCGAAAGAATAATTTCCGTTTTCATCCGTTACGGTTTCATAACGGTCAACGGGGAAAAGAACGTCGGGATGCAGAATAAATGCAACCACCATTGCTCCTTCAATCGGTTCATTTCCGGAACTCATCACGGTTCCCGAAATACCGTTTTCGTAAACGGGTACTTGTTGTAACATAAAATCGATTCCCGTTACATCGGCACCGTTTACTTCAATTCTGTCAGCTTCACTGAATGATTGTTTGTCATTATAATATTCAGGCAAATATTGGTCGGAAACCGGAACGCAAAGCAGAACATATTCGCCACCATCCCTAACATTAATCGAGTAATTTCCGTCGGCATCCGTCATACCTTTCAATTGATGTATATAGTGGAAATTCGGTGCAACTTTAAATACGTGAACCTCTGCTTCAACGGGATTTCCGTTTTCGTCGGTAACTTTTCCGCTTATCGAATAAATATCCGGCAATGACATAGGTGTAAGAGCGGCATCAAAACCGGTAAGTTCATCACCTTCATTCAATAGAATGTTGGTTCCGTCCCAAAAATGTCTCGCATTGTCGTAGAATTCGGGCCAATAATCTTGCACTGCCCTGAAATACAATTTGTATTCACCAGGTGCACCAACAACGGTGTAATTTCCGTTTGCATCGGTTTGTGAAACGTAAGCTACAAAATCGGTTACGGAAATCAAACTGACATAAACACCTTCCAGCGGATCACCGGTAGATTCATCTGTAACCGTTCCGGAAATTTTACCGCCGTTTTCCGGATTCGGTACGTCGCCAACCGTAACTTCAACCATGTTTGAGGGACCGCTTTCATTTCCGTTAAAATCTTCTGCGGTAACGTAGTAGGAATAAGTATGATTTTGCTCTACCATTCCGTCAACATATCGATGATACTCATTTGGTGAGCCTAAACGCCCGGAGTGAATCATCACGAAATCACCGGGGTCTGCCAAAGCCGCATCTTTACGGTAAATATTGTACTTAAAAGCATCATCGGAGCCTTTCCATTGCAATGTAACTCCCGGGTACATATCAATTTGGCCTACGGTAGCCGTCAATTCGGTCGGAGCACTCGGCTGCGCGAATAAACTTTGGACGGCAAAAAATGCTACCGTAAAAATTAGCAAAAGTTGTTTAAGTTTCATTTTATCCTCCGGATTATTGAATTTTAATTTCCAATCTTCGTTTTGTTTATGAAAATAATGTGCCAACAAAAAAAATGTTAATTTTGACGGAAATCACAATTTTTAACCAAAGCAAATGCCTGAATTCCGGTTAATTATGCCTGAACTACTACTTTCAGGCAATAATATTAATCATTTTACTAATTTAAGCCGTTTCCGGTTTCAGATTGTTGCGTATAGGAAAATTTAAAGTGGTTATCGAACTTTAGGAAATTCGGGTTCATAAGGTATCCGCGCTTTTGGCGGTGTCTGTTCGAAAAAATTCGAACCGATTTCGCCCAAAACCGACCCGCCTGCGGAACGGGCAGGTAAAACTCGCGGGGCGGGCGGCATTCCCCCCAGACCCCCCTTCCGCCCGCCCCGCGGAAGGCGACCTTTTCGGATTGGACGATTTCAAGTTTTTCTAATCCGCCAAGGGCGGATTGCTCGGCTTCGCCGAGCTTGGCGGCAAATTCTTTTTATATTCTAATTGTAATAAACATTTACCAAATTATGAGTTAAAACTATATTTCCGTTCACGCTTCTGAAAGGCTTCTTTTCCGCCCTCCAATATTTCACAAACATGCTGACGTATACCTTTTCTGAATAATATAGCTTCTTCTTTGACTTCTGATAATTCGAAAGTATTTTCTAAAGCACCAGAAACATATTCAAATTTAAATTTTTTATTATCTCTTCCTTTTTCTTGCCCTTCTTGATTCGCAACAATAACTTGCTCAGCATCTGCACCAACAACCAAATTAGGATTGTGTGTCACTATGATTATTTGTCGTTTCTTTTTCTTGTTTTTCACAAACGAAACAAGATCATCATAAACAGATCTGTTGTCTAAGTCATCTTCCGGTTGATCCAAGAGTATAGGCCATTCTTCATTACTCAAATCAATTAGAAGACGCAGAAGCACAAGTCCTTTCTTGCCGGGTGACATCTTGTCCAAAGGATCGTTCTTGTAGGCAATTTTAAAATCTAAATCAAAATAATTCTCTAAAATTTTTACGATAGCATCTTTCGCTGCTCTTCCTTTAATTGTTCTTATTTTACCATCAAAAACGCCATTAAGAAGGTTATTAATAAAATTTAAGTGACGGCTTGGATCAAATTGATATTCGTATTCATCTTTCCAAGCTACATCAGTATTGCGTTTTATATCCGGCTTATTTAGAAAATTATTTATGACTTCTTCATTAAATTGTTGTTCATTAAACCCGACTGAGACATTCAAAGATATGTCTTCAAATTTATTTTCATATTTCTTGAATTCATTTCCTAGCATATCGTAGGTACTAAAAATTTCCTTGTATGTATTAATAAGATTTTTCTTTTCTTTATCATAAAGGTTCTTTTTTGATTCAAGACTTTTCTTTTCAAGGGTAATTTTATCAAGTTTCTTTTGTTCGTTTCGTATTGCATCGTTCTTTTTTCTCAACTCGTCTTGCAACTTAATTTTTGCCATAAACGGTACAAGATCCTTCTTAATTTTTTCTAGCTCTTTTTTGTTAACTTTAATTTTTTCATCGACCGAAGCAATTATTTTGTCAACAGATATCAGTAGATTTTTCTTTATTTGATCAATCCCAGCAAACTCTTTTATAAAATCTATCTTGATCTCTTCATTGCCAAGATAAGAAGATTGCTCATCGCGCAATCTTTCCAAATCTTCCAATTGTTTGACCAAATTTTGCCTAAAAGCAATGAGGGTCTTTTTATCCTCAAATAAAATAGCAATGTTTGTTGTAGTATTTTTTTCTTTTTCTATTAGCGTCTCGTAGTCTTTAATTTCTTGGGCAGAAAGTCCAGATTTATTTTTTATATGGTCAGCTTCCTTTTGTAACTGAGCAATGTATTTTTTAATCCCGCTTTCCTTGCCGAGTTGTTTTATATTTTCTTCTAATTCCTCAATTTCTTGTTTAATTTGAAAAATGTTAGCAACAATTGCCGGAATTGATTTTGACAATCTTTTAATTTTTTCTAGATTGTTTTCATAATTTTCTCGTATTACATCGTCTTGTAATAAGACATCTTTAACAAATTTATTTAGTGTCTCACGGCTTTTAACATTTTTCTCGGAAAGCTTATTGAGATAATTTTGTGGTATATATAATATCTTCCTTTCCTCAGAATTATTATTACCCTCAACATTTTTAAGATAAGTGCTTTCACCATCCGCCCATACTACTTCAAAATTAAAATTTGGAGAATCATCAAAGTTGTATTGAGTAGAAACGGGATAATCAGCAAATCTAGTTTCTACTTCTTTTCTGTCAATAGTTTTGGCTATGTAATACAATAGTAATGATTTCCCAGTTGACTTTCCGCCGATTATAGTAGTTAGATTTTTATTGATTTCAATAGAATCCGAGAGGAAGTTGTCTTGCCCAGTATTATCAATAAATCGTACTTTATCAATGATGTAATAAGATTTTTTCGGTTCTGGCTCCTCATAACCAAAAGCAACTCTATCAATCGGTTCGAAAATAATTTGCCTTAATCCTTCAAAAGTCGTATCTGCTTTTATCCAACTAAAACCATATCTTTCAAGATCATTGCCTTTTTGGTCTCTAACTACAAATTTTTTGCCTAATTTTCTTTCGCAATCATCAAAAGTATGACAGTCAGAAGTAGAGATTACAGGTTTTGCTTTGGCTATTTTCTCTTTGTTTTCATATCTATCCTTTTTCAAGAAATATTTTCTATTTCCTTCGTGTCCAAAGAATAAATCACAGAAATCATCAAAAATATCCGATAATTCTTTTTTGATATTACTGTTAGCATCGGCTCTATTACTTCCCATACCACTAGCAACACCAGCTATTAAAAATGGGCGCTCATTGCCAAATGAATCTTTAAGAGATTTTTCTAATTTCTCTTTGGTTATGCTCACCCTATCATAGCCGCCACAAGCCATAATATCGTCATGTGTACAATAAGCTACTGCACCATTAGATTTTTTATTTTTTAACGGAAGATGAATAAGGAAATTTTTTATTTTATTTATGTCGTATTCACTATCAAAAATAAGATGACATTGTAGCTGTTCTGAATCTTGATTAACACTTACATCTAACCTAAACTCAACACAAGGGAAAAAAGTTTTATTCTTTAACTCTGGGATATCTTTTATTTTTCTCTGAAATATTTCATAACTTTCAATAGAAAAGTAATCAGTTATACCAAAAACAGCGACATCTGAATTTTTGATATAATCAATAAATTTTTCCCATACATCAACTCCGTCTTCTGTCTGGTATTGATCAGCGTGTTTTGCTCCAGGGACATGAATTTGTAAATCCCACTTTCGCCAAATTGATCCTTTAGAAAAACTATTGTATTTCATAATTAACTAAAAAATTTGCTTAAATATATTTTCTAATTCTTCCTCGGTAAATCCAGTTATATTTCTGTGTGGTATTTCTAAATTATCTAATACCGTTGCAAAGCGTAAATATCCATTTGAAGACCTTAATTCAACCCATTCAACGCCTAAATGATCAAGTTGATTTTTATTAGTTTGCGATAATTTATCCGCCACAAAAACCTTACTATCTCTAGCTATCACTGCATCCGCACTTTCTGGATTCCCCTTACCCATAAGTTTAACTTCGCATTTATATTCTTCATCTCCTTTTACCAAATAAAAATCAATTTCTCTTTCAAAGCTTAAATCATTATCAGTATTTTTACTTTTGATTCTGTAATTACTCCTATCTACTCCGAATAGCAAACAAAGAGTTTCCATTAATGGCTTTTCTACTCTTTTGCCCGCTGTACTCCATAAACCGCCTCTTAAAGCTGCTCTTTTTACCGCAAGTGTGTTAATAACAATAAGGCTCTCGCTTATATTTAAATCAACACTTACTCCTTTCAACTTTATAGTTAGGGTTATGTTTAAATCACCATCATCCTCAATTAATTTTTGAATTGAATTATATAGGGTTTCGTAATGTTCAAAAGCTGCTTCAATGACAATTTCTTTTCTGGCTGAATTGTACATATTAGCAATTGTTTTTTTATTAAGTCCAGAATTGATAGCTATTTCATCGGATGACAAGTTCTCATTCAAAAATTCTTTCTTATACCAATCTGCTGTGATATTCTCGTTTTTTAATTTTGCGTGAACAATTTTTTTAAAAAATTCTATTGCGTATTGTAGAAATTCAGCATTAATAAGAGTAACTACTTCAATACGATAGTCTTCACCTCTTAATAATTTTTTAATAATGTTTTTTGTAACTTCTGATGATAATGTAATGCTCATATTATTGTAATTTTTTAGAATTATTAAAAATGCTATAAGTTACGTCTATAAAACCAAGATTTTCTTTAATTCTTTCAAAGTACTTTGGATCGATTTCTGTTAAGAAAAAATGTCTACCTAAAATTTGAGCAGCTTTCCCTAAAGTCCCACTTCCAGCAAAAGGATCAAAAACTAAATCTCCTTTGAAAGAATAAAACCTTATTACTCTTTTACAAAGTTCTAGTGGGAAAACCGCACTATGTGTTTTGTCAAACACAGGATCGATTTCCCATACATTTGAAGTTTCGTATTCTCCAATTACCTTGCTTTCTTCAACTGTCTTTCGGTCGTATTGTTTTATATTCCAATCTATTAGTTTATCTGTTTTTTTTCTGTATACCATGACCATCTCTGTTCTTGCATTAGGTTTATAAGCAAGTGGTTTTCGATGTTGTAAAAATCCAGCATTGCGATTTTTTACACTTGCTTCCGGTTTTACCCAAACAATATCATCTATAAACTCCCACCCCATCTTTACAAGTAATGGATGAATATCATAAGGAATAGGATACCGCCTACTAGCATGTTGTCTGCTAACGCGAGGTATGATAATAGGCGAAGTATTTAAAATAAAGAAACGACCTTCTTTTGTAATTCTATGAACTTCCTTAAAAACTCTTTCCAAAAATTTCAAGTATTGTTCATAGCTTTGATAGATTGAATAATCTCTAGCATTATAGTAAGGTGGTGATGTAAAAGTAAGATGAACTGATTCATCCGGTACATATTTAATTATTTCCTGCACATCGCCAAGAACTACCTTGTTTCTAAGAAAGTCAGGAAATTCTGCATGTTTAAAGGAATTCTTTTTGGGGACTTTCGGAAAAAATTCCTTTTTAATAACATCTTGAATTATTTCGTTGGGATGATCTTTTAGTTTCTTTAATTCTTTTGCGACTAACTGGTTGTTCTTAAAAACAAGAAGCCCCCTAATAGCTTGCATAACTACTTCGGGATCAGGGTCTTTTAATAATTCAGTAAGGAAAGGAATAGCTTTTGAGTTACGTAATCGACCTATAGCAGAAGTCGCTTCTCTTCTTACATCCGCGCTTGGATCATTAGCAATAACTTTTTTAAATACAGGAAATAACGAAAATTTTCCTAGTTTAGCCAAATTTTTAATAGCTAAATATCTAATCTTTGCATCTTTATGATCTATTAAATACAAAAGTGGAGTGTCGTCAAAATCATTTGGTAATTTACCTAATTTATTTAATACAAAAAACAATCTGCCATTATTTTCTGTCTTCACGAATGAATATAACTTTTTCGTGTCAGATTTTAATTCTTCAATATATTCTTTTTTTAAAGTCGTATTATTCATATTTACTAAATTCATTTATATTAATTCCTCGATTGAAATATTCAACGCCTTCGCAATTTTCGCCACCACATATACCGAAGGCTTTTTAATAACGCCTGTCTCAATCTTGGTTAAAGTCGTATAAGGCACATCGGCTTTACGGGCAAGCTCGTCTTGAGACAAACCAAGACCAGTTCTTAACTTTTTGATTTTCTTTCCTAATTTATTGCCTTGATTATTCTCCATATTTTGATATCATAAAATTGTTGATATTTTCTTCTTTCATTATTATACTAACAAATATAATGAAAGCAAGCAAATTTTTACAAGTCAAAGATGAGAAAAAGCCCGCTTTTGGCCTGCGTGCTTCGCACGCAAAGGTAAAAAATATTTGAAGGGAAAATCGGCTGGCGTGCCCTTTTAAATTCCTCCCAGAATACCAATTGGCGGAGAGGGTGGGATTCGAACCCACGGTACGCGAAAGCGTACACACGCTCTCCAGGCGTGCCAGTTCAACCACTCCTGCACCTCTCCAAAATTGAAAAACAAATATACGATATTGTCTAATATTTCAAAACAAAATTTCTTGTAGATTGTAATATTTTAGGAAAAGATTCCAGATTTTTTATAGATTTGCAATTCCAAAACAGGAAGGGTGCCGGAGTGGTTGAACGGGGCGGTCTCGAAAACCGTTGAACACATTATGTGTTCCGAGGGTTCGAATCCCTCCCCTTCCGCATTTAACTTTCCAGCCGAAAGGGATATTAATCTTTAGCTATTCCAAAATTTTTTTCACGTAATCCAATCCGCCCAACTTTTGCATTTGCTTTAGTATCCATTTTTGCCTTTCCCTTAAATACGCAGAAGGTTTATGTACCGAAAATCTAACCGGCGAAGGCAAAACAGCGCTGAGCATTGCCGCTTCATATTTATTTAACCCGTGTGCCGGTTTATGATAAAATTTTTGTGCTGCGTTTTCTATTCCGTAAATTCCCCTGCCGAATTCCGCTATGTTAAGATAAACTTCGATAATTCTATGCTTACCCCAAATCAACTCGATTGCCAAAGTGTAGTACGACTCAAGAATTTTTCTGATAAAATCCTTACCCGGCCAAAGAAACAAATTTTTTGCAACTTGTTGCGAAATTGTACTTGCCCCGCGCAGTCTCTTGCCTTTTATTTTTTCTTTAATGGCTTTTTCTATTTCAACAACATCGAAACCGAAATGCTCCGGAAATTTCTGATCTTCCGAAGCAATTACGGCCAAAACCATATACTTCGATATATTTTTCAACGGAACCCACCGTATTCTTTTGATTTCTGTTGACCATATACTTGAAATTTCCGTGTTGTACGTCCGTTGAATAAAAGCGGTCGTGGGCGGATTTATCCATTTGAATAAAGCCACAATAAAAAACGAATAGAGGACAAAAACCGGAATTACGGAAAAAACAAATCCCAGTAGTTTTTTTGTTATTGAATATTCCCTGAGCTTATTTTTACCGGCATTTTTTTGCTTGTTCTTGTCCTTCATTCGAAAGGTACTCTCATTACAGGGTAAATATTATGTTTTTTATCGTAGTACGGTGACCGTTCGTAAAAGAAATTCAGCCTTTGCCAAGCATTGTTTCTAAAATTTTCGTCTTCTTGTAGTTTTTTGAGAAACTCTTCTTTTAATTTTTCGTTGTGTTCCAGCATTTCCTTTGCGATCGGTTCCATGGAATACATCTCGAAATATTCTTTCCGCTCAAAAATTATGTTGAAAAATCCCCATTTCAAAAACGAATCCCTTGACGCAGGTTCGAGCAAGTGCGCAATAAGACCCGCATTCCTTTGATTTGTACTAACGACAAATGTTCCCGCCGGAATCGTTATTTTTTTCTTCAAAACATCGTATTGAAAAGCGGGTGAAAACCTGCCCTCATAAGGAAATTCGGGAAACTTAACTTTTTTAAATTTATAAATTTCAACATTAACCGGCATGGTTTTCCGCATTGTATCCACTTTGATTCCGTGCAATTCGATTATGGGAACAATAGCGCTCCATTCTTCAGGAATCAGATAAAACTCCGGTAAGAATACAGAATCTTTAACAACGGGTCTGTTATAAAATTTAGTAACAAAATTTTCCTTTTCATGGGAATACTTAATGACCGGTTTGCCCGCAATCCAACTTGAATCGTAATATGCTTTATATCCTTTAAATTCAAAATTTGAAAACTTATTCATATCAATTTCAAAAGATATCGGATAAGCGTTTCTTTGTTTAACATATCGTTGTTTTGTAAATTCATCTGCCAAAATATTTAATTCCCTTAATGTTTTGGATTGGTTTGAAACCAATTCCAAAACCGCTTTGAGTAAGGAATATGTTGCAAACACTCTGTCTTTGTAAGGCTTGAGCATGTGAGTTTCAACCAGCAGTCCCCGTCTGTTTTGCACCGCTGCATAACCTTGTGAAAATCTTGGACCGGCCACCCAAGAGCGAAGTCCTTCTTTTGGATTTCCGTTAACGAATCCGACGTAAGGACCAATTAAAAACCCGTCTGTTTGCACTTTGCTTTCGATAAACGGTTTGAATTTTTGCTCAATCCATTTCCTGCTTTCCGGTGAAACAAACGGAGCATCAACAATATCGTAAGTTATTGTGTATTGATAATCAGCACCATCCGTTGTGTGAGTATCTATATAAAAATCGGGTAGCCAGTCACTGAAAAGTTTCAACATGGCTTTCATTTCCGGTGCATCGGCTTTGGTATAGTCCCTGTTCAAATTCAGATTTTGCGCAGTTACACGCCATCCCATTTCCGCCGGTCCGTTTTGATTTATTCTGTTATACTTACTTCGCCGTTCGTGACCGTCAACATTAAAAATCGGAACAACCAGTAAGATAACATCGTTTAACCAATCGACATGCTTATTTTCAACCAAAATTTCACGCAACAAAATCATGCTAGCGTCTTTGCCTTCAATTTCACCGGAGTGAATTCCGTTTTGAATTAATACAATTGCTTTTCCGCTGCTCTTTGCTTTCAAAGGGTTGAATTCACCCCCGGAAGCAACAATAAGAACATTTAATGCCCGTCCTTGCGGTGATATTCCGAACGATTTAAATTTTGCGTATGGAGAATGTTCTGCCAACCGTTCGAAATATTTCATAGTTTCGTCATAAGTTCCGGTTTCCAGATAACCGGAAAGTTCAAAACGTGTTTTCCAATTTAATTTTTCACCATTCTGTGCCGTACTGTTCATGGAAAACATCCACATAAAAGTTACAACTAAAATTAAAAGTCTCATTTTATCTCCCTGGCTTTCCCTGTGCAAATTAACTTTCAAGTTATAAATAGCTTAAGAAAATTAAAAGATTTTTTTATATTGCAATTCAATATCGGTATTACAATAAATCTCTAACAAATTAAATGTGAATATGGAACATTACGGCTTTTGGTCTCTCTTCCCTCCGCTAATTGCAATAGTTTTGGCCATTAAAACCCGTCAAGTATTTGTTTCGTTACTCTTCGGTATTTGGTTGGGATGGATTATTTTGAAAGGCGGGAACTTGATAGACGGAACCGTTTCAACAATTGAAGCGCTTGTGAATGTTTTCAAAAGTCCGGGAAACACAAGAACAATTATGTTCAGCAGTCTTGTGGGCGCGTTGATTGCATTTGTCCAACGTTCTGGTGGAGTTGAAGGTTTTGTAAACAGGGTTAATAATTTTCTTCACCGGTTGGAAGAAAAGAAAATCGGGCAAAGCAGGGTAATTGTTCAGTTAATGGCTTGGATGGTGGGCACGGCAATTTTTGTAGAATCGAGCATCAATGCATTAACGGTTGGCACAACATTCCGTCCGATTTTCGACAGATTAAAAATACCGAGGGAAAAATTAGCATACATTGCCGATTCGATTTCTGCGCCGACATGCATTTTGATACCGTTAAACGCTTGGGGGGCTTACATTATGGGCTTAATCGCCGCACAGGGCTTCGAAAACCCTTTGGGTATAATGGTTTCGGCGTTTCCACTTAATTTTTATCCTATGTTGGCAATGATACTGGTGGTAACAATCATTATCACACAAAAAGATTTCGGTCCGATGAAAAAAGCCGAGGAACGCGCTCGCAAAGAAGGGAAAGTATTGAGGGATGGCGCCGTACCGATGATTTCGACCGAAGTAATAGCAATGGAACCGAAGAACGGCGTACGGCCCAAAGCCCGGAATATGATTATCCCAATTGCCACAATGGTTGTGATGATGCCGTTTATGTTGGTGTTTACAGGCTGGAACAATGTTGAAAATATTGAACAATATCCGTTATGGGAAAAAATATTTTTTGCAATCGGTCAAGGTTCCGGTTCGGCGTCTGTTTTATATTCCGTATTGATTTCAATTTTCGTAGCCGGAATTTTATATAAAACACAAAAGATTTTTTCATTTAAAGAAACCATGGATTTGCTTTTCAAAGGCGTGGGCGGTTTAATTCCCCTTGCTTTATTAATGATGCTTGCATTTGCCATCGGTACGGTTTGCCGCGAACTGGGAACCGGTCATTATGCCGCCGAACTTTCAAAGCAATGGCTTTCCCCTCATTTTGTGCCGTTCATAATTTTTCTCGTTTCCAGTTTTATTGCATTTTCAACGGGCACATCTTGGGGTACATTCGCAATAATGATTGCCATTGCGGTTCCCATGGCACAAGCGATGGATGTAAATTTACCTCTCTCAATTGCCGCTGTTTTAGGTGGCGGGGTTTTCGGCGACCACAGTTCGCCCATTTCCGATACAACAATAATATCTTCAATGGCTTCGGCAAGCGATCATATAGATCACGTTAAAACACAATTGCCCTATGCATTGACAGCCGGAGTAATTGCAGCAATCCTTTACTTGGCACTTGGCTTTATTTTTTGATTATTATAATTCAATTTATTTAACTAACAACATTTTATGAGTTTGAACAAAATCCCCCGCTTTTAATTTATAGAAATAAACTCCGCTCGGTAATCCGCCCTTAACGATTTCCGGACTAAAAATTACTTGATATGTGCCCGCACTTTGTTGTTTATCAACCAGTGTGGCAACTTCCCTTCCCAGAACGTCATATACTTTTAATTGAACCCGCAAAGCCTTTGATTCCGCTTTTTGTGCGACCGGTATAGCATACTTAATTATTGTGGACGGATTAAAAGGATTCGGATAGTTTTGATAAAGTTTAAATTTTTCGGGTAATTGTATTTCGCCTTTTACGGGCACCACATCAGTCTGTAAATCATCGAAATAAAGTTCGCCTTCTTCAGAACCGTCAGGGGATTTTTTAATTACGATGCTATGAAATTTTTTGTTCCCCGCAATTCCCAAATCACCTAACGATATGGTTTTCAATTTCCAACCAGTCCAGTTTAACGTATCGACAAAATACGGATAATTCGTTCCATGCGAATCTCTGAACCAATACTCGAGCACATTGTGGCTAAAATCACCGAAAATCCACAACCCGAACAAACTATTGTCGTTATTACCCAAATCCGGTTCTGCAGGATTATACAACCTGCAAATTCCGTTTTCGGCCGTAAACTTATATGTCAGCTTTCCCGATTTCGCGCCATTGTATTTTTTCCCGGTTGTCAGTTCAAATCCTGTTACTGAAGCATCAATTCCGGTTGTACTGCCGCTTTGTCCGGGCTGCCACCAAAGCCCCTCCGTTTCGAAACTATCGATTATACTGCCGTTTACATAACGGTCTTTTTCCGTCGTAAAATTAATCTCGTAATCTTCTTCTAGTGTTAAACCGTCTGTGTCGCCTATTCCGGATTTTAATATAACCTTGTAGTTGGAGTTGTATTCCAAAGGATAAACCGGCCAAAAGATTATTTGCCCTTTGGCAAATGCGGATTGATCGGCGGCTAACGACACGCTGTTGCCACCGGCGTCTTTGAAAAAAATATTGTTCCCCAATGTGTTCACGCTAACCGGTGCATCAAAAGTGAGAATAATTTTGACTGTGGTACTGATATCGGCTGAATTGTCCGCCGGATAATACGAAACAAGATTCAATTTTTTCCGTGTATGAAACGAAAACGAGTACGGTGCAGCCAATGCAACATTAAAGATGGTATGCGCTGTTGTATCTATTGTAACTGTGTATTCCGTATCCTTGCTAAATTTGTTCGATGGAATAAACTCGAGCAATTTATCGTTATCCGACCATTGAAAAGTGCCCTGAACGTCCGGCGAAATTACAAATGCAGATTCCACACTGTTTTTATCCATTGGGATATCGAATTGAATCGATATTTTGGAAGACAACCGCACATCAGCAGAACCGCTTGCAGGAATAGTAGAAATTATTTGCGGAATGTTATAATTTTCAACAAGCGTAAGCCATTTGTCGGCGAATGAAGTTTTATTCGCTTGCACCGTTACATCGAGCGTATCGGTTGAATAATCTTCGGCGGTTACAATTACTTGATAATTTCCTGGTGCAAGACTGTCGAACAAATAAAAACCGTTGTTGTACGTATCCCCGTTGTAAGTTTTATTGTCAGGCAAAAGCGTTACCGAAACATTGTTCAACGGTTTTTTCCCATCGGTTGTGGATGGGATATAATAGTAATCCACCAATTTATCATGGTCGCGCAAAATACCCGCAATTTCACCTACTTGTAAAGTTTGCAATCCGTAATAATCGATAAATGCTTTGGCAATTGCCCATGCTTCGTGTTTGAGATAAGCATCATTCCTCAATCTCCACGATTCGGGAATGTAATCGTGAAAAGACCCTTCCGATAAAGTACCGGGCATTGTAAGATTTCTCAGTACGCCCAAATTAAATCCTAAAAACGAATAGTCGCCGCGTGTATATTTTGTAGTAGTTCTGTGCGCTTCGTAAATTTTCAGAGCCATTATATCGCACATTTGTTTTGCTTGGGGAAATGCAGGCGAACCGTTAACTTCTTTGTAAAGCAGTAAGGTGTAATTGGTTTGCCCGTTATACGCATTGCTGTGAATTGAATGAAAAAAATCCGCATCAAAATTATTTGCATCTTCGGAAATTTGCGAGAGCGGCAAATCATCCGATGAATTGTTTGTTACACGGCTCATTCTAACGTTTGCGTTGAAGCTGACAAGCAAATCTCGCAAATATAACCCTTTTGCCAAATTGCCTTCCGATTCCCAAAATCCCGTCTCCGGGATGTAGCGGTCGTTACTGTCGTGACCGCCGTGACCGGGATTAATGTAAATTTTTAAATTATTAAAGTCTTGGGCAAAAATAACATTAATCGCCAGAACCGTTAAAACCAATATTTTTTTCAACATGATATTTTGATAAATTTATTATTATTCAAGTTTATATTAATTGTATTGCAACTTAATTAAACGGATTTCCCCGTTGTTTGTATGGTAAACGATTTCCGTTCCGTCAGGCGACCATTCACCGTACATTTCAATTTCGTTTGCCGTGTCGGTCAACTGCACTTCGGTTTTTCCATCCTCACTTTTTACATACAAATCGGATGCGGTATAATTGTAACCGTCATCTTTATCTTTCATAAATAAAATCCATTTGCCGTCAGGCGACCATTTGGGATAATTGGCATAGCCCAACTCAACCAAAATATTTCCATTCAAATCACAGATGAATGTTCCCTTGCCTCCCGCGGTAAATAAAATTTTATCGCCAGCCGGTGAAAGCGAGGGCCACAAATAAATTCCTTTGCCCAATGGATTTAATTTTTTCCTTTCACCATTGATGCTAAGGAAGAGATTTCTGTCCTCAATAAAAACCGAAACGGATTGATTGTTTGTTTTTAGTAATTTAGCGGAAGCGGTTTTCATCACACCTTGCGCAATATAAAATACATTTCCATCCATATTAATTTGAGGCGGTGATAAATTCCTAACACTCTCTTCCAACACGTTTTCTTTTTTATTAATCAAATCATATTCAAATAGCGAATGGAATTTCCTTTTGTTTTTAAAATTAGTTGTGCGGTATATTAATTTGTTTCCATCCGCGGTAAATTGGAATTTATATCCTATTCCCGGCTTGCTGGAAATTTGCTCTAGACTTCCGGATTCGAGCGACAATTTCCATAAACCGTTGTAATTTTCAGATGTAAAAAAAACAGCTTCACCAGCGGGAGAAAATTTGGGAAAGAAAAATTTACCCTGCGATAAATCCGTTAATTTCCGGTCTTGCAAAACCCTGATATTTCCGGCTGTCAACACCGCTGCCGTTAAAAACCAAAGTAAAAATATCCGTTTCATTTTACCTCTTTGTATGTAACCTTGATTTCTTGCTTTATTATTTTACCGTCTGCATCGGAATAAATTATATGCTTGCCATCCGGCATCCAAACCGGATTTTCGCCTTCAATTTCCGTCTGTATAATTTTCAACGGATTTATGATTGCAAACTGTATTTCATTTGCAATTATTCTCATTCCATCCGATTTTTCTTTCGTGAAGACAATTATTTTTCCATCCGGCGACCACCGCGGATTCCGACCCTTCACAATAAACTTTTCGTTTCCCTTTTCGTCTTCAATAAAAATTCCTTTGCCCCTAACTTCATATACAATCCGTCCGTCAACAGGCGACTTGAATGCTTCAAGAATATTTTTATCAACGGAACGCCAAACATAAAAAGTATCGGGAGTAATTTTATAAACAATTCCGCCGTAATTAACAAGCGTAAATGAATTCAGTTCGTTCGAAGCATTAACGGATTTATTAATTTTCTTCCGGTGCAATTTATCTCCAACAAAGTAAACAATTTGATTATTCAGCAATGCCGGCGGAGATATTCTTCTTTCGGACGATTCAAAAATTTCAATTCTACCGCTGCCGGCATTTTGCATCAATAGCGTGAATTGGGTCCTTTGTTTCTTCGAACCTCTAACCCGTAAGCGGTAAATTACTTCTTTACCGTCATCACTAATCGCAAATCTAAAACCGGCGCCATTTCCCATCGTAAGGTTTTTAAGTCCGTTTTTCTTTAAATTTTTCACCCACAAACCTTTATAATTTCCGGTTGTCAAGTATAAGTATTCACCGTTTTTTGAAATTCGGGGGTGATAAAATTTCCCTTCGGAAACACCGGTTAAAATAATTGCACCGGAAACCTTTATATCTAACGGAATTCCATTTTCTATTGTGTCCTTCACAACAGCGGCTTTTTCCTCTTTTTTACTCCGGCAGGAAAAAATGAATATTACAATCAATATCAAAAATATCTTTAATTTCATATAATTTTAATTTAATTTTTCTTTCTTGTATTTTTATTTTCCGCTTTAAGCGTATCTTTGCCGTACTTTTCCAAATCGCGTTGGTGGATTGATTTATATCCTTTAGGTTCCGGTTGGTTTTCCATTTTTACGGGTTTATTACTTTTAACTGTTCCGGTCTTTTCCCCGTTTCCATTGCAAGCACTCACAAGCATTATAATTAATGAAGCTGCAATTATTTTTTTCATATCGTCCCCTTTTATTTTAACAATGTCATTTTACCCGATTTACGCAATACCTTGCCCGTATTACTTTTAAAGGTAACAGTATAAATATAATTGCCCGAGCTGACTTTTTCACCGTAATTATTTATGCCGTTCCATTCAGTCTTGTATAAACCGGCTCCGGCTTCAATTGTTTCCGTGTAAATTGTTTGTCCGAGCGAATTATAAATTTTCAAAGTTACATTACCGCTGGAAGGCAAATTAAAACTAATGACCGTTGAAGGATTAAAAGGGTTCGGGTAATTCGGGTAGAGTGTGAATTTGTTCGTGATTGCCAATCCACCGTTATCAACCGAAACGGGCTGTTCGAAAAATTCAATTATTTTCTGCATCAAACTTATTCTTGAATTTTCAGGATAAACGGTTTCGAATGGCACAGCAAGGTAAACCAACTTTCCGGGGGAGCTGCCGCCCGGGAAAATGCCTTCGAAAGAAATTCCCGCATAACCGTTGGCAGTGGAGACATTGACGTATTTGAAAATATTTTCCGCCCCGTTAATTGCTTCAATTGCATCGGGCCAATCCACATCGAAAGTTCCGTGGGTTCCGTTATCGAAAGTCATTGCCTGAAGAGTTGAAAACAATGAATTGCCTACCGGTTCAAAGGAATAGTAAGTGGCTTTTTGTCCGTTCGGTGCATCAGCAATGTAATTTGCCTTCAAATATTGATGATAAAACACGACATCGGCCGAACCGCCTTTCGCTTCCAAATCCCAACCAATTTCCGCACCGCTTACAAAAAACTTACCTCCGTGCTTGAGGTAATTTTCAACCGTGTCTTGTTCAATAGCGTTGAACGTTTCATCCGCAGTACTTTCGTCGCCGAGAATCCAAATAACAATAGAATAATTACTCAATGAAATTTTACCTCTGAAAACCGCTTCGTTTGAAGCCGAGGCAAATGAATGCCCGCTTTGCAATAACGGCAGACCGTATTTGTTAATATAATTTCTGGTATTGTAAACAGTTCCCGCATTCCGGTCGAATCCGTTAACAATAAGAATATCCGTGCCGGCTGATGGCAATGCACCCAAGGTTTCGGTTTCTTCCGAGTCACCGGAAACGTTATATGCTTTAACTTTAAAATAATAAACAGTATCCGGACTCAATCCGTTCACATAAATGTCCGTTCCCGTAACGTATAGCGGTGAATTAAAATTCACACCGTCCGTACTCTTAAAAATTTTGTACCCTGCCGCTCCTTGTACCGCCGAATACTGCACTCTAACCGTATTTGCACTCTGAACAATAATGCGTAAATCTTGCGGAACACCGGGCGGAGGCAGTGCACCGCTTCCGAATCTGTAATCGATCAAATTCCACAGTTCCGTTCTGTTTCCGTCGTAATTCAATGCCCACATTCCAACACCTTTCAAGTCGTACGCTATCGCAAGATCGTATTTCAAACTCAGACTAGAATCGTTATCGTACCACAATTGATGCCACTGCCCGTCGTTCCAACGGGTCCACGGGGTTTTGTAATTGGTTGACCACAATTCACCGTAAGTAGCGGCAGTTTGGATATAAGAGCGGTAGCGCGGACTTTCCACAAAATCCGTAACCGGTGCACCTTCTGCGGAACTTGAAGTTTTAAAATGAGTGCCGAAATAAGGAACACCCAAAATTAATTTTTGCGGATTGCTTTGCCTGACCGAAGCATATTGCGAAACCACCGTATTGGTTACGTTGTAATTGCCTCCGGTCAAAGGTGAAGTTGGTCCGGCATTTGAACTCCAGCTACCGAAAAAATCGTACGCCATTATGAAAATATAATCGCAACTGGCGGCAAGCCCGTCCAAATTCCAATAACCGCCCCAATTGACTGCAGGTCCGGCAAACGAAACCTCTTTTCCAGGAAAAGCGGCATGCACGGAATCGGTTAGAGCCTTCATAAAACTATTAATTCGTGAACCCCTGTCTTCTGCGTAAAGTCCTTCAAAATCGACGTTAACACCATCCAAATTATATGAGGAAATTTTGGCTTTAACATTGTTAATAAAGTTTTGTTTATACGATTCGTTTGTGAGCAAGCCCCTTATTTCATCTTTATCGAAATTGACGGCAACCATAATTATCTTCACACCGTTGGAATGTGCGGAATTAATTACATCCGTCCACGGCCAACCGGCGGGATTGCTGATTGTCCCATTAGCCGAAACGGAAAAATCGAATGCGGCGATGTGCGTGAGTAAATCATATCTTAAATTGTTGTGTGCACCGTTCAAATATTCCCAATCCGGTAAATAGCCGAATACGGTTTTGGACAAGCCTGCAACTTTTGTTTCGTCAAGCGGGAGAATTTTTTCTTTTGTTAAATTTGTTTTATTTAGAATTTTAATATTCTTCCCGAATCTCTGCCAATCTTCTTTATGAATACTGTGGAACTCTTGTGCAGTTATAAAATTTAAGTTTATCAGAAAAGCGAAAAGAAGAAATATTTTGGTTGACATAATCAAATCCGGAAAATTAGTTAAAATATATTATCGGGAACACAATATAAAAATTAATCCCCGATTTATTTGGATAAAAAAGCAATAATGAATATTTTATCCGGCGATAAAACTAAAATAAAGGAGAAACCATGATTTCGCAAAAGATGGAAGAAGAATTAAACAAACAACTGAACGAAGAACTGTTTTCATCTTATCTCTATCTTTCCATGCGCGCATATTTCGAAGATAAAAACTTAGCGGGTATGGCTCAATGGATGAAGTTGCAAACCGAAGAAGAAAATTTACATGCCATGAAATTTTTTGATTATATTGTGCGTGTGGGCGGAAGGGTAAAACTTGAAGCGATTAAAAAACCGAAGTTCACATGGAAATCCCCTCGGGCGGCTTTTGAGGATGCACTTAAACATGAAAAATATATTACCGGAAGAATTAATTTTTTAGTCGATTTGGCTTACAAAGAAAAAGACCACGCGACGGCAACATTTCTGAATTGGTTTGTTGACGAACAAGTTGAGGAAGAAGATACGGTTTCGAAAATTGTGGATAGTTTCAAACTTATCGGAAACGACCCGAGCGGTCTGTTTTTACTTGACCGTGAACTTTCACAGAGGAACACAGCCGGTGCCGGTGAACCGGAAAATTAATTTGTCTTTTTAAAATATTTTTTTGTAAAATTAAGTTTCAAAAATAATTTTTTTGGAGATTAACAGAATGTCGCGTAGATGTGAAGTAACAGGAAAAAGACCAATAAGCGGAAGTAATATTTCGCATGCCCATAACGTAACCAAAAGAAGATTTTTACCGAATCTTCAAAAGAAAAGAATTTGGGTTAAAGAGCTTAATAGATTCGTTACCGTTAAATTAAGTACAAGTGCATTGAGAACAATTGCCAAAAACGGTACCGGCGAATTGGCAAAATTAATCAGAGAGAAAAAAATTAAAGTGAGATAAACATCTTTATAGCCTCCTTTTTTTGTGCCCGGAATTTTTCCGGGTTTTTTATTTTAAATCCGTATTCCCGCAAAATCTTAAATTTCCCATCACTTCAATCATTAGCCTGAGTTTATTATCTTTAATGTTAATTTTTCAGTTAAAAGGAGTAACAGCGTTGAAAAAATTTATCTTTCCGGTTCTGGTATTCTTTACAACCGTTTTGTTTTCACAAACACCATTAATAAACGATAGCAAAAGTGAAGAAGTTGTAAAAAAAATAGTGAGCACCTCTCTTGAAAATTGGACAAGCTACAAATGGTTGGGCGAACTTTGCAAAATCGGTCCGAGACTAAGCGGATCGGATAACTCCGTAAAAGCGATAAAATGGGCAAAAGCCAAGATGGAAAGCATGGAACTCGATTCCGTTTGGCTGCAACCGTGCAAAGTACCGCACTGGATCCGTGGCGAGGAAAGGGCGCTTTTAATCAGCGACAAATTGAATTTATACAAGGAATTGAAAATCACCGCGCTCGGCGGAAGTGTTGGAACGGAAGGCGAAAAACTGATTGCACAAGTTATCGAGGTACGGAATTTCGATGAATTGAAAAAATACGGGGACAAAATTAAAGATAAATTCGTTTTTTACAATGTACCTTTCGCAGATACTTTGATAAACACATTTGCCGCTTACGGCAGAGGTGTAAGATACAGGGTTTACGGCGCTATTGAAGCGGCAAAATACGGAGCAGCCGGAGTAATAGTCCGTTCCGTAACTTCCAAATACGATAGCATTCCGCACACCGGCGTAATGCTTTATGCCGATTCGTTAAGAAAAATACCCGGCGTTGCAATCAGTCAACAAGACGCCGACTTTTTGAGCGACATTATTCATTTGGATAACTCATTGCAAGTCGGGTTGAAACTCGGTTGTAAAAACCTACCGGAAAGTACATCTTACAATATCATTGGAGAGATAAGAGGCAGTGAACATCCCGAAGAGATTATTTTGGTCGGTGCGCATCACGATAGTTGGGATGTTGGTCAAGGCGCTCACGATGACGGAGCGGGTGTTGTGCATTCCCTCGGTGTTTTGTCTTTATTTAAAAAATTGAACATTAAACCTAAGCGTACAATCCGCTGCGTGCTTTTTGCAAATGAAGAAAACGGCTCGCGCGGTGCAAAAGCGTATGCGGAATTTGTTCAGAACTCGAACGGGAAACATATTGCCGCAATTGAATCGGACAGAGGCGGATTTACACCGCGGGGTTTTCATGTCACTACCGATTCACTCACATTAAAAAAGTTACAAGAATGGTCACCGCTTTTATCCTCTGCGTTAATCGATTGGATAAGACCCGGGGGCAGCGGTGCGGATGTTTCAAAGTTAAAAAATGTAAAAGCCCTATTCGGATTCGTACCGGATGGTCAACGGTATTTCGATTTGCACCACTCGGCTCACGATACATTCGATAAAGTTCATCCGAGGGAATTGGAATTGGGAACAGCAGCAATTGCTTCTTTAGTTTACCTAATTGCGGAAAAGGGATTGTGAATAATGCCCCTTGCAATCCGGGAGGCAAGGATTGCAAAGGGCTGCGGTATTCAGTCACTTAACGCAATGCGGAGCGTCCGGTTTTTGTTTTTTCCTTTTTCCTTACAATCCCTTTTTTCTTTTTAACCTTTTCATATAAATTTGTTCTTGTCCTAAAAGTTTTACCGTAGTTTTTTCGAACGGTTTTTCCCGGTTCACGACTTTCAATAACCTCCCTTCTTTCTTTTAACCGGAAGTTATCCTTCTTCACCTTGCGTGAAGGTCTTCTTTCAATTCCTTTACTTTCGTAACGGCTTAATTCACCTACGGATTTTTTTACTCTTTTATTTTTGTTAACGAAAACCGGAGCGGATTTTTTGTTACTTCTTTTGCTTATAATTTCTTTCTTTACTGTTCCCGGATTTCTATCGCGTTTTACTTTAAAGCCTAATTTACCGGTTCGCAAGGAAGTTTTACGTGTGGATTTTTTGATTTTAATTTCACCTTTGCGCTTGAAGGATTCCACTTCCCTTTCCGATGGTCTGAATACCCTGATCTCACCCGGGCGCTTTATTTCCCGTTTTGCAAAGTGAGAGCGTGAAGAAACGGTTCGTAATTTGGTTTCGCGCACTCTGAAATTTCCTCTCCGTTCAACAATCCGTCTGTCAATACCGTAATTAATAATCCTGCCGTTCCTTGCATAATAATTTGTTCTGTATTTCGTTCGCGAGTATATCCGGTAGTTGTTGTTTTCAATGTAGATATTTACGTTTGGTCTGCAAAAATTATTATATCTTACAAAATGCCAATACGTGTATGGGGTTCTCCATCTAACGGAAAAACGTATACCGGCATTTACGTCGAATCTTGCATAAGGCGGCAGCGGAGCCCAACCGATGTAGAAATCGTTATATCGCCATTCAACCCAAGCCGGCGCCCATTCGTAACCGGGTAACCATAACCAGCCGTAGTAATCGTCGTAAAACCATCTTCCGTAATGGTAAGTTGCCCATCCAAACGGTTCGTACGATTCCCAATACCAACCGTATTCCGTCCAAGCCCATCTGCCGATAGTATAAGGTCGCCAATTATACGGCACATCGTAAGGATGCCAAGCATAAACATTGTAATCAATCTCTATCCATTCGCCGTAAGGTTCAAGCGAAAAGTAAAAATAATCGAAATCAATGCCGTAACGGTAGCGGTTGTAATTATGCGCTTCGCCAGTTTTAACTGTGGCGAAGGAAATTAATATTAAAGTTATAATAAAAATTGTCTTTTTCATTTTACACCTCGCGGTTGTTTCAACACTTGAATTGCAATGACCGTACCAACCAAATAAATTCCGGTTTTCGAACGAAAAGAACTTCGCGCATAAAGCTGATTGTACAATTTTGTAAACATTTCATTTTTTTTGAATACAACTCATACCGCATTGATACGTAACCATAATTTTTGGTATCTTTCAAACGCAGTCAATAATTTTAAGGGTAAAACAATGAAAATATTTGTCAACTCAGCTTTCATTTTAATATTGTTGTTCACGGTTTCCTGCACAAAACAGGAGAATAAAATGTTACCTAACGAAGAAGCGAAATTAAAAGCAAAGATAGAGCAATTCGCACCGGTAAAAATCACTTACGATCATTCTTTATTAAATGAACGTCAAAAAGAAGTAGTAAAACGGTTGCACGCCGCCGCTCAATTGATAGATTCAATTTTTCTGCGGCAAGTCTATTCCAAAAATTTCGAAATAAAAAAACGTTTGGAAAATTCGAACGATCCGCTTGATAAATTACGGCTGGAATATTTTAAAATTATGTTCGGACCTTTCGACCGTCTCGATCATAATAAACCGTTTATCGGCAACGAAAAGAAACCGCTCGGTGCAAACTTTTATCCGGAAGATATGACAAAAGAAGAGTTTGAAAAGTGGGTTAAAGAACATCCTGAAGATGAAGAAAGTTTTACATCCGAATTTACGGTAATCCGCCGGAAAGACGGAAAGTTAATTGCCGTTCCCTACACTGTCGAGTATCAACCCGAACTTGAACGGATTGCATCACTGTTGGACGAAGCGGCGGAATTTGCCGACAATCCATCATTAAAAAAATATCTTACTTTACGAGCCAAGTCGTTCCGGACAAACGATTACTTCGAAAGTGATATGGCTTGGATGGATTTGAAGGATCACACTATTGAAGTAGTAATTGGACCTTACGAAGTTTACGAAGACGAACTTTTTAATTACAAAGCTTCTTACGAAACATTTTTAACAATTGTAGATCCGGCCGAAACCCGGAAGTTGAAAAAATTTGCCAGCTACCTCAATGAAATGGAAAAGAATTTACCCATTCCGGACGAGCATAAAAATTTCGGAAGGGGTTCCGAATCACCAATAGTGGTTGTGCAGGAAATTTATTGTGCCGGCGATGCAAAAGCCGGCGTACAAACTTTGGCCTTTAATTTACCCAATGATGAACGCGTGCGTAAAGCCAAAGGTTCGAAAAAGGTAATGCTTAAAAATATTCACGAAGCAAAATTTGAAAAATTGCTCAAACCGATTGCGGAAATTGTTTTGGTCCCTGAGCAATTGAAATTCGTTACGTTCGATGGATTCTTCAATCACACTTTAATGCACGAAATGTCCCACGGAATCGGTCCGGGTTTTATCACGGTTAACGGCAGAAAAACCGAAGTTAAAAAAGAATTGAAGGATACATATTCGAAACTTGAAGAATGCAAAGCGGATATTTTAGGAATGTATAACAATATTTTCATGATTAAGCAAGGTGTCTTCCCTCCCGAATTTGAAAAAGACATTTGGGTTACTTTCCTTGCCGGGACGTTCCGCTCGGTTCGTTTCGGAGTTTCGGAAGCACACGGTGGCGGAAATGCAATAATATTCAATTACCTGTTGGAAAATGGGGCTTACCAATTCGATGAAAAAACAGAAAAGGTGAAAGTTAATTTCGATAAGATTTACAAAGTGTTAACAGACTTGGCAAACAAAGTGTTAATGATTCAAGCAACAGGTGATTACGAAGGTGCAAAAAAACTAATTGCCCGTTACGGAATTGTCACTCCCGTTATGAAACGGCTTGTTAACAAACTGAAAAATCTGCCGGTTGATATTAAACCTGAATTTGAGATTGACGGGAACAAATAAATTACTCAAGTTGACCATTTATTAATTCGGTTATTTTTCGGTTTTGCCTTCGACCTCACGACTTAAGGCGTGGGTTAACGCTTATAAAATTCAGCGGTCAACTTGAGTAAGTTAATTTTGTTAAAATTAAAACCGGTTTTGGATGATTATTTATTTCTTATATGAATAAATTTGGTAAATTAAATAATTTACTTGTTTTTTACCGGATCAAAATACCGTTTACTTTTTTGCGGAAGGGACTAAAAACCGCCATTGTGTTCCTTTTTTTTTAATTATTTAAGTTTAAAAGTAACCGGTACCACAATTCTAACGTTAACTGCCTTGCCACGTTGTTTGCCGGGTTTGAATTTTGTGGTTAGAACGGCACGAACAGCAGATGAATCGCAACCCATACCGATACCTTTAATCACATTAGCCTTCTCCACTATTCCGCTTTTATTAATAAATGCTTCCACGAATACTTTTCCTTGAATGCCTGTGCGTTTTGCAAGCTCCGGATAAATTATTTTCTTTTGTATTGCTTGAAGACCGCCAAGCGGTTCGGGTTGTTCTTCCACCGGTTTGAAAATAAAAACCGGCTCTTTGTCTTCCGTTTCTTCCGGAGGCGCGGGCGGTTGTGCAGGTACGGATGGTAACAATTCATTACTTTCAATTGGAATGTCCTCCAAAATTTCATCTGCCGGAGCTTCAACAGGCACCGGAGGTTCAGGCGGTGGCGGCGGTTCTTTAATAGATGTGTTTATTACATCTTCCGCTGTTATAATTTCCGGTGGCTCCGGAGGTGCAACAGGCTTTTTGGCTTTAACATTAAAAACTTGAAAGGCGGTTATCACAAGACCAATCGAAATTGCCAAGCTGATTTCAAACATACGTTTGTATTTTAATTTTAAATCGGATTTGGGATTTTTAGAAAGGGACATAAAGCCTCCGCTTGTTTATTGGACAAACTTTAATTGTAACTGATTAAGTTATTAAGTTGAGGAAAGTACAATAATAATTATTAAACTACTCTGTATCCGGTTTGTTCCATTGAAATGTCAATTTCAGAAAATATTTTATCAATACCGTTTTTTTATTCATTCAAATTGTCTTTCTTTACGCTTCGTAGAAAATCCTTAATTCCCAATACGATTTTTTGTGCTATTTTTTTCTGAAATGTTTTGTTGACCAACTTCATTTCATCGAGGGGATTTGAGATAAATGCGGTTTCTACCAAAACATTCGGAATTCCGGTAGGCGAATTCAATGTAAAATTGAAACTTCCGATGTTACCGAATTGCTTTAACCCTAATTCCAGCATCCGTTTGTAAATTGCTTGAGACAACGGACGGAAACAAATATGCTTGTAATATGTGCTTGTGCCACTTGCCCTGACCGGATTTGTTGCCATACCAACCGAATTGGCGTGAATGCTTATCAGAATATCGGCACCGGATTTTGCAATTTTATCCAACCGTTCCGTGTTCTTTGTGTAAACATCGGAAGACCGCGTGAGTGAAACTTTTGCACCGTTTTTTTCCAAAAGCAATTTCAATTTTTTTGCAATCGATAATGTGACTTCCTTTTCCTGAACTCCTGTTGCACCAAGAGCACCTTTGTTTTTTCCGCCGTGTCCGGCATCTATTATAAATTTAAAATTTGAAATAGCAAACTTTTTAGGATGTTTTTTGATTCTTATAACCAAACTTTTTCCTTTATATCCTATTTTGTAGCCCCAAATTTGCTTATGCTTTGGAATTATTGTAATGCGGAATAAGCCGTCTTCAACTTGTTCGTAATAAACATTTTTTATTTCGTTTGTGTTCAGATGCTGTGTAATCCAATTGGTGTTGGAGACTGCACCGTATAAATCAACTATAATTTTTGTTGGATTTACTTCCTGCCGTGTTGAGTAAGGAATTTTTTCGTTTAAGTTTACGACAACGTAATCATATTTTTTATCACCGTACACATTCCACGAGTCTGTTAATGTTACGGGCATAAACGAACCCGGTGGCAACAGTTTTACTTGTTCAACCGGAATCCATGCATTCAGATTGCCGGTTAATTTCACACGGTACTGTTCTCCGGTTTTGCCGTTAATTATAAGTTTTATTCCGGGTTCAAGAAAACTTAACTTTGCGCCACCCAACCGGTTTGTGCCCAAACCGTAATTAAGATAAACCCTTTCGCCCGTTGTTATGCCTACTCTCGGTAATCCGGAAGGAATAATGGAAATCCTCGCCTGAGATTTTTTCTCTACAAATTCACCGGCTGCATTTTCGAGTTTGAAAGTTATTTTTTTCTGCCAAATATTATCTTCCGGCTTTACTTTGTATGTACCGGTGTAAATTCCCTTTAATCCTCCTGTTTCCTCCGGCGGAAGTTCATACATTAATTTTCCGTTCATAAAAGTAGCAATACAATTTGGAGTACCTTTAATTCTGACTTGCAAAATATCCCCTTCTTCTAGCCACAGTTCTTTATCCGGTAACATCATTTCATCTTCAATGCGCAAAGTGTCTTCAGGTGTGGACTCAAGTTTTTTATCTTCACGGATAAAAATCAATTTTTTTGTAGCTCTACCCCTTTTGTTCCGGGAAACAATGGTAAATTTATTTTCGCCGGTATCCAATTTGAATAAGTAAACAAACACGCCGTTTTTATAAACCTTTACCGGTTTGCCGTTAATAGTTACTTTGCTCGAGGGTAAGGTATTTGCCGCCAATCTGTATCTTGGTAACTCCGTTTTAACCGTATCGGATTCAGGAATAACAATCTGAATATAGTTTCTTCCGCTTCTCCCATTCGTTTGCGCATTTTGATTTATTGAAATTAAAATGCTTATTACTATGAATATTATAATTTTAACTTTCATATTTACTCTTTACTTTTTTGTTTCCGGAAGGATAAAAGGAACGGAAATTTTAATTTTTGTCCGGACGGATTTTCCGTTGTTTTCGCCCGGTACAAATCCGGTTTTAAGAACAGCTAGTTCCGCAGCTTCGCCACAGCCGTAACCAGGTTCTTCCAAAATTTTTGTGTCGAGCACAAAACCGAATTCGTCGATCTCAGCTTCTATAACTGCTTTTCCCTCAATTTTTAAACGCTTGGCAAGCAAGGGATATTTTAAATTTTTTAAAATTGCGTCGAGACCACCTTTGGGTTGCGGACATTTTTCAACTTCGCAAGAGATATAAGTTAATTTCTTATTCTCCTTTACTTCACTCTCAATTGTTTTGGGAGTATCGTTTTTAGCTTTGGATGTAAGATATTTTTTTAAATCTTCTCCTCCTGTTTTCTTTATTACAGGTGTGGAATGTGACACTAGTTGCGATTTGTCTTGCAATCTGAATTTTACCTTAAAAGCAACTTCCGCCGGAATGATCTTCCCATTGTTTTGTGCGGGGATAAACTTTGTTGAGAGAACGGCTTTTTTCGCTGCTTCATCACATCCGAGCCCGATACCTTTTGCAATTTTAACACCGGTAACATTTCCTTTTTCATCAATTTTTGCAACTACCAGCACATCGCCTTCCAAGCCGTATAATTTCGCATGCTCGGGGTAAACCAGTTTTTCTTCTATGGCTTTCATTCCGCCGACGGGTTCCGGACAAATATCCGCATCGCACAGAAACTCACTTTCATATTTATTCTTCTCTTCTTTTTCAACAACACTTTGTACTTTTAAATCTACTTGGTAAGTCGAATCGTATTCAACGGTGTGCCGGTCAATTAAAATCCCGTCCTTGTAATTTCTTGTTTCTTTCAGACCACCATTTTCATAATAAAAATTGGATAGTCCGTTCAACACTCCGTTTTCAACATGATGTTCTTCCTTAATGATTCCGGTTTCGTAATAATACCGCAGCCATCCGTTCAGTTTACCTTGACTGAATTCCTTTTCCGCTTTCAAATTTCCGTTGGGATAAAACCATTGGGATTTCCCTTCATAAATTCCATCGACAAATGATTCGCGGGAATAAACTTTTCCATCCGGGTAATACGATTTACGTATTTTGAGCTGACCGTTCGTTATTCCGTAAGCCGAAAATAAAAGAAGAATTAAAAGAAAAGATTTGTTCATGTCATTTTTTTATTTTTGTGTGCAAAGTTAATTCATAATTACGAAAAAAGATAACACAAAATTTCTTGCACCGAACAGTTTATTATTGGGAAAATTCTTTATTATCTTATCTCTAAAAAATCCGTTTAATGATGATAAAATTCTACAAGATACTTTCTCTGCTTTTATTTTCCATGATTGTAACGGTTTCCGGACAAAGAAAAATAGACATAAACAAGCTTCATTCTGATTACGTAAAAACCGGTAACAAGATAAAACGCCTTAGAGAATTAAATGGAAACTTAAAATCTTTTGCCGTCAAACACCCTTCCAAATATGATTATAAAAATTGGATAAAAATTCTTTATCAAATCGAATCGCTCTACATTGATAACCCGGAAGCGGAAAAAATTGTAGGCGATGTTCTGAAAAATCACGAACACATTCCCGTAAAATTGTTATACGTTGGAATTGAAACAGCAACTGCGGTATTTCCGGATAAATTCCACAAAATCATAAGCAAAATTTTCGAAACAACCCGGAACGCCAGTGTTTTTGTTATTTCAGCAACTTATTTAATTAGAAATAACTTTAAACTAAGAAATAACGAATTTTATCTGTTAAATATTGAAAAGAGATTCAAAAATTGGGAAAATATTCCCGAGTTATTTTTGTTTCATGAATATTTGCTAAAACCCGAAAAAAAGCGGTTGAAAGAAATACCCGATTTGGCGGAATTGTTTTCACATAAGTATTCAGCGGGCAAAACGATTATCTTTTCCCTATTCAGAAAGGATAGGAATTATCCCGGGATTACAATAATACGTAAACCTGACGGCAAATTTTTAAGAGATAAAGACGGCAAACTTTTTTATGTAAAACAGCTCGGTTTGTCTTATGCTAATCTCCCGGGTTATTTACCGGACGGAAACACACCGGAAGGAATTTTTTCAATAGTAGGTTGGTACATCACACCTACCGGATCTATTGGTCCCACACCCAATGTACTTACCCGTTTACCTTTTGAAATTGGTGTGCCGGAATTTTTTCATCAACAGGTTAGTGAAAAAAAATGGACTAAAGAAATTTACGGAAAATTACTTCCTCCGAGCTGGAGTAATTACCTGCCGGTTTATGAAACTTACTATGCAGGAAGAGCGGGCAGAAAGTTATTGATAATGCACGGTTCTACAGACGATTTGGAATATTACAAAGACAAACCGTATTTCCCTTTAACTCCGACGCGCGGTTGCCTTTCAGCAAAGGAAATTTGGAACGAAACAACGGGCAAGTGCATTGAAAGCGATCAAGCTAAACTAATGAATGCCTTTTTCTCAACCGGAACATTAAAAGGTTTTTTAATAGTTGTGAATATCGATGATCAAAAATCTCCCGTTACTCCTGAGGATGTTATTGAGAAAGTTTTGAAAGCCGAGGCGATGCAACGAAAATAAGGTAATTTTTCAATTCCATTAAATTAATAACAATTCTTATTTAAATGAATTAATTACAAAGTCATTTTCGCGTAATTTTTAAAATAACAAACCCTTATAAGCAGATTCTCTCCACTCATAAGGGTCATTAGGGCTGAGGTAGGGACTTTTAATTAAATTTTTATATTTTTAAATTAACATTATTATCATTACTGCCACTAAAAAAACAATAGATATGGCAGCGATTAATGACAATACCTCTTCCCTTTTGTTTGCTTTTCTGTAGTATAACATAGTAACCTTCCAATCAATTAATTTTTGTTTTGAAAATGATGATTTCTCGCCGCGTTATAATCTTCTATTGTTTTAACAAATATGAGGTAGAAAAAACCGAGTAACGAAAGAAACAAATCTTTTGACTCGAGGAATATTTTATCTCCCCCGAAAATCAGATGATTCAAGAATTTCGCTATCAAAATAATTGACAAAAAAACCACAAATCCTGCAATACCATGTTTGACTACGGATAGAATTTTTTGTTTTGTGAACATAACAACTCTCCTTAATTAGCGAAAATTTCCTTTGCCAACCATGCTCACTTACTTACCTTCTAATTGTGTAAGTAGAGCAAAAACGGAATTTTTTAAAAATAATTTCAAATTTTTTGCACAACATTTTTCCTTCCCAAAATTTATTCGTCGACCCGCACTTGAATTTCTGGACAATACCCGGATTACGTGCGGGTCATTTGATATTATTTCAGTAAAACCATCTTCTTAATTTCACTGTACTTTCCGGCTTGAAGACGGTAAAAGTAAATTCCGTTTTTTAATCCGTTTGCGTTAAAATCAATTTCGTGGGTACCGGCATCAAAACTTTTGTTAGTAAGTGTTAATACCTTCTCGCCGATAACATTATATATTGAAATTTTAACTTTTTCTTTTCTCATTAGTGAAAATTTTATTTTTGTACCCGGATTGAACGGATTGGGATAATTTTGAAATAATTTGAATTGTGCAGGCACCATTTTAATTATTACTTCACCGAAATAACTAAACGAACCGTCAATATCAATTTGTTTAAGGCGGTATATAAAACTGTTCCCTCCCGTAACATTCTTATCGGTAAAAGTGTATGATTTAGGTGAATTACTACTCCCGCTCCCTTCAACAAACCCGATTCGCAGCCATTCTTCATTATCTCCGTTTAACGTTGCTCTCTCTATTTCGAAGCCGTAATTATTAACTTCCGTTGCGGTTTTCCATTTCAACATTACCGAATTCTCTTGAGTCACCTTACCGCTGAAGCTGACCAATTCAACCGGCAACGGTACTTGACTTAATTCGGCTGGTATATCCTCTCTTACGCCGGTAATGTCATTTAAGTCCTCATCCTTAACCCGATAACCATGCATTAAATTATCAACCGGACCGTAATTCCACTTCACAGCAGCATTTACATCTGCAAGTCTATATACTAACGTTATCCTGACTATTTTTTGCCATGAACCGGTTAATGTTTTTCTTGTTGTTATACTGAATTTTGCGGAATAAACAAAACTTAAAACTCCCGTGGTTTCGTTATATTCCATCGGACCGTAATTATAATTTTCTTCGTCGAAATAATGATCCGAATACTGCCAATCCCTCAAATTGTCTCTGAAATCATCATCGAGCTTAACGGAATTTCCGTAGACATTAATCGATACATCTCCACTGTCGGAGAGAGCCTCCACATCGAAAACCAATGTGCCCTTGCCGACTTCCGGGGAATTGTAAGTGTTGCTCACATAAACCAAACGGCTGTTTACTTGAGCGATTAAAATCAACGAATTCATAATAAGGAAAATGAACGCGGGCAGTAAAGTTTTCTTCATATTCAACTCCCATTCTTTTGTTTAGTTGTTCATTTCCCCACCTCAATTTCACTTGTTTGAGTAGGTGAATTTTTTGCTTTTTTAAATTTGAAAAGCTGATATTTAGATAAGCGATATGGAATCATCGATTAAAGCAATTATTAATATGAAAAGCAACTTCCTCAAAAAAGTTTTTCTCAATTTTTTTTATTTAATTTTTAATTTATACTATATTTATTCTACTAATTATATTATCTAATTTATTCTTTTTATTAGAGTGTGGAATTACAAAAGTTAGAAATAAGATACCGCAATTTAATTTCCATTCTGAGGGATGAAAGATCCCCCCGCACTTCCCTTCTTTATTTAAATGATTTCCTCGGGATTCTTCTTTCTTTGGATGACGGTTTGATACTCGAAAGCTACTTCGTTGAATTTGTTCCGGAATTTATTAAACTCCTAAAACAATTCAATCTGACGGGGATATCACCGGAACGGTTACAATCAATACTTTCCAATGCAAAAAGGATGCTTAAAATCGATTGCTTTGACGCCTACAAGTATGATTTGGCAGAAGCAATAAATGAATTCGAGCGCAAATATTTGATCATGAACAGAATACTTGACGGTGAAGAAGACCTCTATTTTACGGATGGTAGAACCGGAATATCATTTCCTGTTATCGAAAAACACCCGTTTAACGCAGAACAATTCGGCACAATCGAGTATGTTAACGTTCATATTCAGAAAGGAAATAAACTGAACAGCGATAATTTTCTGGTTATCCCGAGTCAAGAAAAACTTGAAAAGAAAATTCACAGCCAAATATTGACATCTTGGAAAATAGCCAAAGAATTTTGTTCAAAACGAATCAAAAAACTCGCTCCTTTTCACGAAATTATAATCAGCTTCTCGGAAAAATATGGTAACTATGTCGGCGAATCACTCGGCGTTGCGCTAACCCTTGGGTTCATTCAACAATTACACAATTTGTATAATTTAACCATTACGGTTTCCATAAATAATGCAGTTTGTTTCACCGGGGGCTTGGATGAAAACGGCAATGTGAAACCGGTTTCTTCAAAAATTGCAGCACAAAAAGTTGAAACCGTCTTTTATTCATGTAAAACGATTTTTGCCATTCCAAAAAAAGATGAAATAACCGCACGGGAAAAATTGGAGCGTTTGAAGAAAAAGCATCCACGGAGAAAACTTAAGTTAATAGCTATTGATGATTTGGACGATATTTTAAACAGACGAAATCTTATCAACTTGGATAAACAAAGTCTGGTTAAGCGTTCGGTAAAAGCATTACAAAGCCGGAAAATTACCGCAATTTTATCACTAATTCTTTTAAGTATAATTTTTTACAATGCACTAAGGTATTTTGATAACAACCCCGTGATGTTTAACAGAAATGGAAATCTCCTTAATGTCGAAAATAAATACGGTAAAGTTTTGTTTACTAAAAAACTTAGCTTTTCAACACCAAGTTCACATCAAAACCGGAAATTATTTGATATTAATAATGACGGTATTAATGAGGTAATATTGTGCGTTGAAAAATTGAAAGAAACATCTGAAGCTAACAAAAACGGACGAATCGCTTGCTTTGATAATTCCGGAGATTTAATATGGGAATATATTTTAACAACTAAACTTTCCACACAGAAAGAAAATTTTCCAGAACAATATGTTATCAGATTAATTTTGGATATCGTAAAAGAGGATAATTTAAATGTTATTTACGCGGCGGCTCAAAACATAGTATATTACCCTAACATAATTTTCAGACTTGATGCCCGCACAGGTAAACGTTTGCCGGGTACGTTTCTTCATTCCGGAAGTATAGAAAGGGGCATTATCGGTGACTTTAACAAAGACGGTAAAAAAGAACTCGTAGCGGCTGGCATAAACAATGGTTACGAAAGAGCAATTATGTTCTCAATTAATCTTGAAGAATTAAAAAAAGAGAGCCAAGGGTTGTCTACTCCTAATTATTCATTCAAGAATTTTAATATCGCTTCTTTTAACGGATATTTACTCCTTCCTAAAACGGATTACAATAAATATCAAAGATTAAGATTTAACAATATTCTCTACATAGCTTTAAATCCCAGAGATAGTAACATATATTTCTCTACTATCGAGGGTGCATATCCAACTGACAGTGTGGGTGTCAGTTATTCAATCGACAGAAGTTTTACTTCACCCAAAGTAATTATTGGTGATGATTTTCAGGTAAAAAGGGATTCGCTTGTTGCGCAAGGCAATCTTAATCTTCCTTTCACAAATACAAAGGAATACGAAAAAATACTGCTTAATCAGTTCGAGAAGTGGGAACCGGTTGCGAAAAAGTTCGTCAAAATAACCGGAAATTAATTTTATTATTTGCCATCCCGCCTATTAAAATTAGATCGGACTTTTCTTCCATACTCCGCTCATTTTTCCCACAATATTATTTCATTACCGGCAACCCGATAGTAAATTATTTGATTTTTTCTTGTTTTTTTGATTGTTATCACACTCATTTATTTGAAATTCACCATTTTGTAAATCGAATATAAAAAAATATTTTAAGAGTGAAATTTTCAGCCGGTTTTATGCTTTTTGAAAAATCTTTTGTTAAATTTTCGTAATGAATATGGGTAATGACACCAAACAAAATCTGGAATTACTTACTTCCAACCCGAAGGACAGGAAAGCCCTGAACCGTTTAATAAGTACATGCTTTTCCATAGCTCGGACTTATTTAAATATTAAATATTTTTCAAAAAACGATTCAAAATTAAAGTGGGTTGAAAGTATCGATGATTTGGCGATGGATTCGATTGTTCCCCTTTTTATTGTGAACGGGAACGGTAAACTTGGTATATTGTCGGCACTGGATAATTGGAACTCCTCCCTCGAAGATGAAGCCGATACTTTATTTTTTCTAAACCGCGTAGTTTGGAAAAGAGTTGAACAAACCGTCGTTAAATTAATAAAAACAAAAGACCCTATTTTCGGTAAAATACATAAAAATATTTCCACTTGTGTTGCAACAAATCCGTTCAAGAAAATCAACTATCTGGGAAAAACACTAATTGTACGCGATGATTTTATTGAAGTTACCGGTTTGATTATTACGGAGAGGGAATTTGAAAATCTGCCGGCTCACTTGTTTTCCAAGAAACAATTTAAATTATGCGACGGAATTCTGAATTACATCGAAACCGAAACAGATTATTTTCCCGCTATCCCGATGAATGCTTTGGTCAGAAGGATTAAGTCACTTTATTTCGCTTCAAAAATTCAACAAAATCCCGAAAAATCCATTGACACGGTTCCCAATTATATTGACGATATTTTTAATATCTCAATGGATAAAATTAAAGATAAACTTTTCAAACATTATCTCGGTTCGAAAAAATTAAACGAAGATGAATGCAACCTGATTTTGAAAACATTCGCAACAATTTCCGAAGAAATGAAAAACGGCGGATTAAATAACAGCTTATACGAATATATGCATTTAAATGCACCTTCTTTAACAAAAAAGGAATTTTACGATAATTATCACGGAATAGTTAATTATTTGTTAGGTGAATTGAAAAGACAAATTTATTTATTAATTGAAGAAAAATAATTTTTAAAAACCGGAGTTTTTGCTCTATTTAAGATGTGAAGAAAGGATTAACAATGAACATTTCGGAAAAAGACATATTTAATTTTGTGTTTAGCCCCGGAAAACTGAGCAACGAGGTTAAAACTTATATAAATAATAATATTCAAGATTTTGAAGAAGAAATACATCTGTTTGAAAATATTCAATCCGATTTGAACCGGCCCGTACCGGATGAAATTATTTCGCAAATAGAAGACCGGATTTCAAATATTAACGGTAATAAGGTCATCGAACTTTATAAAACCCCAACTCCGGCAAAAACGGAAAACAGACACCTTACTTTGGCTGCAGAAAGCGAACCCGGTTACAATCCGAACAACATATCGGTGGATACTTTTTGGGATAAAAACTCCAACTATATGGTAAAAGTAATAAACGCGGCTGAAGAGAAAAAATTAATAATTTTCGAAAATGGTAATTCCTTCATTGAAGATTTCACTATAAAAATCTATCCTTCCACCAAAACTTTTGAACATATAAGCAACGAGGAACCGGTGATCTTGGATAAAAATGAAAAAATTGAAAAGATTGTGATAACAATTCACTGATCCGAATTTTCAATTATCCATTTCCTGTCAGCCGTTTCGAATAAATTCGATATAATAATTTCATACTCATTTATTATTTCCCTTGTTGTTAAAATCGCTTCTTCACAATGTGGTTATGGTTTACCAGAGTAAAACTTGTTTCATGAGCACTACTATTAAAGTTTGTCATGCTGAACTTGATTCAATATCTCTTACTTGTCATGCTGAACTTGTTTCAGCATCTGAATCTGCCTTTTTATTTCCCCCTTTCGCTGAATAACTCGGAACGTAAATCCGTTCTTTTTAGATCCCGAATCAAGTCCGGGATGACAGTACAAAAAACGTCACGAAAAGACTTGTCATGCTGAACTTGTTTCAGCATCTGAATCTGCCTTTTATTGTTCCGGCTTTTACGGGAATGATAAGCATTACTCATGTTGAGGACCGCTCACCGGCAGAATTAACTCATATTCCACTGTAAATATGATTCGTTTTTAATTTTCTTTAATTTCTCAAAAGAATATATTATTTTTACAGTGTAAATAATATATTTTTGTCTTTTGTTCCGCTTTTAAGTTCTTTCTTTATTTAAAATCAATGTG
>Ga0256841_1000423_pt1 | contig 43858 bp, 41 predicted proteins | sample 356308metaG_FD_185971 | JGI IMG/M metagenome (GOLD analysis project Ga0256841, IMG submission 185971) | Hydrothermal vent microbial communities from Mid Atlantic Ridge, Atlantic Ocean - 356-308 | ecosystem: Environmental > Aquatic > Marine > Hydrothermal vents | place: Atlantic Ocean: Mid...
GCAAGCAACCGCTTGGCGGCGCAAAAACGGGATCCATCCAACATTTCTATTTTGGAGTCAGATTTTCTTGCCATTTCTCAGCATGGCTGGGGGTATCTCCGACTGAGTCCACCACCACACTCCGGGACCAAACAACTAGCATCTTCGAGATACATAAGGGGCAGGACCTAAAGTCTTTGATAAATTGGTCGGAGTGAGAGGATTCGAACCTCCGGCCCCTGCCTCCCGAAGGCAGTGCTCTACCAGGCTGAGCTACACTCCGATACAGCCGACGCTTTACCGAAGCTGACGCCGGCTTGCAAGACGAGTCTGCGCGTTTTTATAGACTGGCGTCCAATGCCGCTATCACCGCGTCGCCCATTTCACCAGTGCTGGCGGGTTTTGCCGCGCCGGCCTGCATCAGGTCAGCGGTGCGCACGCCATCGGCCAGAACCTTTTCTACGGCGGCTTCCAGCCGGTCGGCCTCGGCGCCCTCGTCATAGGAATAACGCAGCGCCATTGCAAAACTCAGGATACAGGCACAGGGGTTGGCCTTGCCCTGTCCGGCAATATCGGGGGCCGAGCCGTGCACAGGCTCGTACATCGCCTTGGGTTTGCCGTTCTCCATCGGCACACCCAGCGACGCCGACGGCAGCATCCCCAGCGATCCGGTCAGCATGGCTGCGCAATCAGACAGGATATCGCCAAACAGGTTGTCGGTGACGATGGTGTCAAACTGTTTCGGATTGCGCACCAGTTGCATGGCGCAATTGTCGGCATACATATGCGACAGTTCCACATCGGGGTAATCTTCGGCGCCGATCTTGGTGACAACTTCGCGCCACAGGATGCCACTTTCCATCACATTGGCCTTTTCGACCGAACACAGGCGGTTGTCGCGCTTGCGGGCCAGTTCAAATGCCGAGCGCGCCACACGGTCGATTTCGCTTTCGGTATAACGCTGGGTGTTGATGCCCACACGTTCGCCGTTTTCCTCGAAAATGCCGCGGGGTTCGCCGAAATAGCTGCCCGAGGTCAGTTCGCGCACGATCATGATGTCCAGACCGGCGACCAGTTCCTTTTTCAGGCTGGAAAAATCGGCCAGCGCGTCAAAACACTGCGCGGGGCGCAGGTTGGCGAACAGGTCCATTTCCTTGCGCAGGCGCAGAAGGCCGCGTTCGGGTTTGATTGAAAAATCCAGATCATCATAGGCCGGACCGCCCACAGCGCCCAGCAGAACCGCGTCTACCTCTTGCGCCTTGGCCATGGTGTCGTCATGCAGCGGAGTGCCGTGTTTGTCATAGGCGGCGCCACCGACAAGGTCTTCGGTCACGTCGATTGTCAGGTCGCGTTTGGCGCCGAACCAGTCGATGATCTTGCGCACTTCGACCATGACTTCGGGGCCGATACCGTCACCGGCGAGGATAAGAAGCGAAGGGTTGCTCATATTTCTGTTGTCCTTGGTGAATTAGGCGTGCCAACCGCGTAACCTTTTGGGCGCGGCGGGTCAAGAAATGAAGGGTGACAACCCCTCGGTCAGCATGTCCCAGACGCGGCGGATTCGCGGGGTTTGGCGCATGGCCTGATGGGCCACCAGCCAGACGGGCAGCGGCGGGATGGGCAGATCAGGCAGCACCTGTTCTACCTGCGGATCATCCTTGGCCACATAGGTTTGCGAAAATCCCAGCCCGCAACCGGCGCGCAGCAGTTCCCAATACACCACGTTGTTGTCACAGCGGATGCGGAACCAGTCGCGGCTTGCCTCCAGCCCCATCTGGCGCATCCCGCGCAGAATCTGTTCGTCCGCGTCATAGCCGATCAGGTCATGACCGTTCAGCATCTCCTCGATCGTTTCCGGCCGCCCCTTGCGGTTCAGATAATCGACCGAGCCGAACACCCCCAGCGGCAAATCCCCCAGATGTTTTGCCACCACATCCAGTTGCGTCGGGCGATACATGCGGATGGCGATGTCCGCCTCACGAAACAGCAGGTTTTCGCTGGCGTCATTGGGGGCCAGTTCGATGGCGATATCCGGCTCCTGCCGCGTGATATGCGCGATAATCGGCGGCAGAATGTGGTGTGAGACAAAGATGCTGGCAGCGATACGCACCGTGCCCTTGATTTGTTGTTCCTGCCCTGCGACCACCAGCGCCATTTGCCCCGCTGCTTCGCGCATGGTTCGGGCGGCGGGCAACAGGGCCTGCCCGATATCTGTCAGTTGCAGCCCGCGCGGTTTGCGGGTGAACAGGGTGACACCCAGTTGCTGTTCGGCTTGCCGTATCTGGCGTCCAAGCGTCGGCTGGCTGGCTCTCAGACGTCGCGCGGCGGCAGAAAGAGAACCTTCCTCGGCCACAGCCAGAAAGGATTGCAGCAGAGACCAGTCGAGGGAAGAAAGCGATTTATCCATTCAATAATGAATACATGATCTGCATTTTTTCGCAATTTATAGTTTTTTGTGAATGGATAAATTGGGATCAACACAACACAGGAGTTTAACAAATGTCCAATACCGTATTGATCCTTGGCGGGCGTGGCCGGTTTGGACGCAATGCTACCGACGCCTTCAAGGCCCGTGGTTGGGAGGTGCGCCAGTTTGATCGCAAATCCGAAAACCTGTGGGATGCCGCATGGGGCGTAGATGTGATCGTGAACGGCTGGAACCCGCTTTATCCCGATTGGGCCGCGCAGGTGCCAAAGCTGACCAAACAGGTAATCGAGGTCGCTAAATCCACCAAGGCCACGGTGATCCTCCCCGGCAATGTCTATAACTACGGCGCGGATGCCCCATCGGTTTACGCTGTGGACACACCACACGGGGCAAAGAACCCGCTGGGCCAGATCAGGATCGAAATGGAAACGGCCTATCGAGCCTCGGGCGTGCGCACCATCGTGCTGCGGGCGGGGGATTTCATTGATACCGAGCCTTCAGGCAACTGGTTTGACATGATGATCACACCCAAAATCGGCAAGGGCAAATTCATCTACCCCGGCAACCCCGACGTGAACCACGCCTGGGCATGGCTGCCCGATCTGACGCGGGCCGCGGTTGATCTGGCGGAAATGCGCGATGACCTACCCGCTTTCGCAGACATCCCGTTTCCCGGATACACGTTGACAGGTCGTGAACTATGTGCGGCGGTGGAAACGGCATTTGGGCAACCTTTACGGTTGAAGAAAATGAACTGGTTGCCGATCCGGATCGCCCGGCCGTTCTGGCCGATGGCCAAACACCTGCTGGAAATGCGTTATCAGTGGAACAAACCGCACCGGATTGATGGTGCAGCGTTCAATGCTCTGTTGCCGGATTTTGAATTCACCCCGCCGGAACAGGCCATGCCGTCAGCGATCAACCACCACATCGACCCAAACCAATCGGTGGCGTGAGGCCTTTGCAACATCCCCATCCTCTGGCGGCCAGAAAACGCCTGCGCCGGTGACCCGCAAATCTGCGGATGGCAGAACATAATCCAGCCGCAGATTGCCCGGTCCGGGCGAATCCGGAAAATCAGACGTATCCATGGCTGGGTCGCCCCTGTGGCTCAGATTTACGCCGGCCTGCTGACGAGAGGCAATAATCCCCCCTTCGCTGGTTGGCTTTGGGTCCTGCAACCGCGTGTCTTGCAATAGCGAAACGATTGCCTCGTGCCGTCCCTGCCCGTCGATCGGATCCAGATTCGCATCGCCAAGAATGACAAAAGGGGGTTCCGGGCTTTGTGCCTGTAAACCACCATTCAGATAAACTTGCCAGAACCGGATCTCATCGGCATTGCGCAGGCCGTTTCGGTCTTCCGGCCCATCAAAAACCGGTGGGGTCGCATGGAATGCAAGAACGCGCAGGATTGTTCCGCCCGCAAGGCGAACAGGGACAACCCAATGGCCGGTTGTGGAAAGTCTTTGAATCGCCTGTGCCTCGACGGAGGGAAACGGCTTTCCGCCCCGCTGTGGAAGATGTGCGCCCGGCAGATCCAGCCAGCGCATTGCTGAAAAATCCAGAGCATTATCAGCAATGATTGGCAGTTTGGATATTATTGCCATGCCATTCTGGCCAGAGAACACCCCGTAGCCTTGCGAATCACGCGGTGTTTCCGTTCTGCCGTCGCCATCCAGATCAAGACCGGTGCGCAAACCGGTATTGGGGCGAAGGGCAAAATGATAAGGATAGGATGCGCCGGCGTTCTGCAACCGGTCGGTAAAGGCCGCAAGAGCGATGCCGTTCAGATCATAATCAAAACCGTTTATCAACAAAATGTCGGGGGAGACGCTGGCGATGACCTTGACGACAGCAGCTATCTGCGGGTCTTTTTCGCTGCGTATGTCGCGCAACAGCAGGCCGGGGCCTTTTCGGCCAAGTTCCGTATTGAAGGTGGCGATTCGGATCGTTTCGCAATTGGCGCCTGCCGCAGCAAGCAGCCAGCATATCAGGCCGGCTGAAACCCGCTGCCATCGGGTTCTACAGCCTCTTGACGTCTTTTCTCGCTGATCATGGCGGCGATCCGCCCCATGGCGATACCCCGCATGAACAGACTTGCCGGAAGAAATGCCCATGCTGACATGGTCCAAACCAAAGTCTGCGGCGAGTCAAGTGTAATTGGCGTAAAGATGGTCGAAGCCGCTTTTACGGTTGCCGGGATCAGGAACGGCAACAGAAAGCCGAGAATGATATTTACCCTGGCATCACGTATCAGTCGGGCCACCACATCACCACCGGCCGTCGGGTCGAATGTGGGCATGTTTACCCAGACATTGAACGGACGATCTGCCGAAGGCCAGCTCTGGACGCGGATCAGGATCAGAAACACCGCCAGGGTAATAAGAGAGATCAGATAGCTGATTCCGGCAGCGATTCGGATCAGGATCATATCGTTTACACTGGTGCTGTCGGGCAACATCAGAACAATCAGACGCACGGGGCTGTAGGGGAAATCAATTGCCCGACCAATGATGTCTCCGACAGCCGTGACGAATCGCGTTAAAGTTGTCGGCTCATAAGCACCACGCAGGATGACCGTCAGGAGGAATACGGTCAGGAACAGCGAGACAAAGCGAACACGGTTGAATGGAGGAGCATCACGGAACTCAACCAGACTCGGATAGGTGGAGGCGTATTCAAAGATTGTCAGACCAGCACCAAATATCGCAATCAGTGCAACGACTTGTGCGGAATCCGACGTTACTCCAGGCAGCAGGATCGACGGAATCGACACCAAAACTACCACCAGCAATGCGCGAACAATGGCTCCAGTCATTCTAGAGATAGCCGCCCCTTTTCCTTCGATCCACAAAGACGCCGCACTTGGCTGACCCTTTGCTCTAACGTTGTTTCCCGCCTTTTGACGGGTTGCCTCCAGCTTTCCCAATTTCCGTATCCCCTAACTATACACTACAGGGTTGTGTCGGTTACGGGAGCCTGTTGAAGCCCCCTTGTCCTACGACACACCAAATCCTGTGTTAACTAAGACGAGATCATTTGGGCATTTTCGTGGTCAAACTGGTGCGACTTTGCATCAATTTGTCAGCATTATGGGGGCTGGCCTTTTTTCAGCCCCCATATTTAGTGGCACGAAGTGCAAGGAACACTAATGGATCTAAACCCAGGGCCGCTCGACCGCAGCCTTTTGTTCATAAGCATTAATAGAATCGAGTTTCTCCATGGTCAGCCCGATGTCATCGAGTCCGTTCAAGAGACAGTGCTTTTTGAACGGATCGACCTCAAAGGCAAATACCTCGCCATCCGGCGTTGTGATCTCCTGCGCTTCCAGATCCACTGTGATTCTGGCGTTCTCGCCTTTCTCGGTTTCCTTCAACAGGATATCGACCTGCTCTTGCGGAAGCACGATTGGCAGAATGCCGTTCTTGAAACAGTTCCCATAGAAGATGTCGGCAAAGCTCGGGGCGATGACACAGCGAATGCCAAAGTCGAGCAGCGCCCAGGGGGCATGTTCGCGCGATGACCCGCAGCCAAAGTTTTCGCCGGCAACAATGATCTCGGCCTTGCGATAGGCTGGCTTGTTCAAAACAAAGTCCGGGTTCTCGCTCCCGTCATCGTTGTAACGCATTTCATCAAACAGGTTTTTGCCAAGGCCGGATCTTTTGATGGTCTTCAGAAACTGTTTCGGAATGATCATGTCGGTATCGATATTGATCAGGGGCATGGGCGCTGCAACGCCGGTAATCTTGGTGAATTTGTCCATGATACGTCTGGTCCTTTTTGCCGGTTTAGTGGCGTATGGATTTAGTATGGAAAGCGTATGGGTTTCACACATACGCACGATACAAGTTCCGAATGGGTTACATCAGGTCGCGCACGTCGGTCAGATGGCCGGTCAGGGCGGCAGCGGCGGCCATGGCCGGGCTGACAAGGTGGGTACGCCCGCCCTTGCCCTGACGGCCCTCGAAATTCCGGTTGCTGGTCGCAGCACAGCGTTCGCCGGGCGAGAGCTGATCGGGATTCATCGCCAGACACATGGAACAGCCGGCAAGGCGCCATTCGAATCCGGCCTGCTGGAAGATATCCGCCAGCCCCTCTTCTTCGGCCTGGGCCCGGACCAGGCCGGACCCCGGCACCACCATGGCCCGGATGCCTTCCTTGATCTTCTTGCCTTTCAGTATTTCCGCCGCAGCGCGCAGATCCTCGATCCGGCCATTGGTGCAGGAACCGATAAACACGGTATCAATGGCGATATCGGTCAACGGCATTCCGGGGGTCAGCCCCATGTAGTCAAGCGCACGCTGAACCGCCTCGACCTTGCCGCCCTCAAAATCCTGCGGGCTGGGGACGGTTGCAGTAATCGGCAGCACGTCTTCGGGGCTGGTGCCCCAGGTAACCACGGGGGAAATATCCTCGCCGCGCAGGGTAACGACCTTGTCAAATTCGGCGCCTTCATCGGTGAACAGGGTTTTCCACCATGCCAGGGCAGCCTCCCACTGGGCGCCTTTCGGGGCGTGGGGACGACCCTTGACATATTCAAAGGTTTTTTCATCCGGCGCAATCAGGCCGGCACGTGCACCGCCCTCGATGGCCATGTTGCAGACGGTCATGCGACCTTCCATCGACAGATCACGGATGGCCTCCCCACAGTATTCAATGACATGCCCTGTGCCACCGGCTGTACCGGTGGCCCCGATGACCGCCAGTGTGATGTCTTTGGCAGTGACACCCGGCTGAAGCTTGCCGGTGATCTCGACCTTCATGTTCTTGCTTTTCTTCTGGATCAGCGTTTGCGTGGCGAGAACGTGCTCTACCTCGCTGGTGCCGATCCCGTGTGCCAATGCACCAAAAGCGCCATGGGTTGCGGTGTGGCTGTCGCCGCAAACCACGGTCATGCCCGGCAATGTCCAGCCCTGTTCGGGGCCAACGATATGCACGATCCCCTGACGGATATCAGACACCGGATAATAGTGGATGCCGAAATCATGGGCGTTCTTGTCGAGCGCTTCGACCTGAATGCGGCTTTCCTTGTTCTCGATCCCCTTTTCGCGGTCTAGCGTGGTCGGGACATTATGGTCCGGCACAGCGATGGTTTTATCGGGGGAATGCACATCGCGCCCGGCCATCCGCAGACCTTCAAAGGCCTGAGGGCTGGTGACCTCGTGCACCAGATGGCGATCGATATACAGCAGGCAGGTGCCATCCTCGGCCTCATGGGCCAGATGGGCATCCCAGATTTTATCATAGAGTGTTTTAGCGGTGGTCATGGTTTTCCTCTCCCGCAGAAATTGAAAAGATGTGGAGGCAGCGCCAAAGCGCCAAACCATTATAGGTCGGCGTGGACCGCAAGGGTCTGACCATGAAACCGCCAAGGCAGGCGCGCGCGGTCGTCCATGTCGAAAAATGGAATCATGCGCTAGGGATACAGGCCCCGAACCTGCTGTTCAAGAAATGGATTCAGATTCGGGTGGGTTTGCACCATGCATTTGCCCGAACAGTTGAGGCCCTGCCAGACCGGCATGCAGATGCAATGCTGAAGCGGAAAGAAGCCCTTTGGCCGGGAAAAATGTTCTGGCCCCAGGTCAATGTCCACAAAGACCCGCTGGCAGACGAAACGGCACACCATTTCCCTTTTTGCACCGCCGGATTGAGATCTGGCCGCGTCGGTGTTATCTTTGAGTCATGCCCGGCACCGGGGTTTGATCGGTGCGTTGTGAAGGAGGACAAAGTCCTGTCTCATTCAGTTGAGGCGGCCCAGGAAGGGGCCGCACCCGGCGCGGCAAGAACGCAGGCACCGGCTGAACTTACCAGCAAGGCGCTTCTGGCGCGAATTCTCTCTTCTCTTGATCGTGACAAGGCCGAGGATGTTGTGGAAATTGACCTGCGGGGCAAAACACAGATCGCGGATTATATGGTTGTCTGTTCGGGCCGTTCGACCCGACAGGTTTCGGCCATTGCGCAAAATCTGGTAGACCGCCTGAAGCAGGATCTGGGGAAGCTGACCAAGGTCGAGGGGCAGGATCAGGGCGATTGGGTTCTGATTGATGCCGGCGATGTCATTGTTCACATCTTTCGCCCGGAAGTGCGTGCCTTCTATCAGTTGGAAAAGATGTGGCAATCCGGCGGGCCCGGAACCGGAAACTGATGCGTGTCCATATTTGCGCCGTTGGCCGGATGCGCGCCGGCCCCGAACGCGAATTGCTGGATGACTATCTGAAACGGTTTGAGCGGACCGGCCGCGCGCTGGGCCTGGGCCCGGTGACACTGCACGAAGTCGAGGATAAAAGGGGCGGCGGCCAGCAGGCCGAAGCCGCGCTGCTGGAGCGCACCATCCCAAAGGGCGCAACGACCTGCGCCATGGACGAACGCGGTCGGGTGATGGCCTCGCCGGATTTTGCCGCGCTACTGGGGCGTTGGCGCGATCAGGGATGTGGCGATCTGGTCTTTGTGATCGGCGGCGCAGACGGAATCGCCAAAGACTTGCGCGAGCGCACCGATTTCAAACTGTCATTTGGCCCCATGGTCTGGCCGCATATGCTGGCCCGCGTGATGCTGGGTGAACAGTTGTATCGGGCCGCGTCGATTTTGGCAGGGGCACCATACCATCGGGGTGGGTGACGCTTTGGCCCGGACGGTTCTGGCGTGTTGAAAGTGCGGTAATGGCCTGCGGGTCAGCACCTCTCTGACCCGCAGGGTTCCGTGAGATTGCCGCTCATGCGCGTATGTCTTCTTGTATGTTCCCCTGCCACAACCAGGCCAGACAGGCGATGTAGAGCAGGATGATCACCTCGACCCCGGCGAAGAACATGTAGTGCGGTTTCAACGACCCGCCGCCGACAACGAACAGGATGGTGACCACGACCGCCAAAAGGTTGGCCCTGCGGCTGGCACGCGGGCTCAGAGCCCGTGTCAGGTAAATCATCAGAATGGCAATTTCGATGAAACCGGCGGCGACCAACAGGAACAGCGGTGTAATCCTGACGCCTTCGACCGTGCCACTCGCGACCTGAGTCAGGAATTCCGGAGACATGAAAGACAGGATGTCGGCAAACACCATGTTGAACATGACAACGATCCAGAGGGTCGAGATTTTGCTGGCACGGGGCATGGCCGGGGCTCCGGAATTGCAGTTTTACGCATAAATATTTACAGTGTAAGTTTGACTGGAGCCAGTCTTAAATATACAGCGTATATAAGTCAAGGCAGCATCGCTCGCCCCATGAGAAAGCCCATGAAAAAAACCGGAAAAACCAGAAAACACCGATCCCTGACCACGCAAATGATTGTGACCCGTGCCATGGAACTTGCCGACAAGGAAGGTTTCGACACCCTGTCGATGCGCAAGCTGGCCGGTGCGCTGGGTGTGACCGCCATGTCGCTCTACAACCATGTTGCAGGAAAGGATGATCTGCTCCATCTGATGCTCAACCGGGTGGTCGCAGAGTTTGAAAGCCCGGACATAGGCGGCGCGTGGGAGGAAATGATGCGGCGGCGGGCGCATTCCATGCGGCGCGCCCTGCTGCGCCATCGCTGGGCACCCATGCTCTTGATGTCGGAAATCGCAATTGGCGAGGAAATCCTGCGCGACACCGATGCGACAGTGGGGTGTCTGGTAACTGCGGGCCTGACCTATGCCCAGGCCGACTGGGCCCGGAATGCCATCGACAGCCATGTCTATGGCTATACGCTGCAGGAGCTGAACTACCCGGTCGCCCCCGAGGAATACAAGGCCGCGGCAAAGCAATACCTGCCGATGATTTCCAAGGCAGACTATCCTTTCATGCACGCCGCGGCCTTGCAAATCATTGACGGGAAATATGACGGCATGACCAGATTTGATTTCGGGCTGGAGATCATTCTGGACGGGCTGAACCGGTGGCTGGTCAAAGGGTGAATTTGCCAACGCTGGCCTTGCATTCCGGTTTTCCGGGGGGCCGAAAGATAAGCATGGCGAGGTGAAGAAGAAAGCCGGGATCAGGCAGTGTAACGGATGGAGGTCTCCAACGCGTGCAGGAATGACTGCGCCGAAGAACTGGCCGACAGCAGGAGGAACTGATCCTCATCAGTGCGAAGGATGATTGTGCCAAGATGTTCCATGGAGGTGCGGGCCACATTGCCAATGGCAAAAACACCCCCGTGCAGATCGAGGGGGCAGATCCGCGCCAGAACAGCCCGCACCCGCGCGCCCTGCACCGACAATGCCACCCAGCTATCCGTCTGATCCGTTGTATAGGCCGCGCCGCCGATCAGCGCCGCAATCTCTGACTCGGCGTCGGCTGTTGCGTGCTCAAACAGCACGAACACCTGTTCCGATCCCAGACGCAGCAACCGGTATTTGTCATTTGCCGCGTTTGCACTCTTGCCGACCTCGGGCAGGGCAGTGCCGAACGCCTTTTCCAAGGCCGGGCCTGCCGGGTTTCCTCTGGGCAGGGCGATTGATACAATGGCAAGCCCGACTGCCTCTCGCAGAGACAGCCCGGAAAAAACCTGATCATAACCGCCGAGAAACGGCATCGGGTGCAATCTGTATTCAGACGCAGGTTCAGACACGGATTTAGACACGGAGCCGTTCTCCTTCCGGATCGAAAAAATGGGGTGAGGTGATTTCGACTTCGACCTCACGCTTACGGATCGGGTCAACGGCCCGGACAATTTCCCCCATGCGTTCATGGCCGCGGCTGATGAAACCAAGGCCGATGGAATGGCCAAGCATCGGCGAAAAGGCGACCGACGACATCCAGCCTTGATCATGATCCATATCGGCGGGGTCACCCCGGTTGATGAAATGCGCCCCGGCAGCCAGGCTTTCGGCGCGGTCCACCGGTTTGAAACCTACCAGACGGACCGCGTCCGGGCGGTTCAATTCCGCCCGTTCTGACAGGACGTTGCCGATACAGTCCTTCTTTTTGGAGACCATCCGCCCCAGCCCGAGATTGAGCGCCGTGGTCTGGCCGTTCAACTCATTACCGGCCGCATGACCCTTTTCAATGCGCATCACCCCGAGCGCCTCGGTGCCGTAGGGGATGGCATCAAATTCCTTGCCCGCAGCCATCAACGCCCGGATCATTGCGTCACCAAACCTTGCCGGAACCGCGATTTCATAGGCCAGTTCACCGGAAAACGAGATGCGGAACAAGCGCGCAGGTGTGCCACCGCACACGCTGAGTGACGCGCAAGCCATGAAAGGAAACGCCTCGTTCGAGATGTCAAAGGGCGCGTCCACCAGCTTGGCCAGAAGCGCCCGCGCGTTCGGGCCGGCGACAGCGAACTGGGCCCAGCCGTCGGTTGCGGAAATCAGGTGCACGTCCAAATCCGGCCAAAGACATTGGCGTGCAAATTCCAGACGCCGGAAAACCAGCACGGCATTGGCGGTTGTCGTGGTCATGACATAGTGGTTTTCGGCAAGATGCGCGGTGGTGCCGTCGTCATAAGCGATGCCGTCCTCGCGCAGCATCAGGCCATAGCGCACCTTGCCAACCGCAAGTTTGGCAAAACCATTGGCGTATATCCTGTTCAGAAACTCGGCCGCGTCACGGCCCTGAATATCTATCTTGCCCAAGGTGGTCACATCGCAGATTCCGACCGAGGCGCGGGTCATTCTGACCTCTCGGTCCACGGAATCGCGCCAACCCTTTTCACCGGGGCGCGCGAACCATTGGGCCCGCAGCCAGTTGCCGGTTTCAACAAATGTGGCGCCGTTTTCGCTGGCCCATTTGTGGCTGGGGGTCAGACGATAGGGGCGGAAATCCTTGCCGCGCGCCCGTCCGGCCAAAGCCCCGATCGGCACCGGGGTGTAAGGCGGCCGGAAAATGGTTGTGCCGGTTTCAGCAATCGTTTTGCCGGTACATTCCGCCATGATCGCCAGAGCCGGAATATTGGCGGTTCTGCCTTGGTCGGTGGCCATGCCGAGTGTTGTATAACGCTTCAGATGCTCGACCGAGCGGAAGCCTTCCTGATGCGCAAGTTTTACGTCCTTGACGGTTACGTCATTCTGAAAGTCGAGCCAGGCCCGGCCCCGGCCCGCGCGTACATGCCAGAAAGCCTCAAGTGTGCGGGGTTCATCCTCGGCCACAGGTGCCTGCGAGCGTGACGGGGTGAAGCCTAGCGATTTGAGTGCGGCATTGGCGGTGGCGTGCCCCTCTTTCAGGGCGGCTGCAAGCGTCAGGGTGCCGTTTGCCGCGCCCGCCACTGTCATCCCCGGCGGCAGATCACCACCCGGTACGAACGCTGAAATATCATTGTCCCAGACCGGCCGACCGCGTTGATGACAGGTCAGATGGACATTGGGATTCCAGCCACCAGAGACCGCCAGACAATCAGCCGGGATACGCTGGCCCGTGTTCAGGGTAATGGCCTTGATCCCCTTGCGCCCCGCGGTGCCGGTAACATGGGCGCCAGTCATGATCACCACACCGGGAATGGACGCCAGAGGCCTGATCTTGCGGGTATCTATGATGGCAGTGATCTCAACACCCTTGCCAGCCAGATCCGTGGCGGTGCGCCAGCCGTCATCGTTGTTGGTAAACACCGCGACGCGGCGGCCTGGTGTCACACCAAAGCGGTTGGCATATGTGCGCACGGCACCTGCCAGCATCACACCCGGCCGGTCATTGTTGGCAAAAGCGATCGGGCGTTCCGTTGCCCCGGCCGCGAGGATCGAGCGCCTGGCATAAACCCGCCAAAGGATCTGGCGCGGCGCACCTGTGGTATCGGCGAGATGATCGGTCCGCCGTTCCAGCGCACCGAAAATCCCATGATCATAGGCCCCGTAAACCGTTGTCCGGGGCATCAGGCGGACATTACCCATAGCCGCCAGTTCGCCGCCTGCCGCCGCCGCCCAAGCAGAACCCATCTGCCCGCCAATTTGCATCGTTTCCGCATTCAGACGCCCCCCGAGGACAAAATCCTCATCCGCGAGAACGACCCTGGCGCCGCTGCGACCTGCGGCAAGGGCTGCCGCCAGCCCGGCCGGACCGGCACCGATCACCAAAAGGTCACAATGCAGAAAACCCTTGTCATAAAAATCGGGGTCGCTCTGGCCTGAGAGCCGGCCCAGCCCGGCCGAGGCGCGGATTATCGGTTCATAAAACTTCTCCCAGAACGCCTTGGGCCACATGAATGTCTTGTAATAAAACCCGGCGGACAAAAACGGCGACAACAAATCTGTAGCCGCCATCAGATCAAATTCGAGTGAGCCACGGTGGTTCTGACTGCGGGCCTCAAGCCCATCAAACAGCTCGGCAACGGTGGCCCGTGTGTTTGGCTCACAATGCGCATCCCGGCGCAGTTCGACCAATGCATTCGGTTCTTCGGACCCGGCGGAGAATATGCCGCGGGGCCGATGATATTTGAAGCTCCGCCCGACCAGCCGCTGCCCGTTGGCAAGCAGGGCCGAGGCCAGAGTGTCACCCGCATAACCCTGCATTGCCTTGCCATTGAAAGTAAAGTGCAAGGCCTGCGTTCGGTCTGTCAGACCGCCGTTTATCCGGTGTGGCTGGCTCATCTGCTGCGCCCCCGTTTGCGGGCAACGTCGGTGGCAAGCTCGACTTTGATGATTTCATGAGTCAGGGTATTGCGCGTGACGACCAGCCAGGAGCGATCACCCTGTTCATGATACCAGAGTTCGCGGTGATTTCCGACCGGATTATCGCGCAAATACAGATAGTCATGGAATTTTTCCGCTGCGAGCGGATCCTGCCAATCGGGCCGGTCGATCAGGGAGGCATCGCCAAGATAGACGAATTCTGCCGCGTCGCGGGGGCCCAGGAGAGGGTGATTGATGATCATTCAGCGTTCTCCTAATGCAGGTTCGGTTGGGCGCCCTGGCCCTTTTCGTCGATCAGGTGGCCACGTGCGAACCGGTCCAGGCGGTATTCGGTCGCGGTCGGGTGCGGGGTGTCTTTGGCCAGCAGATGGGCATAGCAGTATCCGCTTGCCGGTGTGGCCTTGAAGCCGCCGTAACACCAGCCGCCGTTGAAATAGAGCCCGTCGATATGTGTCTTGTCGATAAAGGGAGAGCCGTCCATCGACATATCCATGATCCCGCCCCAGGAGCGCAGCAGGCGGGCCCGCCCGATCATCGGCATGATTGCCATGCCGCCCTCGCACACGTCCTCGACCACGGGAAGATTGCCGCGCTGTGCGTAAGAGTTGTAACCGTCGATATCACCACCAAACACCAACCCGCCCTTGTCGGACTGGCTGACATAGAAATGTCCGGCACCAAAGGTGATCACCCCTGGCAACAGCGGCTTCAACCCTTCGGTGACAAAGGCCTGCAACACGTGGCTTTCGATCGGCAATCGCATACCTGCGAGCGCCATGACCCGGCTGGAAGACCCGGCCACGCAAACGGCGGTTTTTCCGGCCCGGATATTGCCACGCGTGGTCTCGACCCCACGACAGATACCGTTGTCGATATTGAAACCCGTGACTTCGCAGTTCTGGATGATATCCACGCCCAGACTGTCAGCGCCGCGGGCATACCCCCAGGCCACCGCATCATGACGCACCGTTCCGCCGCGTCGCTGGAACAGCCCGCCCCTGATCGGAAAGCGGGCATTGTCAAAGTCAAGGAACGGCAGTTCCCGGCGCAACTGCGCCGCGTCCACAAGTTCGGCATCGGCACCAGCCAGAAGCATTGCATTGGCACGTCGCGCAAAGGCATCCCGCTGCGGGTCTGAATGAATAAGGTTCAGGATAGACCGCTGACTGACCATCGCATTATAGTTGAAATCCTGCTCCAGACCTTCCCAGAGTTTTAGCGAAAACTCGTAAAACGGCTCATTTCCCGGCAACAGATAGTTCGAACGGATGATCGTTGTGTTTCGCCCGACATTGCCCGAGCCGATCCACCCCTTTTCAAGCACGGCAATGTTTTGCTGTCCGAATTGTTTTGCAAGATAGTAGGCCGTCGCCAGCCCGTGGCCACCGCCACCGACGATAACGACATCGTACTGCGGCTTTGGCTCCGGGTCGCGCCACACGGGTTTCCAGCCCCGGTTTCCGGTAAGGCCTTCCAAAAGTACCCGCATTGCCGAATAGCGCATCACGTGATTCCATTTTTCAACTGCCCCAATGCTCACCCGGTCGGGGTGGCTATACTTTCACGAAAAAGACGATTACTTTCCCAAAATGGCCGAAACTGGTTTGAAACAGGCGACGCGGCGGATTGGCATCCTGCCCCTCGACCATTTTGCACTGATGTCTTACGCAGCCTGCGTCGAGCCGCTGCGCGCGGCCAATCTGCTCAGCCAGAAACCCCTGTACGAGGTGATCAACATCTCTCCGGATGGTCTGGCGGTGGGCAGTTCGGGGCAGGCATTCATCAATTGCCAGGCCACGACCGAGGCAGACCTGAATCTTGATTACCTGTTTGTCATTGCCGGTGGCGACCCGACGAAACTCTTTGACACGACAATCATGTACTGGTTGCAGCGACTTGCCCGTTTCGGGGTGCGCATAGGCGGGGTTTCGGGAGGGCCGCTGATTCTGGCAAAGGCAGGGCTGATGGATGGGCGGCGGATGACAGTGCACTGGGAACATGCAGAAGCTTTGGCCGAGGTGTCACCCAGCCTGCTGATCGAACGTTCCTTGTACGTGATTGACCGCGACAGGGTAACCTGCGCCGGGGGGCTGGCGGCAATGGACATGATGCATGCGCTCATTTCCCAGCACCACGGCGCCATGTTTGCCCGCATGGTGAGCGACTGGTTTCTTCACACCGATATCCGGCCTTCAGCCGGGCCGCAAAGGGGAGGGTTGGTCGAACGTGTGGGCACGACAAATGCCGCCATCCTTGATGCGGTTGCGGCGATGGAACACCATATTGCCGATCCGCTTGGGCTGCCGCAACTGGCAACCGTGTCAGGTGTGTCCTCCCGGCAATTGAACCGTCTGTTCCGCGACCATCTGAACACCCGCACGATGGCATACTACCGAAGGCTTCGGCTGGAAAAGGCGGATAATCTGCTGCGCAATTCTTCGCTGAGCCTGACCGAGATTGCCCTGGCCACCGGCTTTGCCAGCTCTTCGCATTTTTCAAGCGCTTACCGGGGCCTGTTTGGCCGGCCCCCATCAGCCCCCAGGGCCAGGCTTGCGGGATAGTTCGGTCGCTCTTAGGCTGGGCGCAAACAGCAAGGGAATGACGTCATGGACATACTCGTTTTGATGCATGCGGATGTAGAGCACCCCGGCGTGTTCCGCAGATTTCTCCAAGAGGATGGCCACCGATGGGACGGGATTGCCCTGCAATCCGGCCAGAGCATCCCGGACATCAGCGATTATCAGGCCCTCTGGGTTATGGGGGGGCCGATGGATGTATGGCAGGAAGATGAATTCCCCTGGTTGCAGGAAGAAAAACAGTTTATTTACAAAGCAGTGGTGGAAAAGGGGGTTCCTTTCCTCGGGCTTTGTCTGGGCCACCAGCTATTGGCCGAGGCGCTGGGCGGCAAGGTCGGAAAATCGCGCAAGCCAGAGATCGGGGTCATGGATGTTCAACTGACCGAGGCCGGTGCCACCGGGATTTTCTTTGATGACTTTCCCGACAAGTTTCACAGCCTGCAATGGCATTCGGCGGAAATCGAGAAAATGCCCGCCGGAGCCGCCTGTCTGGCGACCTCGCCGGATTGCGCGGTGCAGGCCATGCGGTGGGGCAACCGGGCATATTCGGTTCAGTTTCATCTGGAAGTCGAGGCGGAAACAGTGCCGGACTGGGCCGGGATTCCGGCCTATGCAGAAGCGCTTGAAAAGGCACTGGGCGCCGGTGCGGTGGCCAGGCTGGAAAAGGATGTCGCATCCAGCTTGCCGGAATTCAACAAACTGGCTGAACGGCTCTATCTGAACTGGTTGCAGACCGCGGCATGCGCCTAGCCGCCCCTATTTGTTGCCCGGTCAGGTTGACGCGGCCCGCGTCAGGGACAGCCGCGCCGTTTCCAGATGTTCCTTCATGACATTTGCGGCCAGTTCCGGTTCGCGAAAGCGTATCCCGTCCAACAGGCGCCGGTGCTGAATATTGTAGCGGGTGATCATGTCTTCGTTCAGGGTAAGCCGGCGCATCCGCGTCCATTCGTTCCGGCTGCGGACCGAGGTGATCTGATCAATGATCCAGATCAGCAGACGGTTGCCGGTGCATTCGGCCAGCAGGCGGTGAAATTCAGTATCTGCCTCTGAAAAGGCGACCGGGTCATCAAGCTGCGTTTCCATCCGGTCACAGAGTGCCTCCAGGCGGTCAAAATCGCTCCGGTGGCCATGCAGAACCGCAAGTCGGCAGATGTGAGGCTCAAGGGCGAAACGCGCATCCATGAGTTCCAGCGGGTTGGCGTTTTCGATCGCCTCCGACGACGGCGCATCCATTGGCCGGGTCACATAGGTACCGCTCCCCGGACGGATTTCGACAATCCCTTCCTCGGCCAATTGCGTGAGAGCCTCGCGCACCGTTCCCCGCGCAACGCCATGGCTTTCCGCCATGCGTCTTTCCGGCATCAGGCGATCACCATGCCGCAATTCACCATCGGCAATCTGGCGGCGCAGTTGTGCCGCGATGTCGGCCGCTCCGATTCGCTGGGTTGCTTGCATTATTGGCTCCGTTTCCAGATATCTGTACCAATTCTAAACCAAATAGTGAATTATTCAAGATTATTCGCTGAATCGGTCCAAAAAAGGTTGACGGGCGCCAAAACCCGGACTGAAGATTGGCACGCGAGGCGCGCAACAGCGCCGCCCCGCCGCAGACGACCAATGCATGGGGCATAGGATGGCACTACCAAAACACTCAGACTATCTCATCATTGGTGCCGGCATTCACGGTCTTTCCACGGCGTGGCGGTTGGCCGACCGCCTCATCGAACGTGGGGAGAACGTCGAGGGACGGATTACCGTTCTGGACAAATCGGGCATTGCGGCCGGGGCGTCCGGTATCGCCTGTGGCGTGGTGCGCAACAATTATTTTCAACCGGCCATGCGCCGCCTGATGAAACATTCCGTCGGTGTCTGGGAAAGTGACCCGCTGGGTCTGAGCTATCACCCCGTCGGGTATATGCAGATTTCATGCGAAACGATGCGCGAGGATGTGGCATCAATTTTCCAGCAACAGCAGGAAATCGGCTACGAGAGTGTTTTCATCGAGGGAGAGAATGCCTCGACATCCTATATGCGCGCCCTGTTTGATGACTGGCAGGCCAAAAACATCACCTCGGTTCTGCACGAAAAACGCGGCGGTTATTCGAACAATACCAAATCGATGTACGGAATTGCCAAGAAGGCCGAAGACCGTGGTGTCCGGATCATCACCGGCGTCGAAGTCAAGGGCCTGAGCAGCGAAAGCGGATCGGCGGCGATTGCCTCGGTTGAAACGAACCGGGGTACGATTTCCTGTGACAAGCTGATCGTTGCCCCCGGCCCCTGGGTGCGGGATTTCTGGAAAATGCTGGGCCTGCCCGGAAAAATCACCGTAAAGGGGCTGGATGGTGCCAAACACGATAACATCGACATGTGGCGGTATTGGCAGCTTGAAGAAGGGGTGCTGCGGGTGCCGCCGGAATCCCTGATGACCAACGACGGAAAGGTGCCGCCGGTTATCCATGTGGATACGGATGCGCCGCTTTTTTCGGATGTGGACGGCAGCCTGATTACGGATGAGATGTGGGGGATCTATTATAAGCCGGACTGGCATTTTGGCGGCGTACAGGGCGGCGCCTCGCCCTATAAGGTTGAGACCCCGGTTGATGAGGTTGCCATTGATCCATATGGCCCGTCATCACCGGAATTTGTGGCGTCAGGCGAATTTGCCCATATGTGGGTTTCGGCGCTGGCACATTGCCACAAAAGGTTTGAAGGCACGATGCCAAAGTATCACCGCGAGGCATCTGGCGGCATTGGCTGCTTTACGCCTGACAGCTTTCCGGTATTCGATCACTTTCACGGCAATGCGACCGTTATTGCCGATTCCAACCACGGCTGGAAAATGCTCGGCGTTGGCCACCTGATTGCAGACGAAGTGCTGGGCGAGCCGCAGGAACTGCTAGAGCCTTTCCGCTTTGACCGCTTTGAAAAAGGCGCGCTGCACCCGGTGTCCAACAGCCCGTATCCGTGGAGCTAGTTACAACCAAAAATACCAAGGCGAAAACGCCGCGAAACAGAACGAACAGGGAGATTGAAGATGGCGGAAATGGACCTCGAACGCTTTGTGGAAGCCCCCGGGCGCGATGAAAAGATCAAGGCCGTACGCAAAAAGATCGACGCCTTGGGCATCGAGTATCTCTACCTGCAATTCGTGTCGGTGACCGGCAAGATCATGGGAAAGGGGATTCCGGCGGACCACTGGGAATCTGTGGCAAAGAAGGGCTTTCAACTGGTTTACGGCGCGACGGTCAATCTGTTTACCGACCGCGCGGGCAACTATCTGGGGTATGGCCCCGAAGCGGCAGAACTGGTCGGCATTCCGGAACCGGAAACCTTCATGCAGCTTCCTTGGGCGCCGGAAATTGGCCGGTTTTATTGCACCCTGTTTCGCAACCGCGAGGAAAAAACCGACCCCGGTGCCTATCTGACGGCAGACTGCCGCGGCAACCTGCGCCGGATGCATGAGGATTTTACCGCCAAGCACGGCAAGCAACTGCGCATCGGCACCGAGCCGGAAATGATGTGGCTGAAGTTTGACGAGAATGGCAAGCCGAAGGATGGCTACTCCAAACCCTACTGCTATCACATCGACCAGTTCGAGAGCTTGCGTCCGGTATCGCTTCAGGTGATCCGCTATGCCCGCAAAATGGGGCTGGACATGATTCAGGGTGATCACGAGGACGCCCCCGGACAACTGGAACTGAACTGGATGTTCGACGATGTTCTGCGCAACGCCGACCGGCTGACAACCTATCGGCAGATCTGTGCCCAGGTCGCGCGCGAGAACAACATATTCGCCTGTTTCATGACCAAGCCGTTCATGGGGGTCTCGGCCTCGGGCTGTCACCACAACATGAGCCTCTGGCGTGGCGGCGAGGATGAATTTGTCGCTTGTGGAAATGATCCGGACGACCTGCCGGGAATGGCTGAAAACTACATGTATGTGAAAGGCGGAGAGAATACCTTCATGCCCGATGATGATGACCCGCAGATGCCCGGCAAGGAAGGGCTGGTGGCGATTGGCGGGGTGGTCCAACATCTTCAGGCATTGACGGCGATTGGTTGCTCCACGGTCAATTCCTACCGCCGGCTTTGGGATACCGGATTCTGGGCGCCGGTTTTTGCCGATTGGGGTTTCCAGAACCGCACCACCGGGCTGCGGGTCTCGGCGCCGGGCCGGTTCGAGTACCGCAGTGTCGATTCCATGGTGAACCCTTACCTGATGGGAACGACCCTGCTGGCCGCCATGGATGACGGCATCGACAACAAGCTTGATCCCGGTGAGCCGGAAGAGCGCAACATTTATGAGGCGATCAAGGCCGGCAAGGACGTAAAGAAACTGCCGATGTCGCTGGGGGACGCACTTGATGCGCTGGCCGGTGACGAGGTCGTTCAGCGCGGAATGCCGGGCGAAATGTACCGGTTGTATCACGAATACAAATATGACGAGTGGGCGCGTTTTATGTCCACTGTGACCGATTGGGACAACGACACTTACATGGAATGTCTGCCCTAGGCAGAGCATTCGATCCGATCCATGAACGGGAGGCGATAGCTGAAATGTGCGGAATTGCAGGACTGATTCACAAGGGCAAAAGCTCCAACATCGGCAGCGAAATGACGGCGATGTTGCAGGCGCTCAAGCATCGGGGGCCGGATTCGACCGGCTATGCGGTGTATGGCGAACCAGAGGCCGGCGTCTATGTCATGCGTCTGAAAGTGGCCGAAGCCGAAGACATGGCCCGCGGCCGCGGCATTCACAAAGTGATTGCAGACCGCATTGCCGAAGTCGAAATCATCCTGTCGGAACACGGGGCCAAGGTTGCCTCACGCGAGGCCCCGACGGAATATTCGCTGCGCTATGAAATCAGTCATGATGGCGACACCGCGATAATGGCGGCGCATATCGAAGAAACCGAGGGCGTCGAAATTCTGTCCATGGGCAACGGTCTGGAACTGATCAAGGATCTCGGGGATGCGTCAGATGTGGCCGGACTGTACGGCCTGAATGACTTCAAGGGAACACACGGAATTGGCCACACCCGGATGGCGACGGAATCAGATGTCGATATCCGCTCGGCCCACCCATACTGGGCCTTCCCCTACAATGACGTGTCGGTCGTGCATAACGGGCAGATCACCAACTATTGGATCATGCGCCGCGAAATGGAGCGCAAGGGTCACCGGTTCATGTCGAACTGCGACAGCGAACTGCTGGCGGTCTATACCGCGCATAACCTGTCGAACGGAATTGAACTGGAAGAGAGTTTGCGCCGGTCGATCGAAGAGATTGACGGCGTGTTCACCTATCTGGTCGCCACAAAGGACCAGTTGGGCATGGCCAAGGACACCATGGCGGCGAAACCGCTGGTTCTCTACGAAAGCGACAAACTGATCGCAATGGCATCGGAAGAAGTCGCGATCCGGGCAATTCTGCCCGAAGAAATCGACACCACTGACCCTTATGACGAGGAGGTTCGGGTATGGCAGGCGTAAGTGATGCAGACCTGAAGAAGATGACGCAGGACGAGCGTGTCAAAGCGCTGGGAATGACCACGGAACAGTTGACGGGCAAGTCGCTCTATATCGAGTTCGACCCGGATGCGCACGAGCGTTTCACCTATCCATGGGCGCCGGAGGTCGACTATAACAAGCGAACCGAACTGGACACTGATGATCTGACAACAACCGAGGTCAACGCCCGTATCCGCGAACTGATGAACGAGGGCTATGGCACGATTGTTCTAAAGAATCCGCGTGGGAAGCACTCGATCGGAGTCGGCATTCTGAGCCGCCTCAATCTGATCATCGAAGGGTCGACCGGTTATTTCGGTGTCGGGCTGATTGATGGCCCGAACGTGCGCATCAACGGCCGGGTTGGCTGGTCATGCGCTGAAAACATGATGTCAGGCACCGTTGTCGTGGAAAAGAATGCCGGCTCGACCTTTGGCGCGGCCATTCGCGGCGGTGATCTGGTGTGCAGGGGCTCGGTCGGCTCACGCACCGGTATCGACATGAAAGGCGGCACGATTATCGTCGGGGGCGATACCGGCGCGCTGTCTGGTTTCATGATGCAGCGCGGCAGGCTGGTTGTCTGCGGCAACGCCGGCAAGAACCTGGGTGACAGCATGTATGACGGCACCATTTACGTTGGCGGCGAGATCAAATCGCTTGGGGTCGATGCGGTCAAGGCAGAGTTGACCGATGCCGACCGCAAATGGCTGACACGCAAGCTTACCCAATACGGGTTGATGCCGAAAAAGGGCGTTGACCATTTCACCAAGATCGTCGCCGGCAAACAGTTGTGGAATTACGACAACCTGGAACCGCACGAAAAGAAACTCATTCTGTAAGTCAGCGAAAGGAACCAGAACAATGGCTGACGGTGACATGCCGAAAAAGAAACCACTGGATCGCGATGTGTATCGCCTCGGTGAAAGTTTTATATTCCCGCCCAGGGTTATCGACGACATCCATATCAAGTCCGAGCTTGGGCGATACCGGATGCGGGGCTTTTCCCTGTTCAAGAAAATCCCCCATTGGGATGATCTGACCTTTCTGCCCGGAACGCTGACCCGTTTCGTGATCGAGGGGTATCGGGAAAAATGCGAAACCAAAACAGTCATTGGCCCGCGTGCCAAGCGACCTTTGGTGCTTGATATACCGATTTACATAACCGGGATGAGTTTTGGCGCCCTGTCCTATGAGGCCAAGACCGCGCTGGCGCGTGGCGCCACCATGGCCGGCACCGCCACCTGTTCGGGCGAAGGCGGAATGATTCCGGATGAGCGGCGTTTCAGTTCCAAGTGGTTCTATCAGTGCATCCAGTCACGCTATGGCTTCAATCCGCACCATCTGGTGCTGGCAGACGGCGTGGAATTCTTTATCGGGCAGGGCTGCAAGGTTGGCCTGGGCGGGCACCTGATGGGCCAGAAAGTGACAGATCAGGTTGCGGAAATGCGGTCCCTGCCTGCGGGGATCGATCAGCGTTCACCGGCACGTCACCCTGATTGGCTGGGACCGGATGATCTGGCGCTGAAGATACAGGAGATTCGCGAAGTCACGGACGGGCAAATCCCGATTCAGCTGAAGCTTGGCGCAGCGCGGGTGTACGACGATGTACGCATGGCGGTGAAATGTGACCCCGACAGCATCTATATCGACGGTATGGAAGGCTCAACCGGGGCCGGGCCACATCTGGCAACGGAAGAAACCGGAGTACCCGGTATGGCGGGAATCCGGCAGGCGCGCAAAGCGATTGATGATCTGGGCAAGCGCGGCGAGATCAGCCTGATCTATGCCGGTGGCATCCGCAACGGTGCTGACGTGGCCAAGGCGATTGCCTTGGGGGCTGATGCCATTGCCATTGGCCATTCGGCCATGATGGCACTGAACTGCAACAAGGATATTCCGGAAGCGAACTACCCCGAGGAAATCGGGGCCGATCCGGGCCACTGCTATCATTGTCATACCGGACGCTGTCCGGTTGGTGTGGCAACGCAGGATCCGCAACTGCGTGCCCGGCTTGATCCGGATGAAGCCGCCGAGCGGGTATACAATTTCCTGCATACGCTCACCATCGAGGCACAGCTTTTTGCCCGCGCCTGCGGCAAAACCCATGTACATTCGTTGGAACCCGAGGACCTGGCAGCCCTGACGATGGAGGCATCTGCCCTGGCCGGAGTGCCCCTGGCAGGGACAAATTACACCGTGGGCATAGAAGATTACCACCACCTGTAGGAGGGAGCGATATGGCTGGCACACAATTCAGAGGCTCGGAAATCAAGGATGTCGATCAGTTCCTGAAAGACGCCGAGGGGCTTGAAACAGACCGCGAAAAAGAGATCGGTCAACATATCGGCTATCGCTATGATGTGAATCTGGTGCCCGATTATGACCGGATCACCCCGTTTCTGACCAAATACATGGAAATCATGGGCTGGGATGATCTGAACTGGCTGGAAGACATCCACATGGGTTACGAAGAGGGTATGCCCGCCGTGTTTGACCGCAATATCAACGGCTGGGTGCGCATTCCTGACAGCATAAAATTACCGGACAACCAGCAGGATCGCGACATGATTGCGCGCGAACTTTTGCTAAAATTCCAGATGTCCGACCGGCACCCGCTGGTTTCCCTGAGAAAGGCCTATAAAAAGTTCTGACGATGTCACAAACGCCCCGGATCGCCTGTCTGCAAACCTGCCCGAGAGCTGATATCGCATCTGCCCTGGAGGAGGCTCTGCCTCTGGCGCAGGCGGCTGTCAGTGACGGTGCCGAATTTCTGTTCCTGCCAGAATATTGCGGCGGGTTGAAAAGTGATGGCGCGAAACTGACGCCACCAGCCGCGCGCGAGGGCGAGCATGGATTCCTGAACAGTCTGCGTGATTTTGCCTTGGAAAATCGCGTCTGGATCATGCTTGGTTCGGTGGCAATTGCGGCCGCTGACGATAAAATCGTCAACCGGGGTTTCATCATAGACGACCATGGAAAAATCATCAGCCGGTACGACAAGATTCATCTGTTTGACGTGCGGCTGTCGGATAATGAGGTGTATGCCGAAAGCGCAACGGTTGTTCCCGGGACACAAGCCGTGCTTGTCGAGACACCTTTTGGCCGCATCGGCCACACGATCTGCTATGATCTGCGCTTTCCGCACCTCTACCGCGCCCTGGCCAAAGCCGGTGCCGATATTATTGCCGTGCCTGCGGCCTTTACCAAGCGCACGGGGCAGGCCCACTGGCATGTTCTCAACCGCGCGCGTGCTATCGAAAACGGTGTCTTTGTCGTATCACCATGTGCAATCGGCGAGATCCCTGGCGGCGGCGAAAGCTATGGCCATTCGCTGATCGTTGACCCTTGGGGCCGCGTGCTGGCCGATGGCGGAACCACCCCCGGTGTTGTGGCCGCAAGCATTGATCTTGATGCCGTGGCGGATACACGCGCGCGTATCCCGAGCCTTTTGCATGACCGCCCGTTCACCCTGCACCAAATTCACACGGACAGGAAAACCCAATGACGTCTGCAGCAACAATCCTTGGCCAGAGCTTTTCCGAGAATCCGCTCAAACTTGCCTTTCTGAAATGGCAATGCCGGGTGCGCCAGATTGCGATGCGTGAGGAAGAGGGGCGACCCGGAGCCGCAACGATGCCCTCGGTTCTGTTGTCTGGGGATACGCAACCGCTTGGCCATATCATTACGGTTCTCAACCGGGCCCCGGCCCACTCTGTTACCGCGGAACTCTTGCATATGGCCCGCAAGACCAATGACCCTGCAATCCGCCGCCAACAGGCGATCCAGTTTCTTTCGGCAGAATACTATCAGAGACCACAACGATTTTCGGATGTACTGACAGCAACATTTCAGCCGGAATCAGACGGCGCTGCACGGCTTTTGGACAAACGTGAATGTGTGCTGGAATTTGACGCATTCGCACAGGATTTTCGGCTGTGGTGCAAGGTTTGGCGCCTGGAGGCGAACAATTCCCTGTATCAGGCGACCGTTGCCCACAACAGGTTGTTTAACCCGTCTCTGCCCGACAATACCATCGTGCTCGGCTTTGAGCCCGACTGGACGCGATCTTCTGCGGATCCGACACCTTGCTGACAGAGATAATCTGGTTCTCTACCTGCCGGGCTTCTGCTCTGCGGCTGTGATGACCGCCCGCGTGTGATAGCGCTGCCGCTTGGCGCTCTCCTGCAACAACCATTCCTGCACGATGTCTCTCTCCGGAAATGACGGGGATTTTTTCGAACAGAGCAGAAAGTAGCCGTGGTTCGTACGCACGTCATTTCGCCCCACCGGGCGGACCAGTTTGCCGGCCTCAAGCAGATGATCGACAAGATGCCCCCAGCCCAGCGCCATTCCAAGCCCGTCGACAGCCGCCTGAATGGCCAGTGGATAGGTGTTGAACAGAACCGCCTGATCGGTTTGGGAGATGGCAACATCCTTGTGCGCGAACCAGGTTGGCCAGTTCATCCATTCAACATGGGCGTTTGAGACGCCGATAAGATCACATTCAGGCAAACCGGCAAGATCGGAGGCTTTCGGATTCTTTTCCAGATAGCCGGGTGAACAAACCGGAAAGACAGTTTCACCGAACAACAGCCGCGCACGAAATCCCGGCCAGTTTCCGTCGCCCCGCAGAATTGCAAGATCAATATTCTCGGCCAGGCATTCCTGATCATTGTCAGATGCAACCAACATGATTTTCAAATGCTTGTTGGATTGGTTGAACCGGCGAAGCCGGGGCATCAGCCAGAGCGCCGCGACCGAGTTCGTGGCGGCCAGTGTGACGGTGTTTTTCTGATGCTCGGAGAGCATCTCGCGCGAGGCCGTGCGCAGGGCGTCAAGCGCCGGCGAAATCTTACCGAACATGGCGTGGCCCTGAGGTGTGAGGCTGACCGAGCGATGCGTACGCAAAAACAGCGGAATTTCGTAATACTGTTCCAGCAGGCGTATCTTTCGGCTGATCGCAGATTCACTGATGTTCAGTTCACGCGCGGCACCGGCAAAGCTTTGTGACCTTGCAGCCGATTCGAAGGCCAGAAGATAATCCAGAGGCGGAAGTGATTTTCCCGGCTGCTTCATTATATGCCTTTCTGAATGGGCCGTGCATTCGCTGCTTTCCGACAAAGAAACAGCACAAAATCCGGCCATTCATTCAGACAGAAAAATTCCAACTAATTGAAATAAACAGATTTTTACTCATTTGCCAACAATTATTAGTGCCTTAGCCCTAAATATTTCTATGCACTAATTCTGCGAAAAACCGGCATGATGTATCGGCGGAGGTTCAAGGTTTCCTGCGCCAGGATCAAAACCAAACAAAAGAAAAAAGACAGGGAGTTAACATGAAACTGAAAATATTTTTTGCTGCATCTGCAGTTGTTTTGTCGGGCTCTATGGGTCTGGCGGCTGACAGCAGTGACCCAATCGTCGTCCCGATCCACAACTGGTCCTCACAGATTGTGATGAGCAATGTGGTGGGAAAGCTGTTTGAGGAAATCGGAGACAATGTCGAATATGTCACGACCGACAGCCAGGCCGTTTATGAATCCATCCGGAGTGGTGATGTAACGCTCGAAATGGAAGTCTGGGAAGGGGCTTTTGGCGCATCTTTTCGTGCCGCACTTGAAAAGGGCGGTATCGTTGATGCGGGTGACCACAATGCCGTCACACGCGAAGACTGGTGGTATCCGATGTGGACCAAGGAAGCCTGCCCGGGCCTACCCGACTGGAAGGCGCTGAACGAATGTGCCGCCGTCTTTGCGACACCTGAAACCGGTGACAAGGGACGCTTTCTGGGTGGTCCGGTAGACTGGCTGAAGCATGATCAGGAACGGGTTGATGCGCTTGACCTGAATTTTGTCGTTGTGAATGCCGGATCGGCCGCCGCCCTCTGGGCCGAGGTTGCAGCGGCAGAAGCCGACAAGAAACCGGTCGTGATCTTCAACTGGACCCCCAATTTTGTAGAAGCCGTCTGGCCCGGTGAATTTGTCGATTTTCCAAAGTGGGTTGATGGCTGCGACAAGAACCCGAGTGTCGGCCCCAACCCGAACGCGACCTATGATTGCGGAAATCCGGCGAACGGCTATCTGAAGAAAGCTGCCTGGGATGGGATGAAGGACAAATGGCCATCGGCCTATGAATTGCTGCAAAAAATCTCATTCACCAATGCGCAGATTGCGGAAATGGCCAAGTTCGTTGATGTGGACGAGATGGAGCCCGAAGACGCCGCCGCCGCATGGCTGGAGGCGAATGAAGCCGTCTGGAAACCCTGGATCGAATAATCCTTGCCTGGACTATCAAGGAGATTACAGCATTGATCCCGCCCGGTACGATCGGGCGGGATATATGGGGAGATAAACCATGAACCGTGAATCACCCGTGATTGCATGCAAGCATGTGTGGAAGCTGTTCGGTCCTTCCCCCAGGAAATATCTTGCATCCCTCCCGGCCGATCGCCGTTTTGCAGACATTCAGAAGGACGGGTATATCGCTGCGGTCCGCGATGTTTCACTGGAAATCAATCGCGGGGAAATGCTGGTTATCATGGGGCTTTCCGGCTCGGGCAAATCAACGCTGGTTCGTTGCTTTGCCCGGCTGCTGGAGATCACCGGTGGCGAGGTTCTGGTTGACGGTCAGGACATCATGTCGCTGACAGAAAAACAACTCATCGAATTGCGGCGGCGCAAGATGGGCATGGTTTTTCAGAGCTTCGGCCTGTTGCCGCACCGTACGGTTTTGCAAAACGTGGCCTTTCCGCTGGAAATGCGCGGCCAGGACAAGCACGATCGGCGCGAACGGGCCCTTGAAGTGATCAAACTGGTTGGTCTGGAAGGGCGTGAGGAATATTTTCCGCGCGAACTATCGGGCGGGCAACAGCAACGGGTCGGCATTGCCCGCTCGCTGGCCATAGAGCCGGATATCTGGTTTCTGGACGAACCGTTCTCGGCACTTGACCCGCTGATCAGGCGGGAGATGCAGGATGAGTTTCTGCGGCTTCAGAACCTGTTACAGAAAACCATCGTGTTCATAACCCACGATTTCGACGAGGCCCTGCGCCTTGCGGACCGGATCGCCATCATGAAGGACGGGGCCGTCGAGCAATGTGACACACCGGACAAGATCGTGCTGAACCCAGCGACAGAATATGTGGCCAAGTTCACCAGGGAAATCGAAAAATCCCGTGTTGTTCATGCCGCATCTCTGGCGCGGCCACTGAATGGCCAGACGCCGACTGGCAAGCCGGTCGCCGCAGACGCCACGATGCACGAACTGGCCCGGCTTCTGGTCAACGACACGCGCGACAGCCTGCCGGTTGTTGATGCCAAAGGTTTGATTATTGGCGGGCTTGACCGGCAGGAAGCGCTGGATCTGTTCCTGGGGAGTGACTGATGTCTGCCACCGCAGAAACCGTTACACCCGCAGGCCGGTTGAATTTGACGCGCAGGCAAGTGGCACTGGGCCTGCTGATATGCGCGATTGTCATGGCTTTGGCACGCCCTATATTGCCGGAATTTCTGGTGCGGGTGCCGGATCGGGCGATCCTTCCCTATGACAGTTTTCTGCAATCCGTGTTTGATTTCATCAAGGATGATCTGGGGTTGCGTTACCTGACACGAACCATTTCAGGTGGGCTGGAATGGCTACTGGATGTCACGGCAAACCTTCTCTATGGCAAGCGCCGCTGGCCAAATCTGGGGCCTATCCCCTGGACCGCAATTACAGGTGCATCGGTCGTATTGGGCTATTGGCTGGGCGGCTGGCGAACAGCGCTGCTGGCCGGGGGCACCTTTCTGTGGACCGCACTCATCGGTCAATGGAAACTGGCCATGCAGACGATGTCGGTGATCATTGTTGCCGCACCGCTCGCATTCATGCTTGGTCTGGTGCTGGGAATAGTGGCGTGGAAATATCCGAGATTTGAACGCGCGCTGCGGCCGCTTCTCAGCCTGCTTCAGACCCTGCCCTTTTTCACCTATCTGCTGCCAGCGGTAATCTTCTTCAAGGTTGGCCCGCCCGCTGCAAGCGTGGCCACGATTTTCTATGCCATTCCGCCAATGGTGCTGATGACAATCCTTGGCCTGCGCAAAGTGCCCGACAGCGTGGTCGAAAGCGGCCATATGAGCGGTGCAACACGCTGGCAGATGCTGCGTCATGTGTACCTTCCGGCTGCGCGGACAGATATCCTTGTCGGGGTCAATCAGGTGATCATGCTCTGTCTGGCGATGGTTGTCCTGACGGCGTTTATCGGCATGCCCGGCCTTGGTGCCAAGCTGCTGTCGCTGATGAACTCGTTGAAACTTGGCCGAAGTTTTGAGATCGGGGTAACGATTGTTTTGCTCGCAATCACGCTGGATCGGCTGTCAAAGGCCTGGGTGGTAAAGCAGCCAGAACATTTTGCGCGGGGAACGCCCTGGGCAAAGCGCCACATTTTTGTGTTGGCGGGTCTTGGGGTTTTCATTGCTTTTCTGATCCTTGCCCAATTCGTGCAGGTGGCAGACCACATCAGCCGCAAGCAGGATTTGTCGATGGGCAAAGAGATTGACGGGGTGATCAAGGGCTTTCTTGACATTGATGCTGTTCAGGCAGTGACTGGTTGGTTGCGCTGGTTCCTGATCACCTGGGTTCTCATCCCGCTGCGTAACGCTCTGTTATGGCTGCCGTTCATGACGGTTGTTCTGTTCTTCATGGCCATCGGCTATCTGGTTGGCGGCTGGCGGTCGGCCCTGATCGCCGGGGGGTTCTTTTTCATCGTGGCACTTACCGGTTGGTGGGACCGTTCGATGATAACGCTCTATGAGGTGTCGGCGGCGGTGCTGCTGGCCTCTGTCATCGGGTTTCCGCTTGGGATTGCCGCGGCGCAGAGACGGGGCTGGGCGCAACCGGTGCTGCTGGCCTGTGATACGGCGCAGACCTTCCCCAGCTTTATCTACCTGATCCCGGCTATCATGCTGTTCGGGGTGAATGACGTGGCGGTGATCTTTGCAATCCTGATCTTCGCCACGGTGCCGCTGACACGCTATACGATCGAGGGCATTCGTGCAGTGAAACCGGAGATGCTGGAGGCGTCTGACATGTCCGGCTCCACGCGTGCGCAAAAGCTGTGGCATGTGCAACTGCCGCTTGCCCTGCCGACCATGGCCGTCGGGTTTAATCAGGCAATCATGTTTGCCTTTTTCATGGTGATTATCGCCGCTTTCATCGGCACGCAGGATCTGGGTCAGGAGTTGCAGAAAACGCTTGCGGGAAACCAGCTTGGCAAAAATTTTGTTCTTGGCCTGTGTGTGTCGCTGATGGCGCTGGCCATCAACCATGTCATCATGCGTTGGGCCGATGAGCGCAAGAAACGCCTGGGGCTTTCCTGATGGATACCCCCGCAACCCAGGTCCGTCCGGTACTGGAAACACCGTTTGAGCGCGGCGGGATCATCGCGCCCGGTTTGCCGATCCTGCCGCAAGGTGTCGAACGCCACCCGATCCCCGGCGGTGGCAGTCGGGCTGTCCCGGTCCGGGCGGGCGACCAGCTAACCATTCTCGACCGCCAGGGAATGCAGCCCGGTGAACTGGTCTTTTTCACCGGTGACGGGCGCTCGGATGCGGGTATGCTGGGGGCAACCGGCGCTGGCAGGCCAGACGGCGCCCTTTCCGTTCTGGCTGGCGGGTCGCTTTCCGGCGCCAAGGTTATGAAAACACTTACCGCCGCGGGTATCCGGCTTGAGCAAGGTGATGCGGTGCGCATTTTCACGCAAGGCTCACGGGCCGGGGACATGGAAAGCTTTACCGCGGCCTGTGACGGGCTGCTGATCGTGGCGGCGCCGGGCGAGGCGATGCGCCCCGAGGCACAGAATACCCCAACAGATCTGGTTCTCTATATTCGTCGTGCCGACCCGGGCATGATCAAGGGCAATAATGCCCCGCCGGATCCGCTTTGGGATCCTTTGCAGGATTTCAACATTCAGCCGGGGCAGGCCCGGGCCTATGAGGTCAGATCAGGTGAGTATATTCAGGTGCTCGATGTGAAAGGACGGGAATGCTCGGATTTTCAGGCGTTTTCGCTGGCAGCCCTGGATCAGGGGCTGGAGCGGGAAATTGACCCGTCAACAACACGCAGCCTGATGGGCAGCATCTACCCCGCGCCCGGACTGTTCGCAAAATTCTGGACGGTTGATCAGGAGCCACTGGTTGAAATCGTGCAGGATACCTGCGGTCGGCATGATACCTTCAACCTTGCCTGTACAGCCCGGTATTACGAAGACCTCGGCTATCCCGGCCATGTCAACTGTTCAGACAATATCAACCTTGATCTGGCCCGCTATGACGTGCGCCCACGCGCCGGCTGGCCGGCGATCAATTTCTTTTTCAACACCATGGTTGATGACACCAACGCAATCGGCATGGATGACCCGTGGTCGCGACCCGGCGACTATGTTCTGCTCAGGGCACTTACCGATCTGGTCTGCGTATCGACGGCCTGCCCCTGTGACGTTGACCCGGCAAACGGCTGGAACCCTACAGATATTCAGATACGCACTTACAGTGCTGAGGAAACAGTGGCCCGATCCATCGGGTTCAGAAAAACAGCGGAGGCAGAAGTGGAGGAAACCAGGAAAACCGGCTTTCATGCCTGTTTCGCGCGGCACACGCGGGATTTTGTCGCGTATAACGGCTATTGGCTGGCCAATACGATGACCGGGCTGGGCACGCTTGCCGAATACTGGGCCTGCCGGGAAAAGGCCGCTGTGATGGATCTTTCCCCGCTGCGCAAGTACGAGGTGACCGGACCGGATGCCGAAGAACTGATGCAGGTTTGTGTCACCCGGAATATAAAGAAACTCGCCGTCGGGCAGGTGGTTTACACCGCAATGTGTTACCACCACGGCGGTATGATCGACGACGGAACCGTCTACCGGCTGGGCGACAACAATTTCCGCTGGATCGGCGGGAATGATACAAGTGGTCTGTGGTTGCGGGAACAGGCAAAGGAACGTGGCCTGAATGCCTGGGTGCGCGATTCCACAGACCATCTGCATAATATTGCGGTTCAGGGGCGGCTATCGCGCGAGATTTTGAGCGGGCTGTTCTGGACCCCGCCTGAGCGCCCGACGATTGATGAGTTGGGATGGTTTCGCCTGACCGTGGCACGTCTGGACGATGTGCGCGGAACCTCGGTTGTGATCAGCCGCACGGGTTATTCGGGCGAACTTGGCTATGAAGTCTTTTGCCATCCGAAGGATTGCACCGAGGTTTTCGACCGGATCTGGGAAGCCGGATCAGCCAAAGGCATGGTGCCGCTGGGGCTTGCTGCCCTGGAGATGCTGCGCATCGAGGGCGGGTTGATCTTTGCCGGCAGCGAATTTGACGACCAGACTGATCCGTTTGAGGCCGGTATCGGTTTCACCGTTCCCCTGAAATCAAAGGCCGATGATTTCATAGGCCGCAAGGCACTGGAAGAGAGAAAGGCGCATCCACAACGCAAACTGGTCGGCCTTGACATCGAAAGCGGTCTGGTGCCGTCGGCCGGGGATTGTGTGCGCATGGGAAAGGCGCAGATTGGTGAGATCACTTCAGCCATGAAATCGCCAATTCTGGGCAAGACCATCGCGCTGGCACGTCTGAACGTCACGCACGCCGAAGTTGGTACCAATGTCGAAGTGGGTCAGCTCGACGGACAACAGAAACGCCTGAAAGCGGTCGTGACCACTTTTCCACATTTTGACCCGACCAAGCAAAGGGTCAAAGGGCATTACGGTTAGCGGCCGAAAAGGCCACTCAGCAATCCAGAGTGTGGTCCCGCTCCCATTGGCTGAGGTGGCGGGAATAGTCGTCCCATTCGGCTGTTTTCAGCTTGATATAGGCATCTGCAAACTCGCTGCCCAGTGCAGCGCGCAGGGTTTTATCCTTGGCGAACTGCCGGATGGCATCAACCAGATAAAGCGGTAGCTTACGCGCGCCACGGACCTTGTGGCCTTCGGCATACATGTCGATATCAAGTCGCTTGCCGGGGGATGTCTCTTTCTCCAGGCCATCCATACCGGCGGCCAGATAGCCAGCCATCAGAAGGTAAGGGTTGGCGGCGCCATCGGCCTGACGGAATTCGAACCGGCCTTCGTCAGGAATACGGATCATGTGGGTGCGATTGTTGCCGCCAAAGGTCACGGTATTGGGCGCCCATGTCGCCCCCGAAGACGTTGTCGGTGCATTGATCCGTTTATAGGAATTCACCGTCGGATTGGTAAGCGCACTCAGCGCTTCGGCATGGGCAAGGACACCCCCCATGAAATGATATCCCATCTCCGAAACCCCCAATTCATCTGCCGGATCATGGGTCAGGCAGGTTTTCTCATCCAGACTCCAGAGCGACGCATGCACATGACAGCCGTTGCCGGTGAGATGGGCAAAGGGTTTGGGCATGAAGGTGGCCCTCAACCCGTGTTTTTCGGCTATCTCCTTGACCATGAAGCGGAAAAAACACATCTGATCGGCGGTCTTCAGGCATTCGGAAAAATCCCAGTTGATTTCAAACTGGCCATTGGCGTCTTCGTGATCGTTCTGGTAGGGATGCCAGCCGAGTGTGAGCATATGCGTGCAAATTTCGGCAATCACATCGAACCGGCGCATCAGGGCCGATTGATCATAGCAAGGTTTGGTCTGAATATCGCGCGGGTCTGAAATTGCACTGCCGTCTTCATTGATCAGGTGGAATTCGGGCTCGACTCCGGTCTTGAACAGAAAACCTTGCCCGGCGGCGCGTTTGATCAGCACCTGAAGCACATTGCGCGGCGCCTGGGCCAGTCGTTCTCCTCCAATGTAGAGGTCGCCGGGCACCCAGGCGATTTCTGACCGCCAAGGCAGTTGGATCACCGCATCGGCATCCGGAAAGGCAAACATGTCGGGATGGGCCGGGGTCATGTCCAGCCAGGCTGCGAATCCGGCAAATCCGGCACCGGATTTTTGCACGCCGGCGATGGCCTCGGCCGGCACCAGTTTTGAACGCTGTGTGCCGAACAGATCGGTGAAGTTCACCAAAAAGAACTTCACACCGTTGTCGGCGGCATATTTCTCCAGATCCTTGGCCATTGTTGTCTCCCTGTTTTTTTCCTTGTCAGATTTCCGTGCTGCCAGACCTCCCCGGGATCCAGTCAGTTCCGGCAAGTGGTACCTGCGCCATGGCTGCGGCTTCTATGGTCAGTGCGACCAGATCCTCGGGCTCCAGATTGTGCAGATGGCTTTTGCCACAGGCGCGGGCGATGGTCTGGGCTTCGAGCGTCATGACCTTCAGATAATTCGCCAGACGGCGCCCGGCGAGCACGGGGTCGAGCCGTTTGGCCAATTCCGGATCCTGGGTAGAGATTCCCGCCGGATCGCGCCCCTCATGCCAGTCGTCATAAGCCCCGGCTGTTGTTCCCAGTTTCTGGTATTCTTCCTCGTAGATCGGATCATTATCCCCCAAGGCCACCATCGCCGCCGTACCGATCGACACCGCATCCGCGCCCAGCGCCAACGCCTTGGCCACATCGGCGCCGTTACGGATGCCGCCTGAAATGATCAACTGCACTTTCCGGTGCATGCCCAATTCCTGCAGAGCCTTGACCGCCGGACGGATGCAGGCGAGCGTTGGCAGGCCGACATGTTCAATAAAGACTTCCTGAGTTGCTGCGGTGCCGCCCTGCATTCCGTCCAGCACAATGACATCCGCACCCGATTTTACCGCCAAAGCAGTGTCATAATAAGGGCGGGTACCGCCGATTTTCAGATAGATCGGTTTTTCCCAGTTGGTGATCTCGCGCAGCTCATTGATCTTGATTTCAAGATCATCCGGCCCGGTCCAGTCCGGGTGGCGACAGGCCGATCGCTGATCTATTCCCTTGGGAAGGTCACGCATTTCCGCAACCCGGTCCGAGATTTTCTGCCCCAGCAACATGCCGCCGCCGCCGGGTTTGGCGCCTTGCCCGACAACTACCTCAATGGCGTCTGCCTTGCGCAGATCGTCGGGATTCATCCCATAGCGAGACGGCAGATACTGATAGATCAGCGTTTTTGACTGCCCCCGCTCTTCCGGTGTCATGCCGCCATCGCCCGTGGTGGTTGATGTGCCCGCCAATGTCGCGCCACGCCCGAGGGCCTCTTTTGCCTGTGCGGAAAGAGAGCCGAAACTCATGCCGGCGATTGTGATGGGAATATCCAGTTTGATCGGCTTGCTGGCGAACCGCGTTCCGAGAACAACGCTGGTATCGCAGCGTTCCCGGTAACCTTCCAGCGGGTAACGCGAAATCGAGGCGCCGAGAAACAGCAGGTCGTCAAAATGCGGCAGGCGCCGCTTTGATCCGCCACCGCGAATATCATAGATGCCGGTTGTCGCGGCCCGCCGGATTTCTGACAAGGTGTAATCGTCGAAGATCGCCGATTTTCGGGGGGTGGTTGTTGGGGTGTGTGCTGCCATTTTCTTACCTTCAGTAGGCACCGACATTATCGATGTCAAAATTGTAAAGCTTTCGCGCAGAACCGTACCGGCGAAATTCTGAGGGGGCGGCCTCTATTCCGGCGGCTTGCAAAAGCTCGGCGAGCTTGGCCAGATGCTCTGGGCGCATTTCTTTCTCTATGCAATCCGCGCCCAGGCTTTCGACCTTGCCGCGCACAAAAAGAACCGCCTCATAGATAGAATCGCCCAGCGCGTCCCCGGCGTCTCCACAGACCACCAGATGCCCGCTCTGGGCCATGAACGCCGACATGTGCCCGACCGAGCCGCCGACAACAATGTCAACGCCCTTCATCGAAATACCACATCGCGAAGAGGCATCGCCCTCGATGACCAGCAATCCGCCGTGGGCAGTGGCGCCAGCACTTTCCGAGGCATTGCCGGTGACATGTACCCTGCCTGACATCATGTTTTCGCCAACACCGACACCGGCGTGTCCTTCTATTGTCACGTTGGCCTGCTGGTTCATGCCGGCACAATAGAAACCGACATGTCCTTTGATCACGACGTCAATCGGTGCGGTGAGACCGCAGGCAATGGAATGCTGACCTTGCGGAGAGCGGACAACCCAGTTCCTGTCATTGGTGCTGTCATCCAGGGCCATCAGCGCCTTGTTCACTCCGCGCACGCCAATTTCTCTAACGTCGAGTTCCGGCATTGTCAGGCGCCCCCTCCCCATACAAAAATTTCTCCGGGTCCCGGCTCCCATATCCGGGCACTGTCGGCGCCGGGCAGGTTTGCTATGGCGCGGTATTCGGTAGCCATGGCGACCCAGTCGTCGGTTTCCGCCATCACCGCATGTTTGCATGCAATGGGATCGCGCACGACGGCAAAGCCGTCATTGGTGCCGATGCAAAACGTGTAAAAGCCGTCCAGTTCCTCGATCCCCGCGGCAACAGCCTGACGCAGGTTCGCGCCTTCGCGCAGTTTCCACGTGAGAAACCCTGCGGCAACCTCGGTATCATTCTCGGTCTGGAAAACCATCCCCTTGCGTTCCAGTTCGCGGCGCAAACGGTTGTGGTTGGACAGCGAGCCGTTGTGAACCAGACACAGATCCAGCCCGGTTGCAAAGGGGTGTGAGCCTTCGGTCGTGACGGCGCTCTCGGTAGCCATCCGCGTGTGCCCGATAGCGTGGCTGCCTGCCGCATGTCTCAGATCGAAACGCTCCACAACATCCTTTGGCAGCCCTGTCTGCTTGAATATCTCGATGGATTTCCCGGATCCGACGATGCGAATGTCCGGCCGGTTTTCAGCCAGCCAGTCATGCACAAGATCGGCATCGGCATCGGTGATCAGAACCGCGTGGTCTGAAATGACCTGCACCTGGACATCGCAATTCAGGGCTTTCTCCAGATCGGCGTCAAGGGCCTTCCATTCTTCATCCGGGCTGTTGCTGGCTAGGGTGAATTTTGTCCGGCCACCTTCCACGGGATTGCGGTAGATCGCGAAACCTGCGCTGTCCGGACCACGATCTGACATTTCCGTTAGCATCGGCGCGAACAATTCCCCAAGTCTGGGTTGCAGATCCGGGTTCTTCAGATAAAGGCCGACAATTCCACACATAGGGACCCTTTCTTCATGTCAGTGAGTGGAGTTCAGGCAAATTATGTCCACTGACAGTAAAAAAACATGAATGAGGGGAAACATCAAGCCCTGAATCAGCCGGGTTTTGTCTCACGGCTGTAACTGATAACCGACAGGAACCGGATCGGCAGTTCGGGCATGTTCTCCGGACCGTGTGGCGCGTTGGCATCAAAAAACAGCGAGTCACCGGGGCGCATGTCGTATGTTTTTTCGCCGTGACGATAAATCATGTGACCTTCAAGCATATAGATGAATTCCAGCCCGTCATGCTGAAAAACCGGAAATACATCGGATGTATCCTGCAATACGATCAGATAAGGCTCGACCGTCAGGTTGCCCTGTGGAGCATGGCCCAGCAACAGATACTGATGCCCGGCTCTGGTGCCACGACGTTCGATTTCCAATCCGTCGCCGGCTTTTACAAAAGTTGCAGCGCGGTCTGTCTCGAACCCGGCAAAAAGCGCTGTTACAGGCACATGCAAAGCCCGTGCCAATGATTGCAGTGATGAAAGGGAAGGCGATGTCGAGCCGTTTTCGATCTTTGACAGCATACCGCCGGACATGCCTGCGGATTTCGCCAGCCGAGAGATGGTCATGCCGAGTTGCTCACGCAGGTTTCGGACTTCGCGACCGATCGAAACTTCCAACCGATTGTTGCCGGCCTTCCCCGATCCATGCGGATCCTGAACGAGGACTGCACGGTCGGGCTTTGAATTATTATCAGAATTCTTGGCCATTTTTCAACTTATTCACCCTGGGTCTGGCCTGTAGGTCATCCAAAAGGCCACGGCGTTCTTTTCGGCCGGATACCTGCACCATGCGCTGGCGCAGCGCAAGCAGAAACGATGTTGCTTCTATGTCAGTGACGCGCAATCAATTGAACTGTCCATGGCTTGTCCACCGCAAACCGGGGTGATTGCCAACCAAGCCGCCAAAGGCCTGGGCCAGCGTTTTGAGCCGGCCCAGACAAATGTGTTTGCCGTCTTGCGATCAGTATCGCTCGATCGAGGCTTTTGCCAGATCGCCGGTTTCGTCGGCATCAAGCTCGTGCTGTAGTTCGGTTGCTTCTTCGCGCAACTGAATCCAGTGCCAGCCTATCCAGAAAACCAGCCCCGCGATAAAGAGCAGAAATTCCGTACCCTGAAACGGGTAGATGGCGGAAACATCGGCCAGATCGACGGCCCAGTCGGTCATTCCATTGGTAGACATCATAGTTCTCCGATTCTGTTAGACTGCGTTGACAAGGGCTTTTTCAGCCGCCACGACATCTTCGATCGCCGCCTGATATGCCTGATTGGTTTCGAAATCGAGGCCTTCAAGTTCAACCTTGGCCGGAACGCGAAGCATACCCATCCCGTTCAGGATTTTTGCCATGATCCAACCCGGAAGGAACCCAAGCAGGCCAAACATGATGATTGCACCGATAAACATGCCAAGCGGGTTGATCGCCGCATAGCCTTCATAGGGCGAAGAAGGCTGACCCCAGAGCATGAAGCCTGCAATCAGCAGCCCGATCACCCCGGCGTAGCCATGCACGGCGACCGCCCCGACCGCATCATCAATCTTGAACTTGCGCTCAACCCAATAGTGCAGCTTGTAAGCCGCCCAAGCGCCAAATGCTCCGATGAACATCGCCTGAATCGGGTGATACAGATCATTACCGGCAGAGGCCGTGATGATGCCGGCAAGACCGCCGGAAAAGGTCCAGAACACATCACCCTTTGACACCACATAGGCAACCATCAGACCGCCAGACAGGGACATCAGGAAGTTGAAGGTGATTGCGGACAATGTGGTTGGCGCCAGATAGATGTTTGTCGCCGTCCATGTCGTGCCAGTGATCTGGCCCCCGATACCTTCGGGCGATATCAGCGGAATGTTGCAAGCGGCATAGAAACCCCAGAAGCCGGTGTAGATCAGGAAAAGCCCGAGCGTCACCAGCCAGGGATTGTGCGGCGGAATATCGCGTGGCGTTCCATCCGCCCGGAATTTGCCGAGCCTTGGCCCCAGCACGATCAGCACCCCTAAAGCAAAACCACCGGCGATCGCATGGATGACGCCGGATGCATATGCATCATGATAGCCCAGGTATTTGACCATCCAGCCATCCCAGTGCCAGCCCCAGGCTGCATCGATGATCCAGGCAACCGAGCCGATCAGAACCGCCAGAAGCCAGAAAGCGCCAGAACGAATGCGCTCCATCACCGCACCAGAGACAATAGAAGCCGCCGTCCAGGAAAACAGCAGGAACGCCGCCCAGAAAACACCATTTATATGATCTGCAAGGTTGGTTCCCATGAGGGGATCCCACGGCCGCGCGCCACTTGCGGCTGCAAAATCAAGCCCCTTGCCTTCGAAAATATATGGCCCGTTTGGAAAGGCAAAATATATCCACCAGCCAAAGAAAAAGAACGTCACCGTAACCAGCGGAATGACCATGATGTTTTTCATCAGCGTGTGCAAATGATTGCGCCGTCGGCTTGCGGCCACTTCATACACGCAAAAGCCTACATGTATAAGGAACATGAAAACGACAGTGACCCAATAATAAAACTCGGTAAAAATTGTCGTGAGGGCGTCCAGATTGTTATCCATTTTTTTCCTCCTTGTTGGGGGGCAGGCAACAACAGTCTTAGATTTCCAATTAGGAGCCGAAGAGTGATTCCTATTCCTGTCCCTGTCCATCTGGTCCGAGGCGGCAATTGTTGAGCCTTTGCCTCGCTCATTCGTGGCTCGGCTGTTTTCTGTTCTGATACTCGGACCACTCAGCATTCAGATTGCCCGGCAAATGATCAAACTGCGACAATCTGGCATAATCTTGGTACAATTTTAATTTTAGTGCAACTATTTTTCACGACAGTAAAGTTACTGCCGCGATGGTAAGCAGACAAAAGACAGGTTTTCATATTTCTTGATCACCGGAGCATCCGCCGGCCATTAATGAAATTGTCCGGCTCTCCAAACCGCTGAACGGTATATTCCCTGCGTCGGTGTATCGGTGAACTTCCGGTGTTTTTGCTGCACCCGGTTCCGGGATTTGGCCGCGCACAGCTAGTAAGGCCGCCCTGCCGGCAAGCCTTATCATAGTGGGTCATTGCACGCTCAACGAGCGGTTCCCGGAAAAGGTGAAAACAGCTTACGCTGGAATGTCGAGGCCGCCGATATCGGCAACCAGCCGAATGATTTCCGCAACACCTTGTCGGTCCCGCAAGCAGGCGAATACGAACGGGCGCGCACCCCGCATGCGTTTTGCATCCCGCTCCATCACCGCCAGCGACGCGCCGACATGCGGCGCCAGATCGGTCTTGTTGATCACCAGAATATCCGATTTGGTGATGGCAGGCCCCCCTTTACGGGGGATTTCCTCGCCGCCGGCTACGTCGATGACATAGAGCGTGATATCGGCCAATTCGGGGCTGAAGGTGGCTGACAGATTATCCCCGCCACTTTCGATCAGCACGATTTCCACACCGGGGTGGCGGGCCTGCATTTGGGCAATGGCGGCCAGATTGATCGAGGCATCCTCGCGAATTGCCGTATGCGGGCAGCCGCCGGTTTCAACGCCGATGATCCGGTCCTGTGGCAGCGCCTGCATCCGCATCAGGGCTTCGGCGTCTTCCTGCGTGTAGATGTCATTGGTAATCACCCCGATGGAATGGCTGTCGCGCAGGGCCTCGCACAGGGCGGCGGTCAGGGTGGTTTTACCAGCCCCGACGGGGCCGCCGATGCCGATACGAAGGGGGCCGTTGTTCATGTGCGGAAAATCCTCGAATATTGGGTTTCGTGTTTCATGCTGGCGATGTCGGCCAGAAAGGCGGTGCCGGACAGATCGTCCAGACTGCCCGCCAGCGCCTGTTCGGTGATGTCGGAAATCAGCGGCGCCAGCGCGCGGATCAGGCGCTGGCCTTCGGTTTGGCCAATCGGCAACAGCCGTTGCGCAGCGGCCACCAGATTGGCAACGAAGGCCTGCAGATACAGGCGCGTGGTCAGGGCCGGCGGTATCCCCGCGAGCGCGGCGGCACGGCCCAGCGCAACCGGATAGGTCAGGCCGGCAATGTCGCCCCCCCAGACCTCCGCCGTGACCTCGCAAAAGGCAGCCCCCTGCAAATCGGTTTCCTGCAAGCGTTCCCGTGACGGGGCAAAGGCGCGACAGAGGGCATCAACCGCGCCAACCTCCTGCGCGTCGGCCCGCCAGGCGGCGATCAGGAACCGCGCATCCGACAGCCCCGCGCCGTAGCGCAGCACATCGGCCAGCCAGTCTTGCAGGCTGTCCGCATCCGTCACCGCGCCGGTTTCCACCAGCGATTCCAGCCCGTGCGAATAGGCAAACCCCCCGACCGGATAGGCGGGCGAGAGCCATTGGCTCAGGGTCAGGATCTGGTCGTCAGTGGGCATGGCCATGGGTGCGCCCGTGGCCATAGGCACCGCCTTCGGGGGTGAAGGGTTCGCGCACATCCCGCAGGCTGGCCCCCAGTTTTTCCAGCATGTCGCGGATCACCTTGTCCTGCTGGATCAGCAGGCGGGCCGGTTCGATCTGGCAGGGGGTATGGCGGTTGCCGATGTGCCAGGCCAGACGGGTCAGATCATCGCCAGTGATTTCCAGCAGGTCTTCTTCGGCGGCGACCACCTCGATCAGCCGGCCATCGGTCAACTCGAACGCATCGCCGTGGTTCAGGGATGTGGTTTGCGGCAGGTCCACAAGGAAGCGTTCGCCAGCGGCCGTGGTCAGAACCTTGCGACGCAGGAAGCGGTCGTCATAGGTGAGGGTGACGCGGTCGGTGGCGGTGGACCAGTGATTGGCGCGCTGGAGGGTGTGAGAGATTGGCAGGCTCATCTTGCGTCTCCGTCAAAGCAGAGGGCAGCGACCGGCCGCGGGTGGGTGAGAAGCACCCGCCCGTGGGGGCGGTCGGGCGCTGCCCGGTGGTACCGGGCGGGGTGGGCGCTGAAATTACTTATGGCCATACCCCCCTCAAAACATAAAATACCGCTGCGCCATCGGCAGCACGTCCGCAGGCTCGCAGGTCAGCAATTCTCCATCCGCCCGCACCTCGTATGTCTCGGGGTTCACCTCCATCACCGGTGTAGCGTCGTTCAGCACCATGTCGCGCTTGCCGATCCCGCGGGTGTTTTCCACCGCCACCACCTGTTTCGCCAGCCCCAGCCGTTCGTCAATCCCGTCGGCCTGCGCCGCCCCTGATACGAACGTCACCGCCGACTGTTCCATCGACCGCCCGAAGGCCCCGAACATGGGGCGGGAATAAACCGGCTGCGGCGTCGGGATCGAGGCATTCGGATCCCCCATCTGCGCCATCACAATCGTGCCGCCCAGCAGCACCATATCCGGTTTCACCCCGAAAAACGCCGGTGACCACAGCACCAGATCGGCGCGTTTGCCCTCGGTGATCGAACCGATTTCATCGGCAATCCCGTGGGCAATTGCCGGATTGATGGTGTATTTGGCGATATAGCGGCGCACCCGCAGGTTATCGTTGTCGCCTATTTCGTCCGCCAGCCGCCCGCGCTGTTTCTTCATCTTGTCGGCGGTCTGCCACGTGCGGATCAAGACCTCTCCCACGCGCCCCATGGCCTGACTGTCGGACGCGATGATCGAAAACGCGCCGATGTCGTGCAGGATGTCCTCGGCGGCGATGGTTTCGCGGCGGATGCGGCTTTCGGCAAAGGCCACGTCCTCGGGGATGGATTTGTCCAGATGGTGACAGACCATCAGCATGTCCAGATGTTCCTCGAGCGTGTTCACCGTGA
>Ga0256841_1000424_pt1 | contig 43835 bp, 53 predicted proteins | sample 356308metaG_FD_185971 | JGI IMG/M metagenome (GOLD analysis project Ga0256841, IMG submission 185971) | Hydrothermal vent microbial communities from Mid Atlantic Ridge, Atlantic Ocean - 356-308 | ecosystem: Environmental > Aquatic > Marine > Hydrothermal vents | place: Atlantic Ocean: Mid...
GTAGTAGCCGTCGAGGCGCACGTGGCAACGCATGAACAGGCTGTAGATGTCTTCATGCAGTTCGCGCACGCTGGGGCGGTAGTCGTCAGAACGGTATTCCTCCTCGAGCGCAGCCAGCACGGCTTCGGAGGCCTTGGCGGTGAGCAGGTGCTTGCCGTGGGCGGCGGTGAGCTCGCCGCGGCGCACGAGGTCTTGGGCCCAGTCGGGCAATTCGGCCAGGCGCATGAGGTTCGAGATCTGCGGGCGCGACATTCGGATGCCGTGCCCGGCCAGCGCCTCCTCGACTTCGGCCAGGCTGCGCTTGCCGTGCTGTTCGCGCATCCGGCGCAGTACCTTCGCCCATTCCATGGGATTGAGGTCGCGGCGCAGGTGGTTCTCCTTCACCTGGTTCAGCAAACGGGCGAGCGGGTCGCTTTCGTCGTCTTCGCTGAGCAGGGCGGGGATGGTTTCCTTGCCGGCGACGACGCAGGCGCGGCAGCGGTTCTCGCCGTACTTGATGATGTAGCGGCCCGGTTTTTTCGGGTTGGGCCGCACGGTGACGGGCTGCAGCACGCCGTGCGCGGCGATGTCCTCGGCCAGCTCGGCGATGAAGGCCTCGTCGAAATCCTTGCGCGGCTGGTCCGGGTCCACGTCGATGAGCTTGAGCGGCAGCTCGGTGACGACGCCGGGTTGCAGCTCGAAGGGTTGGGGTTTTCTGGCGGTGGCGGGCATGGCGACCTCCGGTTTTCAGGGTTTTCGTGGTTTGTTTTTGTGTAGCCTGTAGGCTACAATCAGGACATGGGGTTCGAGATCCGCACCACGCCGGTGTTCGACAGGTGGCTCAAGAGCGTGAAGGACCAGCAAGCCGTTCGGGCCATCGCCATGCGGATTGCGCGGGCGGAAGCCGGACATCTCGGTGATGTCGAGCCGGTCGGCGATGGCGTGTGCGAAATGCGGATCTTCATCGGCAAGGGGTATCGAATCTATTTCGCCCGCCGGGGCGACGCGATATTGCTGTTGCTCAATGGCGGCATCAAGAGCAACAAGAAACAGCAGCAAGCCGATATTCAGCGAGCCCGCGAAATCCTGGCGCAAATCGAGGAGTAGGCCATGAAGACGAAGCCCTTCAACCCGTTCGATTACATGGAAACGCAGGCGGAAATCGACGCCTACCTGCTCGAATGCTTCAACGACGATGATCCGCAGGTGTTCGTGAATGCTCTCGGCCACTTGGCCAGGCACTATGGCGTGAGCGAGGTGGCCGAGGCCGCCGGCCTCAATCGGGAAAGCCTGTACAAGATCATCAACGGCAAGTCCAAGCCAAGATGGGAAACGGTGCGACGGCTGATGAAAGCCATGCACGTCGATCTGACCATCGCCGCCTGAACGCGGCGTTTCCCGGGTAACGGTATTTCCCTCATTCATTCCCGCTCTCCTGCGCCATGGCGCGCGATCTCCCCCGTTCAATTCGGGATGCGGCTGTGCAGGCGGTGCACGCAGCAGGTGCACAGCATGACGGGGCCGGTGTCGGGGCGGGTTTCGCTGCGCCAGGGTTCGAGCTGGCCGGGCCAGACGTAGCGGCCGCAGAGGTCGCATTGGTCCAGGTCGATGGCGAGCGGCGCAGAGGGGCGCCCGGGTTGGCGTTCCGTTCTCGTCGCGTTCATGGCGTTTCCTCCTTGGCGCGGATGCGCTGGTAGATTTCCTCGCGGTGCACGGACACGTGGGCGGGGGCGTCGATGCCCAGGCGCACGTTGCCGTGCGGGTCGACGCCCAGGATGCGCACGCGGATGTCGTGACCGATCCGGATGTCTTCTCCAATCTTGCGTCCCAGTACGAGCATGGGTTTCCTCCTTGCGGGTGGTAGGTCGAGAGGCGTTTCCCGGGAAACGAACGCCTTAAATTGCGTTCTCGTCGAGTTTGTGATCTCCACACCAGTCGGTTTCAAATACCACCGGATATCCGTTCATCGTGGGAGCATGACGTCGGCAGCGGCCAATTGGCGCGGTATTTTCAGATGACTCAGATTTGGCCTTGATCACGAACCACATGCATGTGGCGCACGCCATGTTCTTGTTACGGTGTTTCCATGGATCAGGGTTCATATCTCTCTCCTTTTAAGCTGCGTTGAAAAAACGTCACCATTCGATGAGCCGGTATTTCACGCCCGCCTTGTTGAGCCCCTGGTCCCGCTGTTCCGTGGAGGACTGGTGGGACAGGTACAAGGTGAGGCGGCCGGCGCGATAACCGGCTTCGATGGTGCCGATGGGGTTGTTCCAGCGCTGGATGCGGCCATCGGCGCGCTGCAGGCGGATGTCGTCGCTCGGCAGGTGCAGGCCGATGCCGATGTCCACGTAGAACAGGCCGGCGAGGAGGATGGCGCTCATGGCGCCGGCTTTGCGGTTACGCGACGGAACGGGCATGGTTCTTCTCCAGTTTGTCCAGGTAATCGAAAATGCCCTGGTTGGCGCGAAACAGCCACAGGTCGCGCAGGGCGCGCGCATCGTCCAATACAGGCCACCAGGCCGGGTTGGTGTCTGCGGCAAGGCGCATGGCTTCGCACCAGCCGGCCAGCCAGCCGGAAAAGGTGTCGTCGCGCGTCTGGCGGCGCAGCATGTTGCCGTTGGCCTCGTATTCGTCCACCAGAGCGCAGTTGTTGCGCCACTCCTGGTACAGCACGCTCCTGGCATGGTCGTAGATGTTCATGGTTTCCTCCTTTTCCTTGCGAGGGTTCGAAAACGCCGGCGCAGGTGAAACTCCACGCCGCGGCCCAAGCCGGCGCCGGCATGGCAGCGGCGCAGAAAGGTGCGGTGGCGCTGCGGGCGCGGGAGCCTGTGCCGCGCATCCCGCCGCCAGAGCCGCCTGGCCGCGAGCCGGATGCGCAGGTCACTCATCGTCTTCCTCCAGCCGGTTGATGCCGCTCATGGTGGCGAGCACGGCGAGCAGGCCCAGCACGAACAGGCCGCCGACGGCGAGCAGGAGCAGGACGAGCGTGGCCATGTCCACGGCTCAGGCCCTCGCTAGCTCGAGCGGGAAGCGCAGGGTGCGGCCTACGGCCCGGGCCTGCAGGTACATGTCGCGCCGGCAGAGCCAGCGGCCGTAGCGGGCGGCGTTGCGGCGGGTCTGGATATCAGGCTGGTGTTGGCGGATCACGAATGACTGAAGTGGGTTCATGGCGGTTCCTCCTGATGACTATGGGAGAAACATAGCAACCGAAAGTTGCTATGTCAACAACCGTGGGTTGTGTTTTTATGTGCAATAAGGCATATATGTGCTTTTGGTGGGCTGGAGGGGGAGGGCTGTGGGGGTGGTGTGGGAAGCGGATATACTGATAGAGATAGAGTTTTTGTTGCGTTATTCGGATATACTCGCAGCACTCAATAAAGTAATACTCTTATTCTGGTTTTTGTCTGAACAGTTTCGCCACAACAACAAAAAAGTGGATGACGTTTCGTGAGTATCGAACGAAGACGGCTCATGAACGGACGATGCGACCGAAAAACGACATGAAGAAAATCGCTTGCGTCGATCTCTATTGCGGCGTAGGCGGACTTTCCTATGGCCTGAAGAAGGCCGGGGTGAACGTCGTTGCCGGAATCGACGTGGACGAGAGCTGCAAGTGGGGATACGAGCGCAACGTCGAGGCGCGTTTCGTGCGGGCCGACGTCGCCGATCTGAGCGGAGACGATCTGTGCGAGCTCTTCCCTCCGGCCGAACATCGTCTGCTCGCCGGATGTGCGCCGTGCCAGCCGTTTTCCACTTACGGCAGAACGCGGCAGGGTTCCGACGACAGGTGGTCGTTGTTGCGCGAGTTCTCGCGCCTGGTCGAAGAGACGAAGCCGGAGTTCGTGACCATGGAGAACGTGGAAGGACTCGCCTCTCATCGCGTGTTCGGCGAATTCCTGGAAACGTTGGAAGAATGTGGTTATGCCGTCGCTCATGGTGTGCTGGCGTGCGAACGGTTCGGCGTTCCGCAGCGGCGGCGGCGTCTGGTGCTCGTGGCGTCACGCATCGGCGACGCCGTCCTTCCAGAACCTGATGGCGGGTCGCCGCGGACGGTAAGGGATACGATCGAACGATTGCCGCCAATCGCCGCAGGCGGCGGGCCTTGCGATAGCGACCGTTTTCACGTCGCCGCCGGTCTTTCCGAGCTGAATCTGCGTCGCATCCGCAATTCCGTCGAGGGTGGTTCATGGCGGGATTGGCCGAAAGAGCTTCGGGCTCCGTGCCACCGGCGCGAAACCGGCGCCACGTATCCGTCCGTGTACGGCAGGATGCGCTGGGACGAGCCTGCGCCGACCATCACCACCCAGTGTTATGCCTACGGCAGCGGTCGTTTCGGACATCCTGAGCAGGATCGCGCCATCTCGCTGCGCGAGGCGGCCATGCTCCAGTCGTTCCCGTCGAACTGGGAGTTCGTGCCGCCGGGAGAGGAGATCCATTTCGCCACCATCGGCCGCGCCATCGGCAACGCCGTGCCGCCGAAGCTCGCCGAGGCCGTCGGCCGCACGATCATCACGCTTTCGGAAGCTGGAAGATCGCCGCGAGCCGATGCCGTAGCGTGAGCAAATCCCGGGTTTCGCATTCCCAGATCGTTTCCACCCGCCATCCGGCGTCGCGCAGCGCCTGCGCCACGCGCGCATCGCGCGCGACGTTTTCCTCGAACTTCGGTATCCAGTAGTCTCGCCGCGTCTTCGGCGTCGTGGCTTTGCCGCAGCCGGGATGCCGATGCCAGAAACAGCCGTGAACGAAGAGGCAGACGCGGTGTTTCGGAAACACCAGGTCCGGCGTGCCGGGCAGATCCTTGCGGTGCAGGCGGAAGCGGAGTCCGAGGGCGTGCGCGGCCTTGCGCACGGCGATTTCAGGCGCAGTGCCTTCGCGGCGGACGGCGCGCATGATTTCGCTGCGGGTCTTCTTTTGACTGATCAAGAGAGAACGTCGTCGATGAAGTCGATTTCCTTCGTGCGTTCCAAGTATTCGGAATAGGCCTGCTTCGCCTTGACGATCAATTCGTCGTAGGTAAAGACCTTCGAACCGGGCATGATCGATGCGATCGGGGTTTCCACATCACGGGTTCGCTCTCCAAGAACGATGATCACCTCGAATCGTTCGTGCGGGAACTTTCTTTCGAGCGCCACCTTGTATTTTTCCACCTGGTCGAGAAGCGTTCCGGTCGTGGGTCTGACGCTGGCGCGTTTCAGTTCCACGATGAGGTGCTTTCCGGAGACCGCTTTGTAACGAATGTCGATGCGGCCGTATTCGTCGTTCGTGCCTTCATCTCCGGAGAATTCCGGTAGCAGCCGGATGCGCTCTTCCATGCTCGTGTCGTCCGTGGCGCGATCCCATGAAGGGTCGAGCAACCACAGATGGTCGAACAGATATTTCTGCAGCGCCCTTTCCTTCTGATTCTCGTCGACCAGACTGGCGAATTCCGTCACCGCTTCCAGGCGGTTTCGGGCGATGTCGCGGTACATGGACGCCTCGAGGGCGTCTCGATCCGCGAGCAACTTGAGAAGGGCGTCAACGCCTTCGGCGAGTGCCTGCTCGAGCGATTCCGCGTCGCCGCGCATGCGCAGCCGCTCGAAACCGTAAATTGCGTGGCGAACGAGGTCCTTGCGCGCCTCGGCCGGTTCCGTTTCTTCGGGCAGAGGCATGGCCGCGATACGGCCGAGAAGCGTTTCAGCCTTTCTTCGCCAGCCGGAGTCGAGTCGGCCTAGCCAGTCGTCGATTCGCGGATATTGCTCACGCAGTTCGTCGGCCTTGTCGGAAACGCGCAATTCGCTCCAACGGTTCGCGATCTCGCGCAAACGAGATGACAGGAACGAGACGAGTTCGTTCACTCGCGGATCATCCTCACGAAGTCGTTGTCGGTCGCTGGTCACGATGTCGTCGCCGGTGCTGTCGTCCAGCCAATCGGCTTCGATCTGGCCGGTGACGTAGCTTGCGAAGATGCCGGCGTCATGCAATTTCGGCAGGATGTCTTCCTGTACGAGCCGGCCGCGGCTCATGACCACGATGGAATTGAGATTCCCTTCCGGCGTGGAGAGTTGTTTGGGTCTGTCCACGGTACCGATCCAACCACGCACGACACGCTCTTGCGGCCATCCCGGGGCACGGGCATGCATATCGAACCGTTTCAACAGATTGGGTGGTTCGTCCACATCGCTGCCTTCCATCACCCAGAGGTACTGAACGAATTTCAGGTCTTCGCGATCGGCAGATCTGACCTCGGTACCGTTGACGAAGACCCTGAACTCATTTCCTCCGATCACCGAGAATCGACGCGCCAGCCTGCGACGCAGCGATTCCGGGCGCGCGTCTCGCAACCTGGGCTTGAGCCGTGAAAGGCGAATCAGGGTACCGCTATCGGCCAGTTCCGAATCGTGTTCCGGCGTCACGGCAGGCGGCTCGTAACGGTTGGACGTTCCATCTTCCATTCGATCACGTAGCTCCGGCACGTCGATGACGAGCGCGGCGACGTCGCCACCTTCGCGCCGCGTCTCCAGGCGGATTTCGTCGGCGATGGAGAAGAGAGACAGTTTGCCGATGCCCTTGCGGCCCATGACCGGGCGGCGGAGTCTTTCCGAAACGTCACCGACGGTTCGACGGCGGTAGCCGACGCGAAGGTACCTGTCGTTCACCTCGGCCGGCGTCATTCCGATGCCGTCGTCGCGGATGACGATGACGTCGTTCGCGATATCGAGGTCGAGGTGCACGTTGCGTGCGTCGGCGTCCCAGGCGTTCGCGACGGCCTCGGTAAGCACGGCGGCCACGCTGCTGTACAGACCGTCGGCAAGATGGTCGAGTACGGTGAGGTCGATCGTCAGGCTGTAGGTCGGGGCGTTTTCCGGCGGCATGCGTGATTCTCAAAACGGTTCGTTGCGCGGTGCGCCGCAGTCGTCGGTGGTGCAGATGCGCCAGTCGGGGAAGCCGGAGCGGACTTCGGGGTAGGGTGGGGGAAGGTCGCGGATGGGGGCGGCGGCGGTGTGGTAGTCGGCCAGGCGTTTTTCGAGGGTGGCGGTGTACCGGCGCAGGTCCTGGAGCTGGGCCGCCTGGCGCTCGAGGGCGGCGACGCTGACGGCGAAGGCGAGGGCCGAGCCGAAGCCGATCAGCAGGAGCGAGGAGGCGCTGACGAGGAGGGGGCGGCGCAGGTTGGCGAGGATGCGGTCGGCGCGTTTCCCGGGGAACGGTTGGGATGACGGTGGTGCTTCATCCGCTTCGGATACAATGTTGGCAATTTGTTCGACGAGGTTTTGCTGCTCTTTACGCAGCGCGTCGTTTTTTCTTGAGGGCATGCTCCTTCACCTTCTCTATAGATATCAGGTTGTCGAAGTCGCCAAAATACGGTTCGTGTCGCTTGATTTCATCTTCGTCCATCTCCGACATCAGCTCTAGCTCGATCATCAAATAGCGGTAGATCAGACTTTCTAGTTTGGCGCGCTGGCGTGCGATGAATCGTTTACCTGTCCGCTCCTGGAGTTCGTCTACAGCCTCAATGGCCATGGCGAGGATGTCAACTTCATTTTCTGCGCCAAAATCTAAAGCAGGAAAAGCAGGAGTTTGCTGCTCAGTAACATGATTTTGTCGTGTTATAGGTGACTCTTGCATTGGCCCGATTCCGGTTAACAGCCACTCGCCACGCACACCTAGTTTCTTGGCTATTTCTGGAATTCTTTTTGTATCTGGTATAGAAAAGCCATCAAGCCACTTTCTGGCTGACTCCCCTGAAACCCCAAACATTCTCGCCAATTCGGCGCGTCGCCCACGGCCTTTCACTATACCGGCAAGGTCGCATGCGGCATGAAGTCGCTTCGAGAATTCTTGTTTTTCATCAATCATGGCAACCATAAGTTGTAATTTAGATTTTTCCACCGCACTTATCAGGTGTTGACAAGCGCAACTTTCGGTTGCTAATCTCATTTCATGAACCAGATTCAGAGAGTGAAAGTGATCTTCGGGAGCTATTCAGCCGTCGGTGCGGCGCTTGGCGTATCTGGCGAAGCGGTTCGCAAATGGGAGCTGCATGGCGTTCCCGCAGAGCGCGTCCTCGCCATCGAGGCCGCCACCGATTACCAGGTCAGCCGCCACGAGCTGCGCCCGGACCTCTATCCGAAGGAGTCCTGGTGCCAGTGCCCGGCTTGCCGCCGGCGGCAGGAGGACGATGCCGCATGAGCCGCCGGGCCGCGATTCTCCCTCCTCCCCGAGGCCGCGATACGGCGGTTTCCGGGGCGGCTTCGCCGCCGCGGCGCGGCGGCGCCCTTTCTTCCCTGCCGCCTCGCATGGTGCCGGGCGGCGCTTTCCCCATGCAACACACGATCGCAGGAGGTGCGAGATGAACCGGTACGTGGACGGCTACGAGGCGCTGCGCCAGATGTGCTGGGGCCATGACGCCTACGCCATCGCCTATCACCTGGCGGAGGTGGACGGGATCTGGAAGGGCCGCGATCCGGAGCGGGGCGCGGGGCGGGTGCGGTCCTGCCTGTCGCGCGAGAAGAAGGAGTTCTTCCGCATGTCGGAGATCATCGCGATCACGCGCCTGACGCGCCAGTACGACGCCATCTGGTTCATGTGCGACGAGCTTGGCCTGTCGCGGCCCCAGCCAACGGATGTGGCGGCCCAGGTGGCGCAGTTGCGCGAGACCATCGACGACGCGGCGCGCCGTCTGGCCGGCGCCAGCGATTCGCTGTCGCGCCTTTCGGGCGATGCGCCGCCGGCGATCCGGGGACGCGCGCCGGCGCCCCGGCCGGCTTCGCATTTCCGGTCGGAGACGCGCCATTGAGGGCGGCCTTCCGCGATCCGGTGTTCGAACAGGTGTTGCGCATGCAGATCCGGGAGCGGGGCTGCCGGTGCTGCGCACGGCGCGTCGAGCTGGCTTCCGGGGATGTGCGCTGCGGCAACGGCCGGCGCTTTCCATCCTGCCGCGGCCAGCGCGGCGGTTTCGTGCTGGAGGAGGATGGATGATCACGCAGTGGAACGATGATGAGGATGCGGCGTTGCAGGGACTGCCGCATTTCGCGCAACTGCTCTATCTGCGCGTGTTGCGTCGATATATGGATTACCGTGATGGCGTCGTCGGACTCAGGCGCAGGATCTCGTATCAGATGATCCGGGAGACGCTTGCCGTCGAGCGCGACAGGGGCAGCAGGACGCGGGACGATGAGCATGTCAGCCAGAAGAAGATCCGGGTGGCCATGGATCAGTTGACGAAGGCGGGGCTGGTGCAGTGGCCACAGGCGCGTGAGAAGTTCAGCGCCATGGTCATGCGCCTGCCGATGGCTTCGATCGACCCGAATTTTTGCGAGGGATCGGCAGACATAGGGGAGATCTGTCTTCAGGAGGAAGGGCATGAGAAGGGCATGGAAGGAAGGGCACGGGTAGGGCGTGGCGAAAATGTAGTGTTCATGCGGTCTCGCGCGGGTTTTCCACAGGCGGGAGGGGCACGAGAGGGGCATGGGAGGAAGGGCATACCTCCGGATCTCCGGATAGATAGACAGATAGATGCGCGATCGTCCCCGAGTTATCCACAGCCCGCCGTTTCCAGCGAAACCGGCGGCAAGGCGCCGGACGAGGTGCCGGCCCTGGGAGAGGCGATCGCGATGCTGGTGGATGCGGGGGTGCGTTCCTCTGCAGCGACGAGCGTGGATCACCGCCTGCTGCTGGCGGATCTGCTGCAGGCGGGGGCGACGCGGGCGATGCTCGCCGAGGCGATTCGCAAGGCGCAGCAGGCGAAGCAGGGCAGGCCGTGGAGCGTGTTCTATCTCGAGCCCATCGTGCGAGAACTGCTTTCCCCATCCACGACGAACGAGGCCGCGAGGCCGGGAGGTTCCCATGCCGCACATCAGCTACGCCGCAAAAGCGGCGCAGGATTCATTGCGCAAGGGTTCGAGCAACATTGCCAGGGGACGGCGGAAGGCGAGGAGGGCTGAGGTGGACGTGAAGCGCATCCACAAGCTCTTCGCGCGGTTCAACGGGGCCTACGGGCATTCGTGGTCGAGCCGGTTCGCGTCGGAGGCGATGTACGAGCTGACGGTGCAGGAGTGGGCGCAGGACCTGGCGCATTTCAGCGACGGCGAGCTGGAGGAGGCCTACGCGGAGTGCAAGAAGCGCTACACGCTGGCGCCGACGCTGCCGCAGTTCAGAGAGCTGGCGAAGCTAGCGCATTACCGGCGGGGGCGCCATCCGGCGCCGGCGCCCTCCGGGCCGCGCAACGTGGCGCTGGCGCGCGAGCATCTGGCGCAGATGTACCGGCTGCTGGGGCGCGTGGAACGGGCGCTGGAGGGCGAAGAGCCGATGCCGGGCGCGCAGGACGCGGCGCGGGACGGTTCGTGATCGGGTTTGATCGGGAAACGCGAGAGGAGGCGACGATGTCTGACCAGACGATGCAAGCGCTGCACGAGCTGATGCGGAAAATCCGGCCGTATCTGGCCATGGCCGGCGAATCGCTGGCCGTCGACCGGCGCGAGGATGCGACGGGCGTGGAGGTGACCTTCGCGCTCGATGAGCGACCGGACGTGCGGCCCGGCCGGCGCTACGTGATGCTGCTGGTGGAAATCGACGACGACGAGGCCTGCGTGCCGGCCGGGGAGGACGCATGAGCATCGCGCAGGACGTGTTCGAGGCGTTGCACTACATGCCGGGGCCGGTGTCGGCGAAGGCGAACGAGGCGGCAGAGACGGGCGCAGGCGGTGCGTGCGAGGCGAAGGTGGTGCCGTTGGCGCACAAGGACGGGAAAGCCGCCGAGAACGTCTCTGAGGCGGTCTCGCAAGATTCCGGCCGGGGAGGGTTCATGGTGGTTCTGTGCCGGGGGAAGCTCGACGAGTCGATTCGGGATGCGATCGTGCGCCGCGGTTTCCGCATGGCCGGGATCGACTGCTACCACGGGCATTCGGCGTATCACTTCGAGTGCCGGGGAGAGTGACGATGTCGGCGCCGGCGGAGTTGGTGGAGCGGTTGGCGAATCCGGTGCGGCTGGTCGCGGACGACGGTCATCCGGAGGTGCCGGGATGGCACTGCGCGGGGATGCCGGACCACTGGTTCGCGGCGATGCGGATGAAGTGGGCGAACGACTGGTCGGGCGCGAACCTGCTGGAATACCGCCTGTGGATGGCGGCGGTGGACATGGCCATCGAGGGTCGCTGGCGCGTGCCGTCCGGCGGGGAGCGCCTGCGGCGCATGGCGGGGCTGGCGATCGCGGAGCTGGCCGATCCGGAACGGTATCGCGCCACGGATGCCTGGCAGCTCAAGGCGGCGTGGGTCGGTGTGACGAAGTCGCGCTGGTTCGAGACGTGGCAGCCACGTTACGAGGCGCTATACCGGGTGCTGGACGACTGGAGCAACGCGGCCTGGCGGTTCGTGAAGGCGCGCCAGAACGGGATGGTTTCAGCAGACTTGCAAAACCGGGACTGAGCGGCTACGATTTTTCCATACTCGGACAAATGCCCCCAGGGCATTTCTCCCCAGCCGGGTATCCGCGCAAATCCATGAACAGAACCCCGCCTCGGCGGGGTTCTTTCGTTTTCGGGAGATGAAATGCATCTGGGCGATCCGAGCAACTGGCTGCCGTTCTTCCTGACCGCGGGGTCGAGCCGGCTGAACGTGCAGCGCATCATCGAGGCGGTGATCATCGCCGGCATCAGCGGCGGCGTGACGATGTACGGCGCGCAGAAGATGCTGGTGACCCGCCTCGAGAACATGGACCGCAACATCATGCGCCTGGAAAAACGCCAGGAGCGCATGTTCAACGATCTGTACCGGCCGCGCGTGTCGCCGCTGGAGCAGCGGTGGCAACACCTGGAGCGGTCCGGCGGGCGATGAGCGAATTTTTCCCGGAGAACCACGGTGGCGAGACGAAACATCAACGGCCTGACGCCGAAGCAGCAGGTCTTCTGCGATCTGTTTCGCGCCAGCGAGGATCCGTCCGTGCGGGGCAATGCCAAGGCCTGCTACATGCTGGCCTACGGGGCGTCGGACAAGAGCGCTGAGGCCAACGGGCCGCGCCTGCTGAAGAATCCGCACGTGGCCGAGTATCTGGCCACCAAGCGGCAGGCGGCGGAGGAGAAGGCCGACGTGAGCGAGGAGCGCATTCTGCGCGAGGTGGCGGCCATCGCGTTCCTGGACCCGGCGGAGTATTTCGACCCGCACGGCAATCTGTTGCCCATCCACGAGATGCCGGAACGGGCACGCCGGGCTCTGGCCTCGGTGGAGGTGACGACGATGGGCAAGGATGCCGAGGCCCTGGTGACGAAGATCCGGAACTGGGACAAGAAGGGCTCCCTCGAACTGCTGATGAAGCACAAGAAGATGCTCACCGACAAGGTGGAGCACGGCGGGGAGATCAAGACCGGCGGCGTGCTCGTGGCGCCGGGTGACGTGAGCCTGGACGAATGGCTGAACCAGCATTACGGCAAGAACAAGAAGTAGAAGTCGTCTGGCAGCCGTTCCCGGGCGGCCAGACGCGCTTTCTGTCCTGCCCGGTGCGGGAGATCTTCGCGGAGGGGAACCGGGGCGGGGGAAAGACCGAAACCCTGCTCATGAAATACCTGCGCTACGTGGGGACGGGGTTCGGGGCGGCGTGGACGGGGATCATCTTCCGCCGGGAGTACAAGCACCTCGACGACGTGGTGAAGAAGTGCAAGCGCTGGATCCCGCAAATCTTCCCCGAGGCCCGCTGGCTGAGCGCGAAAAGCGACTACAAGTGGGTGTTCCCCGACGGCGAAGAGCTGTTCCTGCGAGCGATGAAGGACCCGGACGATTACTGGAACTACCACGGCCACGAGTATCCCTTCATCGCCTGGGAGGAGCTGACCAACTGGCCGAGCAACGATTGCTACGAGGTGATGAAGAGCTGCAATCGCTGTTCGGTGAAGGGCGTGCCGCGCTTCTACGTTTCCACGGGAAACCCCTACGGGGCCGGCCACGGCTGGGTGAAGGAGCATTTCATCGACATCGGGCCGGAAGGGACGGTGGCGACGGACGACCAGGGCAACGCCCGGGTGCGCATCCATGTGGACCTGGAAGACAACCGGGCGATGATGGAGAACGACCCGGAGTACGTGAAGCAGCTCGACGGGATCGAGAACCCGGAGCTGCGCAAGGCCTGGCGCGAGGGCGACTGGGATATCGTGGTCGGCGGGTTCCTGCAGGGGATCTGGAACCCGAAGGTGCACGTGGTCGAGCCGTTCGAGATTCCGCTCGACTGGCCGCGCTGGCGGGCCATGGACTGGGGCTTCGCGGCGCCGTATTCCATCGGCTGGTACGCGATCAGCCCGGAGGGGGTGGTGTACCGCTACCGGGAACTCTACGGCTACGGCGGCAAGGCGGGGGTGGGCACCCGGGAGTCGGCCACGGAGGTGGCCAGGAAGGTGCTGGCGGCGGAGAAGCGCGAGCGGGATGCCGGGGTGGTGTTCCGGCGCAATCCGGCCGACAGCCAGATCTTCGCCAACGACGGGCGCGAGAAGACCATCGAGGAGTATTTCCGCCGCGAGGGCGTGCGCTGGGTGAAGGCCACGAAAGGGCCCGGGTCTCGCGTGAACGGGGCGCAGGCCATCATCCAGGCGCTGCAGCAGGAGAAGTTCAAGGTCTTCGACACTTGCGTGCACTTCATCCGCACCGTGCCGGTGCTGATGCCCGATCCGCACAACTGGGAGGATGTGGATACGGAGATGGAGGACCATTGCTTCGTCGGCGATACGCAGGTGATGACGGACGAAGGGCCTGTGGCCATCCGGGACCTGGTCGGGCGGTCCGGCAGGGTGGTGTCGGTCGACGGCTTGCGGCGGTTCGCGCATTGCAGGATGACACGCAGGACCGCCAGCGTGGTCACGGTCAGGTTCGAGGATGGCACGCAGGTGACATGCACGCCTGACCACAGGTTCGTTGGAGTGAACGGGTGGATCGAGGCAAGATATCTGACGGGAAGAAGCGTGTGCATGTTGTCTCGGACACGATCCAGGAGTTCATGGGCGTCCGATACTACCTGTGCGGGAGATACTTCCAAAGGCGTGGCAGACGGCTTCATCGTGTCGTATGGGAAGCGCATCGCGGCAAGATTCCTTCGGGCTATCAAATCCATCATGTCGACGGCGACAAGCGCAACAATCAGATCGAGAATCTACAGTGTTTGCCGATCACCATCCATCAGCGTCATCACGCCAGGGAAAGAAGACTGCACGAGATCGGACGCAAGGCGGGTGCAACCGCCGCTGCGGCAAATTGGCACGGAAGCGAGGAAGGACGGCGATGGCACCGGGAGCACTACGAGAAGCATTTGCGCGCCATTCACACCGATCGCACGGTGGAAAAACAATGTCAGTTCTGTGGTGCGCCGTTTTTTACGACCAGGGCAGCGGCCGGACGTGCCATGTATTGCTCGAGACGCTGTGCGGCCGCTGCGGGTCGTCGCCGTAGAGCCGGCAGGCAAGTCTGATGTGTATTGCCTGTCCGTGCCGGTGACGCACGCGTTTTCGCTGGCCAACGGGGTTTTGGTCTCGAACTGCTGGGACGAGGCAATGTATTCGCTGCGTTCCCGGCACAGGGCCTTGCGGCTGGATGAGGAGAACAGGGAACCGAAGCCGGGCACCTACGACTGGCTGATCAAGGTGACGTCGGAGAAACGGCGCACCATTCGCATCTGACCCGGCTCCGGCCGGGTTTTTTTCACCGGTGAAAACGACAGGAGAAAGACCATGAGCCTCAATGTGAAGACCATCGCTTCCGCGCAGGGCGTGGGCAGTTCCGCGGCCGTGCGCATGGATACCACGCCCCACATGGCCAAGGATTCCGGCGTGGCCGTGATCCAGCCGGCCGCCGGCTCTGATCGCAACTGGGCGCTGGAGAAGTCGGTCGACGATGGCGCCACCTGGACCGCGGTGCTCTCGGGTTCCGGCGCGGCGCTGAAGATCGCCGAGGTGCAGATGGCCGAGCAGATGCGCCTGACCGTGTCGGGCGGGACCGCCGGCACCGTCGATGCGCTGGTGATGGCCTGATCGAGGGCATGACGTGAAGGATGCCGCCGACCGCGACCGGGACGGGATGACGGACGAGCCTGAACGCCGTCCGCATCGCGACCTGGTGCGGCGGTGGAACGGCCGCATCGACGAGGCGAAGAAGGGCAACCGGCGCCTCTACGCGCAGATCGAGGAACACCGGCGCTACGTGCGCGGGACCCGCCGCTCGGAGTTGGGCGACGAGGAGCAGGTTCGCACGAATCTGATCTACGCGACGCTGGCCTCGATGCTGCCGCACATCTATGCGAAGAATCCGGAGATCGCGGTCACGCCCACGGAGGCGGTGGACCCCGCACAGTATCCGGCGGTGAAGGGCTTTGCGCGCACGCTGGAGATCGTGCTGAACCGCTCGCTCGAGGACGCCAGCCTCAAGAAGCGGGCCAAGGGCGCGGTGCGCTCGGCGATGACCACGAAGCTCGGCTGGGTGAAGGTGATCTACCAGCGCGACATTCGGACCGATCCGGTCATCCAGGGCCGGATCAACGATGCGCAGGAGAACATCCGGCGGATCGAGTACCTGATCGAGGCCTGCGAGGACGAGGCGGAGCGCCGGCACAACGAGGCGCTGAAGGCCGAGCTGATCCAGCAGGTGGCGGCGCTCGAGGAGCAGGTGGAGGTGAGCGCGGCCGAGGGCGTGGTGATCGACCGCCTGCTCACCGAGGACGTGCTCGTCGATCCGAGCATCAAGGATTTCGACTGCTACGCCGACGCGGAGTGGATCGCGCACCGGATCTGGTACCGGCCCGACCGCTACGAGGAGGCCTTCGGCAAGGCGGCCGGCAGCAAGGCGAAGCTCTATTCGGCGGACGGCGCAGAGAATGCCGGCGCCAAACGCTCGGACGACGACGCCTATCTGGCGGTGTGGGAGATCTGGCACAAGGGGTCGAACACGGTTTACACCCTCTGCGAAGGGGAGGAGGACTGGGCCAGGGCGCCGTATCGGCCGCAGAAGCTCGGCGAGCAGTGGTATCCGCTGTTCCCGCTGGGGCTGCACTTGGTGGACGGGCAGTTCCTGCCCATGTCCACGGTGGAGATGCTCAAGGGCCTGCAGGACGAGTACGAGCAGACCCGGGCCGACTACGCGGAGCTGCGCGCCAAGAACAAGCCGCACTACGTGACCAGCTCGGAGACGCCCGAGCGGGACATTCAGCGCAAGGTGGTGGCCGGGATCGGCGAGGTGGTGATCGTGGACGCCAACGGCCGGCCGATCCGCGAGGTGTTCGACGTGGCGCAGCAGTTGCCCATCGATCCGGCGCAATACGACACCAGCCAGATCCGGGCCGACATGGAGTGGATGTCGGGCCTGGGCGATGCGGCGCGCGGCTCGGTGATGCGGGCCAAGACCGCGACCGAGGCGGAGATCATGCAGGCTGGCCTGGCGAGCCGCACCACGGAGATGCAGGACGCCATCGAGGACTGGATCCGGGACATCGCGCAGTACGTGGCCGAAATCCTGCTGCAGGAGCTGACGCCGCCGCAGGTGCAGCGCATGGCCGGGGAAGGCGCGGTCTGGCCGCAGATGCGCAAGGACGAGATCTTCGACCTGGTGCAGATCGAGATCCGCGCCGGGACCACCGGCAAGCCGAACAAGATCCAGGAGCAGAAGAACTGGCTGGAGTTCATGCCGCAACTGCGGGAGCTGATCGCGCAGGTGAGCGAGCTGCGCAAGGCGGGCGATGCGGAGACGGCGGACGCGCTGGTGCGCGTGGCCCGGGAAACCATCCGCCGCTTCGACGAGCGCTTCGACGTGGAGGAGTTCCTGCCCCAGGCCGCGCAGGACGGCGGGCAGAACGCGCAGTTGCAGCAGATCCAGCAGCAGATGGCGGAGATGCGCAAGCAAATGGAGTTGCTGGATGCGCAGATCCGCAAGACCAATGCCGAGGCGATGAAGTCGGAGGCGGAGGCGGCGGCCACGGCGCAGGGCGTCGGCATGCCCCTGCCTGCATCGCCGAGGCCCAGTGACGGGATGTTGCCATGAGCCTGGCGCCGCAGACGTTTACCGGATTGCTCGACGAGTTCGGGAACCTGGTTCCGATCCTGGCCCTGCAACCGACGCACGCGAGCCTGAGCGTGAGCGGTGCGTCGGCGAGGGTGGCCCTGCCCGGCAACGGGGTCGTGTACCGCCTGTCGGCCAGCAAGGATTGCTGGCTCCAGTTCGGCGACGCCAATGTGGTGGCGGGCGTCGGCGACATGCTGTTCCTGCAGGGAACAGAAATCGTGCGCTTGCCGACGGCGGCGACGCACATCGCGGCGATCACGGTGGACGGAACCAGCGCCCAGCTGGGCATCACCGAAATGCTAGGGGAGAACTGATCATGTGGCCGTTCAAGCGGAAGTCGAAGCCGGAGCCGGCTGTGGGGTACACGGGCCAGCCGGTGCACGTGAATCTGTCGCCAGACGACAGCCGGGCCATCGTGCGTCATCTGTCTCGGATCCGGGCTTGCCGGCAGGCCTGCCGAAAGTCGAGCGCGACGCCGGAGCGGATCGCGCGGCTGCACGAGGAGATCCGCCGGCGCGCGAATCTGCTGGCGGCAGCCGGGATCGAGACGCCGACCGACGCCGATGCGCTCGAGCAACTCATTCGACGTTACGGGGGATAGGCGATGCCCTGGAATCTCTACGATGCGTTCCGCGAGGGCCAACAGGATGCGCGGCAGATCAATCTGGATGCGGTGAATCTCTACATCGCTATCGTGTCCTCGCTGTATACGCCGGATCAGAATCTGCACGAGTACTTCAGCGATATTACGAACGAGGTGTCCGGCGGCGGCTACACGGCCGGCGGCAATGCGTGTCTGAACCCCATCGTGTCGATGGATACGGCAGGCCTGGTGACTTTCGATGCGGACGATCCGGCGGTGTGGGCCCAGGATGCGACCGGATTCACCAACGGCCGCCGGTTCATCGCCTATGACCGGACCGGGGTGGATGCCACGGCATGGAGACTGATCGCCTTCACCGATCCGGAAGCGGCGGATTTCGGCAACGTGGCCGGGCCGCTGACGTTCCAGTTGTCGGCGTCCGGCCTGTTCACGAGCCCGAGGTAAGACGCATGGCCTGGTACGCGGTCTATCAGGTGGCCGACGGGACATTGGTCAGCATCGGCAGCCGCGTTCCGGATTCGACGCAGCTGTCGAAGAAGGGGCTGGCGAGCAAGGCCTTCGCCTTCGATCCTCGCAACGGGTACACATGGAATCCCGTTACCCTCGCCTTCGATGCGGTCGCACGACGGCGCGCACCGATCTCGACCCAGGCGTTCTTCGACAGGTTCACCGACGCGGAACTGGGTGCGATCATCGATGCGCGGGACAATGGCGCGGACCCGCAGGTAAGGCTGATCCTGAAGGCGTTCTTCGAGCGTTTGTGGGCGGCCAACGAGGTCCATCTCGATTCGCAGCGGGTGGCCGATGGACTGGCGTTTCTCGAAGCGCAGGGGTTGATCGCGGCAGGCCGGGCGGCAGAGATCCGATCGTGAGTCGTCTCGATCTCCAGGCGCGTATCGTCAACCACGGCAATTACGGCCTCGACTACGCAACGAGCCTCGGAACGGTCGTCAGTGGCGCTTCCGGCGTTTGGGGAAACTGGGTGGAGATCATTCCCGCGCTGCCCGCGACTGTGAACGGGTTCTTCGTCATTTGCGGTCCGCAGTTTCAAAACCCGGCCTACGGTGGTTTTCTGCGGATCGGCGCCGGCGCGACCGGGTCAGAGCGGCAAATCTCCAGGGAGTTTTTGATCACCGCAGACGCTTCGGGCAAGGAGGTGCAGTTCGTAAAGGCGCACGCGAACGCGGGCGAGCGGATTTCCGTCAGTCTCGTCACCGCGCCCAACACGTATCTGTCTCTCATTCCGGTGTTCGTGCAAGGGGCGCCGCTTGCGGAGATCGTCCATTCCTCGATGGCGGAATTGGGCGGGGTCGGGTCGGATACGGCGATCGCATTCCCTTATCCGACCGCAGACAACGCGTCGACGGCGTGGACGGAAATCTGCGCCGCCTGCCCAGCCGAGGTTGATTTGGCTCTCGTGGGGCTCGCCAACGTAGCAGGAGACAGAACCGGTGGCGAAGGTGACGAGAGCATCATCGTCGAGCTGGGCGTGGGGGCGGCCGGGAGCGAGACGAGGGTGTCGGCTTTTCATACGCGCATACAGAGCTGGTCGGATTCCTTCAACCCGTCCATGTTCGAGATCCCGGTGGCGTTTTCGAAAGGAGACAGGGTTTCCGTGCGTTGGCAATCGGATGCGGCCACGCTGCACACGCCATGGACTCTGGGTATGCGGTACACGTTCAAGAAGGTGCGGTAATGGCAGTCATCGCAAGCGGCACGATTACGCCGGTCGCCATCGGGACCGAGGAGTTGGTGACGAGCCAGACGGCGGCGGGATACTACCTGGCGTCGTTCAATCTGGCGAACATGGCTGATGGAGACGAGGTCGAGTTCACGATTCGGATGAAGGTGTTACCGACCGAGACGCTGGCCGTCGGTGCCAGTGCCGGCATCGTCTACCGACTGCCGGTTACCTACCAGGATGCGCTGGCGAATCCGGTGATCCTGCTGCCGCCGTTGCATTCGGAGCATGAGTTCATGCTCGCCATCAACCAGACGGCGGGGGTCGCGAAGGCGTTCGCCTGGTCGGTCGACAGCCCATGACCTTCTACTGGTTTTCGAGCGCCGCCGCCCAGTCCGTGCTTGTTGGCGGCGGTGCCGTCACGATTTCGGCGTCGCCGGCGACGTTCGCGCATGCCGGACAGGCGACTTCGCTGAGCGCCGCGACGATTATCCAGGCAGCGGGTGCCACAGTGTCGTTCCTCGGGCAGGGGTATTCGCTCACGCAGGGGGCGCTGATCGTGGCGCCCGCTGCAGTGCTGTCGCAGGTCGGGCGGGTGTATGCGGTCAGCGCCGCGACGCTGATCGTGGCAGCAAGCGGAACGCTGTCCTGGCTCGGGCAGGCCTACCAGGTAGCTGCTGAAACGCGCCTGCTGGCCGCCACGGCGACGCTGCGTCTGCTTGGGCAGGCGATGTCGATCATCCGAGAAACCGTCACGACCGCCACCACGGCCGCAATGCGGTTTTTCGGGCAGACGGCGCAGTTGCCAGGCACGGCGCAGGTCGTGCGCGGCACGCGCAGGATGATGTTGGCCGGGTTCTTCCGGCGATAGTTGAATCTACAGGAGATCCCCATGAATACAAAAGACGAAGGCGGGCAGAATCCGCAGCCTGCGCCCGGGAACGCGCCGGAGGCAGAGAACGACGACGGCGTTGGCGGGACGGATGGCGAAGGCGGGAACGAGCCGACCAGCCTGCTCGATGCGCTGACCGAGGAGCTGGGCGGGGAGGATGACGACGCGGCAGGCGAGCCGGTTTCCCGGGAAACGGAGGGCGACGGTTCGGCAGACGATGAAGAGGGCGATGACGATGATGAACAGGAAACCGAAGAAGCCGGCGAAGGGGCGCAGGAAGAAGCGCCGGTAACGGACGAGGAGGACCTCTACGCGCCCCTGCCCGAGGATGTGAAGGAGAAGACCCGGGAGCGCTTCGAGAAGCTGGTGGAGTCGCACAAGGCGGTGACGCGGCAGCTGGAGACCTTCCGCGAGGAGAACGAGGGGTTCCGGGAGGTCATCCGCTATTCGCAGGCCACCCCCGAGGAGTTCAACCAGCTCGTCGAGTATTCCCATCTGGTCAAGAGCGGCGATCCGGAGAACCTGAAGGCCGCGCTGAAGATCCTCGACGAGCAGCGGGCGGCCATCGCGCGCCTGGTCAACGAGCCGGTGGCCGGCGTCGACCAGCTCGCCGAGTTTCCCGATCTGCGCGAACGGGTGGAGCGCATGGAGCTGGGCGAACAGGATGCGATCGAGATCGCGGCGCTGCGCCGCCGGGAGGCGGCCATCCAGGCCCAGCAGCAGGCGGCCGCGCAGCAGCGGCAGCAGGCGGAGTCGCTCCAGCAGCAGGCGGCCGCCGCGCAGCAGGAAATCGTGGCCCTCGCCAGCCAGTGGCAGGCCAACGACATCGACTATCCGAAGAAGCACGAGCGGCTGATGGCCAAGGCGCAGGAGATCGCCGCTACCTATCCGCCGCATCTGTGGAAGCAGGCGCTGGCGGATTACTACGACGCCATGCAGGTGGCCGCGCCGCCGGCGCCACCGCCGCAGGAGAATCCGCCGCAACCGCTCCGGCCCCGACCGGGCGGGGGTGGCAAACCGGTTCCGCAGAGCATGTTGCAGGCTGTGGAACAGGCGCTGGGCGACTGATCGCCCGGCATCAGCACTAGCCGTATCGCCGGAGTCGCGCCCGGCAGGACAGTATCGAGGCCTCGTCTCCCTCAAGTGCTGGGAAAAACATCGCGTTTCGTGTTCAACCCACACTGAAGGAGTATCGCCATGCCTTTCACCGCAGAAGAGATCGCGGCCGCCGGCAAGATCAGTCTGGATTATTACCAGAAGAACAAGCCGGTCGACCAGGTCAACACCGAGCGTCCGCTGCTGAAGACCCTCAAGGCCAAGCAGAAGACCGCGCCGGGCAACAAGCAGTTCATCGTGGAGCAGCTGCGCAAGTCCAACGGCTCCAATTTCCAGTGGTTCAACGGCTCGGAAGTCGTCACCTACAACAAGCGGCGCAACATCGAGCAGGCGCAGTACGCCTGGCGCTCCGCCCACGACGGCTTCGCGCTGGACGAGGACCGGCTGATCCAGAACGGGATCACCATCGACGAGTCCGGCAAGGGCAAGAACCACACCCAGGCCGAGCGGGTCCAGCTCACCAATCTGCTGGAAGAGGAGATCGAGGCGCTGGATCTGGGCTTTGAGGAGAAGTTCGATCAGGCCCTGCACCTGGATGGCACCCAGGATGCCGACGCCGTCATCGGCCTCGACGCCCTCGTTTCGCTGACCCCGGCCACCGGCACCGTCGGCGGCATCGATGCGGCCGCCAACGCCTTCTGGCGCAACCACGCCGCCACCGGCCTCACCGTGGCCACCACCACCGGCAACATCCTCACCCAGATGGAGCTGGCCTGGCGGGCCTGCATCCGCAACGGCGGCGTGCCGGATTTCATTCTGGTGGGTTCCGATTTCCTCGACGGGTACCGGAACTTCATGATGAACACCTACGGAAGGGTGAACTACACGCCCACCGGCGCCAAGAACATCGACGGCGGGTCCGGGCACAAGGAAGGCGTGAGCACCGGCATCTACTTCAACGGGGTGGAGCTGGTCTGGGACCCGGTGTTCAGCGAGTTGGACACGCTGTATGCGCCGGCCACGCCCTGGGAGAAGCGCTGCTACTTCATCAACACCCGCCACATGCGGTTGCGGCCCATCGACGGCCAGGACATGGTGACCCGCAAGCCGCCCCGGGCCTATGACAAGTACGAGTACTACTGGGGCCTGACCTGGCGCGGCGCCGTGTGCTGCAACCGCCGCAACGCCCACGCCGTGCTGGCCATCGCCTGACGCATGGGGGCCACGCCGGTCGTGTGGGCCCGTGCGGCCGGCGTGGTACGTCAACGGGCCACCTTTCCCCAACGCACGAGGAGAATGACATGAGCGAGATTCACGCGAAGCGCGTGCACGTGGTGGTGGACCGCGGGCCGATGGAGAAGATCCCGACCACGATCTATGCGCACGAGGTGCCCTGCCTGGAGATCCAGCATGGCGAGGGCTCGGTGCATGTGCCTGAGCAACTGCCAGACGGGATGGACTACGCCGAGAACGGGGCGGTGGTGACGCTGGATCTGGACGAGGAGTGGGCGCGCCTGATCGGCAAGTACGGTCGCCACCCGGACATGAACGTGTCGGTGTGCGAGTACGTGTTCCAGGGGCAGAAGGCGAACCTGGCCAGGGCCTGCGCCGAGAGCGCGACGCGGGACGAGACGCGCGGCACCGCCGGCGTCGATGCCGACGGCGACGGCAACATGGCCAAGGCGGAGATCCAGGCGGCCCTGGCCGAGATGGCGATCCCGTTCCACAAGAACGCCACCAAGGCGGTGCTGCTGGAGACGCTGCGCGACGGCCTGAGCCAGATCCTCGACGAGGCCGGCGTGGACCATGACGTGGACGCGCCGGTGGAGGTGCTCTACCGGCAGGCCCGGGATCTGATGACCGAGGGTAGCGACTGATGGCGTTGCCCGGGAAACCGACCCTGGGCGAGTTGCGGGCCGAGGTGCTGGCGCGCCTCGGCTTCGCGGCCCAGGGCGCCGCGGCCGGGAATCTGATCACGACGGTCGATTCCTATCTGAAGCGGGCGCAGGACTATCTGTACTGGAAGTACGATTTCCGCGAGCTGCGGCGGGTGCGGGACATCACGGTCAACCCCGGGCAAACCCTGTACGACTGGCCGGACGACATGGAGCCGCGGCGCCTGGTGTCGGTGCAGGTGCTGGATCACGGGATCTGGGTGCCGCTGGAGGAGGGCATCGAGTATTTCCACGATACGGTCGCTGACACGCGCTTCCATCCCCGGCGGTTCGACCGGCGCGACCAGCTCGAGATCTGGCCGCAGCCGGATGCGAGCTACACGCTGCGCGTCGAGTATTACCGGCGACTGGGGCGGTTCGCCCAGGACGGCGACCGCTGCACCATCGACGATGCGCTGCTGTTCAACTACGCCCTGGCCAAGGCCAAGCGGCATTACAACCAGCCCGACGCGCAGGACTACTTCGACGAGGTGGCCGATCTGCTGCGTCGGCTGAAGAGCGGGGAGCACGGCCAGCGCCGCTACGTGGTCGGCGACAAGCCGGGAACGCCGATGCCGCGGCCGAAGGTGATCGACTACCCATGACCCGCGCGATCACCTTCGACCGCTTCGAGGTGGGCCTCGATCTGCGCAAGGGGCCGAGCGTCTCCGACGCGAACCGCCTGCGGCAGTTGAAGAACGCCTACGTGACCACCGGCAAGGTGGTGCGCAAGCGCCCGGGCCTGCGCAAGGTGGCGACGCTGGAGGCCGGCACGAAAGGCCTGGTGGCGGGACTGGGCAAGCTGCACACCTTCTACGAGTCCGGGAACATCACGCACGCCGATCCGCTGTTCCAGGCCAACCCGGTGGCGCATCCCGACACGTCGCAACCGGTGGTGCGGGTGCACAAGGGCGACGTGTTCGAGGGGTTTCTGTACGTGTCGGTGGAATACGCCGACGGGAGCATCTGGCATCACTATCTGGATGGCGCGCTGCCGTCGCACATCGCGGACGTCAACTGTCCGCAGACGGCTTCCTGGATCAAGATGTCTTCCAAGATCTGGGCGGTGGACGGCGACGTGGTGCGCTTTTCCGCCACCAGTCTGCCGCGCGACTGGACGACGGCCGAGGATGCCGGTTTCCTGCCCACGGGCCTGCAGCAGGCCGGCGCCCTCGAGGCCCTGGCCCTCGGCCAGCAGGAGCGGGACCTGGTGGTGTACTTCGCCGACAGCGCGCAGATCTGGGTGCCGGATCCGGACCCGGCCCTGCACGTGTTCAAGAAGCCGATCAACGGTGTCGGCACGCGCTGGCCGCGCAGCGTGAACAACGTCTCCGGCGACAGCTTCTTCCTGTCGGATTACGGGTTCCGCTCCATCAGCATGCGCGGGGCCACCGACAACCTGACCGACGTGGACGTGGGCAGTCCGATCGATTCGCTGGTGACGCCGCTGCTGACGAGCGGGATCGATCCGGTGTCGGCCTATTACGCCGGCGGCGGGCAGTACTGGTGCGCCATCGGCGGGACGGTGTTCACCTACACCTTCTCCCGGACCATGAAGATCAGCGCCTGGGCGCAATACGACCTCGGGGTGCCCATCGACGACATGGCCGAGCTGGCCGGCAAGCTCTATGTCCGCTCGGCGGACGAGGTCTACCAGGTGGACGAGTCGGTGCATACCGACGACGGCGCCATGTACGAGATGGTGATGGAGATGCCGTTCCTGGACTTCAAGCTGCCGGGCGTGATGAAGCGGATCGTCGGGGTCGATGCGGTGATTCAGGGCGAGGCCGATTTGCGGCTGCGGTGGGATCCGCGGGATACGAGCCGGATCACGGAGCCGGTGCCGCTCGGCGGCGATACCCGTCCGGGGGCCATGACGCCCGTCGAGGTGACGGCCACGTCGGTGGCGCCGGTGATCACCTCGACCACCGATCAGCCGGTGCAGATCGATGCGCTCACGTTCTACTACGACGCCTTGGGGGTGATCTGATGTGGGATGTCCACGTGTACCAGATCTGTTTGCTCGATCCCGTGCCGCGGCGGGAGCGTGTGGAGATCCGCACCTTCCGCCGGCGATGGCAGGCGCTGGCCTACGCCTGGTGGGTGAGGCTGCCTTTCGGGCTGACGCTGTTCGTGCAGGCAGGAGAGGTGCATGAGCACCCGGCTGACGACGCTGCTTGACGCGGCGGCCGCGACCGGGCCGGGCACCGCGCTGGATCTCTCCGCGGAGCCTCGCTACCAGGGCGGCGCCCACAGCTTCGAGGTGAGCGGCACGTTCGTGGGCAGCGTGGCCATTGAGGCCTCGGTGGATGGCGGCACGGTCTGGCATCCGCTCGGGACGTTCACCGACGGCGGCGGCCTGCTGAACGCCGGTGGCGCATACACGCAACTGCGCGGCAACGTGACGGCCTACACCAGCGGAGCGATCACCCTGACGGTGCGGTACGGGCTGCTGCAGGACCTGAAGGCCGATCTCGACACGCTGCTCGGCCGCCTGACGCAGCCCCGCGCCGGCTATCTCGACAACCTGGTGCGGCTCGACACGAAGGTCTCCGGCGTGTCGGCCAAGGCCAACATCGACAATCTGATCAAGCAACTGCGGGCGCAGGTGCCGGTGTGATCGCGCCGCTGACCATCGACCAGGCGCTGTACGTTGCGCGGCGCATGCGCGAGGTCGATTTCGCGGAGGTGATGGCGACCCGCTGGGACGACGATCCGGACCGGTTCGCCGTCGATTCGTTCCGGTTGCCCGGCGTGGCTTGGGCCGCCACGACCGCGGTCGGGGAGCCGGCGGCCATCGGCGGCGTGGCGCTGCACACGCCGGGCGTCGGTACGGCCTGGCTCGTGACCACCGAGGCGTTTCCGCAGGTGGCGCTGTCGGTCACGCGGCACGTGCGGCAGGTCGTCGACAGGCTGCTCGCCGGGGAGCTGCGCCGGATCCACGCCTGGTCGGCGGCCTTTCACGTGGAGGCGCACCGTTGGATGGAGCGGGTCGGGATGCGCCGCGAGGCGGTGCTGCGGGCCCTGGGCAAGGATGGCGAGGATTTCTTCATGTACGCGATCACGCGGGAGGAGTGAGTCATGTGTGGAGGCGGAGGCGGCGACGGCGGCGCGGCGGCCCGCGAGGCGGAGCGGCAGCGCAAGCAGAACGAGGCCATCGCGCGCGTCAACCGGTTGTTCGGGGTGTACACGGAAACGCCCAAACCGCGCGAGGAGGATTTCTACTATACCGACAATACCGGCGATGGCGGCAGGGTCTTCGACAAGGCGGCCTACGACCGCGCCCTGCAGGCGTGGGAGGCCGAGAACGCGCGGTTGCGGGCCGCGGCGGACGAGAACGCCCAGGCGCGCACGCAGCTCTACGACCGGACCCGGCAGGACGTGCGCGACTACTACATGAACGATTTGAACCGCCAACGGCAGGACACGGAACGCCAGGCCCGCTTCGGCCTGGCACGGCGGGGCGTGATCGGCGGCTCTTCCGAGCTGGATGTGGGAGACAACATCCTCGAGCAGTACAACCGCGGGGTGCTCGACATCGGCAACCGGGCCGACGCGGCCGCCACGCGCCTGCGCACGGCGGACGAGCAGGCGCGACTGGATCTGATTTCCCGGATCCGTTCCGGCATGTCCGCCGGCAACGCGGTGCAAAGCGCCACGACCACGCTGCAGAACAATCTCGAGGCGGCCCGCAGCAACGCGATGGCCGATGCCCTGGGGCAGGTGTTCTCGGACTACGGCTATTACGTGACCGAGCAGGCCAGGAACCGTGGTTACCGCCGTGGCAGAGGCGGCACCTTCTACGCCAACCCGCGCAGCTACTACGGGAGGACATGAGCATGTGCGAACCGAGCCTGATCATGATGGGCGTCGGCATGGCGCTGCAGTACAAGGCGCAACAGGATGCCCAGGCGCGGGTGCGCCGGGCGCTGGGTCTGGCCGAGGATCGCAACGACCGCTACAACCAGCAGGTGATCGACATTACCGACGAGAACGCGCAGCAGTACGACGCCAAACAGCGCCTCGAGGCGAGCGACCAGGCCGGCGAGGCGGCGACACGGTCTCTGACGGCGTATCTGCAACAGGCGCGCGATGCGGGCATGGGCGAGGTGAGCGCGGCCACGCAGGGGCGCACCAGCCAGGTCTTCGATGCGGAGCGCGCCAGGCGCACCGCGGCGCAGGCCGATTCCGCCGTGCGCCTGGCGCAGCTCATGGGCCGGGTGCGCGGGCCGATGGATCTGCGCACCGAGGAGGGCTTCGCCAACGCCGATGCCGCCAGCCGCCTGGGCCTGATCGGCCAGGAGCAACTGGCGATGGCCCGCGCCGGGCTGGCCGACGCGCGACTGGCCGGCACGCCCGATCCGTTTCTGACAACGGTCGGCGGCGCCCTGCGTGGCTATGGCGCCGGCATGGCCGCATCGGGCGGCACGACCACAACAGCCACGGGCAAGCCGGTGGCGCAAAGCACCTATGGCCCGGTCTATTCCGGCAAGCGGGGTCCGTACATTCCACGTTCACTGTTCAAGGGGTGAGTCATGGCGCAACGAAACTACGCTCCCATGGCGCGAGGCGCCTACGAGCTGGCCAGGGCCTTCGCCATGGCGCCGGCCGTCGAGCGGCGCGCCTCGCGCGCGGCGATGCAGGATGCGCTCGACGGCGCGCTGGCGCAGGCGCGGATCGACAAGTACCGAACCGACGCAGAACTCGGGCGCCAGCGCCTGGCCGGGATGGAGGAAGGGCGCAACCGGTTCCTCGCCGGGGCCACCGGCCTGACGCAGCCCCAGCTCGACGAGCTGAACCGGGCCATGAACGAAGGCTGGCTGCGGCAGGCCGAGGGCCCGCCGACGCCGGCCGGCGAATACCCCGTGATGGACGGGCGGCCGGACTGGGCCACCCCGGAGGTGGAGGACCGCTTTCGCCAGGCGAATCTGGCCCTGGGCGCGAATCTGATCGGCACGGGCAAGACCAACGCGAATCAGCTCGTCGCGGCGCTTCAGGGCGCCCTGAATCTCGGCCTGCAGCGCAAGCTGCTGGACGGGAAGGCGCAACCGGAAGCCGTCGCCCGGGTCATGGGGGCCATGGCCGGGAAGCCGACGGTGGACGTGACCGGCAGCGGCATCGCTTTCGACCCCTACGGGAACAAGACCGATCTGAACGTGGAGCCGTTCATGGCCAAGGCGCAGGCCGCGGGCGGGGCCGGCGGAAGCGGCGCCGGTGGCGGGGCGCGTCTGCCGAACACGGCCCGGATGATCGAGTACTACCAGCGGCTCGGTTACCCGCAGGAGGAGGCCGTGCGCCTGGCGAACACCGCCAAGCGGCAACCGGTGAGCAATCTGCTGATGAACGCCTACATGCAGGCCGCCGAGACGGTGAACATGATGCCGCCGCCCGAGGGGATCGAGATGGGCTCGCCTGAGTACCAGGCCTGGCGCGAGCGGATGATCGAGACGATCGCGCGGCGGGCCTACGAGTTTTCGCAGCGGTTCGGATCGCCGGAGGCCTCCGCCATGCCCGGCACCGGGCCGTCCGATCCGGCCGATCCGCTGGGGCTGCGCCGGTGAGTCTCGAGGCCTTCCGCCAGCGCTATCCGCAGTACGGCGACATGAGCGACGAGCAGCTCGCCTCGGCGCTGTACGAGTAGTTCTACGCCGACATGCCCAAGGAGACGTTTCGCGCGCGTCTGGGGCTCGCCGCGGACGGGAAGACGCCGCCGGCCACCGAGCCGCCGGGCCGTGCGCTGGCCGAGGCGTTCGCCGCGGCGCTGCCGCCGGGGCTGAAGGTGCCGACGGCCTTGCCGGGAGCGCCTGCGCCGCTCGACCTGCCGCCGGTGACGGTGGCGCCCTCCGAGCTGGGGAACCGCGCCTATTACGGCAACCCGCGGGAAGGGCTGACGCCGGATCTGCCGCGGCTGCCGGCCTTCGCGCCGAAGGTGACGATCAAGGATTACGATACGTCCACCCCGGCGGGGTTGAGGGCGATGCAGGCGGACGAGACCGCCGGCGTGCCGGGGCCGGTGGCGAAGCCGATGCCGCCGGAGACGCCGGTCGATCTGGCGCTGAACCTGGCCACCCTGCAGGCCGGCAAGGGCGAGAAGACGCCGAAGGCGATGGCCCAGGCGGACGTGTACGCCATCGATCGGAACGCGGCGCGCGAGCGCGGCATGTCGCTGAAGGCCTGGCGCGAGGCCACCGGGCCGCGCACAGGCCCGCTGGCGCGGGCCGGCAAGGATGTGGCCGCCGGGGCGCTGGCCACTTGGCAGGGCATGACCGGCTACCTGGCGCGCCTGGCCGGCGGCGATCCGCGCCTGCGTTCGCTGCAGGCCGACATGGGCGCGAAGGTGGCGGATCTGATGCCGGCCGATCCCAATTTCTTCGACGATCTGGCGGCGGGCTTCGGCTCCACCGCGGCCTTCTTCGTGCCCGGCGTCGGCATCGTGCGCGGCGCGCAGGCCTTCGCGCAGACGGCGCCGCGCATGGCCCTGTGGCTCGGCGCCGGGGCGGCCGGCGGCATGGAGGCGGCGGCCGAGGCCGGCGGGGTTTACGAGCGGCTGCTGGCCGAGGGCAAAAGCCCGGAGGAGGCGGCCGCCATGGCCGACAGGGTGTTCTGGGCCAACACCGCGCTGGTGACGCTCACGGACCGCTACGGCCTGTTCGCGGAGAAGGGCGGCCAGGTCCTGCGCCGCGCGCTCGGCGCGGTGAACGAGGGCATGCTGCAGGAAGGGCCGCAGCAGATCGTCTCCAACCTGGCCACCGGTCGCCCGTGGTACGAGGGCGTGCCCCGCTCGGTGGCCATCGGCGGCATCGTCGGCGGCGGCCTGGCCGGCTCGGTGCGCTCGCCGCAGGCGCGGCTCGGCGCGGCGCTTGACCAGGCGGTGGACGAGCGGCAATTGCCGGACGCCGAGGCCATGGCCCGGCAGGCCCTGATGCCGGAGCGGGCCGCCGCCGTGACGGCGGGGCGTCCCGGCGTGGCCGGCCAGGCCCGGTCGCCGGGCGTCGAACCGGGCGGCGCTTCCCGGGAAACGCCGCTTCCCGCCACTGCGCCGGCGGCGCCGCTTTTCTCTCGCGAATCGCCGCCGAACGGCTATACTGCGGTACATGGACGAGACGAAACCCAACAGGATCGTGACCCTGCAGCCGCGCCCGGAAGATTGGGAACGGGTGCGCCGGGAAGTGTGCTCCCGAATGCAGCCGGCCGTGCCGGGCACGCCGGTGACGGACGAGGAGGCCATGACTCTGCCGCAGCCCAAAATGATGACGGAAGAGGAGTTCCGGCGGCTGAAGGCGAAATTCAGGTCGATGATCTAGACGCCCAGGCCTTCGTCGCCGGCCTCACCCCGCAGGAACTGCAAAACCCCAACATCGTCGCCTACGCCAGGCAGGAGTGGCGAGCCCGAGGCTGGGACTCGCCCTTCTTCCGCAAGTGGTTCGGCGATGGCTATTTCCGCCAGCCCGACGGCGAGCCGCAGATCATGTATCACGGCACGCCGGCGGTGTTCGAGGCCTTCGACAAGGCGAAGATCGGGGCGAGCGGCCACGCCGCCTCCGGCCTCGGCTTCTTCCTCACCACCAACCGCGACCAGGCCGATCACTACCGCGACGGCGGCCAGGTGATGGAACTGGTCACCAACATCCGCAATCCCTACCGCATGAGCCTCGCCGAGTTCGCCGGCTTCGAGTCGGTCGAACAGGCCCGGGCGCGGGCCGCCGAGCTGCAGGCGCAGGGTTACGACGGAATCTATGTCGAGACGCCGAAGGTGCCGGGCGAGCGGCCACAGACCTACGTGATCGCCTTCGAGCCGACGCAGATCAAGAGCGTGGACAATCGCGACACCTTCGACGCGGCGGCCGACAACATCTATCTCTCCCGCCAGCGGCCTCCCGGGCGGCAGACGGCCGCCGCGCAGCAGCAAAGCCCCGCGCAAGCGGGGCTTTCCGTCTCCGCGGTCGAGAAAATCATCGCCGGCGTGATCCTGAAGTGGGGCGGCAACGCGCCGCGGGTGCAGGTGGTCGCCAGCATGGCGGATCTGCCGGCGCACGTGCAGGCCCAGGCCGATGCCCAGGAGGGCATCGGCACCGTGCAGGGCGTGCACGATCCGGAAACGAACGCCATCTACCTGGTGGCGTCGGGCCTGCGGGATCGCACGGCGGTCCTGCGCACCCTGGCTCACGAAGCCGTGGGCCATTACGGCCTCGAGGCGATCCTCGGCCGCCGTCTCGACAGCGTGCTCGAACGGGTCCAGTGGCTGCGCAAGCAGGGCGATCCTGTCATCGTGCGCCTCGCCGCGGCGGTGGACGCCGCCTACGGCGAGCTGTCTCCCCATACGCAGGCGCGCGAAATCATCGCCCGCCTGGCGGAAGAGGGCGTGCGCCATCCGCTGCTGGTGCGCCTGCTCGATGCGCTGCGCGCCTTCCTGCGCAAGCTGGGCTTTTCGATCCGCTTCTCGGTCGCCGATCTGCGCGCCATGCTCGTGAAGGCCGCCCGCCATCTCGAGTCGGACCGGCCGTCGGCCGCCCAGCGGACGCGGATCGATGAGCGGATGTTTTCGCGCGGAACCCGCTTCAGCGAGGTGCCGGTGCCGCCGCGCACGGCGCGCTGGATGGGCTTCGAGGGACCGATCCGCCTGTTCGCGGACTTCGCCGCCCTGCAGCGGCGTCACGCGGAATACTACCGCTCGGCGGACGAGGTGAGAAAGGATGTCGAATACGTGCTGGCGAGCCCCGACGACTGGTTCCCGCATGCGGACGGGCGGATCACGATCTTCCGGCAGGGCGCAGGCGGGGTGCCTTCGCTGAGGATCGACTTCCGGTTCGAGCGAAAGGGCATGGGCGGTTACCGGATCGTGTCCGTCTATCCGATGACGCGCCGGTCGATCGCCGGGAAGATGAAAAAGAAGAGTGGGGACCTGGGCCGGGACGGACGCATCTCAGAGCGTATCGTGAGCAGCATGAAACCCGGATACCTCTCCATTGCCGAGTACCTCGGCGAGGCACAGGGAAACGGGTCTTCGGCTCCTGCCTCCCCCTCCGGGGAAGCTCACCAGGCCCCGGCGGAAAATATAGCCGCCGATCCGGCGGGGCGCAACGGTGAAGGGGTTTCCCGGGAAACGGCGGAAGCGAATCGCCGCGATGTGCAGGTGCCGGTGAAGGATAGTTCCGTGCCTGAAAAAAACAAGGCGCGCGAGACGGGCAAGGGCGGGAACGGACCGTCGTTCTCGCGCGCCGAGCCGGAAATGCTCGACGCGCTCGAGACCGCCGCGCAGGAAACGCTGCGCGATCGCGCCGGCGTGGCCCTGGATCGGCTCAAGGCCGAGTCCTACGGGCTGCTCACCCGCCAGATGCTGGCCGACGTGGGCAAGGGGGTGCTGCCGCAGATCGGAACATACGTGAAGATCGCTTCGCAGATGGATGCGGATCGCAACGCCCTGCTCAATGAGGCCGGCGAGCTGGCCAACCGCTGGGTGGCCTTCCTCTCGCAGGACCGCGAGGCGGCCAATCGTCTGGCCGGCCTGATGCACGAGGCCACCGTGGCCGGGGTGGATCCGAGCGAGGACTATGCGCCGGTGATCGACATCGCCGAGGGCCGCAGGAAGGTGGCCATCCTCAAGCAGAAGGCGCGGGGCCGCGGCGGCGAGGGCACGGCGAAGTTCCTGCAGGAAATCGAGGAAACCCTGGCCACCATGCGTTTCGAGGAAGGCCGGCGCGAGGCCTGGCCGGCGCTGCGCCGCCGCTACGAGGCGCTGCCCGCCGAGGCCAAGGCCCTGTTCGCGGCCGTGCGCGACATGTACCGCCAGCGCTTCGAGGCCACTCAGCAGGCCCTGCAGGAGCGGATCGACCGGGCCGAGCTGTCGGCCAGCGAGCAGCGGGCGCTGAAGGCGAAGCTGCGCCAGCATTTCGAGAAGGTCACCGTCCAGGGGCCCTACTTCCCGCTGGCCCGCTTCGGCGAGTTCTGGGTGAGCGCGAAGAAGGGCGAGGGCGAGGGCGCCGAGACGCGCTTCTACATGTTCGAGGGCAGCGATCAGCAGCGCCGCCAGGCCGCCGCGCTGCGCCGGGCCGGCTACAAGGTCACCGTCGGAAAGAAGCTCGAGAACGCCCCGGCCCTGCAGGGCGCCAGCGCGGGCTTCGTGGCGGACGTGGTCGACATCATCGAAAAGACCGGCGGCAGCGGCACCATCGCGGAGAAGGTCAAGGACGAGATCTACCAGCTCTACCTCTCCACGTTGCCGGATCTGTCGCTGCGCAAGCGCTTCATCCATCGCAAGAAAACGAAAGGCTACAGCCAGGACGCGCTGCGGGCCTTCGCCCGCGACATGTTCCACGGCGCCCATCAGCTCGCCAGGCTGCGCCATGCCGACAAGCTCGAGACGCTGCTCGAAAACATGCGCGAGTCGGTGCCGGCGTCGTCCGATCCGAACAAGGCGGCCGACATCTTCAACGAGCTGCAGAAGCGCCACCAATGGTTGATGAACCCGCAGAGCCACTGGCTGGCCCAGTTCCTCACCAGCGCCGGGTTCGTCTTCTATCTCGGCCTCACTCCGGCCGCGGCGCTGGTCAACACGTTGCAGACGCCGCTGGTGGCGTTTCCGGTGCTGGGCGCCGAGTTCGGCATGGGCAAGGCCTTCCGGGCGCTGGAGAAGGCCGGCCGGGACTATTTCGCCGGCGGCATGGACATCGAGGCCGCCCTGAGCGACGAGGAGCGTCGCGCCTACCAGGTGCTGGTGGACGCGGGGGTCATCGAAAAGACCCTGGCGCACGACCTCGCCGGTCTGTCCGAAACGCCGTCGTCCATCTATTCCACGCGCGCGGCGAAGGCCATGCAGGTGGTGACCTTCCTGTTCCATCGCGCCGAAGTCTTCAACCGCCAGGTGACGGCCATGGCGGCCTACCGGCTGGCCAGGGCAAGCGGTCTGGGCGTGGAGGCGGCCGTCGACAAGGCCCGCGAGCTGACCCTGGAGAGCCACTTCGAGTACAGCAACGCCAACCGCGCCCGTTTCATGCAGAGCAACGGCGCCAAGGTGCTGCTGCTGTTCAAGCAGTACAGCCTCAACATGGCCTGGCTGCTGGGTCGCAACCTGCAGCTCGCCACCGCCCCGGCCCGCGCCGGGGCCCGCAACGCGCTGGCCCGGGCAACCGGCATCGAGGCGCTGCGCAAGCAGGTGGACGTGGACGTCGAAACCGCCCGCCTGGCCCGGCGCAAGCTGGCCGGGATCCTGTTCATGACGGCGCTGGCCGGCGGGATGAACGCCATGCCGTTGCTGTGGCTGGTCGAGCTGGTGCTCGAAGCGCTGTTCGACGACGAGGACGACCCCTGGTCGTTCGAAACCGAGGTGCGCAACTTCCTCTACGATCATCTCGGCGCCAGGGCGGCCGACGCCGTGTACCGCGGCCCGGTCGAGGCGTTGACCGGCGTCGGGATCAGCGATCGGATCAGCCTGAACGAGCTGTTCTTCCGCAGCCCGGATCGGGATCTCGAGGGCAAGGCCGCCGCCGACTACTGGCTGGAACAGCTCGCCGGCCCGGTCGCGGCCATCGGCGTCAACACCTGGCGCGGCACGCAACTGGTGCGCGAGGGGCATCTGTACCGCGGCATCGAGGCGATGATGCCCAAGGTCGCGAAAGACGCCATGAAGGCCTGGCGCTACGCGAGCGAGGGCCTGCAGAACCTGCGCGGCGACGTGCTGATCGGCGAGCTCTCGCCCTACGAGATCGGCCTGCAGGCCAGCGGCTTCACGCCCGGCCGGGTGGCGAAGCGCTACGACGCCAACCGCGCCTTTTACAACTACGACGACCGGATCGCGAAACGCCGGGCCCGCCTCGTCAACCGCTGGGCGATGGCCATGATGACCGGAGACGGCGACGGGATCCGCGAAGCCCTGGCCGCCATCCAGCGCTTCAACGGCAAGAACCCGTCGTTCCGGATCGGCCAGGAACATCTGAAAGGCTCCCTGAAGCGGCGCCTGCAGTATTCCACGCGCAACCGGGGCGGCGTCTACGTGACGAAACGCAACCTCGGCACGCTGAACCGGATCCGGTTCGCCAACGAATAGGAGGACACATGGCCCAGCCCACACCCTACGATCCGACCACCGACTTCAGCCAGGAGGAAGCCAACGCCGTCGCCGGGCGCAGCACCGTGCGCACCGCCGCACTCGACGCCGAGCTGTCGGCCATCGCGCTCACCCTGAGCCAGGTGCTCGCCAACCTGGCGCTCCTGCAGCGCGACGACACGAAAGTCGCCAACGAGATCATTCACCCCGATTCGCTGGATCCCAACACCAAGGCGTTGATGACGGGGAAGTGGAATCCGCGCGGCGCCTGGTCGTCGGGGACCGAATACGTCAATGCGGATCTGGTCACCATGAACGGCGATAGCTGGGTCTGCGCGGTCGCGCACGTGGCCGCCGCCAGCTTCGCGGCGGACGAGGCGGCCGGTCGCTGGGTGCGGGTGGCCGGCGTCTCCCATGACGAACTCGGTTCCACGCTCACCGGCGCGGGTGCCTCGCTCGTGGCCATCGAGGACGCCGGCAACCTGTTCGCGGCCGGCGACGTGGAGGCGGCTCTTGCCGAGATCCTGAGCCGCCTGGCCGCCACCACGACAGGCGATGGCGCCAGCATGGTGGCCATCGAAGATGCCGGCAATCTGTTCACGGCCACGGATGTGGAGGCGGCCCTGGCCGAGATCCTCACGCGGCTCGCCTCGGTCTCGGCAGGCGATGGCGCCAGTCTGGTCGGCGTCGAAGATGCCATGGGCTATTTCACGGGTGCCAACGTGGAAGAACTGCTGGCCGAGATCGGCGCGCAGCTCGTTCCGGCGTCGACCACGGCCCAGGGCTTCGTGGAGCTGGCGACGGTCGATGAAGCCGCCGCCGGCACCGATGCCTCGCGGGCGGTGACGGCAGAGGCGCTGGCCGGCGCGTTGTCGATGGATGCGCTGCTCAAGTCGATGGGATTCAACCGTGAAACGAAGATCCTCGGCCTGGCCCTGTCCAGCGTCAATTTCGGCAAAGCCGTGGCCATCAGCGCCGATGGCATCACGCTGATTCTGGCGCGGAATCAGCGGATCTACGAATATCGCAAGAGCGGCGGCGGCTGGGCGCAGCAGGCCGAATTCTATGCCACCGATGCGAATATCGGCTATGTGAGCGATGTGGCCGTCAGCGCGGACGGCAACACCGTGGTCGTCGGCTATTACACCGCGAACGATGGCTCGAACATGGGCGTCGCCTATGTGTTCGTGCGCTCGGGCGGCGGCTGGTCCCAGCAGGCGAAGTTGTCGGCCAGCGACGGTCTCGGTGCCTATTTCGGAGAACGAGTCGCGATTTCCGCCGATGGCGACACGGTCGCTTGCGGATCGAGATTGACCGACTATTCGACGACGACCGATACGGGTGCCGTCTATGTCTACTCGCGTACCGGAACCACATGGACTGAGCAGGCCATCCTGAAAGATTCGTTTCTGTCAGCCTATGACTACTTCGGTAGCGATGTCGCCCTCTCGGCAGACGGGAACGTGCTCGCAGTCGGGGTGCCGGGCAGAGCCTATACCACGAACGCCGATCAGGGACAGGTCTGGGTGTACGAGCGCAGCGGCACGGCATGGTCCGGGCCGACGTATGTCACCGCGAGCGACGGCGCGGCCGGAGACCAGCTCGGTTCCTCGGTGACCCTCTCGGCCGATGGCCAGACGCTGGCGGCCGGGGCGCCCTATGCCGATCCCAGCGAAACGGATCGCGGGGCGGTCTACGTTTTCACCCGGAATCAATCGGGCTGGTATCAGCGGCAGAAGCTGACCTCATATCCTGGCGATCTGTATTTCGGCAAGCGCGTCGCCCTGTCCGCCGATGGCCGGCATCTCGTGTCGACCAGCAGCGGAGCACCGGTCAACGGTGTCAGCGGCGTGGGCAAGGTCTACTGGCACCGTCTACAGTATGGGTCGTGGACGGAAAAACGGAAGTTCGCGGCCGCCGATGCGGCTACGGGGGACGCCGGCTACGGCGACAAGCTCGCGATCACGCCCGCAGGGCACATCGTCGTCATCGGCGCGCCCGGGTTCGACGAAACGTACGGGGATCAGGGCGCGGTCTATGTTCATGAAAAAACGGTATTTTGATTATGAGTCGATTCAATTTGGCGATTGATACCGTCCTCGAACACGAGGGCGGCTACGTGAACGATCCGGACGATCCCGGGGGCGCCACCAATTTCGGCATCAGCCTGCGCTATCTTCGCAAGGCCGGCGAGCTGGACGGAGAACTGATCGGCGACATCGACGCCGATGGCGACGTGGACATCGACGACATCCGCGCCATGTCGCGCGAGGATGCCGAACACATCTACAAGGTGATGTGGTGGGACCGTCATCGCTATGCCCGCATCCGGGACCAGGCACTGGCGACGAAGGTCTTCGACCTGGCCGTGAACATGGGCGCGCGCCAGGCGCACCGCCTGCTGCAGCGGGCCTGCCGCGCCGCCGGCCGGCCGCTCGTCGAAGACGGCATCATCGGCCGCAACACGCTGGCGGCTGTCAACGGCCTCGATGCCGAGGTCCTGCTCGCCGCCCTGCGCAGCGAGGCCGCGGGATTTTATCGCGTCCTCATCGCCAGGGATCCCGTGCGCAAGAAATGGGAAACCGGCTGGTTGCGCCGGGCCTATTCGTAAACGAGTAACGAGGAACGACGCATGAACTGGAAAGACCTGGTGAAATCGGTCGCCCCGGTGCTCGGCACCGCCCTCGGTGGCCCCTTCGGGGGCATGGCCACCCGCTGGCTCGCCGGCAGGCTGCTGGGCGACGAAAACGCAAACGAAGCCGAGCTGGAAAGCGCCATCGCCACCGCCAGCCCGGACACCTTCGCCCGGCTGCGAGAGCTGGACAACGAGTTCCGCCTGGAGATGAAACGGATCGGCATCGAGGAGAAACAGCTCGAGGCGCAGGATCGCGCCAGCGCCCGAAGCCTGGCCAAGGTCAACATGCTGCCGCACATCGTCATCAGCGGCATCTACGTCGTCGCCTTCGCCATCGTCCTCTACCTCGTGTTCACCGCCACCATCGACATGACCCAGATGCAGGAGCGCGTCATGATGTACCTGCTCGGCATCCTCTCCGCCGGCCTCCTCCAGATCATGAATTTCTGGTTCGGCTCCAGCAGCGGCTCCAAGCAGAAAGACGCAAAACTCGCGCCGCGATGAGCGACGCATCACGCCCGCCGGATCCTTCTACAATCGCCGAAACGCCATCAAGAAAATCAAAGGTTTGCGAAAACCGCGAAGACGGGGTTTGTAGAAACGCCGATTCCGAATATCCTTTTTCGATCAAAGCGCAACGTCCATGTCCGCCGCTGCTTCGTAATCAGTAGGTCGGAGGTTCGACTCCTCTCGTCGGCACCACTTCCCTGTTCCATCGGTTTCCGCCCAACCGCCCCGGGTGCTATTCTCGGACTGTTTCCCCCAAGCGGTCCGCCATGAAACTGTTCGCCAGAAACGATGCCGGCCTGATTTCGCCCGCCCTGCTGCGGCGGGCGGATCTGGCGGCCTTCGCCAATCTGCCCCGTGCCTACCGGAACCCCGATCGGACCCTGGCGGAACCGGAGGCGGTGCGCGCCCGTCTCGAGGCTCTGACCCATCAGCCGGAACGCCTGCTTGAGGATGCCCGGCACCTGCTGGCCGGCTACAACCTCCAGCGGTTGCGGCCCGAGAAACGCGAGGCGCTGGCCCGCCAGATCCTGCAGATCGTCTATCCCGTGGTGGCGCGAATCCACGACAAGGCCCGGGATCGGGTCAGCAGCCTCCCCGAGAGCCCGTCCCGCCGGGCGCATCTCACGGCTGCCATCGGGGTGCTGGAACAGCTGGCCATTGCCTGGAAGCATCTGTACCGGGAAACCTGGCATCGCGACGTCCGGCGTTATCGCAAGCAGCGGGATGCCATCTACCGCCATGGCTTTCGCGCGCTCGAGATGCTGTTCCTCGAACAGCGGTTGCGTGCCCTGCGTTTCCAGAAGTTGCCGCGCAACGCCTGGGTGGACGTGAACCACGTCTTCTTCGCCCAGATCCTGCATGACGACATCGAAGCTCCCCTGCCGCTGACCGGCTTCGTGGGCCTGCGCCGGCGCAGCGGGCAGAGCGGGGCGACGTCCCGGCCGCAGACCAGCCTGCAGCGCCTGTATCTGTCCATCCAGTTGTTCGGCGTGCTCGACGTGAGCAGCTGGCCGACCAGCCTGTTCACGGTGCCCGACGCCTATCTCGATTCCCTCGATACCGGCATCGAGTTGCGGCGCGACGATGGCGAGCCGCTGGCGCCCGGCACCCTCATTACCTGGCTGAATCACGATGCGCCGCCGGTTTTCGAGCGGCCGGCGGAGCTGGCCGAACCGGCCCTGCAACTGGATTACACGGCGTACTACAACCGCCTGATGCAGGATTACGAGACGATTGCGGAGATGCGATTCCTCGACGACTTCGATCCCCGTCGGATCAGCACCCCCCTGCGGCGGCTCGAGGACGAAGATCGCGTGCCGGTGCTGCAGCTCATGCTGAGCGCCCTGCACAAACGGGAACGTCGGTCCCGCCGTCATGCAGTGGTGGGGGAGAACCACATCCGGGTCTGGTTCGGCCTGGGGGAGGTGGCGGCCCGGCTGCTGGAGACGGCGACGCCGGAATGGCGCCATCGCCTGCGCTCGCGGGAGTTTCGCGAGGCCCTGGGCCAGGCTGCGAAACTGGCGCTTGGCGATGCGCGGGGCGAGTCCGGCGGCCATTGGCAACTGGTCAACTTCAGTGCCGGCGGCATCCTGATCAGCGCCCTGGATGGCGAGTTCGGCCAGCCGGTCGCCCTTGGCCAGCTGGTGGCCTTCCTGCCTTCCGACGAAGCCGGAGCGCCCTCGATCGGGTATGTCTGCCGGCTGAACCGGCCCCAGGATCGGGTCGTCGAGGTGGGAATCACCCGCCTGGCCACCGCGGCCGAGCTGGTCATTCTCGACATCCCGGACACCGACGGTCAGGCGCGGATCCCGGCAATGCTGCTGCACGATCAGGACGGTGCAGGGTACGTGGTGTGCGAACCGGACGACCGCCTGCAACCCGGCCTGCCGCTGAAATTGCAGCGGGGCGATGGCGAGCATCCCGCCCGCCTGGGCGAGCTGCGCCTGTCGAAACCGGAATTCAACCTGTTCGAACTGCGCTCGCCGGGGTTGGGCCGCGCGCCGCGCTGACGAGATGCTTATCCGTCGTCCTCGAAACGCAGGGACAGATCCACCGCCTTCACATCCTTGGTCAGGCTGCCTATGGAGATGAAGTCCACGCCGGTTTCGGCCACGGCGCGCACGTTGTCGAGGGTGATGCCGCCGGAGGCTTCCAGGGGCACGCGGCCGGCGGTGAGGGCCACGGCTTCGCGCAGGCGGGCGCAGTCCATGTTGTCGAGCAGGATGCGATCCACCCCGGCGTCGATGGCCTCGCGCAACTGGTTCATGTCCTCCACTTCCACTTCGACGGGAATGTCCGGGTCCTGCCGCCGCGCGGCGTCCACGGCCTTGCCGATGCTCCCGGCCGCGGCGATGTGGTTTTCCTTGATCAGCACCATGTCGAACAGCCCGAAGCGGTGATTGTATCCCCCGCCGCAGGTGACGGCGTATTTCTGGGCCCGGCGCAGGCCGGGCAGGGTCTTGCGGGTGTCGAGGATCCGGCAGCCGGTGCCGGCCACGGCCTCCACGTAGCGCCGGGTGACGGTGGCGGTGGCCGAGAGGGTTTGCAGAAAGTTGAGCGCGGTGCGCTCCGCGGTCAGCAGGGCACGGGCCGGCCCGTGCAGGGTGCACAGCAGGGTGTCAGGGCCGACCCGGTCGCCGTCGGCCACCCGCCAGTCGAGCACGACCTCGCCGGCGCACTGGTGAAAGGTTTCCCCGACCCAGGAAATACCGCAGATCACGGCCGATTCCCGGCACCACAAAGCGGCACGCGCCCGACGTTCTTGCGGAATCAGCGCCGCGCTCACGTCTCCCGTGCCCACGTCCTCGGCCAGTGCCAGGCGAACCTGTTCCCGGATCAGGGCCTCATCGATGACGGGCTTCATGTGCGCTCTCCGGCCAGGCGCTGGAAATAGTCGTTGCGCAAGCGGCGGACGACGCCGGCAAGCAGGATGAGGCTGATCAGGTTGGGAATGGCCATGAACATGTTGGCGATGTCGGCGAAGTTCCAGACCAGCTTCAGCGGTACCGCGGCACCGACCACCACCAGTACCGTATAGACGATCCGGTAGGGCAGCACTGCCCGGCTGCCGAACAGGAATTCGGCACTGCGATCCCCGTAGTACGACCAGGCGATGATGGTCGAATAGGCAAAGAACATCAGGCCGAAGCCCACCACCCAGCTGCCGGCCTGTCCCAGTGCCTGTTCGAAGGCGAAGGCGGAAAGGGCCGCGCCGGTGAGTTCCGCCGGGCGCTGTTCACCCCAGGCGCCCATGATCACGATCACCAGAGCGGTCATGGTGCAAATCACCAGGGTATCGATGAACGGCCCGAGCATGGCCACCAGCCCTTCGCGCACCGGCTCCCGGGTGCGGGCGGCCGCATGGGCCATCGGCGCCGATCCCAGCCCGGCTTCGTTGGAGAACACGCCCCGTGCCACGCCATAGCGCATGGCCTCGCCGATGGCCGCACCGCCCACGGCCCAGGGATTGAGGGCCATTTCGAAAATGGTGGCGAAGGCGGCGGGGATGCGATCCAGATGCAGCAGGAGGATCAGGATGGCCGCCGCGCAATAGGCCACGGCCATGAAAGGCACGATGCGAGACGTGACCCGGGCAATACGGCGGATCCCGCCGATGATCACCAGGCCCACCAGGATGGCCAGCACCACGCCGATGAACAGGCCATGCTCGCGCGCGGCCGGAAAGATGTAGGCCAGCCCGTCGGCGACCGAGTTGGCCTGGACCATGTTGCCGATCCCGAAGGAGGCCAGCAGGGCGAAAACCGCAAAGGCGGCGCCGGTGCGGTGCATGCCCAGGCCCCTGGCCAGGGTGTACATGGGGCCGCCGGAGACACTGCCATCGGGATGCATCTGGCGATAGCGCAGGGCCAGGGTGCAGGAGGTGAACTTGGTGGCCATCCCGAACAGGGCGGTGATCCACATCCAGAACACGGCGCCGGGCCCGCCGAGGGCAATGGCCGTGGCCACCCCGGCGATGTTGCCGGTGCCGATGGTGGCCGAAAGGGCAGTGGACAAGGCCTGGAAATGGGTGACTTCGCCCGGGTCGTCGTGCCGGTCGTAGCGACCGCTGACCAGCCCCCAGGCATGCCGAAAGCCCCGGAACTGGATGAACCCCAGCCGCAGGGTGAGCCAGACGCCGGTGCCGACCAGCAACACGATGGCCGGCAGGCCCCAGACCTGGCCGGCGACCACGCCGCTGAGATGGGTCAACTGTTCAAGCATGCTGGACATGGGGAGTTTCCGTTTTGCGCGGATGGTAGCACGCCTCGACAGGCCGTTGAAAAAGCCCCGGCATGGGCCGTTTGTCCCCGGGGAAGGGAATGCGCGGTTTTCCCTTTCCTTGCGTTTTCAATCCCCTGGCGTCGTGGACAATGGCGAGGCATTCCTGCATCGCACACCGCCCGTCGATCATGGCCGGTTCCCGGGCCCCGGTGATGATGGTAAGGTAGGCGGAGCCTGGTGGTGCGACCGTGCCGTGAAAGAGTATCTTCTGCCCCTGCTGCGATCCCTGTTCGAAAGCCTGCGCGATCTGCTGCCGATTCTGCTGGTGATCGCCTTCTTCCAGCTGGTGGTTCTGCACCAGCCCATTCCCCATCTTGGGGAGTTGCTGTGGGGCACGGCCCTGGTGGTACTGGGGTTGACCTTGTTCGTGCAGGGGCTGGCAATGGGCCTGTTTCCGCTGGGCGAGGGCATGGCCTACGATTTCGCCCGCAAGGGCAGTCTGGTCTGGCTGCTGGTCTTCTCCTTTGCCCTCGGTTTCGGTACCACGGTGGCCGAGCCCGCACTCATCGCCGTGGCCGACGAGGCCGCCCAGGTGGCCGCCAGCGGGGGCAGCATCGAGAACGACGACGCGGCCCGCAAGCGCTACGCCACCGGTCTGCGCCTGACCGTTGCGCTCTCGGTGGGCATTGCCATCCTCATCGGCGTGCTGCGCATCCTGCGTGGCTGGCCCATCCAGTATCTGATCATCGGGGGCTATCTGGGCGTGGTGATCATGACCATCTTCGCCCCGCCCGAGATCATCGGCATCGCCTACGATTCGGGCGGGGTGACCACCTCCACCATCACGGTGCCCCTGGTCACGGCGCTGGGCGTGGGCCTGGCTTCGAGCATCCGGGGCCGCAATCCCATGACCGACGGCTTCGGCCTGATTGCCTTCGCCTCGCTCACGCCCATGATCTTCGTCATGGGCTACGGGATGCTGATCGGATGAACGGTCACTTCCTCCAGGCCCTGGCCGGCACGCTGCTCGACGTGCTGCCCATCGCCGCCATCATCTTCGGCTTCCAGGTGTTCGTGATCCGGCGGCCCATCGCCAACCTGCGCCGGGTGCTGCTCGGCTTTCTCTATGTGCTGCTGGGGCTGGCCCTGTTCCTCGACGGCCTGGAACAGGCGCTCTTCCCGCTCGGCCGCCTGATGGCCGAGCAGCTCACGGATCCGGGCTTCCTGCACGGGGGAGGCATGGCGCTCGACTGGCGTGACTACCTGTACGTTTACCTGT
>Ga0256841_1000425_pt1 | contig 43803 bp, 42 predicted proteins | sample 356308metaG_FD_185971 | JGI IMG/M metagenome (GOLD analysis project Ga0256841, IMG submission 185971) | Hydrothermal vent microbial communities from Mid Atlantic Ridge, Atlantic Ocean - 356-308 | ecosystem: Environmental > Aquatic > Marine > Hydrothermal vents | place: Atlantic Ocean: Mid...
CCCGCACCGCCGACCGGAAGACCCGCTCGGGGTCGCGGTCGGCGGGGATCACCGCAAACCGCTCGGGCTCGGCGGCGGCCAGGGTGAGGAAGCCCTGGCGCACCCGGCGGTGAAAGGCGAGGTCCTCGGCCTCGAGGCGGTCCCGCCCCCCCCGCACCCGGGCCAGCCCCACCTCAGGGTCGAGGTCGAGGAGGAGGGTGAGGTCGGGGGCGAGGCCCCCGGTCGCCCCCTCGGTCGCCGCCCGCATCCAGGCGAGCGGCAGCCCCCGGCCGTGGCCTTGGTAGGCGTAGGAGGAGTCGGCGTAGCGGTCGCTGATCACCACCCGACCGGCCAGCAGGGCGGGCCGGATCACCCGCCGGGTGTGCTCGGCCCGGTCGGCGAGGTAGAGGAGGAACTCGGTCTCGGCCTCCATCGGGGTCGAGAGCAGGAGCTCGCGGATCCGCCGGCCCAGGGGGGTGCCGCCGGGCTCGCGGGTGAGGACGACCTCGGCGCCCCGTTCCCGGAACCACCCGGCCAGCCGCTCGCCGAGGGTGGTCTTGCCGGCGCCCTCGGGGCCCTCGAGGGTGAGGAAGAACCCCTTCTTCATAGCCCGGTGGGGTGGTCGAGGAAGACCCAGGGCAGGCCGAACTCGGCCTCGATCCTCTCGGCCAGGGCCTTGACCCCGAAGACCTCGGTGTCGTAGTGGCCGGCGTAGAGCACGTTGATCCCCCACTCGAAGGGATCGTGGAAGGCGGCGTGCTTGGGTTCGCCGGTGATCAGGAGGTCGAGCCCCGCCCGGGCCGCCTCGGCGATCAGCGAGGCGCCCGAGCCGGTGACCACCGCCGCCCGCTGGATGAGGTCCGAGCCCCCCTGGTGCACCAGCGCCTGCATCCCGGTGATCCGGCCCATCCGGTCGGCGAGGTCGTGGAGCCGTTGGGCCGGGCTGAAACGCCCCTGGAGGCCCACCCCGCCGAAGGGGGCGAGCTCGGTGAGCCCGAGCGCCCGGGCCAGGACCGCGTTGTTGCCGACCTCGGGGTGGGCGTCGAGGGGCAGGTGGGCGGCGTAGAGGTTGACGCCCCCCTCGAAGAGGGCCGCCAGGCGGCGGCGCAGGGGCCCCACCACCGGCTCGGGCCGGCCCCAAAACAGACCGTGGTGGACGATCAGGAAGTCGACCCCCTGGGCGAGGGCGTCCTGGAAGGTCTTCAGGCTCGCGTCCACCGCCGCCCCCACCCGGGTGACCTCGGCCCGTCCCTCGACCTGCAGGCCGTTTTGGCTTACGTCGTCGAGGCCCCCGATGTCGAGGTAGGCGTCGAGCCAGCGCACCAGTTCGTCGCGGTTCATGTCGCCTCCTTCTTGCGGTAGCGGATCAGGAACACCGCCACCGCCAGCGCCAGCGTGATCGCCCCCATGTAGCCGAGCTCGGTCATCGCCCGGGAAAACAGCTCCGGGCCCTCCTCGGCGTGGGTGCTGAGGAGGGCGGCGATGACCAGGATGCGCCGCACCGCCGCGATGATCCCCACCACCAGCACCGGCTCGATCTGGATGTAGCCGGTCTCCAGGAAGTTCAGGGTGGTGTAGACCACCTGGGCCAGCATGAGGGTGAGCAGCGAGCCGTTCAAGAGCTCGATCGTCCCCTGGGTGAAGTCGCCGGCGCGGTAGGTGGCGAAGACCTCGGTCACCGTGAAGCCCAGGTAGACCACCGCCCCGAGCATGAGGAGCACCGCCACCAGCCAGTAGATCGCCCGCTCGCCGTGTTCCAGCGGGGGGATGAGGTTGGGGCGGAAGCGGCGCACGGCCTTAGTTTACGCGGCCCGGGAGCGTCGGATCAGGTAGATCGCCCAGGCAAACAGCAGCACCGCCACCGCCAGCGAGGCCAGCTCGGCCAGGAGGGCCAGGAAGCGGGGGCTTTTGAGGCTGACCTCGGCCACCCCCTCGGCGGTGAGGACCAGCAGGCGGCGCACGCTGGCGATGATCCCGATGACCAGGAAGGGCTCGGCCTCGATCGTCCCCTCGCGGGCGAACCGGACCACGGTGTAGATCACCTCGGCCAGCATCAGGGCCAGCAGAACCCGGTCGAGCAGGTGGATGACCCCCGCCGGGTAGTCCCCGGCGAAGAAGGCGGCCACCCCCTCGATCGCCGCGAAGACCAGGATCAGCCCGGCGGCCAGCGCGAGCAGGAGCCCGGCGGAGAGGTAGATCGCCGCCTCCAGCCGGTCGAGGACGCGGTAGAGGGACTCGCGCACGCCCCTAGTCTACGCCGAAGGCGGCCCGCACCCGGGCGGCCTCGTCCCAGGGGAGGACCTCGTTCGCCCGCTCCAGGGTGCGCTCGTGCCCCTTGCCGGCGAAGAGCACGGTGTCGCCGGGGCGGGCGAGGCGGGCGGCCAGGGCGATCGCCGCCTCCCGGTCGGGCTCGAGGCGCACCTCGGCCCTTCCCCCCCGGGCCCCGGCCGCGAGCTCGGCGAGGATCGCCTCGGTGGGCTCGCTCCGGCTGTCCTCCTCGGTGAAGATCGCGAGGTCGGCGAGCCGGCCGGCGACCGCACCGAGCGGCCGCCGCTTGCCCGGGTCCCGCTCGCCGGCCGCCCCCACCACCACCAGCAGCCTGCCCTCGGTGGTGGGGCGAAGGGCGTTGAGGGCGTTTTCGAGCGCCTTTGGGGTGTGGGCGAAGTCGACCACCAGCCGGATCGGCGCCGGGCTCAGGACCTGCATGCGTCCGGGCACCCCGGGGAAGGCCTCGAGGCCCCGGACGGCGGCCTCCAGCCCAAGCCCCATCGCCTTCGCCGCGGCCAGGGCGGCCAGGGCGTTTTCCACGTTGTAGGCCCCGATCATCGGCAGCCGGACGGGGATCCGCGCCGACCCGGCGACCAGGGTGAAGGCGAGGCCCCCGGCCTCCTCGCGCAGATCCCGGGAAAAGAGCGCCCCGCCCTCGCCGTAGGCCAGATGGGGGCGGTCCATGAGGCGGCGGGCGTAGGGGCACCCGGCGTTCAGCACGCTAAAGCCCGCCCGCCGCACCAGGCTGGCCTTGGCCTCGAAGTAGCCCTCCATGTCGCCGTGGAAGTCGAGGTGCTCGGGGGCCAGGTGGGTCCAGACCGCGAGGTCGTAGGCCAGGTCGGCGACCCGGTGCTGGGCGAGGGCGTGGGAGCTCGTCTCCACCACCGCGTACTCAAGCCCCGCGGCGACCATCTCGGCGAGCACCGCCTGGAGCTCGGGGGCCTCGGGGGTGGTGAAGTGGCCCTCCGGGAACCGCCAGGCGTCCTCCAGGGCGTACCCCACCGAGCTCACCAGGCCGGCCCGCTTCCCCGAGGCCCGCAGCAGGCGATGGATCAGGTGGGCGGTGGTGGTCTTTCCGTCGGTGCCGGTGACCCCCACCACGAAGAGGCGCCGGGAGGGTTCGCCGAAGAACGCCGCCGCCAGGCGCGAGAGGGCCCGGCGGGCGTCCCCGACCCGGGCGTAGGGGACCGGGAGGTCGAGGTCCGCCTCCCCCACCGCCGCCACTGCCCCCTTCTCGAGGGCCTCCCCGACGAAGGCGTGGCCGTCGTGCGTTCGGCCCCGCAAGGCGACGTAGACGAACCCCGGCCGCACCTTCCGGGAGTCGTGGGTCACCCCCGCCACCGGGAGGGGCGGGGCCGCCTGCCCGAGCTCGGCGAAGAGGGCGCGGAGGTCCATGCTAGCGGCGCACGGTGAGGGCCACCTCGACCTCGACCCGCCGGCCGTTCCGCCACAGGGTCAGGGTCACCCGGTCGCCGGGGCGGTGCCGGGCGATCGCCTGGATGACCTCGAAGCGGTTCTTGACCGGCTTGCCGTTGACCGCCAGGATCACGTCGCCGAGGCTGACCAGCTTGCCGAGCTGGTCGCGTTCGGCCCCCCGCAGGCCGGCCTGGGCGGCGGGGGAGCCGGGCTCCACCCGGTCGATCATCGCCCCCCGCTCGCCGTAGAGGCCGAGGGCCTTGAGCAGCAGGGGGTCGAGGTCGGTGAGGTCGATCAGGGTGACCCCCAGCCAGCCCCGCTGGGGCAGGCCGTACTTCTCGAGGTCCTGGATGCTCTGGCGGGCGAGCCGGGCGGGGATCGCCATCCCGATGCCGGAGAGCCCGCTTGGCCCCCCCAGCACCGCGTCGACCACCCCGATCACCTTGCCCTGGCCGTCGAGCAGGGGGCCGCCCGAGCTCCCCGGGGCCACGTGGGCGTCGGTGTAGACCACCTCGAAGATCTCGATCCCCACCTCGCTGCCGAGCTGGGCGGCGTCCTCAAAGGGGCCCACCCCCGAGACCACCCCCAGCGAGACCAGGTTGAGCCGCCCGTAGGGGCTGGAGATCAGGATCGCGGTCTGCCCCGGGCGCGGCGGGTCCTGGGCGAAGGCGAGGGTGGCCGGGGCGCTGGCCTCGGTCTCCAGGATGGCGAGGTCGAGGCCCTTGTCCACCGCGAAGACCTTGGCGGGGTACTGCTCGCCGTTTTCCAGGCTCACGGTGATCTTCTCCAGTCCGTCGATCACGTGGAAGTTGGTGAGGACCCGGTGGGGGGCGTAGAAGAACCCCGACCCCCACACGGGCTCGGCGTTCTCGCTGTAGCTGGCCTGGCCCTGGACCCGCACCACCGCCGGGGTGGCGGCGGCCACCACCCGCACCCGGGCGATCTCGGCGGGGTCGGTGAGCAGCGCGTAAGCGGGAAGGGCTAGGAGAGCGGCCAGGAGCAAGCGCTTCATCTTTCCAAAGTATACGGTCTGCCCTCGCCGCAGCGGGGCGAGTGCCCAGGCGCCGGAAAAGGGGGTCACCGGCCGGTGGACGGCGGGAAGGCCGCAAGCGGCGAGCAAAGGGGCGTCCTCGTCGGGGTCGAAGGCGGCGCCCAATGCGGCGCGGGCGGCCTCGCGCTCGACGCGGCCCGGGAACGCGAGGTCGGCGATCGCGATCCGGCCCTCGGAAGAGAGGCGTCCCCTGGCCAGACGGGCCGGGAGCCGGGCGCGGGGCTCGGGGAGAACGCACGCTGCCAGGATGCGACGGCAGCGACCCGCCGGCGCCTTCGGCCCGGGCCCGGCGAGGTCGGCGAGGGCCCGGGGGGCGCTGGGGGCCCGTTCGAGCGTCGCCGGGCGGAAGTCGAGGCCGAAGATCGCCGCGCCGGCGGGTCAGGTCGCCGGGGCCGGCCCCCCGCGCGAGCACGCGTTTTCCGGGCAGGGGGCCGGTGGCCTCCGGCACCGCCCGGTGGCCCGCAATGGTGGGCTCGGGCAATGCCAGGCCTCGAGGAGCCGCCGGCGGCCGGTCACATCACCTCCGGCGCCGGCACCCCGAGGAGCGCGAGGCCCTGCCGGAGGGTCTCCTTCACCACCCAGACCAGCCGGAGGCGGAGCTCCCTTAGGCCCTCGGGGGCGGCGAGGACCGGGGTCGCCGGCTGACCGTCCTCCTTGGCGTTGTAGTAGGCGTTCCAGGCGGCGGCGAGGTCGAGGAGGTGGGCGGCGAGGAGGTGAGGGGTGCGCTCGACGGCGCTCTTCTCCACCGCCTCGGGGAAGCCGAGGAGGACCTTGGCCAGCGCGACCTCGTAGCCGCCGGCCGTGCCGACCGCGCCTTCGGGCAGGGGGGCCTCGGGGTCGAGGCCCTTCTCCCGGGCCTTCCGAAGGATCGAGGCCGCCCGGGCGTGGGCGTACTGCAGGTAGGGGCCGGCGTCGCCCTCGAACGAAAGGGCCTGGTCCCAGCGGAAGTCGATCTGCCGCCGGGGCTCGGCCTTGACCATGGCGAAGCGGATGGCGCCGATCCCGACTTGTTCGGCGGCGAGCTCGGGGTCGGGGTGGTCGGGGTTCTTCTCGGCCACGATCGCCCGGGCCCGGGCCACCGCCTCCTGAACGAGCGCGTCGACGCTGACCACGTGGCCCTTGCGACCCGAGAGGGGGCGGCCCTCCAGCAGCACGGTCTCGTAGGCCAGGTGGTGGTGGCCGGCGGCGAGGTCGTCGCGGCCCAGGGCCCGCAGGGCGGCCTTGAGGACCTCCTGGGGGTAGCTCTGCCGCACGTCGATGACGTTGATCGTCTCGCTGGCGCCGCCGAACGGCATCGGCTCGCCCTGGGGGTGGCTGGTAAAGAGGGGGCGGCCCGAGGGCTGGGCGGTATAGGGGCGGAACTTGAGCCCGGAGAGAAGCCCCATCTTCCAAAACTGCAGGGCGATGTCCTTGGCGGTGTAGGTGGCGGTGCCGTCGGAGCGGACCAGGACCAGGTAGGGGTCCTCGAGGCCGGGGATGAACTTCGAGGTGTCGAAGACGAGGGCGCCCCGGTACTTGCCCTCTTCGGGCTCCAAGACGTAGGGCGTCGTTTTGAGGAGGGCCAGGGCCTTTTCGAGGAGGCCTTCCCGCACGATGTCGGATTCCCAGAGCAGCACGTCGTACTCGGCCCCGAGCCGCCACATGGTGGCGAGCTGGGCCGTTAGGATGCGCTCGACCTCGGCCCTCAGCTCGCCGGCCTCGAGGCGCCGCAGGACCTCGCGGATCTCGGGCTCGAGCACCTCCTTTTTTCCCTCTTCGCCAAGCTCCCGGTGCAGCCGGACGTAGAGCCGACCGGCGAAGTGGTCGTACTTCTCGCCCTCCCCGGGGGCCTCGCGGTAGCGGGCGATGGCAAAGAGGCTCTCGGCCGCCTGGCGGCCGGTGTCGTCGATGTAGTTCGCGACCTCGACGACCCGCCCGGCGTAGGCCAGGATCCGGGCCATGGCGTCCCCCAGCGCGACGTTCCTGAGATGGCCGATGTGGAGCTCCTTGTTGGGGTTGACCGAGGTGTGCTCCAGCAGCACCTTGCCCCCCGAGGGGGGGCGGGGCGCGGGGGGTTCGGTGGCCAGGCCGACCAGGTAGCCGGGTTCCAGCCGGAAGTTCAGGAAGCCCCCTACCGGCAGGGCCTCGGCCAGCCCGGGGAGCGGGGGCAGGGCCTCGGCCAGGGCCCGGGCGATCTCCGGCGGCGGCTTTTTGAGCCGGCGGGCGAGCTGAAAGGGGAGGGGGGTCCCGTAGTCGCCGGGCTTGCCCTTGGGGGCGGGCTCCACCGGGATCGTCGCCGGGGGCTCGACCCCGAGCCTCTCGAGGGCGGTCTTCAGGGCTTCGCGGAGGGGGGCCTTGACGTCCTGCATCGAGGCCCCATCCTACCCGAGCCCGATGGGGGGCAGCAGCAAGGGGGCGAGGAGGCCGGTGATCAGCCCCGAGACCGCCATCGCCAGCCCCCCGGCGGCCAGCGCCTCGGGGCCCTCCTCGGCGGCGCGGGCGGTGCCGATGCCGTGGCTGGCGGTGCCCAAGGCGGCCCCCAGGAAGAAGGGGCGGCGCACCCCCAACGCCCTCAGCACCGGGACCCCGAGGGCGGCCCCCAGGATCCCGGTGAGGATCACGAGGGGCACCGTGAGGGCGGGGTCGGCGCCGTGCAGGGGGGCGAGATCGACCGCGATCCCCGAGGTCACCGACTTGAAGGCGAGGGCCCGTTGGAGGGCCTCGGGGGCGCCGAGGGCCCGGGCGAGGAGGGGGGTGGCCACCAGGCTGGTCGCGCTCCCCAGCCCGACCCCGGCGAGGAACCGCCCGGCGTGGCGGGCCACCGTCCGGACCTCCCGGTGGAGGGCGTACCCCAGCGCCACCACCGCCGGTTTGAGCAGCCAGACCAGAACCCGGGTGCCCGCCTGGTAGTCGGCCAGGGCGTCGGTGCGCCCCACCGCCACCAGGAGGACGGCCACCGCCAGCGCCACCGGGTTGGTCCAGGGCCGGGGCCAGCGGCGGTAGACCGCCCGCGCGGTCAGGTAGGCGGCGAGGGTGAGGAGCGTCCAGCCCACTAGCCCCTCCCCACCAGCCCGGCCGCCGCCAGGGTGAGCAGGGTGCCGAGGCCGACCGCCGCCGCCACCGCCCCGGCGTGGGCGATGAGAACCGGGCCGTAGGCCAGCACCCCGACCCCCACGGGGACGAAGAAGAGCGCCATCCAGCGCAGCAGGAGCCCGGCCGCCGGGGCCACCCAGCCCTCCGGCAGGCCGAGCCGGAGGGCCAGAAACAGGAGCACCATCCCCCAAAGGCTTCCCGGCAGCAGGCCAAGGACCCGCGCGAGCCCCTCCCCCAGGAGCCAAAACCCCCCGATCGCGGCGGCGCTAAGCACCAGGCGCACGGCGCTCCTCCAGGGCCCGCTTGAGCCGCTCGGCGGCGGGGCGGTTCATGCCGGGGACCCGGGCCAGCTCCTCCAGGCTCGCCTCCCGCAGCGCCTTCAAAGTGGGGAAGGCCTCGGCCAAGGCCTGCCGCCGGCGCTCGCCGATCCCGGGTATCCCCTCGAAGAGGCTTTTCAGCACCTTTCGTCCCCGCCGCTCCCGGTTGTAGCGGACCCCAAAGCGGTGGGCCTCGTCGCGCACGTGGATCAGGAGGCGGAGGCCGGGGTGGTCGAGGGGCAGCTGGATGCGGCGGCCCTCGGGGGTCACCAGCACCTCCTCGCGTTTGGCCAGCCCCACCAGCGGCACCCGGAGCCCGCTGGCCACAAGGCCCGCCGCCGCCGCCCGTACCTGCCCCAGCCCGCCGTCGATCAGGAGGAGGTCGGGAACCGGCAGCGAGGCCAACCGGCCGGTGAAGCGGCGGCGGACCGCCTCCTCGATGGCGGCGTAGTCGTCGGCGTGGCCGGGGTTGGCGCGGATCCGCATCCGGCGGTACTCGCCCTTTTTGGGCCGCCCCCCCTCGAAGACCACCACCGCGGCCACCGTGGCCTCGCCGAAGAGGGTGGAGACGTCGACCCCCTCGATCCGCCAGGGGCGGGCCCCGAGACCCAGGACCTCGGCCAGGCTCTTGAGGGCGGGGTGGTCGCCCTTGCGCTCGAGCCGGGCCATCTCGGTCTCCAGGGCGGCCTCGGCGTTCTTCCGCGCGAGCTCGAGCAGCTTTCGCTTCTCCCCCCGCTTGGGCACCTTGAGGCGCACCCGGTGCCCCGCCCGGCGGGTCAGGGCGGCCTCGAGGGTGGCGGCGTCCGCCAGTTCCAGGGGCAGGAGGATCGTTCGGGGCAGGGGGGAGGCCTCGAGGTAGTAGTCGCGCAGGAAGGCCTCGATCAGCTCGCGGTCGCTGGCGGCGTCGACCCCCTCGACGAACCGCGCCACCCGGCCGAGGATCCGCCCGCTCCTAAGCTGAAAGAGCTGCACCGCGGCGTAGCCGCCGGCCCGGGCGAGCCCCAGGAAGTCGAGGTTCTCCCGGGGCCCCAGCACCGCCTGCTGCTCGGTGGCGAAGAAGGCCTTGAGCGAGCGGATGGTGTCCCGGATGGCGGCGGCCCGCTCGAAGTGGAGGTCGCGGGCGGCCGCCTGCATCTCGGCCGTTAGCTCCTCGATCAGGCGGTCCACCTCGCCGGAGAGGACCCGTTCCACCTGCCGGACCACCCGGGCGTAGGCCTCGGGGTCGGCGAGGCCGGCGCAAGGGGCCAGGCAGCGGCCCATCGCGTGGTTGAGGCAGGGGGTCTTCCGTTTTCGCATCGGCGAGCCCGAGTTCTTGCGCAGGGGAAAGGTGCGGTCGATGAAGGCCTTGATGCGGCGCACCGCCCCGGCGTTGGGAAAGGGGCCCCAGTACCGGGCGCCGTCGTCCTTGACCCGGCGCACCACCTGGAGCATGGGGAAGGGCTCGTGGGTGAGCTTCAGGAAGGGGTAGTGCTTGTCGTCCTTGAGCAGGATGTTGTGGAAGGGGCGGTGGGCCTTGATCAGGTTGGCCTCAAGCAGCAGCGCCTCGACCTCGTCGCGGGTGACGATGAACTCCAGCCGGTCGGCCTCGGCGGCGATCTCGGCCGGCTTGCCGACGGCGTGGAAGTAGCTGGTCACCCGCGCCCGCAGGTTCTTGGCCTTGCCGACGTAGCGGACCTCGTCCCCCCGTTTGAAGAGGTAGACCCCCGGGGCCCGCGGCAGGGGGGGCAGCTCGGCCTGGCGCATCGCCCCCAGTTTAGGGAACGGGACACCCGACCGGGTTCCCCCGGTTACCATGGGGTCATGGAAGCCCTGTACCAGGCCTGGAGCGAGCTGCTCGGGTGGATGCGGGCGTACGCCGAGGAGAAGGGCGCCCGCTTCGTCGTCGAGGCCGACTTCCCCAACCTGATCTACCGCCTCCACAAGCCCCTAAGCCTCCCCACTCCGGTGATGAGCGCCTCCCTCGCCTACCCCAACGAGGAGCGCTTCCTCCTGGCGGCGGTCTCCCCGCCCCAGGCCCGCGACACCGGGGTCGAGATCCGGCTGGTCAAGGCCCACGTCTACCTCCACCTGCACCTCGAGGACGGGTCCCTGGTCTACGAGGGGCGCCCGCTCACCAAGCGCCGGTTCTTCCAGCTGGCCGAGACCGCCCAAAAGGCCCTGGCCCCCACCGGTTAGAAGAGCGCGATCACCCGGGCCGGCACCCCCGAGGCGCCGGCCACCGGCGGCGCCCCCACGAAGGCGTAGGCCCCGGCCTCGGGGACCCGGTCCAGGTGGGCCAGGTTCTCAAGCCCGAACCGCCCCGAGGGCAGCAGCAACCGGTGGACGGGAAAGCCCTTCGAGGCCCCGGGGTCGAGGCTCAGGGTGTCGGTTCCGAGGGCCAGCGCGCCCCGCTCGGCGGCCAGGAAGTAGGCGGCCTCGGGCGCGAAACCGGGAAAGTGCATGGTGCCGCTCGGGTCCTGGTTGCGGTAGGCGTCGGGGTCGCCGACCCGGCGGGCCCACCCGCTGTCCAGGGCCACCAGCGCCCCGGCGGGCAGACGGCCGTGGCGCCGTTCCCACGCGAGCAGGGGTTCGACCCCGAGGGCGGCGTCGGGGTCGGGGTCCCGGAGCCGCACCACCGCCAGCGGGAGGACCAGCCACCCGGCCGGGATCGCCTCGGCGGTGGCCGCCCCGCCGAAGTGGGCGGGGGCGTCGAGGTGGGTCCCCAGGTGCTCGGCGTGGGCCAGCGCCCGGCTGGCGTAGCCGTCCTCCTCGAACCGGGCGAGCACGGTGGCCTCGAGGGCGTGGGCCTCCTCCCCCGGCCAGGTGGGGAAGTCCGGGGTCAGGGGGTGGGTGAGGTCGACCCGGCGCGAAAAGCCCCGCGCCGGCGGGGGCGGGGCCCCCGGCGGGGGCAGGCCGCCCCCTTCCTGGTGGGCGGCGAGGACGACCCCGGGGGCGCACACCGCCTACCTCCTGGGAAGCCGGAGCATGCTGTAGGTGATCAGCGCGAAGGCGATCAACGCCATCATCGGGATGGTGAGCCAGCCCCCCAGGTAGTGCACGTACTGGGTGTTGCAGGGGATCGGGGTGGCGGCGCAGGCGGTGGGATGGAAGGCGGGGACCTTTTGCTCCAGGTAGTGGATCAGGCTGATCGTGCCCCCGGTCAGGGTCATCGCCAGCACGTAGGGGCGGACGCCGACGTCGAGCCGGTAGACCGCGATGCCCAGGATCAGCACCAGGGGGTACATCAGGATCCGCTGGTACCAGCAAAGCTCGCAGGGCATGAAGTGGCGGATCTGGGAGAAGTAGAGGCTCCCGCTGGTGGCGACGATCGCCACCAGCCAGGCGAAGGCGAGCCAGCCGAGGGCCCTTTGCTCGCGGTTCACGCCGCCTCCCCTAAGAGCGCCTCGGCGTAGGCCCCGGCGTCGAAAGGCTGGAGGTCGTCCTCGCCCTCGCCCACCCCGATGAACTTGATCGGCACCCCCAGGGTCCGGACGATCGGGATCAGCACCCCGCCCTTGGCGGTGCCGTCGAGCTTGGTGACGATCACCCCGGTGAGGCCGACCGCCTGGTGGAACTTCTCGGCCTGCTGCAGGCCGTTTTGGCCCACCGTGGCGTCGAGCACCAGCCAGACCTCGCCGGGTTCGCCCGGGTCGGCCTTTCCGATCGCCCGTTTGACCTTCTTGAGCTCCTCCATCAGGTTGTGCTTGGTGTGGAGCCGGCCGGCGGTGTCCACGAAGAGGAGGTCGTACCCCCGCGCCTTGCGGGCCTGGGCGGCGTCGAAGGCCAGGGCGGCGGGGTCGGCCCCCTCCGGGGCGGTGATCACCGGAATGCCCAGCCGCTCGCCCCAGACCGCAAGCTGGGCCCCACCGGCGGCCCGGAAGGTGTCGCCGGCGGCGAAGAGCACCTTCTTCCCCGCTTCCCGGTAGTAGCGGCCGAGCTTGGCGATGGTGGTGGTCTTGCCCACCCCGTTGACCCCCACCATCAGGATCACGTGGCCCCGGGGCTCGACGAGCTTCTTACGGGCGTCGGGCTTGAAGCCAAGCTTTCGGAGCTTCCTCCGGCGTTCGTCGGGCTCCAGCTCGAGCATGATCGCCCGCTTCACCGCCTCCTTTAGGTTGCGTTCCCCCGAGCTCCGGACCTCCTTTAGGATCGACTCGGTGGCCTCGACCCCTACGTCGGCCGCGATCAGGGCGTACTCGAGCTCCTCCAGCACCTCCTCGGGGTCGCCGCCCCAGGGAACCGCCCGGTTGAGGTTCTCGGCGGTCTTCTTCAGGCCGGCCTTGATCCGGCTAAGCCACGACATCGCCCCTGATTCTAGCCGGTCGCCGCGGCTTCGCCCAGCCGGCGGTCCTTGAAATGTGTGTTAGAATCCCCTTGACCCCGAACGCCTTCCAAGATGTACGCCGTGCAAGGGGAATATCGGAAGAGGAGGCTTGGGTATGTGGAAACGCATGGGTATCGTCCTGCTCGCCGTCGCCCTCTTGACCGCAGGGATGGCCTCGGCCGAGCGTTTGGTGATCGAGAGCTGGCGCAACGACGACCTTAAGCTCTGGCGCGACGTGATCATTCCCGCCTTCAACAAGCACTACCCCGACATCCAGGTGGTCTTCGCTCCCACCGCGCCGGCGGAGTACAACGCGGTGCTCGATAGCAAGCTCCAGGCGGGCACCGCCGGCGACCTGATCACCTGCCGACCGTTCGGCAAGTCCTTCGAGCTCTACCAAAAGGGCTACCTGGTGCCCCTCAACGACCTGCCGGGCATGGAGCACTACACCGCCTTCGCCAAGTCGGCTTGGTCCACCGAGGACGGCCGCGTCACCTACTGCGTGCCCATGGCCTCGGTGATCCACGGTTTCCTCTATAACCGGGACCTGTTCGAGAAGTACGGCTTCGCCCCTCCGAAGACCGAGGAGGAGTTCTTCGCGCTCTTGGACGCGATGAAGAAGAAGGCCCCCCGACTGGCCCCGCTGGTGATGGGCACCAAGGACCAGTGGGAATCGGCGACGATGGGCTGGCACAACATCGGCCCCAACTACTACGGCGGCGAAGCCGGTCGGAAGGCCTTCTTGGCTGGCAAGGAGGGTTTTCACACCGACGGCTTCCTGACCACCTACCGGGTGCTGGCACGCTGGGCGCCCTATCTGCCTCGGGGGTACAAGGCGATCGCCTACCCCGACGCCCAGCAGATGTTCGTCCAGGGGCGGGGCTTCATCTACCCGGCGGGGTCCTGGGACATCGGGGTCTTCCACCAGATGAACCCCAAGCTCCGGATGGGGGCGTTCCCCCCGCCGGCCCCGGCCGGGGCTTCCAAGCGGTACATCAGCGACCATCCCGACATCGCCATGGGCTTGAACGCGGCGAGCCCCCACAAGGAGGCGGCCAAGAAGTTCCTCTCCTGGTTGACCACCAAGGAGTTCGCCGAGCTTTACGGCAACGCCCTCTCGGGCTTTTTCCCTTTGCACAACTTCCCGGTGCAGATTAAGGACCCGGTGGCCCAGACCTTCCTTTCCTGGAGGAAGACGCACGAGGGCACCTTCCGCATGACCTACTACAAGCTCTCGGATCGGAAGCCGGACGCCGAGACCGATCTCTGGACGGCGTCCTCGAGCATCCTAAACGGCACCATGAAGCCCGACGAGGCGGCCCGTTGGATGGAGTGCCGGCTCTCGTCCTGGTACGCACCCCACCGGCACTTCCACCAAGAGCTTGGCTGCGGCCAGTAGCCGAAGGGGGCCCGGGGCGCACGCCCCGGGCCCTTTTTCATGGAACACGCGATGAAGCGAAAACCCTTCCCCTGGCATCTCGTCGTCTTCCTGGCCCCGGCGGTTTTGGTCTACACCGTGTTCATGATCTACCCCATGGTGGCCTCGCTTACCTTCTCGCTGTTTCAGGACGCCGGAAACGGCCGTCAGGTCTTCGTGGGGCTGGGCAACTACGTGCGCCTCCTCACCGATCCCCTGTGGCGGGATCCCTTCTGGAACGCCTTCCGGAACAACCTGATCTTCTTCGCCGTGCACATGACGGTGCAGAACCCGGTGGCGCTGTTGCTGGCGGCCCTGCTCGTCACCCGGGTGCGGGGGGCTTGGATCTACCGCACCGTAATCTTTACCCCCGCGATCCTCTCCGCGGTGCTGATCGGGTTTGCCTGGAAGCTGATCCTGAGCCCCACCTGGGGGATCTGGCTGCCCCTTTTGGACCGCCTGGGTCTCGGGGACAACGAGGTGGCGGTGGCCCTTTTGGGCAACCCCTCGTCGGCCCTCCTCACCCTCTCGTTGATCTCGGTCTGGCAGAACGTGGGTATCCCCATGATGCTCTTTCTGGCCGCCCTCATTCGGGTCCCGCGTGAGCTTGTCGAGGCGGCGCAGGTGGACGGCGCCACCGGTTGGCGGGTTTTCTGGAACGTGCAGTTCCCCTTGATCCTGCCCACCGTGGGGATCGTCGCCATCCTCACCTTCATCGGCAACTTCAACGCCTTCGACCTGATTTACGCCACCCAGGGGGCGCTGGCCGGCCCCAACTTCGCCACCGATATCCTGGGCACCTTCTTCTTCCGGACCTTCTTCGGTTTCCAGCTCCGACCCGGGGACCCCCACATGGGGGCGACGGTGGCCGGGGTGATGCTGCTCATCATCCTGACCGGCGTGCTCCTTTACCTCTACGGTTGGCAGCGGCGGGTGGGGGAGGTGCAGTACTGATGCGGCCGCGCTGGCTCTCCGGCCTCGCCGCCCACGCGGTGCTGCTGGGTTACAGCCTGCTGGTCCTCTTTCCCATCGTGTTGGTGTTTCAGAACTCGTTCAAGGACCAGATGGCGATCTTCGCCGAACCCCTGCGGCCCCCGACCCCCGAGACCTTTTCCCTCGAGGGCTACCGCACCCTCTTCGAGGTGGCGAACTTCCCCCGCTACTTCCTGAACAGCCTGACGGTGACCGTGGCGTCGCTGTTTTTGATCGTCTTCCTGGGGGCGATGGCGGGGTTTGCCCTGGCCGAGTACCGCTTCCGCCTGAACACGTTTTTGAGCCTTTACCTGGCCCTCGGCATCATGGTGCCGATCCGCCTGGGGACGGTGGGGCTCCTTCGGCTCATGGCCGCCTGGCACATGGTGAACACCCTGACCGCGCTGGTGCTGGTCTACACCGCCATGGGGTTGCCGCTCTCGATCTTCGTGCTGAGCCGCTTCTTCGCCCAGCTTCCCCCCGACTTCAAGGACGCCGCCCGGGTCGACGGCGCCAGCGAGTACCGGGTCTTTTGGATGGTGTTGCCGCTGGTCCGGCCGGCGCTGGGTACGGTGGCGGCGATCAGCATGATCCCGATCTGGAACGACCTGTGGTTCCCCTTGATCCTGGCCCCTTCGGATCGGACCAAGACCATCGTGCTGGGGGCCCAGGTTTTCTTGGGGCAGTTCTTGAACGACTGGCAGGCGGTCCTCGCCGCCCTTAGCCTGGCGATGATCCCGGCCGTGCTTCTCTATCTGGTCTTTTCCAAGCAGCTGATCCGCGGGCTGACCGCGGGGGCGGTGAAGTAGGGGGTGGACGATGCGGATCGGTTTGGCGGGCGCCGGCACCATGGCGCGGGTCCACGCCGCCGCCTACCGGCGGATGGGGGCGGAGTTGGTGGCGGTCTACGCCCCTAACCGGGCGGCGAGCGCGTCGTTGGCCGAGGCCTTTGACCTGGAGCCCTTTGAGGACTACCGGAGGTTTTTGGACGCGGTCGACCTGGTCGACGTGGTGGCCCCCACCTACGTTCACGAACCGCTGGCCCGGGAGGCCTTGCAGGCCGGCAAGGACGTGATCCTGGAAAAGCCGATGGCCTTGGACGCGGCGTCGGGGCGGCGGATCCTCGAGGCCGCCCGCTCCCACCGGCGGCGGCTCTTTGTGGCCATGGTGCTCCGCTTCTTCCCCCAGTACCGGCGGGCGGCGGAGCTCGTGCGCGCGGGGGCGGTGGGGCGGCTTGGGGTGGTGCGCTTAAAGCGGGTCTCGTTTCCCCCCAGGATCGACTGGTACCGGGACCCCCGGCGCTCCGGCGGCGCGATCGTCGACCTGATGATCCACGACCTCGACTACGCCCGCTGGTTGCTCGGCGACCCCGTTCGCGTCTTCGCCCGGCGGGTGGCGGTGGGGGAGGGCGAGCACGTGCAGGCCCTCCTGCGCTTTCCCGGTGGCGCCCTGGCCTGGATCGAGGGGGGATGGGCCTACCCCGAGGGCCACTTCCGCACCGGTTTCGACTTGGCCGGCGACGCCGGGGTCCTCGAGTGGCGCTCCGACGACCCCCCGCCGGTGCGGACGGTTTTCTCCGACCGAGCGCCGCCCCCCGAGGTGGGCCTGCCGATGGCCGGTCTGGAGGAAGACCCCTACGAGCTCGAGCTCCGCCACGCGCTGTCGGCCATCGCCACCGGGGCGCCCTTCGAGGTAGCCCCTGAGGACGCTCTGGCCGCATTGGAGCTTGCCCTGGCGGTGCGCGCGAGCGCGGAGGGGGTGGCCTGATGCGGGTCGGTATTCTGAGCTTCGCCCACGTCCACGCCGAGGGCTACGCCGAGGTCCTCCGGGGGCTTCCGGGGGTCGAGCTGGTGGGTTTTTGCGACCCCGACGACGCCCGGGCGGGACGGTTTGCCCGGGTCTACGGGCTCAGGCGCTACGGCAGCGCCGAGGCGCTCTTGGCCGAGGGGTTGGACGCGGTCGCGGTCACCTCCGAGAACGCGCTTCACCGGCCGCTGGTCGAGGCGGCCGCCCGGGCCGGCACGGCGGTGCTGGTGGAAAAGCCGATCGCCACCACGGTGGAGGACGCCCTGGCCATGCGGCGGGCGGTGGAGGCCGCCGGGGTGCCCTTCATGACGGCGTTCCCGATGCGCTTTTCCCCGGCGGTGCGGGCCGCCCGGGCGATGATCCTCGAGGACCGGATCGGGCCCGTGCGCGCCTTGGTGGGCGTCAACCACAGCGAAAACCCCCGCCGCCACCGGGCCTGGTTCGCCGATCCCGAGCTTGCGGGGGGCGGGGCGGTGATGGACCACACCGTTCACCTGGCCGACCTTTACCGCTGGTTCCTGGGGGAAGAGGTTGCCGAGGTCTATGCCGAAATCTCCAACCCCTTTGATCCCGAGGTTGAGGTGGACACCGCCGGGCTCCTATCGCTGCGAATGGCGGGCGGGGCGAGCGCCAGCATCGACGCCAGCTGGAGCCGGCCGGCCCACTACCCCCGCTGGGGGCACCTGCAGATCGAGGCGGTGGGGGAGCGCGGCACGCTGGTGCTCGATGCCTTCGCCGGACACCTGCACGGCTGGACCGCCGGGGGTTACCGGTGGCTCGGTTACCACCCCGACCCCGCCCGGGCCATGTGGCAAGCCTTTCTAACGAGTGTGCGGGAGGAGCGCGAGCCTCCGGTGACCTGGCGCGACGGGTTCGAGGCGATGCGGGTGGCCCTGGCCGCCTACCGGTCGGCCCGCGAAGGGCGGCCGGTGGCGCCGGCCGAGCTCTAGCCCGGGCCCAACTGGGCGAGCGCCCGCTCGATCCGGCGGAGCACCGCGTCCTTGCCCAGGACCTCGAGCATCTCGTACATCCCCGGGGTGGCGAGCCGGCCGGTGATCGCCGCCCTCAGGGGCTGCATCACCTGGCGGAGCTTGAGGCCCCGTTCCTCGGCGAAGGCTTTGAGGGCGGGCTCGGTGGTTTCCTGGCGGAAGTCGGGAAGGGAGGAAAGGAGCGTTTTTAGCTCCTTTAAGATCTCGGCGCCCTTTTGGATCTCCTTGAGGGCTTTCTCTTCAAAGCGGTAGTCGTCGGTGAAGAAGTAGTCGGCCTTCTCGACGAACTCTTTGAGGGTCTCGAAGCGGGGGCGCATGAGCTCGAGCACCCTCCTTAGGTACGCGTCCGACTTCCAGTCAAGCCCCGCCCTTGCCAAAAAGGGCTTTGCCCGCTCGGCGAGCTCGTCAAGGGTGAGCACCTCGCGGATGTACTTGCCGTTCAGCCAGCGGAGCTTTTCGGTGTCGAAGACCGGCCCTCCAAGGTGCACCCGCTCCCAGGAGAAGGCCTCGATCAGTTCGGAAAGCGAGAAGAGCTCCCGCCCATCGGGCATGGAAAAGCCCATCAGCGCGAGGAAGTTCAAAAGGGCCTCGGGAAGGATCCCCTCCTCGCGGTAGTAGTCGACGCTGGTGTGGCCGGTGCGCTTGCTGAGCTTGGCCCCTCCGGGAGCCCGGAGCAGGGGCATGTGGTAGAACTTCGGCACCGCCCAGCCGAAGGCCCGGTAGAGAAGCACGTGGATCGGGGTCGAGACCAGCCACTCCTCGCCCCGGATCACGTCGGTGACGCCCATCAAGTGGTCGTCCACCACGTTCGCGAGGTGGTAGGTGGGGTAGCCGTCGGACTTAAGGAGCACCACGTCGGGGATCTCCTGGTTGTCGTAGACCACCGTGCCCCTTAGCTCGTCCTTGACCTCGGTGGTGCCGGGGCGGGGGACTTTCAGCCGGATCACGTGGGGCTCGCCGGCGGCCGCCCGGGCCTCGGCCTCCTCGGGGGGAATGTTGCGGGCGCGGCCGTCGTAGCCGCCCTTCTCCTTTCGGATCTGCTCCAGTTCCTCCGGGGTCTCGAAGGCGCGGTAGGCGAGGCCCCTTTGGAGGAGCTCCTCGGCGTGCCTTCGGTAGAGGGGAAGCCGCTCCGACTGGCGGTAAGGCGCGTGGGGCCCGCCCTTGTCCGGCCCCTCGTCGTAGTCGAGCCCGAGCCAGCGAAGCATCTCGAGGATCCGCTCCTCGGCCCCCGGGACGTAGCGGGCGCGGTCGGTGTCCTCGATGCGTACGATGAAGCGCCCGCCGTTCTTCCGCGCCCAGACGTGGTTGAAGAGCGCGATGTAGGCGGTGCCCACGTGGGGGTCGCCGGTGGGGGAGGGGGCGATGCGGGTCGTCACCATGGGGCCCATTCTAGCCAGGTGGGGTAGGCTTTTCCGGGAGGCCCAGGATGCATACGATTCTCGGGGCGGGCGGGCCGGTGGCCCGCGCCCTGGTAACCGAACTGAAACAACGGGGCGCCGGCCTTCGGCTGGTCCGCCGCACCCCTGCCAAACCCGCCCCGGGGGCCGAGACGGTGGCGGCCGATCTTACCGATCGCGAGGCCACCCTGCGGGCGGTGGAAGGGAGCGCGGTCTGCTACCTGGTGGTCGGGCTCCCCTACCGCGCCCGGGTGTGGCGGCGCGACTGGCCCCGGGTTATGGAGAACGTGATCGCCGCCTGTGCCCGGCACCGCGCCCGCCTGGTCTTCTTTGACAACGTCTACATGTACGACCCCGACCGCTTGGGGGGGATGACCGAGGCCACGCCGGTGCGGCCGGTCAGCCGAAAGGGGCGGGTGCGGGCCCGGGTGGCGGCGCGGCTGCAGGCGGCGATCGAGGGCGGGGAGGTGGAGGCCCTGATCGCCCGCAGCGCCGACTTCTTCAGCTACGGGCGCCCGTGGAGCGGGGTGCTCAACCGCCTCGCCTTCGAGCCCCTCGCCAGGGGCCGGCCGGCCCTGTGGTTGGGGGCCCCCGACCGGCCCCACAACTTCACCTACCTGCCCGACGCCGCCCGCGCCCTCGTCGCCCTGGCGGTCAGCGACCGGGCCTACGGGGCGACCTGGCACCTTCCAACCGGTGAGGCCCGCACCGGGCGGGCCTGGATCGAGGCGGTGGCGGCCGCCCTCGGGGTTCCCCCCAGGTTTCGGCGGGTTTCCCGAACCATGGCCCGGTTCGCGGGGCTCTTGAACCCCTTGGTGCGCGAGTCGGTGGAGATGCTCTACCAGTACGAGCGGCCCTACGTCTTCGATAGCCGCAAGATCGCCGAGCGGTTCGGGCTCCGGCCCACCCCGGTGGAGTGGGCCCTGGCCGAGGTGGCCCGCCGCGACTACCTAGGGGCGTAGCTCGAAGCGGGCGGTGCCCCGAAGCTCGCCGTTCGCGAGGACGTAGACGGTCCAGGTCCCGGCCTGGGCGCGGATCCGGGCGGGGGTGAGGTGGAGGTAGGCGAAGGTGCGGATCGTCCGCCCCACCCAGGCCGGCCGCACCTCGAGGCCGTAGGCGATCCGGACCAGCGCGCCCCGGGGCGGGATCAGATAGAGCTCGATCGGCAGGGGGCCGACGTCCTCTGCCTGGAAGCGCCAGGTGAGCACGAAGAGCACCGCGGGGTCGCCGGGGCCGAAGACCCTCTTGGCTTCCCCGATGCGGTAGGTCGCGAGGTCCTTGGGGTCGAAGCCGGGGGCGGGGGCGCCGATCTCCACCCCCACCAGCTCGGCGGCCATTGCCAGGGAGAGCGCTCCGAGCAGGAACGCGGCCAGCCAGCGGGTACCCACGTCTACCAGCTTAGCCCGGCCGGGGGCGGTGCCGCCGCGCCAGCTCGGCGGCGAGGTCGGTGGGATCGAGCCCGAGCTCGGCCAGGACGAAGAGGAGGTGGAAGTAGAGGTCGGCGGCCTCCCAGCGGAGCTCGTCCTTGTCCCGGTTCTTGGCGGCCAGGATCACCTCGCCGGCCTCCTCGGCGATCTTCTTGAGGATCCGGTCGAGCCCCTCCCGGTGGAGCCTCGCCACGTAGGAGCCCTCGGGGAGTTCGCGGAGGCGCGCCTCGATGGTGGCGAAGACCTGGGCGGTCACCGCTCCGAGCTCGGGGGACGCCTCGGACCTCGTCTTGATCGGGTTGTGGAAGCAGGAGTGCCGGCCGGTGTGGCAGGCGGGCCCGTGGGGGAGGACCCGATAGAGCACGGCGTCGCCGTCGCAGTCGAGAACGACCTCGACCACTTCCTGCAGGTTGCCGCTTTGTTCGCCCTTTTTCCAAAGCTTTTGCCGCGAGCGGGAGTAGAAGTGGGCGTAGCCGGTCTCCAGGGTCTTTTCGATCGCCTCGCGGTTGGCCCAGGCGAGGGTCAGGACCTCGCCGCTGTTGGCGTCCTGCATCACCACCGGGACCAGGCCCCGCTCGTCGAACCGCACGTCGTCAAGCCTCATGCCGCCTCCTCGGCCGGCCGCACCGGCACCCCGTGGGCGGCCAGGTAGCGCTTGAGCTCGGGGATCGGGATCTCGCCGAAGTGGAAAACGCTGGCGGCCAGGGCGGCGTCGGCCAGGCCCTCCTGGAAGGCCTCGAGGAAGTGCGCCTTGGTCCCCGCCCCCCCCGAGGCGATCACCGGGATCGAGACCGCCTTGGCGACGGCGCGGGTGAGCGCGAGGTCGTAGCCCGCCTTGGTGCCGTCCTTGTCCATGCTGGTGAGGAGGATCTCGCCGGCCCCGAGCCGCTCGCCCTCCCGGGCCCACTCGACGGCGTCGAGCCCGGTGGGCTCGCGGCCGCCCTTGACGTAGACCTCCCAGGCGTCGCCCTTGCGCTTGGCGTCGATCGCCAGCACCACCGCCTGGGAGCCGAAGTGCTCGGCGAGCTCGGTGAGGAGCGCGGGGCGCCGCACCGCCGCCGAGTTCACGCTCACCTTGTCGGCGCCGGCCAGGAGCAGGGCGCGGGCGTCCTCCAGGCTCCGCACCCCGCCTCCTACGGTGAAGGGGATGAAGACCGACTCGGCCACCTTCTTCACGATCTCGAGCAGGATCGAGCGGGCCTCGAAGGTGGCGGTGATGTCGAGGAAGACGAGCTCGTCGGCGCCGGCGGCGTCGTAGGCCCGGGCGGCCTCGACCGGGTCGCCGGCGTCCCGGAGGTTGACGAAGTTGACCCCCTTGACCACGCGGCCGGCGTGGACGTCGAGGCAGGGGACGATGCGGCGGGCCAGCACGGGGGCGATTCTACCAAAGGCGGCGCCCGACGAAAGCGTCGGGGGCGGGGCGAGCGGCCCGGAAGCGGTCCGGGCGAGCCAGGGGACGGCGGGGACGCTTGGCTACCGGGATCCCCCCTCCCTGGTTAGGAGCGAGAGCACCTCGACGTGGTGGGTGTAGGGGAAGAAGTCGTAGGGGCGGGCGAACTCGAGCCGGTAGCCCCCCGCCCGCACCAGCTCGCCGACGTCCCGGGCCCAGGTGGCGGGGTCGCAGGCGATGTAGAGGAGCTTTTCCGGACCCTCTTCCACGAGCGTTTTGCGCATCTCCCGGGAGAGCCCGGCCCGGGGCGGGTCCAGGGCCACCAGGTCGGCGGGAAGAAACCGCGTTAGGTTCTTGGCGTCGTCGCGGACGAAGGAAAGGTTCTCCACCCCCTGTTTCCGCGCGTTCTTGCTGCCGAGCTGCACCGAGCGCGCGTTGATCTCCACCGCCTGGACCTGGTGAAAACGGGGAGCGAGGTGGAGCGAGAGGACCCCCACCCCGGCGTAGAGCTCCACCGCGCGCGCGCCTTCGCCGGCGAGGATCGCGGCCTCCCGGTAGAGCGCGCCGGCGGCCGGGGGATTCACCTGGGAAAAGCTCACCGGGTCCACCGGGGCCAGGACGCCGCCGAAGTCCTCCATCAGGATCGCCTTGCCGGTGAGGTGGGCGAGCCGCCCCCGAAACCGACCGCGGGGGTCGGGGGCGGCCCACCAGATTCCGGCGAGGCCCGATTCCACCAGGGCCTGGGCGGCGCGCTTGAGCCTCCCCGGGCTGGCCCCGACCAGGGCGGCGAGGGCTCGGCCCTCCCGGAGGCTCGCCTTGATCGCCACCTCGGAGACGTCGACCAGGGGCCAGGAGGAGAGCAGCCGCCGGGCCGCCTCCACCGGCTCGGCGACCAGCGGGTCGGCCTCGAGGCCCACCGGCTCGCGGCCGCCCGGCCGCCGGTAGCCGAGGCCGCCGGTCGGCAGGTAGACGTACTGGGCGGCGGTGCGGTAGCCGAGCTCGCGGGGGGAGGGGGCGATGGGGGCGATCGGGGCGGTGAGGCCGGCGACCCGGCGGAGCGACTCCTCGACGAAGCCGGCTTTGACCTCAAGCTGGGCCGGGTAGCGGAGGGGGAGGTCGGCGGTGGGGGGCAGGGGGCGCTCGACCCGATCGGGGGAGGGCCTTAGGACCTCGACCGCCGCCCCCTCGTAGTGGTTCTTCCGCCTTCTCAGCTCGGCGACCACCTCCTCGCCCGGCAGCGCCCCCCGCACCAGGGCCACCCCCTCGCCCAAGCGAGCCAGCCCCAGGCCGCCGGGGACCAGCTTCTCGATGACCAGCGTCCGTCGCACCGCCTCAGTTTAGGCGAAAGGGCCCGTGTATAATCATGCTTCGGAGGTGCTGGTATGAGGAAAGTTCTGGCGGTATTGGCGCTCGGTTTGCTGGTTGGTTCGCTGGCCGGCGCGGCCAAGTTCCGGACCTTCGCCGAGATCAAGCAGTCGGGCAAGGTGGTGATCGGCACCGAGGGCGAGTTCCCGCCCTTCAACTACTTCGACGAGAAGAACCAGCTGGTCGGATTCGACATCGACATCGGCAACGCCCTGGCCAAGACCCTGGGCCTCAAGCCCGAGTGGAAGGCCCAGCCCTTCGACACCCTGCTGATCGCCCTCAACCAGGGGCGCTTCGACTACGTGATCGCCTCCCACACGATCACCCCCGAGCGCTCCAAGGCGGTGGACTTCACCAAGCCCTACTACTGCACCGGCAACCTGATCGTCTCCAAGCCCGGCGGCCCCAAGACCCTGGCCGACCTCAAGGGCAAGGTGGTGGGGGTCCAGGTCGGCACCACCTACTACGACTTCATCGTGCAAAACAACCCCGGGGTCAAGGACATTAAGACCTTCCCCACCAACCCGGCCGCCCTCGAGGCCCTCCTCTCGGGCCGGGTCGACGCCTGGATCACCGACCAGTTCACCGCCCTCGAGGTGCTCAAAAAGCGCGGCGTCAAGCTCCAGCTCTCCGACCTCTTGAACAAGGAGGAGATCGGCATCGCCGTGGCCAAGGGCAACCAGGGGCTCCTCACCGCCCTCAACAACGCCCTCGACACCATCCTGCAAAACGGCACCTACGAGAAGATCTCGCTGAAGTGGTTCGGCAAGGACATCCGCTGCAAGTAGCCCGCTGACCGGAGGGCCCCGGGTGCCCGGGGCCCTTCCGCCTCTAGGAGGCGTCTTGCGTCGACTTCGCTGGATCCTGGTGGCCGCCCTCCTGCTGCTGGCTGGCGTGGCCGCCTGGTTTCTTTTCTTCTGGGGGCTTTCCCTGGCGGTCGCCTGGTACTTAAACGCGGTGCAGTTCACCCCCGCCAAGGTCGCCTTCTACGCCGATTCGATCCGAAAGGGCGCCGAGGTCACCCTGAAGCTCACCGTGATCAGCTCGGCGGCCGGTCTGGTGCTCGGCCTGCTGGCCGGGGTCTCCAAGCTCTCCAAGAACCCCCTCTTTCGCCACCCCGCCACCTTCTACGTCTGGCTGGTGCGGGGGACCCCCCTCCTGGTCCAGATCCTCTTCGCCTACAACGGCCTGCCCTACCTGCTCGCGCCCCTTTGGGACCGGCTCCAGCCCCTGGGGGTGCCGCCGATCCAGGACGTGCTCACCGACTACTGGGCGGCCTTCATCGCCCTTTCCTTCAACGTCGGCGCCTACAACGCCGAGGTGATCCGGGCGGGCATCCTGGCGATTCCCAGGGGCCAGTGGGAGGCGGCCCAGTCGCTCGGGCTCTCCCAGGCCCAGGTGATGCGGCACGTGGTGATCCCCCAGGCGGTGCGGATCGTGGTGCCCCCCCTGGTCAACAACGTGGTGGCGTTGCTCAAGGACTCCTCGCTGGCCTACACGATCGGCCTCTTCGAGCTGGTGATGGCCGGCCAGCGCATCATCTCGGCGACCTTCCGCCCGGTTCCGGTCTACCTGGCGGTGGCGGCGGTCTACCTCCTCCTCACCACCGTGATGACCTTCTTCACCAACTGGCTGGAGCGGCGCTTCCAGACCCAGGGGGCCCACTAGGGGCAACCCTCCCGCGCCCCCCTCGTACACTGGGGGCGGGGAGGGGGCCCGATGGTTCCGACGCCGCACGACCTTTGGTTTAGGATCTTCTACGACCTCGGAATCCTGGCGCTGGTACTGGTGGTTGTCTGGGGGGCGTTCGTCGTTTACGACGCCCGCAAGGAGGACGCCGGGGAGGGGCGCGATGGCGAGGATTGACGAGTTTAAGGACCTCCCGGTCGAGGAGGCGCTCCGGCGCCTCGCGGTGGACCCGGAGCGCGGGCTTTCCCACGACGAGGTCGAAAAAAGGCTCGCCCAGTACGGCCGCAACGAGGTGCCCGAGAAGGAGGAGTCCTTCTGGCACCGGGTCTTCCGGCGGTTTTGGGGGCCGATCCCCTGGATGATCGAGGCCGCCGCCCTCCTCTCCGCCCTGGTCCACAAGTGGGAGGACTTCGTCATCATCCTGGTGATGCTCTTCGTCAACGCCGGGGTGGATCTCTGGCAGGAGGGGCGGGCGCTCTCGGCCCTAAAGGTGCTTAAGGAGAAGCTCGCCAAAAAGGCCCTGGTGCTCCGGGACGGAAGCTGGCAGGAGGTCGACGCCCGCGAGCTGGTTCCCGGCGACGTGGTCAAGCTCAAGATCGGCGACATCGTTCCCGCCGACGCCAAGCTGATCGGCGGCGGCGACTTCCTCCTGGTCGACCAGTCGGCCCTTACCGGCGAGAGCCTGCCGGTGCAGAAAAAGCCCGGCGACGTAATCTACGCCAACTCGGTGGTCAAGCAGGGGGAGATGCTGGCGGTGGTGGTCGCCACCGGCCTGGCGACCTACTTTGGGACCACCGTCCAGCTGGTGGCCCGGGCCGAGCGGGAGGAGCGGAGCCACTTCCAGCAGCTGGTCATCCAGGTGGGGAACTTCTTGATCGGGCTCACCCTGGTGGTGGTCGGCGTCATGATCGTCGTTGAGTTGGGCCGGGGCCGTCCCTGGGAGGACCTCCTCCGCTACGCCCTGGTGCTCACCGTGGCCGCGATCCCGGTGGCGCTGCCAGCGGTGCTCACGGTGACCATGGCGGTAGGGGCCCTCTACCTCGCCAAGCGGCAGGTGATCGTGAGCCGGCTGGCCTCGATCGAGGAGCTCGCCGGGGTCGACGTGCTCTGCTCCGACAAGACCGGGACCCTGACCCAAAACCGGATGACCGTCTCCGACCCCTACGTGGTCGAGGGCCGCACCCCCGAGGAGCTCATGTTCCTGGCCGGGCTGGCCTCGAGGGAGGAAAACCAGGACCCCATCGAGCTCCCGATCTTTCGGTGGCTCAAGGAAAAGGGCCTCTACCCGCGCCTTAAGAACTACCGCCAGCTCAAGTTCGTCCCCTTCGATCCGGTGAGGAAGCGCACCGAGGCCCTGGTCGAGGGTGAGGGCAAGCGGATGGTGGTCGCCAAGGGGGCGCCCCAGGTGATCCTGGAGCTTTCCGATCCCTCGGAGTTCGACCTGAAGGCCGCCCAGGCCCAGGTCGAGCGCTTCGCCGAGAACGGCTTCCGCACCCTGGCGGTCGCCTATCGCGACCCCGATGAGGAGAGGTTCCACTTCGTGGGGCTGATCCCCCTCTTCGACCCGCCCCGGGAGGACTCCAAGGAGGCCATCGCCGAGGCCAAGCGCTTCGGGGTCGAGGTCAAGATGATCACCGGCGATAACGTCGCCATCGCGCGGTACATCGCTCGCCTTTTGGGGATCGGCGACCGGATCCTCTCCGCCCGGGAGCTCAAAGGGGAGACCTACGAGGAGTACGCGATCCTGGCCGAGGTCCTGGCCGAGGCCTTCTACCGCGTCGAGGGGATCCCCGAGGATCAGGCGCAAAGGAAAGGGCGGGCGATCGCCGAGCTGGTGAGGAAGGAGCTGGAGAATAAGAAGCTCCCCCAGGGCTTCGTTAAGCGCCACGAGTCCGAGATCATCCGCCTCATCGAGGAGGCGAACGGTTTCGCCGAGGTCTTTCCCGAGGACAAGTACTTCATCGTCGACAAGCTTCAGCGGGCCGGCCACATTGTGGGCATGACCGGGGATGGCGTGAACGACGCCCCCGCCCTCCGCAAGGCCGATGCCGGCATTGCGGTCTCCGGGGCCACCGACGCCGCCCGGGCGGCGGCCGCGCTGGTGCTCTTGGCCCCCGGCCTCCGGGTGATCGTGCGGGCGATGGAGGTGGCCCGGCAGATCTTCGGCCGGATGGAGGCCTACACCGTCTACCGGATCGCCGAGACCGTGCGGGTGATCTTCTTCATGGCGTTTTCCATCATGCTGCTCGGGTTCTACCCGGTCACCGCCCTGATGATCATCCTGCTCGCCCTCCTCAACGACATTCCCATCCTCACCATCGCCTACGACCGGGCCAAGGTGAGTCCCAGGCCGGTGCGGTGGGACATCTACGAGCTCCTGGTCATGTCCACCGTGCTGGGGTTTGCCGGGGTGGCCTCCTCGTTCACCATCTTCTTCCTGCTCGCGGAATACTGGAGACTTCCCCACGACATGATTCAATCCATCATCTTCGCCAAGTTGGTGGTGGCCGGGCACTGGACGATCTACAACACGCGCATCAAGGATTGGTTCTGGCGGAAGCCCTATCCGTCTATGGCCCTTTTCTTAGCCACCATGGGCACCAGTTTCCTGGGTACCCTTCTGGCCGTGTACGGGTTCGGTCTGGTGACCCCGGTGGGGTGGGGATGGGGGCTTGTGATCTGGGGGTACACCTCCGTATGGTTCCTGTTTAACGACACGGTGAAGATGTGGGTGCTCCGGATGTACTGGAAAAAGCGCTTCCTCTTCGCCCCCGGTCATTTCAGCGGGCTCAAGCACCTCTTTGGGGAATAGCGATACCCGTTTGATACCCGCGTCCCGCTAGCGTTCGGGCATGGCAAACGCCGTGCCCGAGATTTGCCGTTTTTGGGAGACCGTGTACGTCTACCAGGGCCGTCGCTTCGGCGTTTGGTCCTGGAACGGCCGCGAAGTGATCTTGCTCGCGCTCGACGGGGAGCGGCCGCACTTTGTCTCCCTGGCGTTCGAGGAGTTCGACAGGCTCGCGTGCAGAGAGGAGGGAACCAATGGCGAAGCTACGTAGGCGGATCGGTGTTTTTCAGGGAGTCGGGATCGCGGTCGGGATGGTGGTGGGCTCGGGCATCTTCGGCTTGCCCGGGCTGGCGATCGAAAAAGTGGGTCCTCATCTTGCTATTTGGTCTTGGATCGCGATTTCGCTGATGGTTGCACCGATGATTTACGTCTTTATGCGCTTAGGTATGCGCTTTCCGGAGGCGGGGGGCTTGGCCCGGTATGCCGAGGCCGTGCTCGGCCGGTGGGCGGAATACGGGGTCACGGCCGCCTTACTGGGAACCTACTCGATCGGCATTCCGGCGCTCGCGATCGTGGGAGCCGCGTACTTGCAACGCCTGCTTCACCTGCCCTTCTCGCTGGACCTTCTCGCCTTCCTCGTGCTGGCCGCGGTAACCCTCTTCAACGTTGTGGGCGTACGGGTGGCCTCGACCGTGAACACCGTTTCCTTGCTGACCATTTTCGCCCTGATCGCTTTTCTAGGGATCGTACAATTTCACGCCGTTTTAGAGGGGGCACGCTTGCTTCACACCCCCCTTCTGCCCGCGGACGTGCCGCTAGGCAGGGTTTGGAAGGTCCTTGCGATCCTCTTCTGGGCCTATCTCGGGTGGGAAAACCTTTCCTTTGGCCTGGAGGAGTTCGAGCAGCCCCGGCGGACGATTCCCCGCGTTTATTGGGGAAGTTATGGGTTGGTCGTTGTCGTCTACCTGGCCCTGGCGATGTTGGCGAGCGGGGGTGCCGGCCTTGGGCTGCGCGTCGAGGGTATTAGCGGGCTTTCCGAGCTTTTGCCGGAGCGGTTCCGTGCGCTCCTTTTGCTCGCGATCGTCGCCATCGTATTGGCCAATGCCAATTCCTGGGTCTTCGGAGCGAGTCGGCTCGTGTTCGCGGCTGCCCGATCGGGCATTCTCTTTCGTGGGCTGGCCGTTCTGGATTCCCGGGGTTTGCCGGTACGGGCACTTTTGGCGATGTTGGTTTTTTACGGGCTATTTTTGTTTGCAAAAAGCGTGTTGGGATTTGGTGTTGGGGATGTGATTGCCCTGGTAAGCCAAAACTTCATCGTTCTCTACTTGATTAGTCTCTTCGCGTTTGCACGGCTTTTCGCGGGGGCTTTGGACCGCTTTGCTTTTTCCCTGAGCTTGTTCGTGATCGGGGTCATGCTAAGCGGTTTTCGATACTGGCTGGTCTACCCCTTGCTGTTGATGTTCCTCGGCTATACCGTTTGGAAGCGAGTCAACAAGGAAAAGGAAGAGGGTGCCCATGAAGGGAATGCGTAGGGGCCCATCGTTCATCGCACGGGTGGTGGGCCGTTTCTTAAACGTATACGCTTTGGTAGGAGAAGGGCGGGAGAAAGTGTGGAGAGACTACTCGATTGCGGAGCAGCTTGCGCTCCACTCGGTGGTTGCTTTTCCTCGGACCGGGTACGTTATGGAGCGGTTTCAGCCCCCGCATTGGCTTGAAAAGAAGGTCCTCTATGCTCCGAGGTTAAAGCACCACCAGGTTTCTGCTTCCGCAATCCGGAATGGGCAGGTTCCCGATTCACTCCTCCCCACGTTCGTACCCGAAGCGGTTGCCAGGTATATCTCCGAAAGGAACCCGTGGGCACAGGATAGCGGTTAATGGCTGGCGGAAAGCGAGCGGCGCAAAACCCTGACTGTTTGCAGCTTCTTGAGCGGGCGATCGATCTCGGCCGGGAACCCCTGGCTATCGCCTTATTGGCTCGGGCCCAAAGGCGCAGGGGCGACTCTCCCGACGTTTGGGCGCTTGCCGCCGCCTACGCCTACTGGAGCGGGCGCGTTGGGGAGGCAGCGGAAAAGGCCCTCAAAGCGGCACAGCTCGGGACCACCTTTCGCTCGGCGTTTTGGGCTGCGCGAACGCTGGAGTGGCGCGACCCGCTCCTTTCCGAGAAGTACTTCCGGCTTGCCGTGGAGCTGGCGGAGGAGGCGTCGGACTGGCCCAACCTGGCCAGGGCGTCGGCGGGGCTGGCCCGCAATCTGGCGCTTCAAGCGGCGTACCCGGAGGCCGCCGGATTGGCGCGCTGGGCCCTCGATCTTTGCGAGCGGCTCCCCGAGTGCCAAAAACGGGAAACGACCTACTTGGAGGTCGTGCGGGCCTACTCCGAGACGGGCCTCTTGTCGGCTAAAGACAGCGACTTGGGAGTTCTCGAAGAGCACCTTCAGCGCGCGCTTTCAAGGGCGTACAGGGTTCGCTCGGTGTACACCCGCCCCCTTTGGTTGCAACGTTTCTACCTCGCGCTATCCAGGGGGGAGGTTTCGGAGGCGGCCCAGTACCTAAAGAGGGCCACGCGGTTTTTGCGTTCGCGGGTGGCGGCGATGCTTTTCCTTATTCCCGAGGTGCGCTTGGCCCTGGAGGGTGGTGCGGGGGCGACGGAGGTCGTGCGCGCGACTCGGCCGCTCGCACAGGGTATGGACTCCGTATTCTCCCGCTACCACGTTCTGGCCGAAGGCATGGCCGCGGTGATCGAGGCCCCCGAACGCGCGGTGGCCTACCTGGAGGAGGCGCGCACGCGGTTTCAAAACCCGCTCAACGCGGTGGAACTGGCCCGCGCCACCCTCTACCTGGCCGGCGCTTATCAGCTTCTCGGCGATGCCAGGTCGGCCCGGAGGGTTTTAGCGGAGGCCGGCAAGGCGGTCGAGGGGCTCTCCGACCCGGCGGTGCGGGCGCTCGTAGGCCCCTCGGAGCTACGTCCCAGGCTAGCGAGATCGGGGGGGTTGGAGCTTTACTTCATGGGCGGGTTGAAGGCCACGCGATTTGGACAGGCGGTGCCATTGAGCCTGCGCCAGGCCGAGCTGCTGGTCGCCCTTCTCGCCGAGGGGCGGCCGCTTAGTGCCGCCGAGCTGGCCGCACGGGTTTGGGAGCGCCCGGTCTCGGACGTGGTGGTGCGAAATCAGATCGCCCGGCTACGATTGCACGTACGTCTGGACTCCAATCCCTACCGCGTTTTGGATAGGGTCTGGGCCGACTTTCTGGAGATCCCGGTGCTCTTAAGGGAAGGGCGGCTTGCGCGGGCGCTCGCGCTCTACCGCCCGCCTCTTTTGCCCACTTCCACCGCTCCTGTGGTCGAGGAATGGCGGGTTCGGCTCCGGGAAGAGGTGAAACGCGCGGTCATGGAGACCGCCGACCCCCACCTGCTTTTAAGGCTCGCCGACATCGAGGGCGACGATCCGGAGCTTTGGGAGGCGGCGGCACGGGCGTGGCCGAGGGGATCGGTTTGCCGCGGTCTGGCGGAGGGAAGGTTGCGGGCTGCGCTCGGAGACGAGGATCGATCGCCCAGCGGGTAGACTGAAGCGGTGGAGCCGATCGTCCGCCTGGAAAAGGTCAACAAGTGGTTTGGCCCCTTGCACGTTCTCCGGGACATCGACCTTGCGGTCGCGCCCGGTGAGGTGCTGGTGATCATCGGGCCCTCGGGGTCGGGGAAGAGCACCCTGATCCGCACCATCAACCGGCTGGAGCCGATTCAGAAGGGGCGGATCGTGGTCGACGGGGTCGAGCTCAACGAGGACCTGCGCAACGTCGAGGCGATCCGCCGCGAGGTGGGCATGGTCTTCCAGCAGTTCAACCTTTTTCCCCACATGACGATTCTGGAAAACGTTACCCTCGCCCCCATGAAGGTGCGCGGCCTGCGCAAGGAGGAGGCCGCGCGGAAGGCGATGGAGCTCCTCGAGCGGGTGGGAATCGCCGACCAGGCGAACAAGTACCCGGCCCAGCTCTCCGGCGGCCAGCAGCAGCGGGCGGCGATCGTGCGGGCGCTGGCGATGGAGCCCAAGATCATGCTCTTCGACGAGCCCACCAGCGCCCTCGACCCCGAGATGATCGGCGAGGTGCTCGACGTGATGCGGGAGCTCGCCCGCTCGGGAATGACGATGCTGGTGGTCACCCACGAGATGGGCTTTGCCCGCGACGTGGCCGACCGGGTGATCTTCATGGACGAGGGGCGGATCGTCGAGGAGGGCACCCCCGAGGCGATCTTCTCGAACCCCCGGCACGAGCGGACCCAGGGCTTTCTCCACCGGATCCTCCACCACTAGCGATGCGCCCGGCGGTTCGGCTTTTCCTGCTGGAGTTCCTGCTGCTGGTGGTCTTCCTGCCCCCCTTTCTCCTGCTCCCCTGGGGCCAAAGCCGCCTTCCGGCCGGGCCGGTGGTGGCGGTGCTGGCCGGGCTTGCGGTCTTAGTGAGCCTGCTCGCCCGGTTCCAGGCCGCCCGGGCCGAGGCGCCGCTGGAGTGGCGGGCGGCGGCGATGCGGCTCGCCATCGGCCCCGGCCTTTTGGTCTGGGCGGCCGGGATCGCCTGGCGCCTGGGGGACGGCGGGCTGGCCCGGGAGGCGCTGGCGGGGGCCGCTTTACTCGCGCTTTTGCTTTGGGGGTTTCCGCCACCACCCAAGGAGCCGCCGGCGGGGTAGGTCGGCGGCCAGCCGGCGGCCGGCCTCGAGGCCCCGCGCGTAGAGCTCGTCGGCGCGGTCGAAGTCGAAGGTGTCGACCGGCTCGGCTAGCGAGAGCCGGATCACCCGGTCGGCCCGGGCCAGGGCCAGCTCCTTGAGCCGCCGCCGGGAGGCGTCGCCGGCGAGCAGGGCGGCCTCGAGGCCGTTCTTCGGCGGGTTCGGCGGGGCCGGGTTGGAGACGTCGACCGCCACCACCGCTCCCCGCCCCAGGCCCTTGAGCGCGCTCACCGGCACCTTCTCGGCGACGTCGCCGTCGACCAGCAGCCGGCCGTCCCAGGGAACCGGGGGAAAGAGCCCGGGGATGCTGCCCGAGGCCTGCACCGCGTCCACCACCGGCCCTTCCCGGAGGGCCACCAGCTCACCGGTGAGCAGGTCGGCGGCGACCACCGCCAGGGGAAGGGCGGCCTCCTCCAGCCGGCGGTCGCCGAAGAGGGCGGCGAGGCCCCGGCGCACCCGCCCGCCGTCGGCCAGCGAGGGGCGGCGGAGGCTCCGGAGGAAGAGGGCCCCGGCGCGGGCGGGGCCGATCCCGCCCGGGCGGGCGAGCCGGGCGAGCTCGGGGTCGGCGAGGGCGGCCTTCACCGGCGCCGGATCCAGCGGAAGCCCCAGGGCGTAGATCGCCGCCGCCACCGCCCCCGCCGAGGAGCCGGCCACTGCGGACACCGCCACCTCGGCGTCCTGGAGGGAGCGGAGCAGGCCGAGATGGAAAAACCCCCGCACCCCGCCGCCGCCGAGCGCGAGCCTAATCATCCGCCCGCCCCCGACCCAGGAGCAGCCAGATCCCAAGCGCCAGCAGGAGGAGGGGGAAGAGCACCTTGAGGAGGGCGAGGCCCAGCGCCGCCGCCACCAGCAGGGGAACCAGCAGCACCAGGACCGCGGCGACCAAAGGGACCAGCAAGAGCGCCCCGAGGACCAGGGCGACCGCCGCCACCGCCCCCACCACCGCGGCCACCAGCGGCCCCGCCAGGGGCCAAAGCAGGAGCACGCCCAACAACACGAACAGCCAGCCCAGCGCCCGCATGCCCCCAGCCTACCGCGTGGGCTCATGCCCGGCTAAGGCGGGCGTGCTAGCCTTGCCCCGATGGCAGCCGCCGCGGGCTTGGTCGAGGAGGCCCGCCGGGTCCGCCTGCGGGCCCGGGGGCTCAAGAAGCGCTACGGGCGGAGGGAAGTGGTGCGGGGGGTGGACCTCGAGCTCGGTCGGGGCGAGATCGTCGCCCTCTTCGGTCCCAACGGGGCGGGGAAGACCACCACCTTCTACATGCTGGTGGGGTTCATCCGCCCCAACGCCGGCGAGATCGAGCTCCGGGGCCGGAACGTCACCCGGATGCCGATGTACCAGCGGGCCCGCATGGGTCTTGGCTACCTCCCCCAGGAACCCTCAGCCTTCCGCCGCATGACGGTGCTTGAGAACCTGCTGGCGATCCTCGAGCACCGCCCCCTGCCCCGTCGGCAGCGGCTGGAGATCGCCCTCGCGCTGCTGGAGGAGTTCGGCCTGACCCGCCTTAAGGACAAGTACGCCTACACCCTTTCGGGCGGCGAGCGACGGCGGCTGGAGATCGCCCGCGCCCTCACCACCGAGCCCGACTTCATCCTCCTCGACGAGCCCTTCACCGGGGTGGACCCCAAGAGCGTGCGGGAGATTCAGCGGCTCATCGAGGAGCTCCGGGCCCGCCGGGGGGTGGGGATCTTCATCACCGACCACTCGGTGCGGGAGACCCTGGCGATCACCGACCGGGTGTACCTGATGTACGACGGGCAGGTGGTCTTCCACGGCACCCCCGACGAGTTCGCCCGCGACACCGGGGCCCGCACCTACTACCTGGGGGACGAGTTCGAGCTCTGATGAGCCTGGCGGCGATCGTCCTCTTTCTCGTCCTGCTCGGCGGCCTCATCGCTTACGCCGGCGACGTGGTGGGCCGCCGGGTGGGCCGCCGCCATGTCCGGCTTTTCGGCCTGCGCCCCCGGACCACCGGGCTGTTGGTGGCGGTCTTCTCCGGGATGCTGGTGGCCCTGGTGGTCTTCGCCGCCTTCATGCTGCTGGTCCGGGGGGCCCGCGAGACGATCCTCGAGGCCCAGACCGTGCGGGCCGAGCGCGACCGGCTCCTGGCCGAGCGGGCGAAGCTTTTGGGGGAGCGGACCCACCTCGCCGAGCAGGTGGAGAACCTGAAGGCCCAGGCGGCCCAGTCGTTCGCCGAGGAGGAGCGGCTCAGGAAGCGGGAGGCGGAGCTCACCCAGCGCCTCAAGGCCAGCGAGGACCGGCTGCGACGGCTGGAGGAGGCGCGGAAGGGGCTCGAGGCCCAGCTGGCCGAGGCCCGGTCCGAGCTCGCCGCCCGGGAGGCCCGGCTCAAGACCCTGGAGGACGAGGCCCGGGTCGCCGAGGCCCAGTACGCCCGGCTCAAACGGGCCGAGGAGGCCCTGACCAAGGAGCTCCAGTCGCTCAAGGCCGCCCGCGACGAGGCCGACCGCCGGGCCAAGCAGGCGATGCAGGCCCTCGCCGACCTCAAGTCGGAGCAGGAGAAGCTTTCCGCCGAGGTCCTCACCCTGGAGGAACGGGCCCAGAAGCTCCAGGGCGACCTCGCCGAGCTGAACGCCCTCCGGCGGGAGCTGGAGAGCAAGAACGAGGCGCTGCGCCAGCAGAACCTGGCGCTCTCCCGTCTCCTGGATAAAAGCCGGCTGGAGGCCGCCCAGCTCAAGGGGCAGGTCGCCGAGCTCGCCCGTCGGGGGACCGCCCTTAAGCAGGGGTTCAGCCGGGCGATCACCGGCGAGGTCCTCGCCGAGGTCTTCCTCAGCTACGACGAGGATCCCGAGGCCGAGCTCGCCCGGGCCCTGGCCCAGGCGCGGGTGCGGGCCAAGATCATGGGGCTCCCCCCCTTGGCCCCGGTGAAGGCCGCCACCGGCGGCTGGCAGGGGCCGGGGCTGATCCTGATCGTGGCCGAAGGGGCCGACCCCGACGGGCGCATCCGGGCGGCCGCCCGCTTCGTCCCCTCGCGGACCCTCTTCGAGCCCGGCGAGGTGGTGGCCCGCGCCCGCCTGCCGGCCGACGCCGGCGAGGCCTTGAAGGCGCTGGTGGTGCTCCGGCGGAAGGCCGAGGAGCGCCTCCTGGGGCTCGGGGTCCCGGCCCACCACCTGAGCGGGGCCCGCATTCCCGACCGCGACCTGGTGGCCTTCGCCGACCGCTGGAGCGGGGAACCGGTGGAGGCGGCGGTGGTGGCCGCCGACCTGCTCACCACCACCGGGCCGATCCGACTCAAGCTGGTGCGGCTCGCCCCCTAGTGGAGGGCGGCCTGCACGAAGGGGAGGAGGGCCTCGAGGTAGGCCGCCAGGCCCTGGACGGTGGGCACCGGATCGTCCCGCTCCAGGCTGTGGTCGGCGCCCTCGAGAACCAGGACCTCGAGCCCGGGGTGCCGCACCGCCTCGATCCGCTCGATCGGGCTCAGGGGGTCCTCGCTGCCGGCGACGAGGAGCCCCTTTGGCTCGCGCTTGAGCGCCCCCATCACCCGTTCCTGCTTGAGCAGCGGGGTGAGCCAGACCCGGGCGGCGGGCACCCGCACCTCGCCGAAGCCGGCGGCCAGCACCAGGGTGCCGGCCGACTTGCCGACGAGGAGCAACCGGTCGGTTCGTTCCTGGGCCCAGGCCAGGGTGGTGCGGGCGACCTCGAGCAGGTAGGCGCCCCGTTCCCGCTGGGGCAGGGCGGTGAGCTGGTAGGGGACCTCGAGGAGGTCGTAGCCGAGGTAGCGGGCGGCCCGGCCGGAAAAGTAGAGGAACGGGAGCTCGACGCCGTAGTGCAGCCCGGGGTAGAGCACGCAAAGCCCCCGCCCCTCCCCTTGGTGGTAGCGGAGCGGAACCCGGCCGCGGTCGGTGGCGAGCTCCATTTCCGCTATCCTACCCGGGGTTCCCCCGAGAACCCCTCCAATATGACCCAAACCCGGCCGGGGCCCCGGGGGGCCGCCGGCGGTTAGTCCAGGAAGTCGCGGAGCTTGCGGGTCCTCGACTCGTGGTACTTGAGCTTCCGGAGCGCCTTGTTCTCGATCTGGCGGATCCGCTCGCGGGTCACCCCGAAGTAGGCCCCCACCTCCTCGAGGGTGTGTTCCCGGCCGTCGATCAGGCCCTTCCGGAGCTTTAGGACCATGGCCTCCCGCTCGCTTAGCTTGGAGAGGGCCTTTTCCAGCTCCTCGGAGAGGAGGCTCTGGGCGGCGGTGTCCACCGGCGTGGGCAGGTGCTCGTCGGGGATGAAGTCGCCGTAGAAGGAGTCCTTCTCGTCGCCGATCGGGGTCTCCAGGCTGACCGGCTCCTGGGCGATCTTGAAGGTCTCCTCGACCTTCTTGGCGTCCCAGCCCGGCCCCATCGCCTCGGCGATCTCGGCGTAGGTGGGCTCGCGGCCGAGCTCCTGCTGGAGCTGGCGGGCGGTGCGGGTGAGCTTGTTGATCGTCTCCACCATGTGCACCGGGATGCGGATGGTGCGGGCCTGGTCGGCGATCGCCCGGTTGATCGCCTGGCGGATCCACCAGGTGGCGTAGGTGGAGAACTTGAAGCGCCGGCGGTACTCGAACTTCTCGACCGCCCGGATCAGGCCCTGGTTCCCCTCCTGGATCAGGTCGAGGAACGAGAGCCCCCGCCCGGTGTACTTCTTGGCGATCGAGACCACCAGCCGCAGGTTGGCCTCGATCAGGTGGATGCGGGCGAGCTCGCCGTCGCGGGCGATGTGGAGGTACCGCTTTTTGTCCTTGGGGAGGGCGCGGAGCTTTTGGTCCACCTCCCGGATCAGGGCCTCGTCGACCGGCTTGTCGACCCCCGGGATGTGGGGCACCCGGCCGCCGTGGCGCACCTGGGCGCGGAGCACCTCGCGGATCACCGCCGGGTCGAGGCCGGTGAACTCGGCGAGCTTTTCGATCGCGGCCTCGCCCTCCTCGACCCGGCGGGCGAGATCGACCTCCTCCTCCAGGGTGAGGAGGGGGACCTGGCCGATCTCGTGGAGGTACTGGCGCACCGGGTCGGAGGTCGAGACCCGGGCGGGGAGGGCCTCCTCCTCTTCCTCCTCCTCGACCTCGGAGAGGGGGGCGTCGGCGTCCTCCTCGGGGACCACGTCGACCCCCTCGCCCTCGAGGTAGTCGAGCACCTCCTCGAACGATTCCTCGAAGGCCTCCTCCCCGAGGTCCGGCATCGCCTCCTCCATGGCGCTGCGGACCTCCTCCTCCGAGAGGGCGCCCTCCTTCTTGCCCTTTTTAAGGAGCTTTTGGACCGTCTGGTTTTCCAGGATGTGCACTTCCATGGTTGCCGCTTGCTTTTTGCCCATGCGTCCCCCTTAGCGCACGCTGAGCAGGACCTTGTACCGGCCGGACCGCACCGTCCGGACGTTGCCAAAGACGCCTTCCATCAGGGGTTCGTACTTGAGAAAGGGATTGGCCACCAGGTAGAACCTTCCGCCGGTTTCCAGGTGCCGGTGGGCCGCCCAGACAAAGGCCTTCGCCACGTCCAAGATAACGCTCCCCCCAACGTGAAACGGGGGGTTCGTAACCACTATAGCAAACGTTTCCCCTTCCGGCAAGGCCTCGTCGACGTCGGAGTGGCGGAAGTCGGCGGCCAGGCCGCTCGCCTCCAGGCTGGCGGCGAGCGAGCGGAGGGCGGCGAGGTCGTCCTCCAGGGCGGTCACCCGGGCCCCGCCGGCGGCGAGCGGCAGGGTGAGGGCGCCGTAGCCGGCCCCGAGGTCGAGCACCCGGGCCCCCGGGGGAAGCTCGGGGAGGGCCGTAAGCAGCATCCGGCTGGCGGGGTCGACCCGTCCCTCGGAGAAGACCCCGGGCAGGGTGCGAAAGCGGAGCCTCTTCCCGAGGAGCGTCTCCTCGAAGCCGCGCCAGAGCTCGGGGAGCCGGGGGTGCCGCTCCTTTTCCAGCACCGCCAGGCGGAGGCCCCGCCGGCGGGCGAGCACCCGGCCGTAGCCCACCGCCGCCTGGGCCTCCTTGAAGTAGCGGTCGAACCCCCTTCGCTTGTCGCCGGCGATCCAGAGCCGCCCGCCGGGCCTCAGGGCCCGGGCGGCGGCGAGCACCGCCGCCATGGTGTAGCGGCTCCCTCGTTCGGCCGGGAGCACCAGGGCGGCGGCGTCGAAGACCCCCTCGGGGGCCTCCCAGGGGAGCCCCGGCCGGGCCTCGAAGCCGGCCGCCTCGGCGTTTTGGACGAGCGCCCGGAGGGCCGCCCGGCTGGGCTCGATCGCCACCACCCGGGCCCCCTTTCGGGCGGCGCTCCAGGCCACCCACCCCACCCCGGGGTTGGCGTCGAGCAGCCGGCCCTCGGCCTCGAGGCCCTCGGCCAGGAAGGCGTAGCGGGGGTCGGCGTGGCCACGGGCCCCCGGCTTGGTGCGAAAGGGGCCCCAGGGGGTGGGCACGGTCTGGAGGCGGTGGTAGGCGGAAGGCTCCATACCGGCTCCAGGGTACCGGGTTTTCCTTAAAGCTATCTTTTGCTAAAGTAAACCTTTGGTGATCCTCCTGGGCATCGACACCTCCTGCGACGACACCGGCGTGGGCCTGGTGGCCGACGGGCGGGTGCTCGTCCACCGGGTGGCCTCCCAGACCGAGCTGCACGCTGGGTTCGGCGGGGTGGTGCCGGAGTACGCCTCCCGCGAGCACACCCGGGTCCTGGACCCGCTGGTGGCGGCGGTGCTGGAGGCGGCCGGGCTCGCCCCCGGCGACCTCGACGCGGTGGCGGCGACCTACGGCCCGGGGCTGGTGGGGCCGTTGCTGGTGGGGCTTTCCTACGCCAAGGGGCTGGCCCTGGGGCTCGGGGTCCCCTTCTACGGGGTCCACCACCTCGAGGCCCACCTGGCCGCCGCCCGCCCGGCCGACGGGGAACTCCGCCCGCCCTACCTGGCGCTGCTCGCCTCCGGCGGCCACACCCATCTCTTCGACGTCCCCGAGGAGGGCCGCTACCGGCTGCTCGGGGCCACCCGCGACGACGCCGCCGGCGAGGCCTTCGACAAGGTGGCCCGGATGCTCGGGCTCGGCTACCCCGGGGGGCCGCGGATCGCCGAGCTCGCCCGGCGGGGCGACGACCGGGCGGTGCCGTTCCCCCTGCCGCTCAAGGGGCAGGCCGGCTACGACTTCAGCTTCTCGGGCCTCAAGACCGCCGCCGCCCGCTTCCTGGAGCGGGGCTACCCTCCCGAGGACCTGGCCGCCAGCTTCGAGCGGGCGGTGGTCGAGAGCCTGGTCAGGACGGTGGTTCGGGCTGCCCGCGACCTGGGACGCGCGCGGGTGGTGGTGGCCGGGGGGGTGGCGGCCAACGCCCGGCTCCGTCGGCGTTTCGCTGAGACCGGTCTGGCCCTGTTCTTTCCGCCCCCCGACCTGGCCACCGACAACGGGGCGATGGTGGCCCTGGCCGCCTGGGAGCGGATCCGGCGGGGCCAGCCGGCGTCCCCCTGGGCGCTCGAGGCCACCCCCTACGCACCCCTCTCTCATGCCCAGGACGTAGAATAGGAGCGGCTTATGCTTGGTATCCTCAAGAAAATCTTCGACAACAACGAGCGCGAGATCCAGCGCTACTACAAGACCGTCGTCGAGCCGACCAACGCCCTCGAGGCCGAGGTCGAGAAGATCGAGGACCTGGCGGCGGAGTACCGGCGGTTGAAAAAGGAGCACCTGGAGGGGGGGCGGTCCCTCGACGAGCTCCTTCCCCGGGTCTTCGCCCTCACCCGGGAGTCGGCCAAGCGCTTTCTCGGGATGCGCCACTACGACGTTCAGCTGATCGGCGGGGCGGTGCTGCACGAGGGGCGCATCGCCGAGATGAAGACCGGCGAGGGCAAGACCCTGGTCGCCACCCTGGCGGTGGCCTTGAACGCCCTCACCGGCAAGGGCGTCCACCTGGTCACGGTGAACGACTACCTCGCCCGCCGCGACGCCGAGTGGATGGGCCCGGTGTACCGGGGGCTCGGCCTCGAGGTGGCCGCGATCCAGCACGACACCCCGCCCCCCGAGCGCCGGAAGGCCTACCTGGCCGACGTCACCTACGTCACCAACTCCGAGCTCGGGTTCGACTACCTCCGCGACAACATGGCCCTTTCCCCCGATCAGCTGGTGCTCCGGGCCGACCACCCGATGCACTACGCCATCGTCGACGAGGTGGACTCGATCCTGATCGACGAGGCCCGCACCCCGCTGATCATCTCGGGCCCGGCCGAGAAGGCCACCGACCTCTACTACAAGCTCGCCGAGATCGCCCAAAAGCTCGAGCGCGGCGAGCAGCCCGAGCCCGGCGAGCGCGATAAGGAGCCCACCGGCGACTACACCATCGACGAGAAGCAGCGCCACGTTCAGCTCACCGAGCGGGGGATCGAGAAGGCCGAGCGGATGCTGGGGGTCAAGGGGCTCTTCAGCCCGGAGAACATGGAGATCGCCCACATGCTGATCCAGGCGATCCGGGCCAAGGAGCTCTACCACCGCGACCAGGACTACATCGTCAAGGACGGCCAGGTGATCATCGTCGACGAGTTCACCGGCCGCCTGATGCCCGGCCGGCGGTTCGGCGAGGGGCTCCACCAGGCGATCGAGGCCAAGGAGGGGGTCAAGATCGAGCGGGAGAACCAGACCCTCGCCACCATCACCTACCAGAACTTCTTCCGCCTCTACGACAAGACCGCTGGCATGACCGGCACCGCCAAGACCGAGGAGAAGGAGTTCCAGGAAATCTACGGGATGGACGTGATCGTCGTCCCCACCAACCGGCCGGTCATCCGGGTCGACCACCCCGACCTCGTCTATCGCACCGAGCGGGGCAAGTTCCTGGCGGTGGTGGAGGAGATCGCCGAGAAGTACGAGCGCGGCCAGCCGGTGCTGGTGGGCACCATCTCGATCGAGAAATCCGAGCGCCTCTCGGCGATGCTCAAGGAGCCCCGCTACTACCTGCCCCGGCTGGAGCAACGGGTCGAGGCCCTCAAGAAGGAGCTCAAGAACCGGTCGGGGGGCGAGTGGGACGAGCTGAAAAAGCTCCTAAAGCGTCCCGCCAACCTCAAGGACGAGGACCTGCGGCGCTTCGATCCCCTCTTCGAGGGGGCCAAGGGGAACCTGGCCTACGCCTGGGAGAACTTCAAGATCGCGGTCCACACCCTGGGGATCATTCGCAAGGGGATCCCCCACCAGGTTCTGAACGCCAAGTACCACGAGCGCGAGGCCGAGATCGTCGCCCAGGCGGGGCGCTCGGGCACGATCACCATCGCCACCAACATGGCCGGCCGGGGGACCGACATCAAGCTGGGCGGCAACCCCGAGTACCTGGCCGCCGCCCTCTTGGAGAAGGCCGGGTTCGACCGCTACCAGTGGAAGGTCGAGCTCTTCGTCAAAAAGCTCCTCATGGGCAAGGAGGACGAGGCCCGGGCCCTGGCCGGCGAGCTCGGGATCGGCGAGGAGCTGATCGAGGAAATTAAGCGGATCAAGCGGGAGACCGAGGAGGACGAGCAGAGGGTCAAGGAGCTTGGCGGGCTCCACATCCTGGGCACCGAGCGCCACGAGGCCCGCAGGATCGACAACCAGCTCCGGGGCCGTTCGGGCCGCCAGGGCGACCCCGGTTCCAGCCGGTTCTACGTCTCCTTCGACGACGAGCTGATGCGGCTTTTCGCCTCCGACCGGGTGATCGCCATGCTCGACCGCATGGGGTTCGACGACTCCGAGCCGATCGAGCACAAGATGGTCACCAACGCCATCGAGCGGGCCCAGAAGCGGGTCGAGGACCGGAACTTCGCGATCCGCAAGCAGCTCCTCCAGTTCGACGACGTGATGGCCCGCCAGCGCGAGGTGATCTACGAGCAGCGCCGCAAGGTCCTCCTGGGCCAGGACGAGGAGGTCAAGGAGGCGGCCTTGGCCATGGTCGAGGACACCATCGCCGGCCTGGCCGAGAACTACCTGAACCCCGAGGTGCACCCCGACGATTGGGACCTCGCCGGGCTCCGCACCGCCCTTGTCGACTTCGTGCCCGCCTTCGAGGGCTTCGACTTCGAGGCCCTGCGGGGGATGAAGGCCCCCGAGGCCCAGGAGGCGGTGGTCCGGTTCGCCCTCGAGGCCTACGCCCGGCGCGAGGAGGAGCTGACCCCCCCGATCATGCGGGCGGTCGAGCGCTTCGTGATCCTCTCGATCGTCGACTCGGCCTGGAAGGAGCAGCTCCACAACCTGGACGTCCTCCGCCAGGGGATCGGGCTGCGCTCGTACGCCCAGAAGGACCCCTTCCAGGAGTACAAGTTCGAGGCGACCCGGCTCTTTAACGAGATGGTGGCCTTCATTAAGTCGGAGTCGACCAAGTTCCTCTTCCGCCTCCAGGTCGATACCGAGCCCCCGAAGCCCGAGGTTTACGTGCCGGTGCCCAAGAAGCCGGCGCCGGCGGAGGCTCAGGCCGGCCAGGGACAGGAGCCCCCCAAGCGCAAGCCGGTCAGGAAGGAAAAGAAGCTCGGTCCCAACGACCCCTGCTGGTGCGGCAGCGGGAAGAAGTACAAGCACTGCCACGGGAAGGTGACCTAGGGGGTGGGCCTTCCTACCTCCCATTTCCCACCCCTCACCCCCGGTAATCTTTAGCCATGGACCTCGACCGCCTCGTCGCCGACGCCGAGATCTGCGTGCGGTGCGGGCTCTGCACCTCGGTCTGCCCCACCTACAACCTCTTCCACGAGGAGATCCAGGGCCCCCGGGGGCGGGTGCTGCTCTACGCCGACTACGCCCAGGGGCTGGTGCCCGAGACCGAGAGGGCGCTGGTCCTCGCCGCCGCCTACGACTGCCTGGACTGCCGGGCCTGCCAGACCGTCTGCCCGAACGGGGTCAAGCCCGGCGAGGCCGCCCTCGACGCCCGGGTGGCCCTCCAGGGGGGGCGGCCCAAGGATCGGCTCACCGCCCTGGCCCTTCGGTTTTTCCACTTTCCCTTGCTCATCGACCTGGCCAACCTCGTTTTGCTCCTCTACCAGCGCACCGGGCTGCAGCGGCTGGTGCGGGGCACCCGGCTCTTGGAGAGGCTGGGCCTTGGGAGGCTCGCCTTCGCCGAGAGCCTGCTCCCCGACCGTCCGGTTCGTCCCGCCCTGCGCCTCACCGGCCCCCGGGCCCTGCGGCCGGCGGGCGAGCCCAAGGGGCGGGTGGCCTTCTTCCTCGGGTGCGTGATGAACCTGGTCTTCTCCGAGGTCAGCGAGGCGACCGTGCGGGTGATCCGGGCGGCCGGCTACGAGGTGGTGATCCCCCGCGAGACCACCTGTTGCGGCGCCCCCCACATCGAGGAGGGGGACCTGGCCGGCTTTGAGTCCCTGGCCCGGAGAAACCTCGATCTCTACGCCGACCTCGAGGCCGACTTCATCGTCACCGACTGCGCAGCTTGCGCCGCCGAGCTCAAGAAGTACGCCCGCCACTTCAGGGACGACCCCGTCTACGGCCCCAAGGCGGAACGGGTCTCGCGGCGGGTGCGGCTCTTCTCGGAGTTCCTGGACCGGGCGGGGCTG
>Ga0256841_1000426_pt1 | contig 43774 bp, 11 predicted proteins | sample 356308metaG_FD_185971 | JGI IMG/M metagenome (GOLD analysis project Ga0256841, IMG submission 185971) | Hydrothermal vent microbial communities from Mid Atlantic Ridge, Atlantic Ocean - 356-308 | ecosystem: Environmental > Aquatic > Marine > Hydrothermal vents | place: Atlantic Ocean: Mid...
AGAATTATATTGACTTAAGTCATCCTGAAAATCTTGCTTATATTATTTACACTTCCGGCTCTACCGGGAAACCTAAAGGTACACTCCTGCAGCACAAAGGCGTTTTGAATTTAATCAATGCTGCACAAACCGATTGTAAAATTGATAGTAAGAGTAATATACTGCAGTTTGCTTCTATAAATTTTGATGCTTCGATAATTGAAATATTTTCTGCATTGTTGAGCGGAGGAACACTAACTTTACCCGGAAAAAATGAACTATTGGATGTTGAAAATTTGATTGATAGTTTAGATACACTTGGAATTACTTTCACAATCTTACCGCCTTCTGTATTATCTGTAATGAAATACAAAAAAATACCTAAACTTCAGTACATTACTTCGGCTGGCGAAGCATGTGCCGTGGAAATTGGAGAAAAATGGGGAGGTGAATATAATTTCTTTAATGGATATGGTCCGACTGAAGCAACGGTCGGTTCAATATGGGGAAAATACGAAGGTAAAACAAAATTATTAACAGTGCCTTTAGGCTGTCCGATATCAAATGTAGATGTTTATGTTTTAGATAATTATTTCCAACAAGTTCCGGTCGGAGTACCCGGAGAGTTATATATTTCAGGAGATAATTTAGCAAGAGGCTATTTAGAAAAACCCGGTTTAACTGCGGAAAAATTTCTACCTAACCCGTTTAGCTCAGTTCCGGGAAGAAGAATGTATAGAACGGGAGATTTAGTTAAAGTTCATTTTAATAAGGAAATAGAATTTATAGGTCGCGTCGATAAGCAAGTTAAATTAAGAGGATTCAGAATTGAACTGGGGGAAATAGAAAATGTTATTATGGAATATCAGGATATAAAGTCAGCAGCAGTCATATTCAAAGAGAATTCTAAAATTGATAAATATATTGCGGCTTTCTTGGTAGTGGAAAATGCCGGTACATTTGACGAAAATAAATTGAAAAAATTTCTCAGTTCTCATTTGCCCGATTATATGGTCCCAAGCGCTTTTGTAATACTGGATAAGTTACCTTTAACAATAAACGGAAAAATTGATAGAAAACAATTGCAATCAATTGAAATTCAAAATGATAGTAATAAAAACATTGAATTTGAAAATGTTACCCCGGCTCAAGAATTAATAAAGAATATTTCTCAAGAACTAACAGGCCGTAATAATATTAGTATCCAAGATAATTTTTTCGATCTCGGTGGACACTCAATTTTAGCGACACAAGCGGTATCAAGAATTAGAGAGGCATTTTCGGTCGAGATTTCTATTAAGGAATTTTTCGAAGCTGAAAATCTAAAGGAATTAGCCGCTTTAGTTGAAAGCAGGAAAACCGGAAATGATGAAAACAAATTACTCCAGATAAATAAAATTGACAGAAACAAAGTATTGCCGCTATCATTTTCTCAACAACGGTTATGGTTTTTAAGTCAGTTCGCACCGGAAGGAAGTTCATATAATATTCCGGCTGTATTGGAGTTGACTGGTGAGCTTAATTATGATGCATTGAATTATGCAATTAACAAAATGATTTTAAGGCACGAAGTTTTACGTACCAGTTTTGTAAGCATTAACGGTAAACCTCAAGTTAAAATCCATGATAATTTTGAATATAAAATTGAAATTGTTGATTATAGCGGAGAAAAGGAAGCCGATGAAAAAACTAAAGGATTGATAAAAGAAACAATCAAGTTGCCTTTTGATTTAACAAGATTGCCATTATTTAATGTTAAACTACTTAAGATTAATGCCAAAAAACATATTTGTACGATAGTAATGCATCACATTATCAGTGACGGTTGGTCGGTTGGTATAATTGTAAAGGAGATATCTGAACTATATAATTCATTTGTAAATTCATCCGAGCCTGATTTGGAAAGTTTGAAAATTCAGTATGTTGATTACGCAGTGTGGCAACGTCATATACTTTCGGGTGATTATCTTGAAAAAGAAATATCGTTTTGGAAAAAAGAACTTGAAGGCGCTTCATTAATTTTGAATTTACCAACGGATAGACCGAGACCGACAGTTCAGACTTTTAACGGAAGCTCTGTAAATTTTGATTTGGATGAACAACTTTCCGGGAAAATAGAAAAATTATCGGCAAAATTAAACGTTACTCCTTACATGTTTCTGCTTGGTGCTTTTGAAATATTATTATCTAAGTATTCCGGACAGTCTGATTTTCTTATAGGAACTCCGGTAGCAAACCGGACAAAATTGGAAACAGAGAAACTTATCGGTTTTTTTGTTAACACTCTTGCAATCCGTGCCGCGGTTAATGAACAAATGACTGTCCAAGAGTTAATCAAATTTGTACGTTCCAAGTTGTTGTCCGCATACTCACATCAGTCGCTACCATTTGAAAAATTAGTTGAAATAATTCAACCCGAGCGGAATACAAGTCATTCACCTCTATTCCAGGTCGCTTTTGTATTCCAAAACATGCCGGTTTCCGAAATTGAACTGCCGGAATTAAATGTTAAACAATATGAAATAGAAGGAACAACATCTAATTACGATATTACATTTTATCTACAAAAAAACAAAAGTATATTCAAAGGTACTTTTGAGTATAATACTGATTTATTTAACAAATCCACAATTATAAAAATTATCGATGAGTTTACTTGCTTACTTGAAAAAATCATTGAAGATCCCAAACAAAAAGTTAAGAATTTAAGTTTAGTTACGGATAAGGAATTGAATAAATTACTTTACGGATTTAATCACTCCTTTCATGAAGTTCCAACTGAAATATGTGTCCATCAACAATTAGAAAAGACTGCTAATGAATTTCCTGATGCTATTGCTTTGACGTTTACGGAACTGGAAGAAAAAATTTCGCTTACGGAGCAGCTAACTTATAACGAAGTAAATAACAGAGCAAATCAGCTTGCAAGGTTATTAAGAAAAAATGGAGTCTCGAAAGAAACTATCGTCGGTATTTCACTTGACCGTTCTTTTGAAATGATAATTAGCATGTTAGCAATATTAAAAGCAGGCGGAGCCTTTTTGCCCATCGATCCAACATATCCGGAAGATAGAATTAAATATATGTTGGAAGATTCAGGAACCGGAATATTAATTACTATAGAAAATATCGGCAAAAAATATAAATTTTATAAAGGTAAAACAATTAACCTTGATGCTGACAAAAGATTGATTGAAGCTGAAAGCAAAACTAATTTGGAGAATGTAACAATCCCGGAAAATTTGGCTTATATAATTTATACTTCCGGCTCTACGGGCTTACCGAAAGGGACAATGCTTTCACACAAAGGATTAATTAACTTAGCTCTAGCTCAAAGAGATGCTTTCAACATTGGCAAAAAGAGTAAAATCCTACAATTTTCCAGCTACAGTTTTGATGCTTCGGTCTGGGAATTTGTAATGGCTATGTTGAACGGTGCTTCGTTAAGTTTAGTGGGACAAGATATTGTTAAACTAGGGAGCTCACTTAAAAAGGTAATAGAGGTTTTGAATATTTCCACAGTTACTCTTCCGCCTTCCGTACTGAAAGTTATACCCTTAGAAGAAAACGGGAATAATTTAGAAGAGCTTGAAACTATTATTGTTGCAGGCGAAAGTTGTCCGCCGGAACTGGTTAATAAATGGTCAAAAGGAAGAAGATTTGTTAATGCTTACGGACCCACGGAAACAACGGTTTGTGCTTCAATGCATTTTTGCAAAGGCGAATATAATAATACTCCGCCTATTGGTAAACCAATATATAATTTTAAAATTTACATTCTTGACAATAATTTAATGCCGGTACCAATTGGTGTTCCGGGAGAGTTGTACATTAGCGGGCCCGGCTTGGCGCGCGGTTACTTAAATAAACCCGGACTTACAGCGGAAAAATTTCTTCCGAATCCTTTTACAGATATAAATGGTGATAGAATTTATAAAAGCGGCGATTTAGCGAGGTGGCTGCCTAACGGGGAAATCGAATTCCTCGGAAGAGTGGATGATCAAATTAAATTAAGAGGATTTAGAATTGAGTTGGGCGAGATTGAATCTGTACTAAAACAAAATAAAATTATTGAAGATGCAGTTGTTGATTTAAAGAAGGATTCGAAAAATGAGGACAGACTTGTTGCGTATATAATTTCTAAATTAGATGACATCAACGAAGGTGATCTTAAATTGTTTATTAGGACCAAATTACCCGATTATATGGTGCCGCAGCATTTTATTAAAATTGAAAGTATTCCGCTTTCCCCAAGCGGCAAAGTCGATAGAAAAGCCTTGCCTTTACCCGATTTTAAAACTTTGAGAACATCGGTAAAATATGTTGCTCCGCGAAATGAGACCGAAGAAACTTTAGTTGAAATAATTAAAGATTTATTGAATTTGGAGAAAGTCGGTATTCACGATAATTTCTTTGACTTGGGTGGTCATTCATTATTGGCAACGCAATTTGTTTCCCAAGTACAAGAAAAATTGGGCTACGATATCCCACTGCGCAGTTTGTTTGAAAATCCGACTGTTGAAGGTTTAGCCGATTTGATTTTAAACAATCAAGTAAAATCAATTGATGAAAACGATTCTATTGAAAAACTCGATCGTGGCAGTGCAAGTATAGAAGATTTGTTAAATGAAATAAATGAAACAAAATAAAAATGAACAACATTGTTGAACTGATAAATCAGTTACCGCAAGAGAAAAGGGAAGTTTTAGAAAAGCAACTGAAAACCGACGGGAGCAAATATAATGTTTTCCCGCTTTCATTTGCGCAAAAGCGACTATGGTTTTTAGACCGTTACGAAGCAAACAAATCGGTTTATAATATTCCAAGCGCCTATAAAATCAAAGGTGAATTGGATTATGAAATTCTGGAAAAAGCGGTTAATGCTATAATTGAACGCCATGAAATATTGAGAACGGTATTTATTGTTGTTGATCAAGAGCCATTCCAAGTTGTAAATTCAAAACTTAAAGTAAATGTTCCCGTAATCGATTTATCGGATGATGATAAAAAAGAAGAAAAAATCCGGCATATTCTTTTTGAAGAAGCCTCACAGCATTTTAATTTAAGCACCGGACCTTTATTAAGTGTTAAGCTTATTAAAACGGAAGAAGACCAACATATTGTTTCGTTAACTATGCATCATATTATTTCCGACGGTTGGTCTATGAGCATTTTGATTAGGGAAGTAATCGCTTTATATAACTCGTTTGCCGGAGGAAAAGAGTCGCCTCTGCCACCCTTGAAAATACAATATGCTGATTTTGCCAAATGGCAAAACGATTACTTGCAAGGCGAAAAATTTGAGGAGCAGCTAAAATATTGGAAAGAAAATCTAAAAGAAATTCCGCAGGCAATTGATTTGCCGTTTGATAAACCCAGACCGCCGCACCAAACACATAATGGTGATCATTTGCGTTTTGAGTTACCGGATGAATTGTCTAAGCAACTGGCCGGTCTTGCAAGGGAAAACGATGTTACGTTATTCATGTTAATGCTTGCAGCCTTCGATGTTTTATTGGCTAAATATTCCGGTCAAGATGATATTGTTGTTGGTACCCCGATTGCAGGTCGAAACAGACCCGAAACCGAAAACTTGATTGGATTTTTTATCAATACGTTGGTATTCAGAACAAAATTTCGGAACAATCCGGCATTTACCGAAATATTGAAACAAGTAAAAGAAACATCAATTGGTGCTTTTGCCAATCAAGATTTACCGTTTGAGAAATTGATAGAAGCTGTTCAACCGGAGCGTAATCTTAACGTTCCTCCCGTATTTCAAGTTTTGTTCACATTCCAAAATTTGCCAATGAGCAAAGTTAAAGTTGCCGGTTTGGAATTCGAACCTGTAAATATTGATAATAAAACAGTTAAATATGATCTTACTTTAAGTTTGGAAGAAACACCTCGTGGAATCAGTGGCGGTTTCGGTTACAACACCGATTTATTTGAAAAAGACACGATTGAAAGATTAGCCCGTCACTTTGAGAATTTATTGCAATCAATAGTTGAAAATCCTACTGCAAGATTTTCAGAGTTGGAAATATTGGATAAAAGTGAAAAAAGAAAAATACTTTACGAATGGAATAAAACCGAGAGGGAATACGAATTAACCGTTCCGGTGCATAGATTATTTGAAATGCAAGTAGAACATACACCCGGTAGCATTGCTATTATTCAACCGCCAAATTCGGCCGGGGAAATTGAAGATAGAAAAATAAAATATATAGAATTAAATAAATTAAGTAATAAAATTGCTAATTATATAATTTCCAGAGGAATTGAGAGCGGTTCAATAATAGGAATTTGCTATGACAGGAAAATCGAACAAATTGCAATTGTATTGGGGATTCTGAAAGCCGGTTGTGCTTACCTTCCGCTGGATACGAAATATCCTCCGGAAAGAATACAATATATGATTAATGATTCCGGAACGGAAATAGTTTTTACTAATTCCAAATACAAAGAAAAATTCATTGGGGATTCGTCTTTAATATTGTTTGATAAAGCGGAAGATGAAATTAATTCAATGCCTGATGAAGGTGTTAATGTTAATGTTCAACCGGAGGATTTGGCTTATATTATTTATACTTCCGGTTCAACAGGTAAACCCAAAGGTGTTGCCGTTGAGCACCGGAATTTGGTAAACTACATTTTCGCGGCGAAAGAAAGTTTCGGCTTAACCGGAGAAGATAGAGTGTTGCAATTTGCATCAATCAGTTTTGATGCGGCCGCCGAAGAAATTTATCCGGCTTTAACATCCGGTGCCACACTTGTTTTGAGAAACGATTCGATGATAGGATCTGCATTTGCTTTTGTTAATTCGATTAATGAATTGGGCATAACTGTTCTGGATCTACCAACTGCATACTGGCATCAATTGGTTTCGGAGTTAGACTTAACAAATACTCCGTTACCGGATAAAATCAGGTTGGTAATTATCGGCGGTGAAAGAGCGATACCGTCTTTCGTTTTGAAATGGCAAAATAAATATTCGAACACGAGATTACTTAATACATACGGACCTACGGAAACTACTGTAGTGGCAACTTCTTGGGAATTACCACCTAAAACCTTTGAGCCGCCATTTAAAAATGAAGTACCGATTGGCAAACCGGTTCCGAATGTCAAAGTGTACGTTTTGGATAAATATCTGAACCCTGTACCGGTCGGTGTTGGCGGAGAATTGCATATTGGTGGGGCAGGTGTTACAAGAGGATATTTAAATCGCGATGAATTAACCGCTGAAAAATTTATTCCGAACCCGTTTAACAATGGGAATGCAAACAGGTTATATAAAACTGGTGATAGAGTAAGATATTTGCCTGATGGAACTTTGGAATACCTCGGAAGACTTGATAAACAAGTTAAGGTGAGAGGATTCAGAATTGAGCTTGGTGAAATTGAAAATGAAATTAACAAACATCCGGGAGTGAAGGAAGCCGTCTTAAATATAATTGAAAACCCGCAAGGTGAAAAATCTTTGGTTGCCTACTTCACAACTGAAAAACCGGCAAGTGTAACGGGTATGGAAATAAAAAAATACTTGCAAAAGAGTTTGCCTGATTATATGATCCCTTCCTTCTTTGTTAAAGTTGATAAAATACCGCTTACGCCGAGTGGAAAAGTGGATTTCAAATCTTTGCCCGATCCTTCCGGTAGCAGACCGGATTTGGAAAAACCTTATGTCGAACCACGTAATCCGCTTGAAAAACTTCTTGCCGGTATATGGAAAAGAACATTACAAATTGAAAAAGTCGGTGTACACGATAACTTTTTTGAACTTGGGGGCGATTCGTTAAAAGCTGCCATTTTGATAAACAGATTACAGCAAGAACTTGATATTATTCTCTATGTTGTTGTTTTATTTGATAATCAAGACATTGCTTCATTGGCAAGATATCTTGCCGGGAAGTATCCTGAGAAAGTACTTGAAGTATGTAAAAAATATTACCCGGATGATAATTACGACTTCATAAAAACCGGCAAAAAAGTTAAAGTTTATGATATAAATGATGATAAAATTAAAGAAGCAAAGGAAATACTTTCTTCAAGAACAAAAGATAAAAATTATGAAGACGAATTTTTAAATACATTACCGTCGAAACTCAAACGTGCTGTTTTTATCTTATCGGCTCCCCGTTCCGGTTCTACATTGTTGCGTGTAATTTTAGCGGGACATTCAAAATTATTTTCACCGCCGGAGCTTGCATTATTAAATTTCAGGACATTAAGAGAACGTGCCGAAACTTTTGCCGGAAGGGATGAGGGATGGATGGAAGGATTATTCCGTGCAATTATGGAAATTAAAAATTGCAATTTCGAAAAAGCTAAAGAAATTGTAGCCGGTTTTGAGAAATTAAATTATACAACTTTCCGGATGTACGAAAAGTTACAAGAATGGTTGGGTGAAAAATTGCTGGTTGATAAAACCACCACTTATGCTACAAATATTGATTATTTAAATAGAGCGGAACATTATTTTGACGAACCTTTTTATATTCAAATAGTCCGTTCTCCATCGGCTATGATTCAATCATATCTCGATAGTAATCTCGAGCAGGTTTTCGGGAGTGAATTACCGTATGATGCGAGGGAAAAAGCGGAATTGTTCTGGATTATTAATAACAGTAACATACTTGAATTCTTTACAAAAATTCCGGAGCACAGACGTATCACGATTAAATACGAAGAAATGGTTAGGAATCCGGAAAAAGTAATAAGAGAAGTTTGTGAAAAAATCGGGATTGAATATGAACCGGACATGATTCATCCGTATCAAGGAAACAGAATGCTCGACGGGGTTCATGAAGAATCCAAGATGGTTGGCGATCCGAGATTTCATACACATAAAGAGATTGATCCTACACTTGCAGATAAATGGCAAAGTTTACCCGAAGGAGATAGACTTAGCCTGCACGCCGTCAAGTTGGCTAAGAAATTAGAGTATAGTGTAAATCCGGAAGATCTTCCCGCAAATAAGGTTCGACTGAAAAGAGTTAGCAGGCAAAATCTTATGCCCCTTTCTTTTGCGCAAGAAAGACTTTGGTTCTTGGATAAACTCGACCCAGGTAATTCAGCCTACAATATCCCGGGCGTGGTAAGATTAAAAGGTAACTTGCAAGTTGATATATTGAAGAAAACCATTGACAAAATTGTTGAACGTCATGAAATTTTACGCAGTTCAATTCAAACGGTTGACGGTAAAGCTTACCTTCACATTGAAAATGATCTTAGATTAACTATAGATGAATATGACATTCCGGAACAAGGCTTACAAAATTCACAAGATGATTTAACCCGGTTTGTTTTCGATGAAATTCAAAAACCGTTTCGTCTCGATGAATCGCCATTATTTAGAATTAAACTGATTAAAGTTAAAGATAATGATTATGTTTTAATTTTGACAATGCACCATATAATTTCCGATGGTTGGTCGGTGGGTATCTTTATCCGGGAGTTTACGGAGATTTATCGTTCTTTGATTAGCGGAAAGGAACCCGTACTGCCGGAATTGAAAATACAATATGCAGATTATGCCTTATGGCAAAGAGAATATCTGCAAGAGGATTTTCTCAATGAAAAATTACAATTCTGGAAAAATTACCTTGAGGGTGTTCCGCCTTTACTGGAATTGCCGACCGATAAACCGAGACCGGCGGTTCAAACATTTAACGGAGATTTGTTCAAGTTTTCTATTCCGGAAAATATTTCTTTACAAATAAAAGATTTGAGTAAAAAAGAAAACGTAACCGTTTTCATGATATTGTTGGGTGCTTTTCAAACTTTACTTTCATTTTATTCCGGTCAAGATGATATTATTGTCGGTACACCAGTTGCAAATCGAAATAGGGAAGAGCTTGAAAATCTGATTGGATTTTTTGTAAATACAATTGTTTTCAGAAATGATTTGAGCGATAACCCAACCTTCATTGAGTTGTTGAATTCAATTAAAAAAGATACACCGCACGTGTTTTCACATCAGGATGTTCCGTTCGAAAAGTTAATTGACTCGCTTAACATTGAAAGGGATGTAAGTCACTCGCCGTTGTTCCAAGTGATGTTTACTTATCAAAATTTGCCACGTACTAAGATTGAATTACCTGGCTTGGCACTCGAATCGGTCGAGTTGGAATCGAAAATATCTAAATTCGATTTAAGTCTAACAATGATGGAAGCCGGAGAGTCCAAACTTGCAGGCAGTTTTGAATATAATACCGATTTGTTCGAACGGAGCACAATTGAACGTATGGTACAGCATTTTCTGAATTTACTGAAGCATTTGACATCGAGACCGGAAGAAAAGGTTAAAAATATCACAATTCTAACGGAAGCTGAAAAATACAAATTACTGGGCAAGTGGAAAGGAACGGAAGGTTCGTTTAAATCGGAGTCCAACTTAATAACCGAATTTGTACATGCCGCTGAAGATTTTAACGGGCATACTGCCGTTGAATATAAAGGGGAAAGTATTACATACAAAGAATTGAATCTGATTTCGAACAAGCTGGCTAATTATCTTATTAGTAAGGGTGTTGGTAAAGAATCTTTGGTTGGATTTTATTTGGACCGGTCGATTGAAAGTATTGTGAGTATTATAGCTATATGGAAAGCTGGTGCGGCTTATGTTCCGCTGGATACTTCCTATCCTAAAGAAAGAATCGATTTTATGATTAATGATTCCAAGCTGGGTGCAATAATTACAACGGAGAAATACAAAGACCAATTAAATTTTGATAATTTAATATTTATAGATACAGACAAAGAATTAATTGAGCAATCACCTGATGTATTACCCAGTGTTCCGATTGATTCGCTGAATCTTGCATATATAATTTATACTTCGGGTTCAACCGGTAAACCGAAAGGAGTGATGGTTCAACACAAATCTGTTTTGAATTTGGCTGCCGGATTGTACGAAATAGTTTATAAAAAATTAAATGGTAAAAGTTTAAAAGTAAGCTTGAATGCTCCTTTGGCTTTCGATGCTTCTGTTCAGCAATTAGTCTCATTATTGTATGGACATAATTTAATTATCATACCTCAAGAAATACGTTTGGACGGAGAAGGGTTGGTTAATTTTATTAGGGAGAATGGAATTGATGTATTGGACTGTGTTCCCACCCAGCTTCGTATTTTGCTTGAGAATGGTTTTGATGAAAGCGAAGAATGGCATCCATCGATTGTTCTTCCGGGAGGTGAGCCGATTGATGCCGGAATGTGGAAAAAACTCAACGATATTAAAGATGTATCGTTCTTCAATATGTACGGTCCGACCGAATGTACTGTTGATTCCACTATTTGTGAAGTAACGGGGAAAATATCAAAGCCAAGTATCGGTAAACCCATATATAACTCTGTTCACTATGTTTTGGATAAACAAATGAACTTGGTGCCAATCGGTGTGCCTGGTGAACTTTATATCGGTGGGGAAAGTCTGTCGCGTGGATATCTGAACAGACCGGAGTTCACTGCAGAAAGATTTGTCCCGAACCCGTTTTCAGGAAATGGTGAAAGACTTTACAGAACCGGTGATCTCGTCAGATTTATGCCGGATGGAAATATCGAATACTTGGGAAGGGTAGACGACCAGGTTAAATTGCGGGGTTTTAGGATTGAACTTGGTGAAATTGAAAAAGTTATTTCCGGATATCCTTCGGTAAAGCAAGTTGTTGCAATTGTAAGGAAAGATGAAAACGGTTTCCAAAAGCTAATAGCTTATTTAACTACGGAGAACAACGAAAAAATTTCCGTAAATGAACTAAGAAAAGTTTTACAAGAAAAACTTCCCGATTACATGATTCCGGCTGCCTTTGTACAGTTGGAAGATTTTCCGAAATTGCCAAACGGCAAAATTAATAAACGGGCTTTGCCAGAACCCCGGATTGTTGGTAACGAAAAAGCGGAGGATTACGAAGAACCGCAAACCGAAAACGAAATTAAACTGGCTAAAATATGGGAAGAATTATTAAAGGTTAAACAAATAAGTGTTAACGATAATTTTTTCGAGTTGGGCGGAGATTCAATATTGGGAATTCAGATTATCGCCCGGGCAAAACAAGCCGGTTTGAAAATATCGCCACTCGATTTATTTAAAAATCAAACAATCAGAAAATTAGCGCTTGTTGCGAAAGAAACCGGAACGGTTAAAGCTGAGCAAGGATTGGTGAGCGGGGAAATTCCGTTAACCCCAATCCAGCATTCGTTTTTTATGGCTGAGTATGTTGAGCCTAATCATTGGAATCAATCGATATTCCTTTCTGTTAAAGGGGAGTTTGACGAAGATAAGTTCGGAAAATTGATCGGTAAAATAATAGAACATCACGATATGCTACGTGCAAAATTTGTAAAAACGGAAAACGGTTGGAAACAAATAGTGCGGAAATCATTGGACGAGCTGCCTTTGGTTGTTTATGATTTATCCGGAGTTGACGATACAAAAACGGAAATTGAAAAATTAACTGCCGAGGTTCAGAAGTCGCTCGATATTGAAAAAGGAAAGTTGATAAATTTCGCATTTTTCAAGATTTCCGGAACCGAAGGAAGATTACTGATTGTAATTCATCATCTTGTGGTTGATGGTGTTTCGTGGAGAATATTGATTGAAGATTTAATCTCATTATATAATAATTTAAATAATAATAATTCTTTGCAATTGCCTCCGAAAACCACATCTTTCAAAGAATGGGCAAATTATTTGTTGGAAAATGAGGTTAAGAAAGTTTACGAAAATGAAAAATCTTTCTGGGTAAATTTAAGCGAGGTTAATATTCCGGATGTAAAAACGGATTTTGAACAAGGAGTCAACGTTGAAGAATCCGCATTCGGTATTACAAAAGAGCTGGATAAAGAAGAAACGGAATTGTTATTAAAAGAGGTGCCCAAAGTTTATAATACTCAAATTAATGATATTCTTTTGGCTGCTATGTATTTGGCTAACCGTAAATGGCATGGAAACAAATCACTGGTAGTTCACATGGAAGGGCACGGAAGGGAAGATATTTCCCCTTCGCTCGATATATCCAGAACAGTCGGATGGTTTACGACAATTTATCCCGTGTTTATTGAGTTTGATGAGATTACGGATTTGGGTGTGGTTATCAAATCTGTTAAAGAAAAAATTAGAGAAATACCTTCAAAAGGTCTTGGGTTTGGAATTTTGCGCTATCTTTCTGACGATGAAGATTTGACAAATAAGTTGAGTAAGTTTGATAAAAGACAAATAACTTTTAACTATTTGGGACAGTTTGATTCTTCAATTCCGGAGAATTCACAATTCGGTATTGCTACGGAAAATAAAGGGTCTGAACGGAGTGGGCAAAATTTACGAGGTAGTTTAATTGATATTAATTCGGGTATAAGTAATGGTAATTTACGAATTACTTTCTCTGCAAGCTCAAACTTATTTAGGCGTGAATCGATTGAAAACCTGGCCGGTCAATATATTTTATCGTTGAAAGAATTGATTGAGTACTGCACAAACACCGATCAGGGCGGTTTTACTAAATCGGATTTTGATTTGATTGATCTTGACGAGGACGAATTGGATGATATTCTGTCGGACTTATAAAAAATTAAATAGTATAAATTAGAAATAAAGGACAAAATATATTCTTATGAAAAAACAAAACATAAAAGATATTTATCCGTTGACCCCGATGCAGCAAGGTATGTTGTTTCATACATTATTGTCACCTTCGGATGAAGTTTACACAGAGCAATTTAATTGTAGGATCAGTGGTCATCTGAATATTGAGGCATTTGTTGAAGCTTGGAACAAAACAATAAACAGACACGATGCTCTGTGTGCTTCTTTCAGATGGGAAAATATCAAAGAGCCTGTACAAATCATCCATAAAAATTTGGAGATACCGTACAAGGTAATTGACTGGAGTGATAAATCGAATGACGAGATTGTGGAAGAGTTTGAAAAAATTAAAACCGCTGAACGCAGAGAGGGGATTGATTTAACCAAGCCGCCGTTGATGAATTTTACTCTGTTTAAATTGAAGGACGATGAATATCTGTTTTTGTGGAATTATCACCACATTTTATTTGATGGATGGTCAACTCCAATAATTTTTAAAGACTTGCTTGAAACTTATGAAGCAATTGAAAAGGGGAATCCGTTAAAAGTTTTACCCATCAGACCTTACAGGGATTATATCGCTTATTTGAAAAAACAAGGACTACAAAAGGCGGAAAGTTTTTGGAAAAAATATTTAAAAGGTTTTTATGCTCCAACACCTTTACCCTTTACCAAATCAGTAGAAAAAAAGACCGGAGCATACGGAAAAGAAAGAATCATATTCTCGGCAGAATTATCCGGGAAAATTCACAACTTTACACGGGCTGAAAAAATAACAATCAATACATTAGTCCAAGCGGCATGGGGGATTCTATTAAGTCGTTATAGTGGTGAAGATGATGTTCTATACGGTGTAACGGTTTCCGGTAGATCGGCCGGGATTGATGGAATTGAGCTGATGGTTGGTCTTTTTATCAACACAATCCCACTTCGAATTACAAATACGGGGAATGAGAAAATAATTGATTGGTTGAAAAACTTACAAGTCAGTTTTGCTGAAGTACTTCAATACGAATATACACCCCTTGTTAAAATACATCAATGGAGCGATGTTAGCGGTAAGGACGAACTCTTCAAAAGCATTTTGGTACTCGAAAATTATCCGGTGGAAGAATCCGTTAAAGAAAGAAAGTCATATATTAAAATATCAGATATTAAAACATTTGAGAAAACGAATTATCCTTTAACTTTGGTTGCTGCTCCGGGAAACATAATTGCATTCGATTTAGCTTACGATGCCGATTTATTCGATGTTGAAATGATCCGGCAAATACTTGAACATTTGAAAAATATTCTTGAATTCTTTGTCACGAATAAAACATCAAAAATAAATGATATACAATTTTTATCAGGTGAAGAAATTAAGAAACTAACATTGGATTGGAACGCGACGGCAACGGCTTTACCCGAGAATCTTTTAATTCATAAACAATTTGAATTGATAGCCGGAAAGTATAAAGATAATACCGCAATCATTTTTAATGACGAATCATACACTTATGATGAATTAGACAAAAGAGCAAATAAGTTTGCAAGGTATTTGGTAAAAATTGGCATTAAACCTGAATCGAAAATAGGTATTTGTCTCGATAGATCTTTTGAAATGGTATGCTCAACGCTTGCGGTGCTAAAATGCGGAGCTTCCTTTGTTCCGCTTGATCCATCCTATCCGAAAGAGAGATTGAGATATATAGTGAATGACTCGGAATTGACCGTGTTAATTACGGATTCCGATTTGTCCGTTTTATTTAAAGATGAACCGGTTACGGAATTATTAATAGATAAAAAGAATGAAATAATTGAAGATCAAAGTGATGAAACTTTAAAAATTTCTGTCTCACCTAATAATATGGCTTATATTATTTATACTTCCGGTTCAACCGGAAAACCAAAAGGGGTCATGTTACAACATTCATCATTGATTAATTTTGCTTATGATGCTATTGGGGATTTTAATATAGGACAAGACTCCAGAGTACTACAATTCGCCTCATTTAGCTTTGATGCGGCTGTAGGTGAAATATTTATGGCATTGTTGTCTGGTGCAACATTGGTAATTGCGGAAAGGGAAACCTCAATGTCTGTTGAGGCTATTACAGATTTTATAAATAAAAATGAAATATCCCATGCAACTTTGCCACCGTCACTTCTCTCTTTAATGGATGAAGAAAAAATAACCGGCAGGAAAACCATCATTTCCGTAGGGGATTCATGTCCTTGGGATTTGGCATTAAGATGGAGCGATAAACACAAATTCTTTAACGGTTACGGTCCCACCGAAGCTACTATTGGAGCTGTTTGGGATGTTGTCGATCCGAAATATTTCTATAAATCTATTACAACGCCTATTGGAAAACCAATCGGGAATGTCAAGGTATATATACTTGATAAAATGATGAGGCTGGTTCCGGTAGGAGTAGAGGGCGAAATATATATTGGTGGATTTGGAGTAGGGCGAGGTTATTTGAACAGACCTGAGCTTACAGCGCAGAAATTTGTTCCCGATCCGTTTACAGCAGATGATGGCGAAAGATTATATAAGACAGGTGATAAGGGAAAGTATTTGCGCGACGGTAGTATTGAATTTGTTGGCAGAGTTGACTTTCAAGTTAAAATAAGAGGTTACAGAATTGAGCTTGGTGAAATAGAAGCTGCAATTAATCAATTCGGGAACGTTAAAACATCTGTTGTTACTGCAGTAAAAGACAGTTACGGGAACGAAAGATTGATCGCATATATTATTCCTGAGCATAAGGATTTTAATACAGAAGAATTGAAAGATTATCTGCGTGATAAACTTCCCGATTTTATGGTTCCTTCCGTAATCATAACCATGGATTCTTTTCCGCTAACTCCCAATGGGAAAGTTGACAGGAAAGCATTACCCGCGCCCGAAAATATTGAACTGCAACAACCAATAGTCTTACCCAGAACGGCAACTGAAGAATTAATTGCCAACATCTGGGCTGACGTTCTGAAATTGGATAAGGTAGGTATCCATCAAAACTTTTTTGAAATTGGCGGGCACTCTTTGCTTGCTACACAAGTAATTTCACGGTTGAAAGAATCGTTTAAATTTGAAATACCGTTAAAAACCTTATTCGATTATCCGACCGTTCAACTTTTGGCTGCCGAAATTGAAAAACTGGAACTCGCGGAAAGCGGGGAGTTACCGGAATTAAAGAAAGTGAACAGAAGCGAAAAAATTCCGTTGTCCTTTTCCCAGCGGCGGCTTTGGTTTCTCAATGAATTAAAACCGGACGATCCGTCTTATAATATTACCAATGCTTTTATTATCAAAGGGGTGCTCGATGTAACTCTACTTCAACAGAGTGTTAACAAGATGATTGAAAGACATGAAATACTACGGACAGTATTCGATGAAGAATTAGGAAAACCGTATCAGAAAATTTTAGATGGTTCCGGAATTGATATACCATTGATAGATTTATCAATGTTACCGAGGAAAGAAAAAATAGATAAAGCAAAGAACCTTGCAAAAAACGAAGCTCAAAAACCGTTCAATTTGAAAAAAGGTCCGCTTATTCGATTGGTAATTATAAAAATCGAAGAAGATGAGTATGTAACTATTTTCTCCCTTCATCATATAATTGCCGACGGTTGGTCGATCCCGATTTTAATCAAGGAAACGGTCGGGATTTACGAAGCTCTAAAAAAAGGTGCAGATATTGATTTACCCGCTTTAGAAATTCAATATGCCGATTATGCCGCCTGGCAAAAAGAATTTATGGAAGGTGATCTCTACAAAAAGGAATTGGAATATTGGAAGAACGAATTAAAAGGTATTCCACCGGTATTGGATTTACCGACCGACAAACCGAGACCTTCTATACAAACATTTAACGGCGCAAAATATAAATTCAGTTTGCCACTGGAATTAATAAATGAATTAAAAGGGTTAAGCCGGACACAAAACTTAACCCTGTTCATGACTATGTTGGCTGTTTTTCAAACCCTTCTTCATAAATATTCCGCACAGAAAGACGTGGTGGTAGGAACTCCTATTGCCGGACGTACAAATGCCAAATTGGAAAACTTAATAGGATTTTTTGTTAATAACTTGGTTATCAGAACTCAATTTGATAAAAATTTAACATTCAAGGATTTATTGAAAAAAGTCAGGGAAACTACACTGGGTGCATTTACCAACCAAGATATGCCCTTCGATAAATTGGTAGAGGAATTGCAACCTGTGAGGGATTTAAGCCACACACCCATTTTTCAAGTAATGTTTGTATTTCAAAACATTCCTGTGAATAATATTAATATTCCGGAGTTTGAATTAAAACCGTTCGAATTCGCCAGTGGTACCACAACTTATGATTTATCATTAACACTGAATGAAAATCAAGATGGAATGAGTTGTATTTTTGAATACAACACCGATTTGTACTATGAATCCACAATTGAACGGTTGGCTAATTATTATAAGTACTTACTGCAATTGCTGGTTAAAGACCTTAAAAAGAAAATTGGTAATGTTCAGCTTATTTCGGATTCTGAGAAGGAAAAATATCTCGTTGCACTTAATAATACCGTGGCTGTATATCCCGACAAAGCAACGGTTCACGGCATCTTTGAAAAATTAACGGAAGATAATCCTTCCAATGTGGCGCTTTATTATGCTGCAACTCCGGATGACGCTCCGCAAACTTTAACTTATGCCGAGTTGAATAAGAGAGCGAATAAGCTGGCAAATTATTTAATTGATAAAGGAATCAAAAAAGAAGACAGGGTTGCGATATTTTTAGACCGTTCGTTTGAGATGATAGAATCGGTGCTGGGTATTCTTAAAGCGGGAGGGGCGTTCATGCCTGTTGACTTCAATTATCCTCAAGAAAGAATTGATTATATGTTGGAAGATGCAGAAGTTAGTTTTATCGTAACCGATTCCGCTTTGGCTGAAAAAATTAAGGATAAGTCGAAAATTATTCTGATTGATAAAAAAAACGAATTGTTCGCCGGTGTTAACGACGAGAATCCGGCCGGAAATATTCTGTCTGATAATTTAGCTTATGTTATTTATACATCGGGTTCCACCGGCAAACCGAAGGGAACGATGCTGGCACATCGCGGATTAACAAACTTGGCTAATGTTCATAAAAAGAATTTTGATATTGAACCGGATAGTATTGTTCTCCAATTTTCATCTAGCAGTTTCGATGCCTCGGTCTGGGAAACTGTAATGGCATTGCTTAACGGAGCTTCTCTTTTCTTAACCTCAAAAGAGACGGTCTCTTCCGGTGATGAATTGGCGAAGTTAATACGGAAAAACGGGATTACCACAATCACGTTACCGCCGTCCGTCTTAGCAGTGATGCCCAAAATAGATATGCCCGGATTGAAAACCATAATAACCGCTGGCGAAGCCGTGTGGAACGAACTTGTTGAATTTTGGGGAACCGGTAGAAAGTTTTTCAATGCTTACGGTCCAACCGAAACAACCGTTTGTGCATCGATGTATTTGTGTGAAAAGGAATATCCGAAAGGACCGCCTATTGGCAAACCTATTGATAATTTTAAGGTTTATGTAGTTGATGAAAATCTCAACCCTGTTCCCGTCGGAGTTCCCGGTGAATTGCTTGTCGGTGGTGTCGGCTTGGCAAGAGGCTATTTGGGAAAACCCGCATTAACCGCTGAAAAATTCATACCCGATTTCTTTAATGAAATTCCCGGACAAAGACTTTACAGAACCGGTGATTTGGTCAGATTACTTGATGACGGAAATATAGAATTTTTAGGTAGAATAGATACACAAGCTAAAGTTCGCGGATTCAGAATCGAGCTCGGGGAAATTGAAGCGCAAATAAAAAACCTTGAGCAAGTACTCGATACTGCGGTAATTGTTAGAGAAGATCATCCCGGTGATAAAAGAATAGTCGCCTATGTTGTCTTGAAGGATGAACAAAAATTGGATATAAATAATTTCAGAACCATGCTGGCAAATGTTCTGCCCGATTATATGATTCCTTCGGCGTTTGTACAGTTGGAAAAAATTCCATTGACGCCAAATGGAAAAGTGGATAAGCATGCATTGCCGGTACCCGAAATATCCAGCATCGATCTGGGCGTTGAATATATTGAACCGCGGAATGACATTGAGAAAGGATTGGTTGAAATTGTTGAAGAATTATTAAATACGGATAAAGTTGGAGTATTGGATAACTTTTTTGCACTTGGCGGTCATTCGTTGTTAGCCACACAATTTGTTTCAAGAGTACGTGAAAAGTTTGATGTGGAAATACCGTTAAGACAATTATTCGAAACTCCTACCGTCGAAGGCATCGCCGTAGCTGTAAAAAATGCTTCGGGAAAGAAAGATGATAAGCAACCTTCAATTAAGAGGGTTTCACGGGAAGGACGGAAAATTAATCGTTCCGAATTAACGTAGTTAAATTTGTAAGGTAATTAACGTATGGATTTAAAAAACACTAACATAAATAATAATGTTGATGAAGCGATAGTTTTTCCGGCATCCTATGCACAAAGGCGCCTTTGGTTCTTCGATCAGTTTGAACCCGGTAGTCCGTATTATAATATTCCGATGGCTGTAAGGCTAAAAGGTCCCTTTAGATATGACATACTTGAAAAAACAATTAATGAAATTATAAAGCGTCATGAGATTTTAAGAACAACTTTCGCCAGCATAGACGGCGAACCTGTACAAGTCATTTCCGAGCCCTATGAACTTGACATACCGGTAATTGAAGTTTCAGGTAGCACAAAAAATGAAATCGAAGATAAGATTTATGAACTCACAAGAATTGAAGCCAGAAAACCCTTTAATCTTAAAGAATTGCCGCTTATCAGATTAACTGTTTTGAGAATCGGTGAAAAAGACAATGTCCTATTGCTTACCATGCATCATATAATTTCGGACGGATGGTCAATGGGAATTCTGGTGAATGAAATCACAACTCTTTATCGCGCATTTTACAATGGTGAAGAAAATCCTTTGCCAGAATTGGAAATTCAATATGCCGATTTTTCCGAATGGCAACACGAATACCTTAAAGGCGAAGTACTTCAGAAACAACTTGATTATTGGAAAGAGCAATTAGGCGATATTCCACCCGTGTTGGAATTACCGACGGACAGGCCGCGCCCAAATATATGGACGAATGAAGGTGCATCGTTCACGGAAATATTGCCTCCGGCTTATGTAGACAAATTAAAACAAGTCGGTTATAAAGAAGGTGCTACTTTATTTATGACTCTTGTTGCTGCGTTCGATATTCTGCTTTCAAAGTACAGCGGGCAAAAAGATATTGCAGTGGGTACGCCAATAGCCAACCGGACATTAAAAGAAACCGAACCGTTAATCGGTATGTTTATAAATACTTTGGTTTTGAGAAATAAAATTGATTATAATAAAACTTTCAGGGAATTTTTAAGGGAAGTAAAAGACGTTAACCTGAAAGCTTTCGAAAATCAAGACGTACCTTTCGAATTAATTGTTGATGAATTACAACCCGACAGGGATATGAGTTATTCCCCCTTGTTTCAAGTGATGTTTATTCTTCAAAATGCACCGGTCAAAGCTACGGTTGTTCCCGAACTTGAACTTTCAACTATCAGTGTTGATATGGGTACCGCAACGTCCGATATTACATTTTCCCTCTCCGAAGGAGTTAACGGTATTAGCATTTCCGTTGAATATAATACCGATTTATTCGACGAGTCAACCGTCAGAAGAATGGTTCAGCATTATAAAAATATTGTTATTGAAATTTCTAATAATATTAATATAAAAATTAAGGATATTAGGCTTCTTTCCAATGAAGAATTGCACAAAATTTTATACGAATGGAATAATAAAAAAATAGAAAGACCCCTTGGGGTTGGAATTCATCAATTGTTCGAAAAAAATGCCGTAAATACTCCTGATGCCATTGCTGTTGTGGATACTGAGAGAAGTTTAACCTATTATGAATTGAATAAAAGAGCTAACAAAATAGCACACAGATTAATTAAACTTGGTGCCGGTCCGGATAAAATTATCGGAATACTGTTGGATAAATCGGTTGATTTGATGGCTTCCGTTTTAGGTGTATTGAAAAGCGGTTCTGCTTACCTTCCGGTTGATCCGACTTATCCTCAAGAGAAAATCGATTACATGTTGGATGATTCCCGGACGGAAATTATCATAACCGAATCGCTTAACGCTGAACTGTTGAAAGAAAAGAAACTTAATATTCTTTACCTCGATTCTGATTCCGAATTAATTGAACATGAAAGCGATTCCAATCCGGATTTAACTTTACACGACAAGAATTTGGCATATATGATATACACTTCCGGTTCAACCGGAAAATCCAAAGGTACGATGATACAACACGAAAGCATTGTTAATGCGTATCTTGCGTGGGAATTGGATTACAATCTTCTTACCGGTGCTAGAAATCATTTACAAATGGCAAGCTTTTCGTTTGATGTTTTTACAGGTGACTGGACGCGAGCTTTATGTTCCGGAGGTAAGTTGGTCTTGGTTCCGCGCAGTATGTTGTTGGATGCAGAAAGTTTATATAATTTAATGATTAAGGAACAAATTAATATTGCTGAATTTGTTCCGGCTGTGTTGAGAAATCTGATCCAATACGTGGAAGAAAAAAAGTTAAAACTCGATTTCTTCAATGCACTGATTGCCGGGTCGGATATTTGGTACGTTAACGAATACCGGAAAATTAAATCGTTTTGTGGTGGGAACACACGATTAATTAATTCGTTTGGTTTAACCGAAGCAACAATCGACAGTACATTTTTTGAAGCGGAAGAATTAAACATTGCCGATGAAAAGCTTGTCCCAATTGGCAAACCATTCGCTAATATGCCAATATATATTTTGGACGAATTTCTTAATCCAGTTCCCGTTGGAGTAAGAGGAGAACTTTTCGTCGGTGGTATTGGCGTTGCACGCGGATATTTTAACCGCCCCGGATTAACAGCCGAGAGGTTTGTTCCCAATCCTTTTGCTTTATCACCAGGTGAAAGAATGTATAGAACCGGTGACGTTGCGAGATATTTGCCAGACGGGAATATTGAATTTCTCGGAAGGAAAGATCATCAAATAAAACTGCGCGGGTACAGAATTGAATTGGGCGAAATTGAAACGGCAATAGGAAAATATTCAAACATAAAAGATTCCGTTGTTATTGCCAGGGAAGACAAGCCCGGGGATAAAAAACTTGTCGCTTATATTGTGCCCGAGAATAAAGCGGAAATAGATCTTAACAATTTGCGCGAGTTTTTGTTAACGCAATTGCCGGATTACATGGTTCCTTCGGCTATTATGATTTTGGACGAATTACCGTTAACGCCGAACGGCAAAGTTGACAGGAAAGCATTACCTGTACCCGGTGAAGATTTATTTAAAGAGGCCGTGGCGGTCGATTACGTAGCTCCGAGAAATCAAGTTGAAGAGGTGATTGCAAAAATTTGGAGTGACGTTTTACATATCGATGTAATCGGTATTTATAATAATTTCTTTTTGCTCGGCGGACATTCACTCCTTGCTACGCAAGTGGTCTCACGGATTAAAAAACATTTGGGAGTTGAAATTCCGTTACGCAGTATTTTCGAAAACCCGACTATTGCCGGATTGGCGAAAGCCGTTGAAAAAGAAAAACTTGCCCAACGTGGAATTAAGCTACCGGAAATCCGTAAGATTCCAAGGGAAGGTAAACTTCCGCTATCGTTTGCGCAACAACGTTTATGGTTCCTTGAACAACTTGAACCGGGAACGCCTTTTTACAACATCCCCGAAACATACAGAATTTCCGGTGACTTGAATACCGATGCTTTGGAGAAGGCAATAAATAAAGTCATCGAAAGACATGAAACGTTAAGAACATCGTTCCATTCCGAAAACGGTGTGCCTTACGTTGTAATTGAGCCGGAGCTGAAGTTTGACTTAAATATTGTTGAACTTACCGGACTGAACGGAGTTGAGCGAGAAAACAGAATAAAAGAAATAATCAAGGAGGAAAATTCCAAACCTGTACCGCTTGAAAAGCCTCCGTTGTTCCGCGCCAAATTGTTGAAATTGAGTGAATCCGAATATGTTATAGTTTTGGTGATTCACCATATCATTTCAGATGACTGGTCAACTAAAGTTTTAATGCAAGAAATTTCAATAATTTATGAATCGATAGTTAAAAATGTAGAATATCCGTTACCCGAACTTAAAATACAGTATGTCGATTATGCGGCTTGGCAAAAAGAGTGGCTCTCCGGTAAAGTTTTGGAAGAACAAATAAATTATTGGAAGAATACATTAAGCGATATTCCACCGGTATTGGATTTGCCGACAGACAGACCGCGCCCGGCAGTACAGACTTTTAACGGTAGCTATTTGAGCTTTGAATTGCCCGGGGAAATTGGAGAACTGATTTCTAAAATTTCGAAAGAGGAAGGCGTAACATCGTTTATGATTCTGCTTGCGGCTTTCGATACTTTGCTTTCCAAATACAGTGGGCAAGAGGATATAATTGTCGGTACGCCCGTAGCAAACAGAACTCAAGACGAAGTTGAAAATTTAATCGGTTTCTTTGTTAATACTTTGGTACTAAGAACCGATCTTTCCGGAAATCCAACATTCAGGGATTTATTAAAACGTGTAAGGGAAACATCGCTTGGCGCTTATGCTCATCAAGATTTACCCTTCGAACAGGTTGTGGATTTAGTTCAACCGGAAAGAAGTTTAAGCCATTCTCCGATTTTCCAAGTGATGTTTACTTTACAAAATACCCCCAAGCGGGAAAGAAGTTTATCTTCTGGTATCACAATCAGTTCCGTTGCTGCGCACAGTGGTACGTCAAAATTCGATCTTACAATGTTTATGGTTGGCGAAGGTAAACACTACGGCGGTGCGTTGGAATTTAATACGGACTTATTCGATGAATCAACCATCGCATCAATGATAGACCGTTTCAAAAAAATATTGTTTGAGATGCTTTCCCACCCGGATAAGAAAATTGGTGATGTTTCGTTAATGAGTGAAGATGAAAGTAAAAACTTAATTGCATTACTTAATTCAACTGAAGAAATAAATCAACCGGTTAATACGTTTGTTGATGAGTTTTACAAAACAGCAAGCAAGTTTGCAAAAGAAAAAGCGGTGGTTATAAATAACAATGAGTTTACCTACGGGCAACTAAATAAAGATTCGAACCGATTGGCGCGGTATTTACAATCATTGGGTGTTAAGCAAGATTCCTTGGTTGGTGTTTATATGAACCGTTCATATGAAATGATTGTTTCGCTAATCGGGATTATGAAAGCCGGTGGAGCATATTTACCATTGGAACCTCAATATCCACCGGAAAGAATTAAGTATATGATAGAAGATTCCGCTTGTCAAATTGTGCTTACAACACCGGAATTATCGAATAAAATTAATAATATTAGTTCTAAAATAATTGAAATCAATAACTTATTCTACAATTTTGAACAATTTGATGACACGGATTTAAATATAAAAATTATGCCGGAAAATCTGGTGTATGTTATTTATACTTCGGGCTCAACCGGAAAACCGAAAGGTACACTTTTAACACACCGTGGCTTGGCAAATTATTTGAATTGGTGTTTACATACTTATCCTGTCGATAAAGGCATTGGCTCGGTTGTTCATTCCACATTTGCTTTCGATGCCACGGTAACTGCATTGTATCCGGCATTGCTTACCGGAAAAGCCATCTATTTGGTTGATAATGAAAATGAATTGGACGGACTAAAGGAAATTCTTACCAAACATAAAAAATTCAGCCTTGTAAAAATTACTCCGGCACATTTGGAAGTACTTGCGAATCTATTGGAGCCTCCGGAAGCAAAACATGTTACGGCTTCGTTCATAATCGGTGGTGAAAATTTAACAACCGAACAAATTAAATTCTGGCAACGGAATGCCGGAGATACTTTGTTATTTAATGAATACGGTCCGACCGAAACGGTAGTTGGTTGTGTTGTTTACGAAGCGTCAGGTTACAAAGGTAAAGGTTCCGTACCAATAGGTAAAGTTATTCCCGGAGCAACAATTTATGTGCTCGATAAATTTTTGAATCCTGTTCCGGAGGGCATACCCGGTGAATTGTATATCGGTGGTGTTGGCGTTGCAAGAGCATATTTGGACAAACCGGATTTAACGGCTGAAAAATTCATTCCCGATCCTTTTTCCTCACGGGACGGGCAACGTATGTATAAAACCGGAGACCTTGTAAAAATTTTACCCGGCGGAAATCTCGAGTTTATTGGTAGAATTGATGACCAAGTGAAAGTAAGAGGCTACAGAATTGAGCTTGGAGAAATTGAAGAAGCTATAAGAAATTTATCTATGGTGAGTGAAGCTGTTGTCGTCCTTAAAGCGAATGGTAAAGGTGAAGAAATTTTAGCGGCATACGTTGTCCCAAATAGTGGATTGTCCAAAGAAAAATTAATTCAAGATATTAAAAATTCACTTGGTAAAGTTTTACCGGAATATATGATTCCGCCGGCTGTTGTTGTATTGGATGAGCTGCCGCTTACAGTTAATGGAAAAATCGACCGGAAGAAATTACCCGATGTAGAATTCAACAGGAATGATGTAAAAACCGAATTTGTTGAAGCTAAAACAAAAGAGGAAAAAACTTTAGTTGGCATCTGGAAGGAATTGTTGGGGATTGAGAATATAGGTATAAAAGATAATTTCTTCGACCTTGGCGGTCATTCGCTTATTGTGACCCAGATGATTTCAAGAATCCGCGAAGAATTCGGTATTGAATTACCTGTTAGAAAAATATTTGAAAATCCAACAATTGAAAATTTAAGTTTTGCAATTCAAAATGAAAACCGTGTATCCTCAATACCGCCATTAAAGCGGGCTGAAAGAAATAAACCCATTCCGCTTTCGTTTAATCAACAGAGAATATGGTTTTTGGAAAAATTAAATCCCGGACAAACAATTTATAACATGCAAACTGCTGTTAAAATATCAGGTGAGTTGAGCTTCGAAAATTTCGAAAAATCGGTCCGGGAAGTGATAAGAAAACATGAAACATTAAGAACCGTATTCAGAGAAGTCGACGGTATCCCTCATCAGGTAATTCTTGATGAAATTGATTCCGTAATTACAACTATAAACATTACCGGAGAAGGTGATAAGCAATACCAAGTAAAACAAGAATTGTTAAAAGATGCAAAAGAAATATTTGATTTGGAAAAAGGACCACTATTCAGAATCAAAGTTATTAACACCGGCGAAAATGAAAATGTTATTGCAGTAACAATGCACCATATTATTTCGGATGGGTGGTCGATTAATATTTTAATGTCCGAATTAATCCGGAATTATTTGGAATTGAGAAAAAATCCTAACTATACGACTGAACCGCTTGAAATTCAATATGCCGATTATTCGGTATGGCAACGTGATTGGTTGAAAGATGAAATGCTTGAAAAAGAAATCGAATTTTGGAAGAACGAATTGAAGGGTGCACCGCCATTACTGGAATTACCTTTGGATAAAAAAAGACCGCCGGTAAAAACATTTACCGGAAGCCACCTCTCGTTCAATTTTGATGAAGAACTGGGCGAAAGGCTAATTGAATTTTGTGCTGAACGTAATATTACTCCTTTTATGTTTTTAGTAACAACTTTTAATATTTTATTATCCAAATATACAAATCAAAAAGATATAGTTATCGGAACACCGATTGCTAACCGTAACAGAAAAGAACTAGAAAAAATAATCGGATTTTTTGCCAATACCGTTGTTTTGCGTACACGTATTAAGTCCGGTATAACATTTGAAGATTTATTGCAACAAGTTAAAGAAAATACTTTAAGAACTTTTGCTCATCAAGAATTGCCGTTTGAAAAACTGGTTGAAGAACTGCAAGTTGAACGGGAATTAAGTTATACACCGGTATTTCAAGTAATGTTTGTACTTCAAAATAATAAATTGAATTTGAATGTTGATACGGAGAATAAAATTATCTTTAGTCCGGTTGAATCACAAAGTACCGAAACACAATTCGATTTGACTCTTTCTATGTACGCGAATGAAAACAAATGGGGAGGAACTTTTGAATTTAATACGGATTTATTCTATCCCGGCACAATAGAAAAAATGATCCGCCATTTTGAACAAATGGTGAAAAGTGTAGTAAATAATCCTCTTGCTACTGTTCCGAAGATTGATTTATTAACCGCAGAAGAAAAAAATAAACTACTTGCAATCAGTAAGGGAGAATCCCGCACATACGAATTTGAAAATGTGCTCGACAGATTTGAAAAAATTTCCAATGAATACGCCGGCAATGTGGCATTGAGGTATAACAATGTTAATATTACTTATACGGAGCTGAATAAACTTTCCAACAGTTTTGCAAATCACTTGATAGCGGAAGGTATAAATAAAGAAGAGATTGTTGGAGTAATGACCGGTGATCCGCTTCAGACCGTAATTTCGATGTTGGGAATAATGAAAGCCGGTGCAGTCTATTTACCGGTTGATAAAAATTATCCAGAAGAAAGAATTAAATTCATGATTTCCGATTCCGGTATCAGGTTCTTGGTTTACGACGGAAAAATAGATGAACATTACAAAAATCTTAAAATTATTAATCCCGGCGAGATAATTAAAAATCAATCAACACTTTCAGGAAATAATATTCCGGTAAATATTGAGCCTGATAATTTGGCATATATGATTTATACTTCCGGTTCAACAGGGCAACCGAAAGGTACCGTTGTACCTCACAAAGGTTTAAATAATTTAACTTATAATCAAATAAGGGATTTCTCTGTTACCGGTAATAGTAAAGTTCTTCAATTTGCTTCATTCGGTTTTGATGCTTCAATCTCGGAAATATTTATGGCTTTGTTAAGCGGAGCTACGCTGGTTATGATTGATAATGAAGTGAAAAAAGATATTGATAAACTTATCGATGTTTTTAATAAGGAGGAAATTACAACCGTTACATTGCCCCCGACATTATTGAACATTCTGCCGCCTGATAAATTGCAAACTTTGGAAACAATTATTTCTGCCGGTGAAAAACTTACCGTTGAAATTGCGAATAAATGGAAAGACAAAGTCAATTTGATTAACGCTTACGGTCCTACCGAAAGCAGCGTTGGTGTTACCTGTTACAGAGTTGAAGATTTATCCGGTGATTGGGGAAGTGTGCCCATTGGTAAAGCAATTGATAATGTTGAGGTTTACATATTGGATGATGAGCTTAATCTTGTGCCGCAAGGTGTTACAGGAGAAATATGTATTGCTGGCGACGGATTAGCCCGTGGATATTGGAATAAACCGGAACTGACAGCTGAAAAATTTGTCCCGAATATTTATGGTAAAGGTAAACTCTACAAAACCGGGGATCTGGGCAAATTCAATAGGGATGGAGTAATTGAATTCATAGGCAGGAAAGATGAACAAGTGAAACTGCGCGGGTTCAGACTTGAGTTGGGTGAAATTGAAGAAAACCTCAGAAGTATTGAAAATATTGACGATGCAGCTGTTGTTGTAAAAGATCAGGGAACTGAAAACGCTAAAATAATTGCATTTGTTGTTTCCGGAAATGATATAAAAACCGAAGATATCATAAAAGTTCTTCGAAATAAATTGCCTGATTTCATGATCCCGTCTTTAATTGAACGTCTGGATAAATTACCGTTGACCCCAAACGGAAAGGTCGATAAGAAATATTTGCAATCGATTGATCTTGATTCCAGACTTGTACATAAAGAATTTGTTGCGCCGAGAAATAGTGCCGAAAAACAAATTGCCGGAATATGGAAGGAATTGTTAAAAATAGAGCAAGTTGGAATAAAAGATAATTTCTTTGAATTGGGCGGACATTCTCTTCTGGTTACTCAACTGATTTCCAGACTCCGCGATCTTGAAGATATAGAAATTCCAATACGGATTGTTTTTGAGCATCCTACAATTGAAGAATTGGCTGCAAAACTCGAATTGTTGAAAAAACGTTCCGAAATTCCACCTATTTCGAAAACCGGCAGAAACAAACCGGTACCTTTGTCTTTTAATCAAGAGCGGCTTTGGTTTTTAGACCGGATGGAACCGGGCAACACAATTTATAATTTACCGCTGGTCGTAAGAGTTAAAGGTAAATTTGATCCCGGTATTTTTCAAAAAGTAATAAATGATATAGTTACAAAACATGAAAGTTTGAGAACCAATATTGTTTATGAAAACGGACAAGCAATTCAAAAAATTAATGAACCGGACACATTTAAAATTGAAGTAATTAAAAATGTGAACGACAAAGATGAAATACAATTGCTGGTGGAAGAATTTGTATCGCAATCATTTGATTTGTCAAAAGACCAGCTGTTTAAAGTTAAAATATTTGAAGTTAATGACGATGAGTTTATTGTCGCATTATTAATGCACCACATTATATCCGACGGTTGGTCGATTAATATTTTGCTACAAGATATATTCGATCTTTATTCACAGTATACACAAAACGGAAAAGCGAATTTAGAAATTCCGGATATTCAATATGCCGATTATGCCGCATGGCAAAGGGAATGGTTAAAAGATGAAGTTTTGGCTTCCGAAATAGAGTTTTGGAAAAATCAAATTTCCGGTGCGCCCAAAATACTTGATTTGCCAACGGATAAAGAACGTCCACCGGTTAAAACTTTTAACGGGGACAGAATACAATTTGAGATAAAAGATAACGTTGCTGCCCGAATTAAAAAAATATGTGTTGAAAATAATGTTACACCGTTTATGTTTTTGCTCACGGCTTTTGGTACTTTGTTGTATCGTTATACCGGGCAAAACGATATTTTAATCGGTACGCCGATTGCCAACCGGAATAAAAAAGAGTTGGAAAAGATTATCGGGTACTTTGCCAACACAATTGTAATGAGGGCTGACCTCAGAAACAACCCGGCTTTCTCAGAAGCTTTGCAAAAAATAAAAAATAATGCGCTTCAGGCATTTCAACATTCGGAAATCCCGTTTGAAAAACTGGTTGATGAAATTCAACCGGAGCGTGAATTAAGTTATACACCTTTATTCCAAGTAATGTTTGTATTGCAAAACAATGACGTACAAGCAGCACCGCTGTCCGGTTTGGTAATTGAACCGGTTGAGACGGATAACAAAACCGCACAGTTCGATTTGACTTTAAATATGGAGGAAACCCCATCGGGATTTACCGGTTGGTTCGAATTTAATACCGATCTCTTTTATTCCGGGACAATCCGGAAGATGATTCAACATTTTCAAAATTTAATTGATGATAGCACTTTGAATCCCGGAACACCGGTTTCATTTTTAAGGCTTTTGTCGGCAGAGGAAGAGAAACAAATACTTGCCGCTGGTAAAGGTAAAAATGTTAAATTGTCAGCCCCGTCAGTTGTTTATGATTTTGAAAATATTGTTCAACAATACGAAAATAAAACGGCAATAGAGTATCTGGAAAATAATATTACGTACAAAGAGCTTGATGAAAAATCAAGCAAACTTGCAGAATATTTGATTAAGAACGGTTTGCAGAAAGAAGATATTATTGCGGTTGAATGCAAAGACAAATTATTGACAATACAAAGCATGTTGGCGGTTATGAAAGCCGGAGGCGTTTATCTGCCGGTAGATTCTTCGTATCCCGCGGAAAGAAAACAATATATTATTTCCGATTCCGGTGTAAATATTGTAATTACCGACAATTCAGAAATAATTAATTATGATAATAAAAATATTAAAATTATAGACTTAATTAAAGATAAAGCTCAAATAGACAATAACGCAGCCGGTGAATATAAACCGGAAATAAAAGAAAATGATTTGGTTTATATGATTTATACATCCGGTTCCACCGGGAAACCGAAAGGTGTTATGATTAAACATAAAGGTTTGAAAAATCTTACACAAGCTCAAATTAAGGATTTTGGAATAACTGCAGAAAGTAAAGTTTTGCAACTGGCCTCTTTCGGTTTCGATGCTTCCATATCGGAAATATTTATGGCTTTGCTTTCCGGTGCAACTTTGGTATTGATTCCGGACGATGTAAAAACCGACACGGGTAAATTAATTGACGTAATCAAAGGGAAAAATATTACAGCCGCTACCATCCCGCCAAGTTTGTTGAGTGTTTTGCCATTTGAGAAAATCGAAAGTTTCAAAACAATTATATCTGCCGGTGAAGCTTTGCCTAAAGAAGTTGCCAGCAGATGGATGAACGGTTACGAGCTGATTAATGCATACGGACCGACCGAAAGTAGTATTGGGGTAACATCATTTCACGTTAAAGAAATTGCCGAAGAATGGAAAAGTATTCCTATTGGTAAACCGGTTGACAATATTGAAATTTATATTCTCGATGAATACGGTAATATTGTTCCGCGCGGAGTAACCGGCGAAATATGTATTGGCGGAATAGGACTCGCACGGGGCTACTTCAACAAGCCTGAGCTAACTGCCGAGAAATTTATCCCAAATAAATTCGGGAAAGGCAGGTTGTATAAAACCGGTGATTTGGGAAGATTTACAAAAGACGGTTTGATTGAATTTGCCGGGCGTAAGGATTCACAAATTAAGTTAAGAGGTTATAGAATTGAACTTGGTGAAATAGAAGAAAACATTAAATCTGTGAATGGAATTATCGATTGTGCGGTTGTAATTCAAACGGAAGCCGGAGACGATAAAAAGCTTGTCGCGTTTGTTGTATCGGAGGAAGAGGGAATTGAACGGAAAGTTAGACGGGAATTGAGAAGGAAATTGCCTGAGTACATGATTCCGAATATTATTACACGAATTAAAAAAATGCCTCTTACACCGAATGCAAAAGTAGATAGAAAGCGTCTTGAAAATATGAAGGGGGATTTTGTAACAAGAGAAAAAGAATATATTCCCCCGAAAGATGATATCGAATTGAAATTGACCGGAATTTGGCAGGAAATTTTAAAATTACAAAAGGTTGGTGTAAGGGATAACTTCTTTGAAATCGGCGGTCATTCGATTTTGGCAATTAATCTTCTGGAAAAAATATCAAAAGATTTTAATATTGAAATTCCGATGGTCAAATTTTTTATGAATCCGACAATCCGGAATGTCGCAAACCAAATTAAAATTGCAAGAAGCGGTAAAGCCATCGATCCGAATGTACTTGTAAGATTTCATGATGATGAACAACGGAAACCTTTGTATTTTATTCATCCTTCTGGCGGCAGTGTTCATTGGTATACAATGTTGGCTACCGAATTGAAAGGAGTAATTCCTTTTTACGGAATACAAGCTAAAGGTGTTGACGGTAAAGATGAACCACACGAAAGTATTGAAGAGATGGCAGCATACTATGTTTCGGCTATTAAAGAAAATCAACCGGAAGGTCCTTATCTTGTCGGTAGCTGGTCGATGGGAGTCGTAATTGCTTATGAAGCCGCCAGACAATTGTTAGAAGGCGGAGACATCGTCGATAAGTTAATAATTCTAGACCAAGGTCCGTATTTACCATTGGCAAAAGCAGAAGACGATGCCGAGTTTTTAGCCGGTATGTTCATGGGAAGAATTGAATTTTCTTTGGAAAAGTTAAGAAAAATGACTTATGACGAACAGTTGAAATATGTTCTGAAAAAAGCAAAACGCGAAAAACAATTTCCAAAACACATAAGATTTAAACAATTTAAAAATTATGTAAAAATTCTGAAAATTCAACAAGATGCTTGGAGAAACTACGAACCGTTGCCGTGTGATGTAAAAGTTACGCTCATTAAGTCAATGGAAAGAGACGGTAGAAAAGATGAAAAACCCGATTTGGGTTGGGGAGAGCTCGCTAAAAAAGGAGTTGAAATTTATCAAACACCCGGAAATCACAATACAATGCTGCATCAACCAAAAGTTAAATTGCTCGCTGAATTATTAACTAAAATAGTTACAGAATAGGAGAAAAAGTATTGGATAGTTTATTTGGAATATTAATATCACAATGGTTGAAAATTTTAATTAAAAATAAATTTTCAGTTTCGTTAAGTTCCATGCCAACTTTGTTGGTAATTACAATGTTCAGTTTCAGGAATTCATTTTATGCCCTTTTGGATAAGAAAATTGAAAAGCAAGTAATTGATGGTGTGGAAATGAAAGATCCCGTTTTTATTCTCGGTCACTGGAGAAGCGGTACTACTTTTTTGCACAATATCCTTTCACTTAACAGTGATTTTGGATTCCCGAGATTATATCAGGTAATTCACCCAAATTCGTTTATGTATATTAGCAAAAATTATGGTGATTTCATTCGGGGAAAGAAAGAGAAGAAAAGAGCAATGGACAACGTTCAACATCATCCGATGCTTCCCGGGGAAGAAGAGTTTGCACTAGCTGCCATTACTCAAAAATCTCCTATTGTAGGATGGGTTTTCCCAAAAAATTACGAATATTACGAAAACTATCTTTGTCTAAAAAATATTCCCGCAGAAGATTTAACCGAATGGAAAACCAAATACCTGAATTATTTGAAAAAAGTAACATACGTTGAAAAAAAACAACTGATACTTAAATCGCCTACAAATACGGCAAGGATTAAATTTTTGCTCGAATTGTTCCCGGATGCAAAATTTATTCACATTCACCGTAATCCGTACAATGTATTTTTATCGACAAAAAAATTACATGGAACAGCGATTGCGAAAACCAGTTTACAAAAGAGTTACAAGTATGATGTAACGGAGAGAATATTGAGTACCTACGATAAATTATACAATTGTTTCTTCGAAGATGTGAAATTATTGAACAAAAATAATTTCGTTGACATTTCCTTTGAAGATTTGGAAAGCGATACTTTTAATACTATAAAAAATATTTATGATTCCATCCATTTGGCGGACTTCGGGAAATTCAAACCCGCTTTGGAAAAATATATCGAGGAAAATAAGGATTACAAAAAAAATGTTTATCCCGGAATGGAACCTGCACTCAAAGAAAAAATTTATGACAGATGGAAAAAATATTTCGATTATTGGGGATATTCAAAATAAAAGATTAAAAAATTTAAATATAAAGGTATAAATTGACTAATACTAAAGAAAACAAGGTTGGAAAGGAAAAATTATTTAACAAAGATTTTTTCCTGTTGTGGAACGGACAAACCGTTAGCAGAATCGGTTCTCAAATATATTATATGGCGATGCTGTTATGGATTACCGACGTAACGGATTCTGCAAGTTTACTTGGAATAATGGGAATGATTTCGAGTATTCCCAGTATTCTATTATCTACTATTGGCGGAACTTTTGCCGACCGTCATTCGAGAAAAGCAATTATAATATTCAGCGATGTTATTAATGCAATAATAATTTTTATTCTCGCATTTATATTTTATGAAAAGGGTGATAATATTTCCCTTATTGTATCGGTTTTGTTGGGAATAGCATTTATAAACGGATTGATAAGGTCTTTCTTTACACCTGCTATTTCCGCGGCAATTCCGGATTTGGTGCCGAAAACAAAACTGACCACTGCAAATTCGTTTTTACAATCCGCCGCCCAGGTTTCCACTATTATTGCTTGGGCTGTTAGCGGTGTATTGTATGTTGCGCTCGGTATGCCTATGTTGATTTTAATTAACGGTATTACATTTGTTTTCGGTGCAATCACAAAATCGTTGATAACCATACCGCAAAAAAAATTGGAGGTTAATCCGGATGGTTCCGCAAAAAATAAATTTACACGTGATTTGAAAGAAGGTATGAAATTCATTTGGCGGAACACCGGTTTGAAAAAACTTGTGATGACCACTCTTGTACTTAATTTCTTTACCATCCCGGTGGTTTTACTGCTTCCGTTTTATGTTAAAGATATCTTGATGCTTGATAAAGTCTGGATTTCTTATTTCATTATCACGAGTGCGGTCGGTTCCGTGTTGGGCTTTCTGGTTGCCGGATTTGTCCGGTTCCGCCCCGTTACCAGAAGTAAAGTTATCGTAATTATGATGATTTTTAATGCGTTCTTAACTATTTTACTCGGGTTAAATATTTATCTTTGGGGTGCAATAGCAATTTTAATTGTCGGTGGCTTGTTGAACGGATTTATTCAAGTTCATATCCAAACCATTTTACAATTAAGTACCGATACAAAAATCAGAGGAAGAGTTTACGGCGCAATTTCTACATTAACAGGTTCTTTAACACCAATAGGTATGGCTGTATTCGGAATAATTGGTGATTTGACGGGAAAAAATATCCCGTTGATTTACGAGTTGAGCGGAGTAATTTTATTACTTCTGACCGTCTATGTCGCTTCGAGTTCCGATATTAGAAAGTTTTTAGCTTATAAACCTGAATTGATCCCCGAAACTACTACAGTCGAATATAAATAAATAAATAATAGGAGGAAAAAATGAGTTGGGATGACAGTGATGATAAAACAATTTACAAAGTGGTTATAAACCACGAAGAACAATATTCAATCTGGCCAGTTGATAAAGAAAATGCCCCGGGCTGGAAAGATGTTGGTAAGCAAGGTACTAAACAGGAATGCCTGGATTACATTAAAGAAGTTTGGACGGATATGAGACCTTTAAGTCTCAGAAAGAAAATGGAAGAAATGGAAAAAGAACAAGGTAACGATAACAATTAATAATCAAGAAAAGTAATTTTGTTTTGATAGTAAATATTAATCCACGTCCCAATGCTTCCAAAAGAGTTTTTTGTTTCCCTTATGCGGGAGGAAGCGCCGCTATTGTTTACCGTAAATGGACATTCAATCTACCGGAAGAATTTGAAGTACTTCCGGTAGAACTTCCCGGAAGGGGTGCAAGATTGCAAGAGTCCTTAAAGTATGATATGGATTCACTTGTCGATGAGTTGATTGATTCGATAAAAACCGGTTTGGATAAGCCGTTTTTATTCTTTGGACACAGTATGGGGGCATTGGTTGCATTCGAGCTCGCAAGGAAATTGCAACAGATGAATTTGCCATTGCCCGAAAAGCTTTTCCTTTCATCTCACAGCGCCCCTCAAATTACTAAGCGTTCGCCGGTAATGCACAAATTGCCGGAAAATGACTTTATACGTGAGCTGAAAGAATTAAACGGTATGCCTGATGAATTTTTTAATAGTAAAGAATTGCTCGATATTTTCTTACCAATAATAAAAGCCGACTACACGGTCTGTGAGACCTATAAATTCGAGGTTACATCGAAATTGCCAATACCGATTGTGGCTATCAGAGGTACGGATGATGAATCTGTTTTAGCTGAAGACATGCTCGATTGGAATAAAGTAACCGCAGGAAAATTTGAATTTTACGAATTTCCCGGAGATCATTTTTTTATCAATAAAAAACAAGAAGAATTTATTGCATTTCTCCGGAAACTTCTTGTTATTTAAATTAAATGTCTATTGAAAAATTAAATATTAAAAAATTACCTTCAAAACCGGGACCGAATGAAATCCATATTTATCCGGTGGATTTTAACAAGGGGATTGAATACTTAAAAAAATTTGAAACTTTACTGAACGAAGAAGAAAAAAATAAAGCTGCCCGTTTCCATTTCCGGAAAGACCGGAATGCTTTTATATTGGCTCACGGAATATTGAGAAGTATATTGGCAAATTATCTCGATACAAATCCCGGACAAATTGAATTTCAATTTAACGAATACGGAAAACCTTTTCTTCGTGGAAATGATATTCTGAATTTCAATATCTCTCATTCAAAAGAGAAATTATTATTGGCTTTCTCAACCAATATTCTTTTGGGAATTGATGTAGAATTTATGAATACGGATTTTGCCAATGGTGATATAGCTGAAAAATTTTTTTCACCCGCTGAGGTTTCAATGTTGAATAAATTACCAGGCAATCTTAAAACGGAGGGTTTTTATAATTGTTGGACTCGCAAGGAAGCATTGATTAAAGGAATAGGAAAAGGTTTGTCCATTCCTTTGGATAGTTTCGATGTGGAGTTAACACCGGGAAAAACGCCGAAAATTTTCGATTTGCGTTTTGACAAGCAAGAAAAAGGGAAGTGGGAAATAATTGATTTGGATTTATTTGCCGATTACAAAAGCGCTATAGCGATAAAAAGCAATACATTTAATATTAAATTATTTAATATAGAAAAATATTGCGTTTTTTTAACTTACTCCTAATCTGTTTTTGATTTTTTTCGAATATCTCTGACTGATTTTAAAAACCTCGTTTACATTTTTCAACTTGATTTTATAATTATAATTATTCAACCGTTCGACCGTTTCCACATAATTTAAGTTAATGATTGTTTGCCGGTGGATTCTTATAAAAGTGGAAGAAGGAAGATGTTCTTCCCAGAAAGTTAATGTTTTGTGCAAAACAATTTTCCGTTTTCCGTCGATGCATAATTTGGTATAGTCACCTAAGCTCTTTATATAAATTATGCTTTTTAACGGATAAAAACCCGGATGGTGTTTATCGTCCAGAAAAATGTAATCGGATTTAAACTGCTCATTCAGATTAATGGAGTTGTTTTGTTTGCTTTTAGCGGATAAATTATTTGTTAAATACTTAAATAAATTTTCCCTTTTCTTTATTTGCGTGCGAATAGCTTTATGCAACTCTGCTTTGCTGACCGGATGAAAAAGGATATCGTCTACGTTCAATTCCAAAATTTTTCTGATTTCCTGATTGTCGAGCTCTTTTGTAACTAAGATTAATATCGGGAAATATAAATCGTGCGACGATCTGATTTCTTCCAAAAAGCTAAGTCTTTCATTCGGATTTTCCAATGTGAAGAACACAATAATTTCATGCTTTCCGTTGCGTATCAGTTTTCGGGCGTTATTTACCGAGTCCGTAACGTCACATTTGTAGTCCGGGAAATCAAATAATTTCGTGAAGTTGTTACTTCCGCTTTCTTTTTCTAAAACCGCCAGAATTTTTTTCATTTAAGTTAAAATCATTTTCTTGTTATTATCGGTAATTAAATTTCCTTTTACAGACCTGTAACAAAAATTTATTGCAAAGTATATACCAATCGATTTTATCGATAAAAGCAGAAATTTTAAGGATAAAATGTATTATTCGGAGAAGAACGCTTAAAATGAAACAAATTTTTCAAATTTTAACGGTTTTCTTCTCCGCAATCAATGATTTTTGTCTTTACATTTAATCACTTATCTAAATATACGGACGGTAATCTAAATCAATTAGTTAATTCCCATATAAGTATTTACAATACAACGTAAATCTTTAAACATATTGGTTTACAAAAATCAGGTGATTAACAAAAAACGGAGGGAGCCATGGGAGAAAGTATCCGCAGGAATTTTTTACATTTCTTTATAATATTCACGTTAGCAGTATTAGTATATTCGTGTTCTAAACCTGTTGAACCCGAAATACCTGCCGAACAGAGAATCGATTTTGGTAATGACGCAATTGAATATCAAACAAATGCCATTTTAACCGAAACATTTCAAACGGCAAGCGAATTTCTTACGGATCATTCAAATTTAATTTCCGAAAATTTGATATTGAACAAAACCAACAGTGGAAAAAATTATTTCTTTGACGGAAACTATCATGTTTGGGAAGGAACATTGGAAAGCCAGCGTTTTCCGGATGCATACGACGGTGAATTTACGGTAAAATTGCAATATCAGGATGAAAACGGAAACCCGCAAAAATCACCTGCCGGCGCAGTGCAACTTTACACATACGGACTTGTTTGGGGGCAGTTCGGTTTTGCAGAGCCCGCTCCGGATTACGGAGATAAAACTGTTTATCAATTAACCGGCTTATGGACCGATTTGTTTTCAACACCGGTATTCAATGCCAATGGAAAGTATGAAAGAAAATGGGTGGGAATTTACAATCACGAAAATGTAACTTTGGATAATGTTTTTAAAATCCGTGTAAAAAACCTTAAATTTTATAAAAGAGGTCAAACTTATTCTCTCTTTGGCAGAATTATAATTACAATGGATAATTACAAAGCAATTGTGAAATGTAACGGCACCAACCGTGCTAAAGTTATAGTTTATGAAGACGGTGAAGTAATAAATTCATATTACTATAACATACCGCAAAACTTATACCGATGGTCTTTTGGCGGATTAATTTTACCGTAATTTTTATTTTGCTAATTTTATTATATTTTTTAATTTATAAATATAAAATTACAGAGGTTGGTTACAATAGAAGTTTTAGGGCTGATGGCAGGTTTCTGTCCTACAAGAAATATATCCTGTCTAAAAACACTTCCCGGGTGTGATAAACATCACGGATTAATTCCAACTTATGTATTAATATGGGACTAAGATATTCTACGGGCATAGAATAATCTTTGATAATACTTTACATTTTCCGGGAGGAGGTAGTGGTGAAAAAATTTTACAAAATTTTTATACTCATTTTTGCACTGGCTGCAAACCAACTTTGGGCTCAAGACCCGTTTAGTTCCCCAACCGTGCTTCCAGGCGCCGATGCCAACATGTCGCAAGGAGTTGCTTGGGGCGATTACGATAACGACGGCTGGATTGATCTTTACTTGACAAAAGGTAATGATGTCAATGGTGACAAGTACCCCAATTATCTTTACAAAAACTCTTCCGGTACTTTGGTAAAACAAAATATAGCCGGAATTACGGATATAACTTTAGCTTCCGGAGCAGCAACTTGGGGCGATATTGATAACGACGGATTTATTGATTTATATGTTGCCGGGGCACAAAACGGTATTGGGGGTACGAAACCGGAAAATAATCTCTTTTTAAATGACGGCAACGGAAGTTTTATTGACAAAACGGGTGACGCCACAACCGGTGCAATAGTAACAGATAAAGAAGATTCGAGACACGTAGGTTGGGGCGATTATAATAACGACGGCTACCTCGATGTTTTTGTGGATAATGGCTCTATAACTTTTTTCGGTCCCCAAAAAGGAAATAATTCGTTTTACGCAAACGACGGCGACGGAACTTTTACAAGAAAAGGCGAAGCCGATATCGGAAATATTGTTTACGAAGGTAGCGGAAACAGTCCTTACCGTACTTTCGGTAGCGGTTTTGGTTGGACGGATTTTAATAATGATGGCTATCTGGATATTTTTAATTGCTCGGGTGGCGGAAAAGATAATGTGCTTTGGCAAAATAATCCAAGTACAGGACAATTTGATGATGTAACACCCGGAGTAATGAAACCGGTTCAAACAAGTTTTATCTCCGCCAGTTGGGTTGATTATGATAATGACGGCGATATGGACCTGTTTGCTTGTAACATGATTGACGGCAATATTTGGCACAATTATTTATTCCGGAATAACAGTACTACCACAACAGTTAGCTTTGATTCCTTAACCGGAATCGGACCGCTAGTAACCGATACATACGAATCTATGGGCTCGGCGTGGGGTGATGTTGATAACGATGGCGACCTCGATGTGTTTGTTACTAATCGGCCGGACAATAACCAAACCCAGATTCCTTCAACTTTATACACAAATAACGGAGCAGGAAGCGGTTATACTTTTTCAAAAGCCAAAGATTATTTTTATCCGGGAGCCACCGATAATTTCCAAGGTCGCGGTGTTGCAATGGCAGATATTAATAACGACGGTTTTTTGGATTTGGTTACTGCACGCGAAGGTGAACCTTTGCTATATATGAATCAAGCGAATAATTCAAACAAATTTGCACTTGTAAAATTAGTCGGAACCGGAACAACAAACCGTTCGGCTATCGGTTCCAGAATAAAAATTACGGCAAATGTGCCCGAACAAAACGGTGTAATTACTCAAATGCGTGAAGTAATGGGCATGACAGGTGGAGGTGGACAAAACAGTCTGCGGCAACATTTCGGATTGGGCACAGCTACCAAAATTGATGATATAAAAGTGCTCTGGTTGAATTCAACCGGTGGCGCAAGCAGGGATATAAATTCCATGACCGATTTGCCTGTGGGTAAAATTATAATTTTCACTCAAGGCGGTACGTCGGTTACTTCGAACGTTATTAAAAATCAAAACTTTATGTATCTCTCCGGTAATACAAAATCGGCAATTGAGTTTACTTCCAATACCGATCCGGATGGCGGAACATTAACGGTTCAAAAATTTTCTACTGATCCAGGTGGAACTTTCGACGGCAACTCTGCAACCGACCCGTCGGGTAATTCGGTTACTCCAAATGCAGTAGTAAACGATAGATATTGGTCTGTTTCCGAAAGTGGGTTAACCGGTAATTTCACTGCCACAGTTTATTTCGATGCATCAAATCTTCCATCTGGATTAAATGCGAATAATGTTGTAATTTTAAAAAGGGCAAATAGTTCTTCCTCATGGACACCATTAAATACCGAAAAAATAGGTAATACTGTATACTCCTCTGGAATCAGTTCTTTTTCCGAATTTGCAATCGGTTATGAAGCAAATGTTTTGGTGGAAACCAAAATATTTTTGGAAGGACCGTACGATACGAACATTGATATGATGAACACAAACTTAAATGACAACGGTTATATCCCGTTAACTTCACCATATAGTGAAGACCCGAGAACAATATCGTCCATGCCTGCCGGTGTTGTTGATTGGGTATTGGTTGAATTAAGGGAAACTGCATCTGGCACGGCAGTTGCATCTAAAAGTGCATTATTATATAAAGATGGCAGGGTTGTAAACGATGACGCATCGTCCGGGGTAATAAATATGCCCGTTTCGGACGGAAATTACTTTATTGTGATAAAACACAGAAATCATCTTGCAGTTATGAGCGCTTCGGCGGTGTCTCTTAATGGCACAACTTCGTCTCTTTATGATTTTACAACGGCTGAGTCTCAATTCTACGGAACCGGCGGCTCAATTGAATTGGAACCCAATGTTTGGGGCATGATTGCCGGCGATACAGACGGCTCCGGTGTGGTTGATGCTGCTGATAGAAATGCAACTTGGAATGACAGAAACAGCAGCGGTTACAACGATAGCGATGTAGATTTGAGCGGTGTCGTTGATGCGGGCGATAGAAATAAAACTTGGAATAACAGAAATAAAAACAGTCAATTACCATAAATTGAACAAAATTTAATCATCATTAAATAGGAGAATAAAATGAAATCTAAAATAACAATTTTGGCGTTACTTGTATTTTTATTCGCTAGTATTTCTTTAGTAAATGCACAAGTCGACGTCACATTGACGATAGAAAATCAGCAAACGGTGGGAACGGATTTCTTCTTCGATATCTATTTGCAAGCTACCTCCGCTCCCGCTAACCCGTTGTATTTGGGTAACGCGGATTTTGTTTTGACATTTAACGCCAGCAATTTCACCAATCCTACATTATCAAAAGAACCGCAAGCAGGAGTTAGTTACGGTTATTGTACATTCGTGCCTTCCGATCCCAGCGGTTCAAACACTGACATTACTAGAACTAACTATTATGATAATACTTCACCTGCTCCAATTTCTGGAAATGAATTAATAATAAACTTGAACGGACCAACACCATCCGACCAAAATGCGTTCGATACAAGGGTTGCTAAAATTGACGAGCAGGCATCAACACACCGTTTGGGTAGATTTAAAATTTCTGGTATATCAAATCCAAGCGGTACTGCAGGTTTGCAATGGAAGACAAGTGGAACTGGTGTTGTAACCCAAGTATTTTCAATGGATCCTGTTACATTTAACGGTTCTGCTGCAAACATAACAGCAGTTAATCCGAATGACGAACCTTTGCCGGTTGAGTTAACCTCATTTGCTGCCAAAGTACAAGGCACAAGTGTGAAATTGGAATGGAAAAGCGCCACCGAGGTTAACAGTTACGGTTACGAAATTCAAAAGAAAACCGGTGAAAACAACTGGACCAAAGTCGGTTTCGTTGAAGGTGCCGGAAACAGCAACTCGCCTAAAAAATATTCGTTTGTGGATAAAAACCTCGTAGGCGGTACAAAATTCGTTTACAGACTCAAAATTATTGATATAGACGGAAGTTTTGAATATTCGGACGAAATAAACGTTGAAGTTAAACCTTCGAAATTTGAATTAATGCAAAACTATCCGAATCCGTTTAATCCTACGACAAACATCCGTTTTACATTACCTGAATCTCAAAACGTAAAACTCGACGTTTACAATATGCTGGGAGAAAAAGTCGCTACATTGTTGGATAGAAAAATGGAGGCCGGTTTCCACAGTGTAAATTTCGATGCCTCGCAATTAAGCAACGGAATTTACATTTACAGACTTCAAGCCGGTAA
>Ga0256841_1000427_pt1 | contig 43711 bp, 39 predicted proteins | sample 356308metaG_FD_185971 | JGI IMG/M metagenome (GOLD analysis project Ga0256841, IMG submission 185971) | Hydrothermal vent microbial communities from Mid Atlantic Ridge, Atlantic Ocean - 356-308 | ecosystem: Environmental > Aquatic > Marine > Hydrothermal vents | place: Atlantic Ocean: Mid...
AGAAAGGCAAGCGCCAGAATAAACTGCTGCCGGAACACATCGACAAGATCGTCGATACCTACCAGCATCGCAAGGAAGAAAAACGCTACGCCCGGCGGGTGAGCATGGAGGAAATCGAAAAGAACGATTTCAATCTGAATATTTCCCGCTATGTGAGCACCGCAAAACCTGAGAAACCGGTTGATCTGGCCAAAGTGCATGCAGATTTGCAGGCGATCGAGAAAAGCATTGCCGAAGCGGCCAAACAGCATAATGCTTTCCTTGACGAACTGGGATTGGAGCGATTGCCTTGAAGCCAGACGCATTTTCCCTACGCATCTTTGTCGCCGATGGTGATCCCGATGGCTTGCGGATTGTCGAGCGCAGCGATTGGGTCGGCAAAGCCGGTGTGTTTCCACGTGTGTTGCCGTCCCATGTGAGGCACGCAATGTGTTCGCCCAAACCCGTGTTTATCCGCTTCTGGGCCGCGCGAGGATGGCGAGGGGCATTGTTCTCCCGCCTGAAAATAGCGGAAGCGGATTGGTTTTGTGTTAACAGGCCCTCACCCATTGATTCTTTCTGGACTCTACGACCTGACTAACACCTTCTTCGAAGGCGAGGCGGGCAGCAACCCAGCGCTCAACACGGGCGTTCCAAGGAAAAGCGCTCGGATTGCCAACTGGTCACCCTTGGACTGGTGCTCAATGGCAGTGGCTTTCCCCGCGAAGACAATATCCAGCACCTGATTGAACAGGGTTACCGTTACCTGGTGGTCTCACGCAAGAGAAAGCGGTCTTTCGATGAAGAGCAGGCCGTTGCTGTCAAAACGGCCCAGGGGCAGCCGGTCAAAGTCCAGCGGGTGGTCAATCCACAGACCGGTGAAGCAGAACTGCAAAAGCTGGCCGATGGGCTACACAAAAAAACACCACCAAACGCTATGACAAGGTACTGGAACGGCTGGGCCGAATGAAAGAGAAATACGCCCGGGCAGCACAACACTATGACATCACCGTCACCCCAGATGACACATCAGGCAACGCCAGCGCCATCACCTGGCATCGACGGGAAAAGCCCCATTCCCAAGCCACCCATCCGGGTGTCTACTGCCTGCGCACCAACCTCGATGATTGGGATGAAAAAACCTTGTCGCGCACCTACACCATGCTCACCGATCTTGAAGCTGTGTTCCACAGCCTGAAAAGCGAGCTGGGGCTACGCTCCATCTACCATCAGAAAGAAAAGCGGGTGAACGGATATATTTTCATCACACTGATCGCCTATCACCTGGTGCATACCCTGCGCACCCAGCTCAAGGCACGGGATATCCACGACAGCTGGCAAAGCTTGCGCCGGCAGATGGCAAGATCTTGCACCTGCGCAAGGCCACGCGCGCCGAGCCTCATCAGAAGGTGATCCATGATGTGCTGGGTATCGATGCACAGCCTGGATCAACGCACAGAACCGTTATTTAGTCTTTCCTCCTTCCCAGCTTGAAGAAAACCCAAATCTGTAGTGCCATACAGGCGGCATAATGCGACTATCCAATTGTTTTTATTCGGATTGTTGTCGCGGAAATCTGAAGATGGGTTAAGTCCGACAGACTCCCAGGAATTAAATGGTGCGCGCCAACCCCCGTTGTTGGGCTGGCGGTGACAGGTTTCGCGGGGCCGGGCGTCAGCCTATGAATGTCAGCCAGCCGCTCAGTGCGCGGCGGAAATCGGCCAGCGGGATGCGTTGTTCGGTGTCGTCCTTGTCGTCCAGGCTGTTGCGGATGATGGCCTCGTCGTCGCTCAGTATCAGTTCGTGAACGTTGCCATTGAATTCGTAGCGCCCCAGCGCGCCGCGCGCGACTTCGTCAGCCATGTCCAGCAGTTCCTTGCCGATGATGTCGTCGTCCTGCACATCGCCTTGCAGGAAGTTGGCTAGCGCCTGTTCCTCTTCTTTGCCTTCGGCGACCGCCAGGGGCGCGCCGTCTTTATCCCGGGAGAACTGCATGGTCACCTCTTTCTGTTCCGTATGTAGATCGGATAAGCCGTGTTGATGCCGCCACGGCGGCTGGTGTAGCCCTCGATCGGGAAGCCCAGGCCGGATGGGCCGCGCCAGGGCTTGCTGCGTTTTCTGTCACGCTTCTTCCAGGCATGGAGTATCGCCGCGATGACTTGTTTGTGACTCAGGCGATCTGGAAACAGGGTCGAGAATTTGTTTTTCCAGCGTTTCTCGCGACGGTCGTAGACCTCGACCTGGGCAGTATAGACACCGGCTTTGTTGGGGCGGCTCTTGATGCGTTTGACATGGGCGTTGCGCGGATCCTTGCCGCCGGGACGGGCATGGAAGCCGGTGGGCTTGCCGCGCCGGTTGATCTCGCCCTGAAAGATATGCGTTAGGTTGATCTCCGGCTTGGTCTTTGACCAGCCTCGCCATGGGTCGGGGTTGTTGCGTGCCCGCGCCAGCCCGGCGCTGAGCAGAATGGCGAGCGCGGTCAGTATGCCGATCGCCCTGGCTGCTGGGTTGCCGTTTCGCTTCATTGTGAAGGATCTCGTTGTTTTCGAGGGCGGTATTCTAACCCGAAAGCCTCGCGGAATGGCATTCATCCTTGCGAGGCGGTGGGTCACAGCATGGGTGGCAGGACCCTTGCCAGCGCCATGCGTTGTTTGCTGGCGGCGCCGCACAGGGCGAAGCCCAGCAGCCGGCCATCCGCGGCGAGGTAGCGCGCGGCGATGCCGTCCGCGTCGCTGTCGATACACCATTCGCCGCTGGCGTCGCGGGGAGGCGGCGCGACCGCGATCGGGCAGGCGGGGGTCTTGACGACTACTGGCATCGCTGGGTAGTGGACCTCGGTCGGTTGTCCGGCGAGGGTTTTCGCCAGTGCGCGGGCGGCGTGCATGATCGGCATCACGAAGGGAAGGTAGTGGCCTGCGACCTGGGCGCAGTCGCCGAGCGCGTATATCATGGGGTCGTTGCTCCGCAGCAGCCGGTCGACGGCGATGCCACGCTCGATCTTCAGTCCGGCTTTCTCTGCCAGGCGGGTGTCGGCGCGCAGGCCGATGGCGGACAGTACCAGGTCAGCATGGAACGGTTTGCCTTGTTGTAGTTGGAGCCGGTAGCCGTTGCCGTCACGGTCGATATGCGTGACGCCGTTGCGAAGATGCCATTCGACGCCGCACGCGGCGAGCGCTTCACGCAGGCGTTCGCCGACGATTTCTGGCAGTAAGGTGCTGATCGGCCAGGCGTCCGGTCCGATCACTTGGCAACGATGGCCGGCTTCCAGGAGGTCGTTGGCGAATTCGCAGCCGATCAGGCCGGGACCGATGATGGCGACATCGTCGCCTTCGCGCAGTTGGTCGCGGAATGTGCGGTAGTCTTGCAGGTTGTTGATCGACATCACTTGGTTGGCGGCATTGCCTTTTAGTGGCAGGCGGATCGGCCGCGCGCCGCTTGCGATCACCAATTGGCTGTAGGGTTGCGCGCAGCCGGCGTGATGTACCAGGCGGTGCTGGGTATCGATGTCGTCGACCGGCGCTTGGACGTGGATGGTGGCGTTCAGGTCGGTGGCCATCTTTTCCGCGCTGGCGCTGGCCAGGGCGTCGGGTGTGCGTCCCTGGGCCAGGGCGTTGGACAGCATCGGCTTGGAATAGAAGGTGCCATCGTCGGCGCTGAACATCACCAGCGGCGTATCCTTGTCCAATTTACGCAATTCCTTTGCCAGGGTGTAGCCGGCCAGTCCTGTGCCTATGATTATGATTGGTTTCATCGCGGGTTTCCCGTTGTGTGGTGGCGGCGACGGGGCGGTCGCCGCTTGCGTTTCGTCGCTGCGTAAATGGTCTTTTCGGTTGCCTGTGATGCATCTGCGGGAACGCCGTGTAAACGCCCCTGTCGGCTTGGTCTCGGATATCCCACCATCAGGTAACCTTCATGCTAGCCCGGATTTCTCACCCGTTCACTACTGCGACCGCCCAATGCGGCGCGCTGACTGGCGTTCGCTCGGTCGGGATGCTCGGCGTAGTGTCGGCTACGCCTGCGCGTCCCTCGGTCGTAAACACCAGCCATGCCGCACCCTTTCGCGACGAACGCCGGTGAGAAATCCGGGCTAGTCCATTCGGCTTGTCAGGCATGGATTTCGACCATCTCGAAGTCCGATTTGGCTACCCCGCAGTCTGGGCATTCCCAGTCTTCCGGGATGTCTTCCCAGCGCGTGCCGGGGGCGATGCCTTCCTCGGGCAGACCTTTGTCCTCATCATAGATGAAGCCGCAGATGATGCATTCATACTGTTTCATGGTGTTTTCTCCTACTTGTCGGTAACGTAAAGTAAGCGGTGGTTTGCCTGTGATTCATCCGTGGGAACGTCGTGGATACCTCCTTGTGGATTCGGCCCTGGCCCAACTTCGGGCAACCTTCCATGATTCGGAGAGTTTCAGTCCCCTATCATGGAAGTTGCTCGGGGTTATTTCGCATTGACGGTGGCCAATGCTTCGCGATAGTGGTTGGCATGGCGCGCTTCGACGCGGGCCAGCGCGGCGAAGCGTTTCTCTGCATTTTTCAGCGTGGTCTTGAAGCGTTCGGCGTGTTCTTCTGATTCGGCGATCTGCTCGTCGAATTCGCGCGCGGCGTCGTCACGGCCTTCCTGTTCGGCCATGTGGCGGAACGACGGGTACATCTCGGTGTACTCGTGGGTTTCGCCCTCTATCGCCAGTTCGAGGCATTTCGCCGGGTCGAGCTGGGTTTTCGGGAAGAGCAGGTCCATGTGGCCGAAGGCGTGCTGAACTTCTTGCTTTGCGGTGTTCTCGAAGACATCGGCGCTGCCTTCGTCGCCCATCGCGCGGCAGATCCGGGCGAAGTACATGTATTTGATATGCGCCATGGATTCACCAGCCAGCGCGGCTTCGAGATTCTTGATGGTGATGGAGTCTTGCTTGGACATTGTGTTTACCTCTCGGTTCGTTGTGGAAGCGCGGACGCTCAGCGTGAACGTCCCTTGTGTTCATAGCGACAATTTGTTGGCTTGAGAGGGAGAATAGGTGCTGATTAATAATTGTTGAAGTTGATTGTTTTTATTTTATTAATAGTTTTTAGCTATTTCTGCTGCGATTAGTGTGACAGTACGCGGTCGCTTGCTTGTGATCTGTCCGCGGGAACGCTGTGGGACCATTCTTCATGACGATGAGCGGCGTGCCTAGCAGGCCACCGAGAAATGGCATCTTTCAATGGCCTGTGTGCGGTACAGGGAAATCGCATTTTCCGGTTCCGTCGTTGAAAAAGTCCATGGAAGGACTTTTTCAACATCCGGGCTAGGGGTGAAAGAGAATGTATGGAGATGCCGATGTTCGACTGGCCGTGGCGATAGATTGTTTGGCGGACGCGCCGTGGAATGCCTTGCGGGCAGGTTGTCAGTCGGCGGTATCTTGCTGAAGTGTTTCCAGTTCGTCACTGGCTTCCAGCCAGGCTTCTTCCGTCTCGCCGAGTGATCGGTCGATGTTGGCCTTGTCGGTCAGTAGGGCTTTGAGTTCGTCCTTATGTGCCTCACCATACAGGTCGGTGTCGGCGAGGCGGGTCTCCAGGGCCTTTTGTCGCGCATGCAGTTCGTCGAGCGCCTTCTCCAGTTGTTGCACGCGGTTTTTTAGTGGGCGAAGCTTGGCGCGTTGCTCGGCGCGCTTGCGTTTCTGTGTCTTGCGCTGGTTGGCGGAAAGCGTGCCGCCATCCGCGTGGCTTGCATTGCGGCTTTGTTGGCTGGCGAGCCAGCGGGGGTATTCATCCAGCGATAGCGGGAATTCGTCGGCGTTGCCGTCATGTACCAGCAACAGTTGATCGGTGGTGATGCGCAGCAGATGGCGATCATGTGATACGACGACCAGCGCGCCCTCGAAATCCTGCAAGGCGTTGCCCAGCGCCAAGCGCATCTCGATGTCCAGATGGTTGGTTGGTTCATCGAGCAACAGTAGGTTCGGCCGCTGCCAGACGAGCAGGGCGAGCACCAGGCGGGCTTTCTCGCCGCCGGAGAAGGGCTCGGTTGGGCTCAGTGCCTGATCGCCGACGAAGCCGAAACCGCCGAGGAAGTCGCGCAGTTGCTGTTCTAGCGCTTCGTTGTCTAGGTGTTTTGCGGTCTGTTGCAGATGTTCCAACGCGGAATGTTCTGGGTGCAGTTGTTCGAGTTGATGCTGGGCGAAGTAGCCGATGTTCAGGTCACGCGCCTCGCGGCGTTCGCCCCGTAATGGTGGCAGTTCGCCAGCGAGCAGCTTGATTAGCGTTGATTTGCCTGCGCCGTTGCGACCGAGCAGGCCGATGCGCTCGCCCGGTGAGATGGCCAGGTTCAGGTCTTGCAGGATCGGGCTGTTGGTCTGGTAGCCGGCGTCGGCGTGATCCAGGCGCAGCAGCGGGTTGGGGCTGCGCCGGGGCGGGAAGAAGGTGAAGTGGAAGGGCGAATCGATATGTGCCGGGGCGATCAGCTTCATGCGTTCCAGTGTTTTCAGGCGGCTCTGCGCCTGTTTTGCCTTGGTTGCTTTGGCGCGAAAGCGCGCGACGAATGCCGCCATGTGCTGGATCTCGCGCTGTTGTTTCTCGTGCGCGGCCTGCTGGTTCGCGAGCTTCTCGGCGCGTTGGTGTTCGAAATCGGAGTAACCGCCGGTGTACAGCGTCAGCGTCTTGTGTTCTATGTGCAGGATGCGGCTTGCTACCGCGTCGATGAAATCGCGGTCGTGCGAGATCAGGATCAATGTGCCGGTGTAGGCGCGCAGCCAGCTCTCCAGCCAGATCACGGCGTCCAGGTCCAGGTGGTTGGTCGGCTCGTCGAGCAATAGCAGGTCCGAGCGGCACATCAGCGCCTGGGCCAGATTCAGGCGCATGCGCCAGCCGCCGGAGAAGGTGTGTATCTGTTGATCGAACTGTCCAGTGGAAAATCCCAGGCCGGTGAGTAGGTGCGCTGCGCGGGTGCGCGCCTGATAACCACCGATGGTGTCGATCTGGCCGTGCAATGTGCCGATCAGATGACCGTCATCGGCCTCGGTTGCCGCCGTCAGCTTTGTTTCCAGTTCGCGCAACTGCTGGTCGCCGTCGATGACATATTCCAGCGCGCCTTGCGTGCCGGCCTCGCTCTCCTGGGCGACGTGCGAGATGACCCAATCGTCAGGCATCGACACGTTGCCGCCATCCGCCTCCAGCCCGCCGAGCAACAACGCGAACAGGCTGGACTTTCCGCAGCCGTTCGCGCCGGTCAGCGCCGCCCGCTGGCCGGGATGGAGCTGGAAGCTGGCCCGTTCGAAAAGGATCTTGCCGCCACGTCGCAGCGCTACATCGGTGAATTGCAACATCGCGCGAGTCTACCATGTCGTCCGATCGGGGGATGGCCCTGAAACGCGCGTGCCGATTGGTGATAGGCACGGTCGGCCGCATGCCGAGTCGATAATTCTGACGTTTGCCCGGCCTTTGGCTATAGAATGGCGGCGATGCTCGAACCGATGAGGAGGGACTGTCATGCATCCGCTGCTGAAATGTATTGTGATATTGGTTATCGCCCTGATGACCGCTGCTTGTGCCGAAGAGCGGCAACAAACGGCCTATGCCAGCGTTTCCAACGATCAGTTGAAGGCGCTACTCGCCAAGGGCGTGCCGCTGGTGGATATCCGGCGCCCGGAAGAATGGCGTCAAACGGGCATCATCGAAGGCGCCCACACGATCACGTTGTTCGGCCCGGGCGGCCAAGTTTATCCGGACTTTTTCGATAAGTTGGCCCGTATCGCACCGAAGGATAAGCCAGTCGCGCTGATCTGCCGTACCGGCAATCGTACCCGCGTGGCCAGTGATTATCTGACGAAGAAGCTGGGTTATACTCGGTTGTATAACGTCAAGCACGGCATCACCGGGTGGATTCGCCAGGGCAACCCGGTGGTGAAATACCAGCCGTGATCGATCCCGCGATTTCGGTAGCCACGCCCAGTCCCTTTCTCCCCATGGTGATCGGTGTTGCTCGTCGTTGTCGGGCATGGCCTCGGCCAGCTCTTGGCCGAACCACGGCAACCTTTCATCATCCGGGGTGTTTCGTCCCCCATCATGAAAGCGGAAGAATCAATACAAGGGATCTTAAAAAAATGCCTTCCATGGGGTTTTTCTCGCCGCAAAGAGAAAATGCGATTGCCTATTTGCTCATATTTTCCATCACTTATCGTGATCGAAAAGGGTGGGATATCCCTGTCCCACTCGGGCATCTCGATTTTTCGAGATGCCCTACATTGTCGCATGATCGTAGGCGTGGATGATGCTGGCGATGCGTTCGATGGTTTCTCTCGGTGGCGGCTTGACGCCTTCCAGTGGGTAGCCGTGACCGAGTGATTCCCATTTGTGTCGACCCAGTTCGTGATACGGGATCAGCTCCACGGTTTCGATGTTGTCCATGCCAGCGATGAATTGGCCGAGGCGGTGAGCGGAGGGTTCGTCGTCGGTGAAGCCGGGGACGATGACGTAGCGGATGCGAGTCTTCTGGCCGCGTTCGTGCAGATGGCGGGCGAAGTCGAGGATATGCCGGTTCGGCGCGCCGACGAGGATCTTGTGGATCGGTTCGTCGATCTGTTTCAGATCCAGCATCACCAGGTCGGTGACATCCAGGACTTCGTCGATCAATGGCATGCGTTTACGCATCACGCCATTGGTGTCCAGGCAGGTGTGGATGCCCTCGGCCTTGGCGGCGATGAACAGGTTGCGCACGAACTCGGGTTGTAGCATCGGCTCGCCGCCGGAGACGGTGATGCCGCCACCGGAGGCGTTCATGAAATGGCGGTAGCACAGTGCTTCCTTCAGGATTTCGTCGACGCTGATTTCGCGCCCCTTGTGGAGGTCCCAGGTGTCGCGGTTGTGGCAGTACTGGCAGCGCAGCAGGCAACCCTGGGTGAAGACGATGAAGCGGATGCCGGGTCCGTCGACCGCGCCACAGGATTCGAAGGAGTGGATGCGGCCGCGGGTCGTCGAGCTGGATGATGTCATCGGCTGTGGTGGTGTTTGTGGTGGTAGGCATGAGTTGTCGGCTCCTGTCGGCCCGGTCCTCTCCCGACGGGAGAGGACGCGCTAGCCCGGCCTTCTACTGCGGTGGCCCAATGGCACGCCCTGACTGGCGTTCGCTCGACGTAGTGTTGGCTACGCCTGCGCGTCCCTCGGTCGCGAACGTCAGCCATGCCGCACCATTGACCACCTCGCGACGAACGCTGGTGAGAAATCCGGGCTAGGGCGCCTTACAACGACTGTGTGAAGGTTCGGGCGATGACATCCCGGTGCTGATCGCGGGTCAGCGAGTTGAAGCGTACCGCGTAGCCAGATACGCGGATGGTCAACTGCGGATAGTTTTCTGGATGCTCCATCGCGTCGATCAGCATGTCGCGATTCATCACATTGACGTTCAGGTGCTGGCCGCCCTCGATGCCTGGTTCGTTGTGGAAGTAGCCGTCGATCAGCCCGGCGAGGTTCGCCTGGCGGGTCTTGTCCTGCTTGCCGAGGGTATTCGGCACGATCGAGAAGGTATAGGAGATGCCATCCTTCGCGTGCGCGTAGGGCAGTTTGCCGACCGAGGTGAGTGACGCGACCGCGCCCTTGTCGTCACGCCCATGCATCGGATTTGCGCCGGGGGCGAAAGGTTCGCCGGCGCGTCGGCCGTCTGGGGTGTTACCGGTTTTCTTGCCATAGACCACGTTCGATGTGATCGTCAGCACCGACTGCGTGGGGGCGGCGTTGCGATAGAACTTCAGCTTGCGCAGTTTGTCCATGAAACGCTCGACCAGATCGCAGGCGATGTCGTCGACGCGCGGGTCGTTGTTGCCGTATTTCGGGTAGTCGCCCTCGATCTCGAAGTCGACCGCGATACCGTTCTCGTTGCGTATCGGCCGGACCTTGGCGTATTTGATCGCGGACAGCGAGTCGGCGACCACCGACAGCCCGGCGATGCCGCAGGCCATGGTGCGTTTCACATCACGGTCGTGCAGTGCCATCTGCGCGGCCTCGTAGCTGTATTTGTCGTGCATGTAATGGATCATGTTCAGCGCGGTGACATACTGCTTGGAGACCCAGTCCATCATTTCATCGAAACGCGTGAACACGGTGTCGTGGTCAAGTATCTCGTCGGCGAGTGGCGCTTGCTCGGGCGCGACCTGCATCTGCAGTTTCTCGTCGACGCCGCCGTTTATCGCATACAGCAGGGTCTTGGCCAGATTCACCCGCGCGCCGAAGAACTGCATCTGCTTGCCGACCACCATCGGCGAGACGCAACAGGCGATGGCGTAGTCGTCGGAATCCAGGTCCGGACGCATCAGGTCGTCGTTCTCGTACTGGATGGACGAGGTGTCGATGGACACCTTCGAGCAGAAACGCTTGAAGCCGGTCGGCAGTTGTTCCGACCACAAGACCGTGATGTTGGGTTCTGGCGATGGCCCCATGGTGTACATGGTATTCAGCACGCGGAAGCTGGTGCGTGTCACCAAGGTACGACCGTCCTTGCCCATGCCGCCGATGGATTCGGTCGCCCAGATTGGGTCGCCGGAGAACAGTTCGTCGTATTCCGGCGTGCGTAGAAAGCGCACCATGCGCAGCTTCATGACGAAGTGATCTATCATCTCCTGCGCCTGTCGCTCGGTGATGGCGCCGGCCTTCAGATCGCGTTCGATGTAGATATCGAGGAAGGTGGCGGTGCGCCCCAGCGACATGGCCGCGCCGTTCTGCGACTTGACCGCCGCGAGATAGGCGAAGTAGGTCCACTGGATGGCTTCCCGCGCGGTGGTCGCCGGGGCGGAGATGTCGTGGCCGTATTTCGCGGCCATTTCCTTCAGCTGGCTCAGTGCGCGATGCTGCTCGGTGATCTCCTCGCGCAACTGGATGGTCGTGCGCAGGTCGTCGCCGTTCTCTACCTCGTCTTGCAACGAATGAAACTGGGCGACCTTGTCTTGCATCAGATAGTCAACGCCATACAGCGCGACGCGGCGAAAATCGGCGATGATGCGCCCGCGTCCGTAGGCATCTGGCAGGCCGGTCAGGATGCCAGCTTTGCGGCACTTCAGGATGTCCGGCGTGTACACGTCGAAGACACCCTGGTTGTGTGTTTTGCGATACTCGGTGAAGGTCTTCTTGACCTCTGGGTCAAGCTCGCGCCCATAAGCCTTGCAGGATGCCTCGATCATGCGCACGCCGCCATTCGGCATGATCGCGCGCTTCAGTGGCGCGTCGGTTTGCAGGCCGACGATGGTCTCCAGATCCTTGTCGATGTAGCCGGCGTTATGCGAGGTGATGGTCGATGGCGTGTCGGTGTCGAAATCCAGTGGCGCGTGCGTCGCGTTCTCTTGCTTGATGCCCTCCATCACCCGGTTCCACAGGGTTTGCGTGGCCTCGGTGGCCTCGGCTTCCAGAAAGGCGTCGTCGCCTTCGTAAGGGGTGTAGTTCTTCTGGATGAAGTCACGTACATCGACCTCATGCTTCCAGTTACCGGGGGTGAAACCTTTCCAGGCCTTGGCGAATTGCTCTTCCATCGTTCGTTGCACCTAAATGTGAATTAAAGATAACGGCTGGATCCGCGTGGCGCGACGGGCGCCAGAAAGCCATGCGCACACAGGCCGTTGAAAAATGGTATTTTTCAACGGCCTGTGTGCGGTACAGGGATGTACCGCCATTTTCGATGACTGCAAGTCATTAAAAATGAAGGAACCGGGACATCGCATTTTCCGGTTCCGTCGTTGAACAAAGTCCATGGAAGGGCTTTTTCAACATCCTGGTAAGGTACGACCGCCCGCGTGGCGCCGGGTTTCCTTCCATGGAATGTTGTGTATGACGGGATGGTTTTCCGAACCCAGGTTCAGGACCGTTGCGGATAATACCGGATATTTCAGCGGGTTTTTTTTAACTTCTGTGAATTTATGTAAAAGATCCCGTTGGGTTTGGCTGGTGGTGAGTCTCTGGAATGAACATTTCCCAAAGCTTCCGTATCCTGCCCTCGCTCCCGTCCGAGTGTTACAGTGCAATTGGTTCTGGCGGCTTGCAGTTTTTCTCTGCTGCGGGGATCATTGCGTTTTTGCATGGAATCTCGATGTCGCACATCAATCCCGATCCTATTCGCGCAGAGTGGCTTGCGTTGCACCAGGATCACGAGCGCTATGATCGCTGGGCGTTGCTGATCAAGCTGCTGGCGCTACTGGTCTGGCTGCTTGGCTGGCATTGGTGGGTGACTTGGCCGGTGACTCTGGTGGTCGCCTTGCTGTGGGGTCAGGAGGCGATCTGGCGAACTTGGCAGGCGCGTCTCGGCGATCGTTTGCTGGCCATCGAGCAGGATGGCGCGAGGCCGTTCCGGTTTTATCGCGAGTGGCAGGGCCCGCGGCCCGGAATGGCCGGCTTGGTGCTGGATTATGTCAAGAGCGCGTTGCGTCCGACGGTGGTCTACCCTTATGCCGTGTTGCTGATGCTGGATGCGGCGCGCAAGTGGTGGTTTTGATTCGTGATCCAGGCGCGTGATATCCCCAATCTGATCAGTTTTGCGCGCATCGCGCTGGTGCCGCCCATCGTCTATGTGTTGTTGGCTGGAGATTTCGGCTTGGCGCTGTGGCTGTTTTTGATTGCGGGCGTCTCCGATGGTCTGGATGGTTTTCTCGCCAAGCATTTCGCTTGGCAATCCGAGTTTGGCGGTAAGCTGGATCCTGCGGCCGACAAGCTGTTGCTGCTGTCTTGCTATTTCGTGCTCGGTTGGATCGGTTTGCTGCCGTGGTGGCTGGTTGGACTGGTATTTTTGCGCGATATCGTCATTGTTGTCGGCTGGATCGCATACAACCAACACGTCCAGCGTATCAGCGCGCAGCCGATGCTGATCAGCAAGGTCAATACCTTCATGCAGATCGTGCTGGCGCTGGCGGTGGTGGCCAACCAGGTCAGGCCGATCCTCGATGCTGGCTCGATGTTGGCGCTGCTGATCGTCGTGGCGGTGACGACGGTGTGGAGCGGTGTGGCCTATGTCGGCTACTGGGGCGCGCGGGTGGTGCGGCATGACTGATTCCCATGCCGGCCGGGACGAGCATGCCTGGCTCTGGCTGCTGCTGGTTGCCATCGGTGGCTGGCTGCTGTGGTTGTTGTCACCGATCCTGACGCCATTTCTGATCGGCGCGTTATTCGCCTATCTGGGTGACCCACTGGTCGATCGCCTGGAGGCACGCCGTTTTCCGCGCACCCTGGCGGTGATGGCGGTGTTCTCCGGGTTCGTCCTGTTGTTGCTGGCGATGGTGTTGGTGATCGTGCCGGTGCTGGATGATCAGTTGTCGTTGTTGTTGGCGAAATTGCCGGAGTATGCCGCCTGGGTGCGCTCGCATGTTTTGCCGTGGTTGCGCGATACGCTGGGCCTCAGCGGTGGCTTTACTCGCGAGGGCTATGTGCAGAAGCTGCTGACCGAATACGGCAAGGAGGCGGGCGGGCTGATCTCCTTTTTGGTGGGGTCGGTGTCGCGCTCTGGTCTTGCATTGGTCGAGCTGATCGCGAATCTTTTCCTGATTCCGGTGATCACTTTTTATCTGTTGCGTGATTGGGACGATATCGTCGCCGGCGTCCATTCTCTGTTGCCGCGACGCATCGAGCCGCGCATCGTCAGGTTGGCGCGTGAATCGGATGAGATGCTTGGCAGTTTCCTGCGTGGCCAGATGTTGGTGATGCTCGGGCTGGGCATCATCTATACCACGGGTCTGTGGCTGGTCGGCTTGCAGTTCGCGCTGCTGATCGGCATGCTGGCCGGTTTGGTCAGTTTCGTGCCTTATCTTGGCTTGGTGATCGGCACGCTGGTTGCTGGCATTGCGGCGATATTGCAGGCGCAGGGACCGGTTCTGCTGCCCTGGGTGGCGCTGGTGTTCGTCGTTGGGCAGATGATCGAGGGGATGTTGCTGACGCCGGTGCTGGTCGGTGATCGTATTGGCCTGCATCCGGTCGCGGTGATCTTCGCGGTGATGGCTGGCGGGCAGTTGTTCGGCTTCTTTGGCGTGCTGCTGGCGTTGCCGGTGGCGGCTGTGGTGATGGTATTGCTGCGCGATGCCCTGAGCGAGTATCGGCGTAGCGCGATGTATGCGCTGGCGGCTGAGCGGGATTCGGAACATTGAGAGGCTGGTAACCATGACGATCCAATTGAACAAGGCGCGCGCCGTCGCCCATGTGTTGACCGAGGCGTTGCCCTATATTCGTCGCTTTCAGGGCAAGACCATCGTCGTCAAGTATGGCGGCAATGCGATGGTCGACGAGAAGCTGAAGCAGAGTTTCGCCCGCGATATCGTGTTGCTGAAGCTGGTCGGTCTGAATCCGGTCATCGTGCATGGTGGCGGGCCGCAGATCGGCGGGTTGCTGAAGCGCCTCGGGATCGATAGCCATTTCGTTCAGGGGATGCGCGTGACCACCGCCGAGACCATGGATGTGGTCGAGATGGTGCTCGGTGGCCAGGTCAACAAGCAGATCGTCAATCTGATCAACCGGCATGGCGGCAAGGCGGTCGGCCTGACCGGCAAGGATGGCGACCTGATCCGCGCGCGTAAATTGCATCTGCGCCATCATAAAGTATCCGAGGAGGCCGCCGATGGCGTGCTGGATCTCGGCTATGTCGGCGAGGTCGAGAGCATCGATACCGGTGTTGTCGAGATGCTCGTCGCGAGCAACTTCATCCCGGTGATTGCGCCGATCGGCGTGGGCGAGGATGGCCTTTCGTACAATATTAATGCCGATCTGGTGGCGGGCAAGGTCGCGGAGGTGTTGAAGGCCGAAAAGCTGATGCTGCTGACGAATACGCCGGGCCTGCTGGACAGACGTGAGGTCTTGATCAAGGAGGTGGAGGCCGATGGCGTTACCAGCCTGATCGAGGAGGGCACCATCCACGGCGGCATGCTGCCAAAGGTGCGTTGCGCGCTGGACGCAGTGAACGCGGGCGTGGGTTCCTCGCATATCCTCGATGGTCGGGTGGAACACGCAGTGATGCTTGATCTGTTCACCGACGAGGGCGTGGGCACGCTGATCCGGCGGCGGGCCTGATGGCGAAACGCGATCCGAACCGCAAGCAGGCGATCCTGGAAGGGCTGGCGCGTGAGTTGGAGCACAACCCCGGCGCGCGTGTCACCACGGCGAGGCTGGCGAAGGCGGTGGGCGTCTCCGAGGCGGCGTTGTACCGGCATTTTCCAAGCAAGGCGCGCATGTTCGAGGGTTTGATCGAGTTTGCCGAGCAGGCCATCTTCGCGCGTGTCAATCAGTTGCTGGAAGACGAGAAACAGGCCGAGGCGCGCACTCAGGCGATGTTGTTCCTGCTGCTGGGCTTCGCCGAGCGCAACCCGGGCATTACCCGTGTGTTGCTTGGCGACGCATTGGTCGGCGAGCATGAACGCCTGGCCGCGCGGGTCGGACAGTTCTTTAATCGTGTCGAGACCCAGTTTCGTCAGATCCTGCGGGAAACCGCGTTGCGCGGGGAACGCCTCTCCGGGGTGACGCCAGAGAGCGGCGCTTCGCTGTTATCGCGCTATGTCGAGGGGAGCATGCATCAATTCCTGCGCAGCCGTTTCCAGCGCTCGCCGCTGGATGACCTGGAAGCGCAATGGACGGCGCTGGCCGGCATGCTGTTCGGCTTTCCGCGCGGTGTGGTGGCCGGCGCCAATCTGGGCCCGGTGTGAGGCCGGTTCGAATAGGGGTGTGGTCATGGGGTTGTTTCGTTGTCCAACGCGGTGGGGGCTGTTGCTGACGGTTGTGTCGTCTCCCGCGTGGGCGGGGCTGTTCCCGATTACCGGTGGCTTCAGCGTCGATACCACCGATCGCTTCCAGACGCGGGCGTTCTATCTCAGTCTGTCCAGCGCATCGGAAGATACCCCGATGGCGTGGAACGGCAACGTGGCTTCCTGCGCGCCGGGTACCACCAGCGAGGACTACAAGGATGCGGTGATGTTGCGCGTCAATATGTTTCGCGCGCTGGCCGGCGTTCCGGCAGTGATCGATCATCGCGCCGATTATGATGGCAAGGCGCAGCGGGCGGCGTTGATTATGAGCGCGAATAATACGCTGTCGCATACGCCGCCGAATACCTGGGATTGCTGGTCGGTGGACGGCAATGAGGCGGCGGGCAACTCGAATCTTTCGTTGGGAAACGATGGCTGGCGCGCGGTGTTCAGTCAGATGCGCGACGATGGCGACAACAATGCCATCGTCGGGCATCGGCGCTGGATCCTTTATCCGCAGACGCGGCGGATGGGCACGGGCGACATCCCGATCGATGGCGATTTTCGCGAAACCAACTCCCTATGGGTCATCGACAGCAATTTCGGTGCCGCGCGCCCACCCGTCAGGGATGATTTCGTCGCCTGGCCACCGCGCGGCTATGTTCCCTATCGCTTGGTGTTCGCGCGTTGGTCGTTCAGCCTCGCGGGCGCGGATTTTTCCGCCGCGAACGTCACGATGTCGCATAATGGCGTGAATGTGCCATTGAGCGTTGAGGCGCGATCGAATACGCGGGTTGGCGAGCCGACCATCGTCTGGAAGCCCGATGATGGCAATGTGTTACTTGCCGCCGGCGCAGTCCGACCGGCGGTCGATACGACCTACGATGTGACGATCTCCAATGTATCGATCGACGGTGTCGCTCAGTCGTTCAGCTACCCGGTTACCGTGATCGATCCGCGGGTTGGAGTCCCGGGCGCGCCACTTCCAGATATCAGCGGGCCGGCCACGGTCAGCGTGGGACGGCCGCAGGCTTATCAGTATGCGCTGGACACCGGTCTTGCCGGCTATCAGTTGCGGGTGCTCCAGACCAGCCCCTACGGCGAGGTGGAGGGTGGCGAGGGTGGTGGCGGCAATGTCGTGGACGGCACCTCCGCTGGCTATGATCTGATTGCCACCGGCAATCCCGGGACGGGTGCGCATGCCTTTCATCTGGCACATCCGGGCGCGGGCGTCGAGTATTTCGAACTCGCGCCGGATTTCGTCTTGCATGGTGGCAGCCGTCTGCAATTCATCAGTCGGCTCGGTTGGGCGACCCGTGATCAGTTTGCGAAGGTCCAGATCTCGCCGAACGGTGGCAGCAGTTGGGTGGATGTGTATTCCCTGGCGGGCAATGGCGGTGTCACCGAGGCGGCTTATGGCGCGCATGATCTGGATCTGGGCGCCTGGGCCGATCAGGCTGTCCGTATTCGCTTTGCCTATGCGTTCGAGAGTGGCAGCTTTTTTCCGCAGACCGATGCCGATGTCGGTTGGTCGGTGGACGATATCGCCTTGTTGAATGCCGACAGGGTGACGCAGTCCAGCGTCACGGACCTGGATGACGGCGGCAGCTTCGATTTCGCTCCGGTGACGGTTGGCGATTACGGCTTGCAGGTCGGGACATCCAGCGTGGATGGCTTTTCGGCTTCGGTATGGGGCGATGTCTTGCCCGTGATGGCGCGGGAAGGGGCGTCGCCCATGCCTTCCGGTTTTGATGTCGATGGTAGTGGCGGCCCGCCAGATGCCCTTACCGACGGGATCATCATCATTCGCGCGATGTTCGGTTTCACCGGCGCGGCGCTGGTTCAGGGCGCGGTGGCTCCGGGTGGGGCGGATGCCGCAGCCATTGCCGAGCATGCGCGGACCTTTGTCGTCGGCTTGGATATCGACGGTGATGGCCGTCAGGATGCGTTGACGGATGGCATTTTGCTGATCCGCTACCTGTTTGGCTTTCGCGGTGATGCGCTGGCCGCCGGTGCCGTCAGTCCGGGCGCGTCACGTCGTTCCGGCGCTGATGTCGCCGCGTGGATCGCCGGCCTGGGTCTTTGATCCAAAGCGCTTACTGTTTCTCATTTTCGGCCTGGGCTGTGGTTGGCGCGCCAGATCCGATATAATCCGCTCGATAACTTTACGATAGCGACAACGGCGTCGGATGCTTCAGGACGCCTCGGGATTTTGGCATGATCAAGAGAATTTTTATTTCACTCGCGGCCCTGGCTCTGCTCGGCGTGGCCAATGCGGAGGTTTTCTACAACCAAGTGTGGCGGCAAACGGCCGATGCCGATTATGTCGGACGTACCAACGATGTCGGCGTGGCGGATCTCAATGGAGATGGTCGGGACGATGTCTGGCTGGTCGACCCCAACGGACCGAGCCGAGTCTGGTTGCAAAACGCCAGCGGCGTGCTCGAGGATTCTGGCCAGGCGATCGGTGCGGCGGGTACCAACGCCGTGGTGCTTGGCGACCTCGACGGCGATGGCGATATCGATGCGGTCGAGGCCGTTTCGGGATCGGACAACAAAGTTTGGCTGAACAACGGTAGTGGCGTTTTTAGCGATGCGGGTCAGTCGACCGGAGATTCAAGCTTTTCCTTTGGTCTGGCGATGGGTGATCTCGATGGCGACGGCGATCTCGATCTTTTTGTCGCGAATACCGGCGCGCCGAATACCGTGTGGTCCAACGATGGCTCGGGTGTCTTTACGGATACGGGGCAGACGCTGGGCGGCAATGCGCTCAGCTCGGGCGTTGCCCTGGGCGATCTCAATGGCGATGGGCGTCTCGATGCGGTAGTCGCGAATGCGGGCGCGAATAGCGTTTGGATCAACGATGGCCATGGTGTGTTCAGCGCCGGCACCACGCCGGCCACCGGTAACGCTTCGACGACCAAGACCGTTGTGCTCGCGGATTTCGATGGTGATAGCAAGCTCGACGCCTTCTTCGGCGAGGTCAATGGCAATCACGTTTGGAAGGGCGATGGCGCGGGCGGATTCAGTGATACGGGATTGGTGCTCGGCACGGCTTCCAGCCAGGATCTGGTCGTCCAGGACATGAACGGAGACGGTAAGCCGGATGTCTATGTGGCTAATGATTTCACCAATGGCGCGGATAAGGCGTGGCTGAATACGAGTACGTCGAGCGCGATCAGTTTCACCGTTGCGGGCCTGAACTTCGGCGTTTCGTACAGCTCGTCTGCGGCCTTGGGCGATTTCGACAATGATGGCCGGAAAGACGATATCTTTGTCGGCGCGGGCGCGACGCGCACCCAGCCTGACCATATTTGGTTGAATCAAAACGACATCGGTAACTTTGTCGCCGGGCAGACGCTGGTTACGGCGGTTCTGAGTAACGCGGTGGCCCTCGGTGATCTCGATGGTGATGGCGATTTCGACGCCTTCGTCGCGAACAGCGGCGCGAATGCCGTGTTGCTGAATAATTCCGGCATGCAATTCCAGCTTGTCCAGTCGCTCGCCAATGAGGATTCTCAAGGCGTGGCTCTGGACGATTTCGATCAGGATGGCGATCTGGATGCCGTCGTCGCGAATGGTAGCGGCGGGCCCAATCGGATCTGGTTGAACGACGGCGCCGGACATTTCACGGATAGCGGCATCGTGCTCGGTAGTGGTGGAACAAGCCAGAGTTTGGACGTTGTCGCCGCCAATTTGGATGGCGATGTCTGTCCAGATGTGGTTATCGCAAATTTTGGTTTTCCCGATCAGGTTTGGTTGAATGTTTTCGACAACAATAGAGTTGATTTTATCGATCGACCGATACCATGCCAGTTCAATGCCGCGCCACAAACGCTTTCGTTCGGCAACAATCAGAGTGCCGCGGTCGTCTTTGCCGATATCAATAGCGATGGTCTATTGGATGTCTTGTTCACCGGGATACGCGGAGCCAGCACGCCCAGTGGGGAGATTCGCGCCTGGACCAACGATCCGTTGAATCATGGCCATTTCCTCCAAGGTAGTTTTTTGAGCAATCCCAGCGGCAATGTACGCAAGGTAGTGCTGGGCGAGCTGACCGGAGATGGCAATCTCGACGCCTTTGGTGTGACCTCCGGTAGCAATCTGCTTTGGCAGGGGGATGGTCATGGTGGTTTCTCGTCATCCACTGGTGTTGGCATCGTATCGGATGGCTGGGATGCCGCCATCGGTGATATCGATACGGCCGGTGGCGACGATATCTTCGTGGTCAGCGATAGCGGCACGAACAAGGTGTTGTATAACGACGGAACAGGGAATTTCACCGACAGCAATATCGCGCTGCCCGCAGTCAAGGGTAGGGCGGTCGGCTTCGCCGATCTGGACGGTGATCAAGATCTGGATGCCTTTATTGCCGCGAATGGTTTGAATGTCGCGTTGCGACACGATCCCTTTGCGGGCGGCGCCCAGGGCTTCGATGTCGATGGCAACGGTGCTGTCGATGCGTTGACCGATGGCATCATCATCATCCGTTATATGTTTGGTATTCGTGGTGCGGCATTGATTCAAAGCGCGATTGCGCCGGATGCGACAGCCGATGGTCCGGAAATCGAGACGCATATGGTGGGGCTGAACCCGACGTTGGACGCCGATGGCAACGGTGCGGTAGACGCTTTGACCGATGGCATCATCATTATTCGTTATATATTTGGTTTTCGCGGTTCGGCGCTGATCCAGGGCGCGCTTGCGCCCAATGCAACGAATACCACCTCCGCGCTGGTCGAAGCCTGGGCGGCAGGGGTTGGTCTCTGACAGAACATGCGTGTTGCATATCTGCAACTCATATGTGTGAAAGGAGACACTTTTTTTGCATCTTGGGCGGATGACTGTTGTATTATTGCGATCCATGGTTCATAATTCTGACGTTGGTATCATAAATCCCGTCATGATGGATGGGTAAGTTACCGCGAAAATTGCACTTTTTTGATCATGTCGGGTAATGAACCGATTTGTTGGTTTGTTGCCATTCTGGCATGCTCTCTTGGGTTTTCGTACTTGGTTTGGGAATATAGGAAGGGTAGATATGAAATTTTTACGTGTAATTGGGGCTGCGCTATTGCTGGCCTCCTCGGGCGCCTACGCGGCGGAGCAGGTAGTGACCTCCACGCCCGCGTCGCAGGTTGCCGCGCCTTCGACGGCAGTGTCTTTCAACGCTGTATACACGTCGCAAAACCCCCAGGATGAAACGACCAGCGGTCTGGGGCTGCGCATCCACTATGATTCATCACAGTTGACTTTCGTCAGTGTGACCAACATTTTTGCGAGCGGCGCTCAGCCTGTTTCCGAACAGGCCGATGCGGGTAATGAAGATGGGGACGCGGCGACCGACCGCGTGGTCCTGATTTCGTGGATCGATGTTGGCGCCAACTGGCCGGGCGATGGTAACGAGCCGGTAAGTCCGTTGTTTACCGCCAACTTTACTACTACCGCGGCTTTTGCGGGTACCACGTTGAACTATTCCGCGAGTTCTACCGCCGCGGGTTACACGCTGCAAGCCGCTCCGGTCCAGATTGGTCTGGCGACCACGGTACCCGATGTCGTTGGTCAGACCCAGGCTAATGCCACTGCGGCCATCACTGGCGCGGGCTTGGCTGTTGGCGCGGTGACCACTCAAGGCAGTGCCGTGGTTGCGGCGGGTAGCGTGATTAGCCAGTCTCCGGCGGCCGGTGCTTCCGTCGCGGGTGGCAGCAACGTCGATCTGGTGGTTTCCAGCGGTCCGATCGTGGTTCCGGATGTCGTGGGTAATTCCCAAGCGGCCGCTACTGCTACCTTGACTGCGGCGGGCTTGAATGTGACGACGACATCGGTACCCAGTGAGGCGCCGGTTGGTACCGTGGTAAGTCAGAATCCCGCTGCTGGCTCCAACGCCAGTGCTGGCGATACCGTGGCCTTGGCCATCGCGGCGCCGGCCGGCGCTGGTGGCAGCGCCACTGGCGTTCCGACTCTGTCCGAATGGGCACTTGTCCTGCTGGCCATGCTGGTTGGCCTGGTTGCCTGGGTGAGGCACAATAAGGAAGCCTGATCCGAGTGATCTGGCCGAGTCCTGAAGGCCCCGCTTCCTGATGGAGGCGGGGCTTTTTTGCATGTGGAGATTGCCGCTGTTTGCGGCGATTTGAATCGACTGAATAGGGGGGGTGAATCCATGCGGAATATCGATATCGCTGGTTTAATCCAACTCGCTCGCGAGGCGGGTGGAGAAATCATGAGGATCTATGATGCCGATGAGATTTCGGTCGAGACGAAAGCGGATGATTCTCCATTGACCAACGCGGACGTGGCTTCGCATCGCGCCATCGTTGCCGGTTTGGCGGCGATGACGCCGGATATCCCGGTACTGTCGGAGGAGTCGGCGACGTTGCCATGGAATGTGCGGCGTGCGTGGTCACGCTATTGGTTGATCGATCCATTGGATGGTACCAAGGAATTCGTCAAGCGTACTCATGAGTTCACCGTGAATATCGCCTTGATCGAGGATGGTTACCCGACGATTGGCGTCGTGTATGCGCCGGCCATTTCGACGCTGTATCATGGCGTTGCTGGCGGTGGTGCGTTCAAGCAACGGCTGGATGGCGCGCCGGAGCCGATTCGGGTTTCCGACTCCCTGCACAGGCCGGTTCGCGTCGTTGGCAGCAAGTCGCATGCCACTGAATCGCTGCGCTACTTCGTCGACTGTGTCGCGGATGGCGAACTGGTGTCGATGGGCAGTTCGTTGAAGTTCTGCCTGGTGGCCGAAGGCGAAGCCGATATCTACCCGCGGCTGGGTCCTACCTCTGAATGGGACACCGCTGCCGCGCAGTGCGTCGTGGAACAAGCCGGTGGGCAAGTGACCACGCTGGATCTGAAGCGATTCCGGTATAATACGAAGGATTCACTGTTGAACCCCGAGTTTCTGGTGTTTTCCGCTGTCTATCCAGATTGGCGGCGCTGTCTGTCAATTTAGGAGTATCGTCTGAATGGAAAGCAAGGCCACTGATATCACTTGGTACAAAAGTCTGGTGTCGCGTGCCGATCGAGAGCGTATGAACGGCCACAAGAGCGTGGTGTTATGGTTCACCGGCCTGTCGGCTTCGGGGAAATCGACTTTGGCGCACGCCACCGAGGAGCGTCTGTTCAAGATGGACTGTCGGACCTATGTCATGGATGGCGACAACGTGCGCCATGGACTGTGCTCGGACCTGGGTTTCACGTTGGAGGATCGGCATGAGAATCTGCGCCGGGTCGGTGAAACGGCGAAACTGCTCGTTGAGGCTGGCGTGCTGGTGCTGACCGCGTTCATCTCGCCGTTGCGCTCGGATCGGGAAAGCGTGCGCAGCCTGTTTCCCCATGGGCAGTTCATCGAGATATTTTGTGACGCGGGTCTGGAAGTTTGTGAGCAGCGCGACCCAAAAGATTTGTACAAGCGTGCGCGTCGGGGCGAGATCGCGAATTTCACTGGCATCAGTTCGCCTTACGAGGATCCGTTGAATCCCGAGTTGCGCGTGGATAGCGGCAAGTCCCCGGTCGAAGACAATGTCGACGAAATTATCGCGATACTGCGTATGCGCGGCATCTTGCCGGCTTGAGCCTATTGCGCCGGAGATTCCGGATTCGCATGTCATTTATTCAGTAACAGGAATTTTCTATGTCCAGAGGCAGTGTAAACAAGGTCATCCTGATCGGAAATCTTGGTAAAGACCCCGAGGTTCGTTATATGCCGAATGGTGGCGCGGTGGCGAATATCACCGTCGCCACCTCGGAAACCTGGAAGGATAAGAATACCGGTCAGAATCAGGAGCGCACCGAATGGCACCGCGTGGTGTTGTTTCGCCGCCTTGGCGAGATTGCCGGAGAATATCTGAAGAAAGGCATGAAGGTCTATATCGAGGGTAAGCTGCAAACACGTAAATGGCAGGATCAGAGCGGCCAGGATCGCTATACTACCGAGATCGTCGCCGATAACATGCAGATGCTCAGCGGTCGCGGCAGTGGTGGCGAGGCCGAGTTTGGTGGTCCGTCCATGCCTTCGTCTTCCGGCGGCGGTGCTGGTGGTGGCATGCCGCCATCTACCCCACAGTCGTCGGGTGGCGGCGATAGCTTTGACGACGATATTCCGTTCTGACGGTGCCCTCCGGGATGAAAACGGTGCTGGTAACCGGTGGCGCCGGCTTTATCGGGGGCAACTTCGTTCGTTTCCTGCTGGCGATGGACGACATCCGGGTCGTCAACCTGGATGCGCTGACCTATGCCGGCAATCTGGATACCTTGAGCGGGCTGGATGGGGAACGTCATCGTTTCATCGAGGGTGATATCTGCGACAGCGACCTGGTGAAGCGTCTGCTGGTAGCGTATCGGCCGGATGTGATCGTCAACTTTGCCGCGGAGAGTCATGTCGATCGTTCGATTGAGGGTCCGGAGACCTTCATCCGTACCAACGTGCTCGGCACCTATGTCTTGCTCGACACGGCGCGGCGCTATTTCGATGAAAGCGGCAAACTGGGCTTTCGTTTTCTACATGTGTCGACCGACGAGGTGTATGGCAGCTTGGGCGACCAGGGGTTGTTCACGGAAGATCACGCCTATGCGCCGAACTCGCCGTATTCCGCTTCCAAGGCTGCCTCGGACCATTTGGCGCGCGCCTGGTTCCATACCTACGGCCTTCCGGTGCTGACGACAAACTGCTCGAACAACTACGGTCCCTATCAGTTTCCGGAGAAGCTGATCCCGTTGATGACGTTGAACGCGTTGGCTGGCAGATCGTTGCCGATCTATGGTGACGGCGGCAATATTCGCGACTGGTTGTATGTGCGGGATCATTGTCGCGCGATCTGGCGTGTCATCGAGGCCGGTCGGCCGGGCGAGGTGTATAACGTCGGCGGTAACAGCGAGCGCAGCAACCTGCAAGTCGTGGATGCCGTGTGCGCGCTGCTCGATGAGCTGGCGCCGGGATCGGCATTTCGTCCACATGCCCAGCTTAAGTCCTTCGTGGACGACAGGCCTGGCCACGATTGGCGCTATGCGATCAATGCCAGTAAGCTGAAGCGTGAGTTGGGCTGGGAGCCGGAGGAGACCTTCGAAAGCGGCATGCGCAAGACCATTCAATGGTATTTGGACAACCCGGAGTGGAGCGAACGGGTCATGGATGGCAGCTACCGGGGTCAGCGCCTGGGTTTGGCGCCAGCGTGAAGGGCATTGTGTTGGCCGGCGGTTCCGGCTCTCGTCTACATCCACTGACGATTGCGCTGAGTAAGCAACTGTTGCCGGTGTACGACAAGCCGATGATCTATTATCCGCTGTCGGTGCTGATGATGGCCGGTATTCGTGACATCTTGATCATCACCACGCCGCGTGACATTGCCGCCTTCCAGGCCCTGCTCGGTGATGGCGGCCGTTGGGGCATCGCTTTGCGCTATGCCGAGCAGCCGAACCCGGATGGATTGGCGCAGGCCTTTCTGATCGGTCGCGATTTCATTGCCGGTGATCGCAGTTGTCTGATACTCGGTGATAATATCTTCCATGGGCAGGATCTGCGTGCGCGCCTGAAACGTGCCATGGCGCGCGAGCGTGGCGCCACGGTGTTCGGCTATTGGGTGAAGGATCCGCAACGTTATGGCGTCGCCGAGTTCGATGCCGATGACCGGGTTGTTTCGCTGGCGGAGAAACCTCTTCACCCCAAATCCCACTATGCGGTGACCGGACTGTATTTCTACGATGAAAAGGTCTGTGACCTGGCCGCCGAGCTGAAGCCGTCGAAGCGGGGGGAGTTGGAGATCACCGACCTCAACCGGCGTTATCTGGAGCTGGGAGAACTGGAGCTGATCCGTTTCAGTCGGGGTTTCGCCTGGTTGGATACCGGCACCCATGAGTCGTTGATGCAGGCGGGTAGTTTCATTCAGACGATCGAGGCGCGGCAGGGTTTGAAGATCTGCTGTCCCGAGGAGATCGCCTATCATCAGGGCTGGATCACGAGTGATGCTTTGCAGGCCATGGCCGATGCGATGAACAAGAATGATTATGGTGCTTATCTGCGTTCGGTGTTGCAACAGGACGGGGAACCATGAGGATTGGTGTGAAAGTCGCCTGTCGGTTGCCTGTGATGCGTTTGTGGAAATGCCGTGAATACGTCCCTGTAGGCTTGGCTTCGGCATTTCTCTCCCGCGTCCTGACCGCAGGTAACTTTCATGACGGCGGGGTGCTTTGTTTCCATCATGAGAAGTAACTGCTCAGTTCACCACTGAAATGCGCCATCTCTGCGTTGGAAAATGGTCATTTACACCTGGAAACTCACATTTCCCGCCTTGATCTGACACATTTCAACGGCAATCTGAGCAGTTACAGCATGATTTTCCTACTTGCTGAGTAGTTACCATGAGAATTAGTCCGTTGTCGATTCCCGATGTGCTTTTGATTGAACCGCGTGTGTTCGGCGATGCGCGCGGCTGGTTCATGGAGACCTGGCAGCAGCCGCGCTACGCGGAGCGGGTCACCTCCATGCCGTTTGTGCAGGATAATCTGGCGCAATCGGAGTATGGCGTGCTGCGAGGTCTGCATGCCCAGCACCCGCGTGATCAGGGTAAGCTGGTGCAGGTGTTCGTCGGCGAGGTCTATGATGTCGCGGTGGATATTCGACGCGGCTCGCCGACTTTTGGCCGCCATGTCGGTGTCTACCTGTCTGGCGAGAATAAGCATCAACTGTGGGTGCCGCCGGGATTCGCGCACGGTTACTGCGTGGTGTCGAAAGAGGCGGTCTTTGGCTATAAATGCACCGACAGCTATCACCCAGAGACCCAGTTCGGTATCCGTTGGGATGATCCCGCGATTGGCATAGAGTGGCCGTTGGCCGGCCAGCCTATACTCTCCGCGAAGGATGCTGACGCGCCACTGCTCGCGGATATGCCGCCGGACTGTTTGCCGGGCTAGTCGCCACCACTCTGGCGGGCCAGGTTCGCTAGTCGGACGAAGCCCTCTATGTCGATCTGTTCGGCGCGGATCGACGGGTCGATGCCGGCGGCGCGGATCTGGTCGGCATTCAGCAGGTCCTTCATGTTGTTCGACAGCGTTTTGCGCTTGTGCGCGAATGCCTGGGTCACCAGGTTGGTGAATTCCTCGCGATCGTCCAGCGCGTATCTGGGCGTTTTGCGAGGCGTCAGCCGGACAAAGCTGGAGTCTACCCTGGGTGGCGGATGGAATGCCGTCGGCGCGATGTCGAACAATGCCTGGATGTCGCAGTCTAGTTGCAGCATCACCGACAGTCGCCCCCAGCGCTTGCTGCCGGGCACGGCGGCGATGCGCTGCACGACCTCCTTTTGCAGCATGAAATGCATGTCTTCGATGCATTGTTTCTGTGTCAGCAGGTGGAACAGCAATGGAGTCGAGATGTTGTAAGGCAGGTTGCCGACGACGCGCAGCTTGCGCCTTTCGTCCATCAGTGCGCAATAATCGAAGCTGAGCGCATCGGCATTGAACAACCTGAACTCGCCGAGCGGTTCGCACTGTGCTTTCAGGGTTTGCAGTAGATCTCGATCCAGCTCCACCGCGTCCAGCGCGCCGCCTTGTCTGAGCAACTCGCGGGTGATCGCACCCTGGCCGGGGCCTATCTCCAGCAGATGCTGGCCCGGTCGGGGCTTTATCGTGGCGATGATGGATGCGATGATCGCTGGGTCACGCAGGAAGTTCTGCCCAAAACGCTTTCTCGGGCGATGGCTCATGACGCTGCCTTGGGATTCGCGCGGATATAAAAAACCGGGCGTTCACCCGGTTTCCCATCGTTGCTGGCCGCTGAGAGCATCAGTCGGAATCGAGGAAGCTGCGCAACTGGTCGGAACGGCTGGGATGACGCAATTTGCGCAGCGCCTTGGCTTCGATCTGACGAATACGCTCACGTGTGACATCGAACTGCTTGCCAACCTCTTCCAGTGTGTGGTCGGTATTCATGTCGATGCCGAAACGCATGCGCAGTACCTTGGCCTCGCGCGAGGTCAGGCCGGAGAGCATGTTCTGCGTGGATTCACGCAGCCCCTCAATGGTGGCTGAATCGACCGGCGACAGGGCGCCGTTGTCCTCGATGAAATCACCCAGATGCGAGTCCTCGTCGTCGCCGATCGGAGTTTCCATCGAGATCGGCTCCTTGGCGATCTTCAGTACCTTGCGGACCTTGTCCTCGGGCATTTCCATGCGCTCCGATAGCTCCTCTGGCGTCGCCTCGCGCCCCATTTCCTGCAACATCTGGCGGGAGATGCGGTTTAGCTTGTTGATGGTTTCGATCATGTGTACCGGGATGCGGATGGTGCGCGCCTGGTCGGCGATCGAGCGCGTGATCGCCTGGCGAATCCACCAGGTCGCATAGGTCGAGAACTTGTAGCCCCGCCGGTATTCGAACTTGTCCACCGCCTTCATCAAGCCGATGTTGCCCTCCTGGATCAGGTCGAGGAATTGCAGGCCGCGGTTGGTGTACTTCTTCGCGATGGAGATGACCAGTCGCAGGTTGGCTTCGACCATTTCCTTTTTCGCGCGGCGCGCCTTGGCTTCGCCGATCGACATACGTCGGTTGATCTCCTTGATGTCGGCGATGGTGATGCCTGTGAAGGCTTCCATCTCGGCCAGCTTGCGCTGCGCGCGGCGGATCTCGGTTTCGTGCTCGCGCAATGCGTTGGCCAGCTTCGGTAGCGCCTCGATTTGTTTGTCCAGCCAGTCTGGATCGGTTTCGTTCTGCGGAAAGGTGCTGATGAAATGCTTGCGCGACATGCCGGCGTAGTCGACGCACAGCCTCAGGCAGATGCGCTCCTGCTCCCGAATCGTGTTGACGCAATTGATCAGGGTGCCGGTGAGCTGATGGAATACCGCTGGAATCAGTTTGAAATCGAGGAAAGCCGCCGAAACCTTCTGTAAGGCCGCCTGGTGGGGTTCATCCTTGTAGGCGTGCTTGCGGCGCAGGCGCAGCCAAGCGTTGACGGCTCGCCTCAGAGCCTTGATGTGTCTTGCCGCTTCGTCGGGATCGGGGCCGGTGTTCACCGGGGTGTCGTCGTCATCGTCCGAGTTGCTCTTGGCCGCTGGCGGAGTGGGCGTGCCGTCGTCGTTCGGGTCGATGAAGCCGGAGATGATGTCGGTCAGGCGCAGTTCTTCCCGCTCATAGCGTTCGAACATATCGAGCAGTTCGAGAATCGTCGGCGGAAAGGTTGAGACCGCGGCGGATACCTGGCGCAAGCCGTCCTCGATGCGTTTTGCGATCTTCAGCTCGCCTTCGCGGGTGAGTAATTCGACGGTGCCCATCTCGCGCATGTACATGCGTACCGGGTCGGTGGTGCGGCCAAAATCGGATTCCACCGTGGCCAGCGCGGCGGCGGCCGCCTCGGCGGCGTCATCGTCGGTGGAAATGGCGGCGTCGGTCAGGGTGGCCGCCTCGGGATCCGGAGCGGTTTCATGGACGGAGATGCCCATGTCGTTGATCATCCGGATGATATCCTCGATCTGTTCGGAATCGACGATGCCGTCGGGCAGATGATCGTTCACCTCGGCGTAGGTAAGGAAGCCCTGTTCCTTGCCCTTGGCGATGAGCTGTTTAATCTGCGACTGTTTTGCTTGCTGATCCATAATTTCTGCTGGATTACCGAGTGTGTTGAGGCTGCTAAGGTCGATCGGCCATTATAGCAGTTAATTGGGATTTTTGCCACGCTTTGTGGCGGATTTATTCCCTGCGGATGGCTTGCCCGCCACGAATCCGCATGCGCAGGCGTGCCTTGCGAGCCTTGTCACTGAGACGTTGCAGGGCGCCTCGGAGTTCCGCCGCGATGTCCGCGTTTTCCGGCAAGCCAAGCGGAATCGCGACCAGCTTGCGCACGGTTTTTTCGCTAGCGGTATCGCGGTAGCGTTCCAGCAGTTGAGCGACGCTGATATCGGGCTGTTCGCGTGTCTGCTCTAGTAGTTCGAGCAGAAGATTGGCGCCCGGGATGTCGCTGTCCGCCCAGTCGGTGGCCAGTTCAGGGTCGGCGCCGAGCCGTGGGTTCTGCAGCAGCAAGGCGACCGCGAAGCGGGTTGCATTGAGTCCTTGTGGTTGGTTCTGGCGCGAGCCGGGTCGGCGCGCTGTTCCCTGGGCTCTTGGTCCCGCTGGATGCGGCGTCTGGATGCCGAGCAGGTCGTCGAGTCGTTTATAGAGCATTTGACGCAGCAGGCCTGCCGGGAGCTTGTCCAGTAGTGGGCGCAATTGCTCGGCGTAGCGTACCTGACCGTCGGCGCTATGCAGGTCCATGCCGATCGCGCAGTGCTCGAACAGGTAATCCGACAGCGGTTGCGCTGAGATCACGCGGGCTTCGAAGGCGTCCCGGCCTTCCTGGCGGATCAGTGTATCCGGGTCTTCGCCTTCGGGTAGAAACAGGAAGCGCGCTTCCTTGCCATCCTTCAATAGGGGCAGCAGGTTGTTCAGCGCCTTCCAGGCGGCGTCGCGTCCCGCGCTGTCGCCATCGAAACAGAAGCAGATCGCTGGCGCGTGGCGGAACAGCAGCTCGATATGCTGGGGCGTCGCGGCGGTGCCCAGGGTGGCGACCGCATAGTCGATGCCGAACTGTGCGAGGGAGACGACATCCATGTAGCCTTCGACCACCAGCAGGCGGTCGAAATGGCGTAGCGCCTGGTGTGCCTCGTACAGGCCGTACAACGCCCGGCCCTTATGGAACAGCGGGGTTTCCGGCGAGTTCAGGTACTTCGGCTTGCCGTCCCCCAGCAGGCGACCGCCAAATCCGATGAGGCGCCCACGTGGATCACGGATCGGAAACATGATGCGCTCGCGGAAGCGGTCGTAGCGCTTGCCTTCCGCCTCGACGATCATGCCTGTATCGCGCAACGCCTGGAGTTTTCGCTCGTCGCCGCTGAATCGTCGGAGCAGATTGTCCCAGCCCGGTGGGGCGTGGCCAAGACCGAAGCGCGCGCTGATCTCACCGGACAAGCCACGTTGCTTCAGGTAGGCGATTGCTGTCGGGCTTTGGCGCAGCTGCGCCCGGTACCAGTCGCCGATCGTCTTCAGAAGCTGGTGGAGTGGGCGGTGGTCCGGACCTCCATGGTTGAACTGTTCATGGGGTATCTCCAGGCCGGCCAGGCTGGAGAGGATTTCGATCGCATCGATGAAGCCGACGCGGTCGTACTCCATCAGGAAGTCGACGGCGTTGCCATGCGCGCCGCAGCCGAAGCAGTGATAGAATTGCTTCGCTTGGGAAATCGTGAACGATGGGGTTTTCTCGTCGTGGAACGGGCAGCAGGCGGTGTATTCCTTGCCGGCCTTCTTGAGTGGCACTCGGGTGCCGACGATCTCGACGATATCGCTGCGTTCGATCAGCGTATCGATGAACTGGCGGGGAATTCTGCCGGCCATGCGGGCGTCCGCCCGATACGCTCAGCCGGCCAGCTTCTGTCTGATTTGGGCGCTGACCTTGCCCATATCGGCACGGCCTTCCAGCTTGGGCTTCAATATGCCCATGACCTTGCCCATCGCCTTCATCGAATTGGCGTCGCTGGCCGCGATGGCCTCGTCGATTAACACGGTGATCTCGTCATCGCCGAGTGGTTCGGGCAGGTAGGTGGCGAGGATATCCAGCTCGAAGGCTTCCTGATCGGCGAGTTCGTCGCGCCCCGCCTGCTGGTATTGTTGCAACGAATCGCGCCGCTGCTTGACCATGCGATTGAGCACGGCCAGCACATCGGCGTCGCTCAGCTCGCGGCGCTCGTCGACCTCGACTTGCTTGATCGCCGCCAAAATCAGGCGGATGACGCCGAGGCGAGGCTTGTCGCCGCCCTTCATGGCGGCCTTCATGTCGTTGGTGATTTGTTGCTTGAGCATGCCGATAAGCTCAGTATTGACGTTCCCAGCGCCGGTTTTCGCGCGAGACCTTCTTCATGTGACGTTTTACCGCAGCGGCGGCCTTGCGCTTTCGTTCGGCCGTTGGCTTTTCGTAGAATTCACGACGGCGGACTTCGGCGAGAACGCCGGCTTTTTCGCAAGAACGCTTAAAACGACGCATTGCGACTTCGAAGGGTTCGTTTTCTTTGACCTTTACATGGGGCATATCGACTCTCTGAAAAACACATGGAACGAAAGGCGCGTAATTCTATAGATGTTGCGGTTGAAATGCAAAGCATGTTTCCTGGCCCGGACCGCTTCCGTCAAGGATGTTTTGCCGGCCAAAAGGCATCATCGGTGCTTGTCGGGTGAAATCGTCCGGCGTTTATTGTTTAATACGGAGCCGTTCAAACAGGCCCGGTAGCTCAGATGGCGCTTATCGTTCAGAAATATGGTGGAACCTCGGTCGGTTCGGTGGAGCGCATTCAGGCCGTGGCGGAGAAGGTCAAGGCCAGCGCCGAGGCCGGCAACCAGATCGTCGTGGTGGTCTCCGCGATGTCCGGAGAGACTAATCGCCTGGTCGAACTCGCGCAAGCGGTTCAGCAACCACCTAACGAGCGCGAGCTCGATGTGTTGCTGTCAACCGGCGAGCAGGTGACGATCGCCCTGCTGAGCATGACCTTGGATGCGCTTGGCCAGCAGGCTTGCTCGTTTACTGGAGCCCAAGTGCATATCCGCACCGACAGCGCGCATAACAAGGCGCGTATCCAGGATATCGATGGCGCTCGGGTGAAGGCCGCGCTGGACGCCGGCAAGGTTGTTGTCGTCGCGGGTTTTCAGGGTGTCGACGAGCAAGGCAACATCACTACCCTCGGGCGTGGCGGTTCCGATACCACGGCGGTCGCCATGGCGGCCGCGTTGAAGGCCGATGAATGCCAGATCTTTACCGATGTCGACGGTGTCTATACGACCGACCCACGGGTCGAACCGAAAGCGCGTCGCCTGCGCACCATCACCTTCGAGGAGATGCTCGAAATGGCCAGCCTGGGCTCAAAGGTGTTGCAGATACGCGCCGTCGAGTTTGCTGGCAAATACGATGTCCCCCTGCGTGTGCTCTCCAGCTTCGAGGACGGTGAGGGGACTCTGATTACCTTTGAGGATGATCCGACAATGGAAAAGGCCAAGATATCCGGTATCGCGTTTAATCGCGACGAAGCCAAACTGACCATCATGGGTGTGCCCGACCAGCCAGGCGTGGCGCACAAGATCCTCGGACCCGTGGCCGAGCGGAACATCGAGGTCGACATGATCGTGCAGAACATCTCTCAAGATGGCACCACCGATTTCACCTTTACCGTGAATCGCGGTGATTTTCCGAAGGCGATGGATATCCTGCGTCGCACCGCCAAGGAACTGGGCGCGCGCGAGGTCGTCGGAGACGACAATATCGTCAAGATCTCGCTGGTCGGCGTCGGCATGCGTTCGCATGCCGGCATCGCCAGCACGATGTTCCAGTCGCTTGCTGATGAAGGCATCAATATCTGCTTGATCTCCACATCGGAAATAAAGGTGTCCGTCGTCGTGCAGGAAAAATACCTGGAACTCGGCGTGCGCGCCCTACACGAAGCGTTTGGTTTGACTGAGGCCTGAGACTTAGCCATTTTTGCCTGTCTACTTGATCGAGGCTGAAACAGGGGTGGCGGAACACGAAAAATTCCATGGGAATGCGACGTGGGTTTTGTGGAAAATCTATTTTGTTAAATTCTGTAATGCTGCTAGAATCCTGCCTTTCTTCGATGCATGGGCATCGAAACGGCTTGGTTGAATCACGCGCCTGTTGATGGATGTCTGCAGGACGTGGATAATAGAAATGAGGAACTAAAGGAAATGTTGATTCTAACGCGTAGGGTGGGTGAAACCCTGATGATCGGTGATGAAGTAAGCGTTACCGTACTGGGGGTCAAGGGCAATCAGGTGCGTATTGGTGTGAATGCGCCGCGAGAGGTTGCGGTACACCGTGAAGAAATATTCGAACGTATCAAGCAAGAGCAAGCGCAGCAGGAACAGGCGCAAGCTGGCGGTGACGCCGCCGAAGGCGAAGACAAGGCTTGATACGCTTGGGTCCGCAGTATCCGGAGGGATGGCCGAGCGGCTGAAGGCGCTCCCCTGCTAAGGGAGTATGGGGTTAATAGCTCCATCGAGGGTTCGAATCCCTCTCTCTCCGCCATACACGAAAAAACCGCCAAATAGGCGGTTTTTTCGTGTATGGCCGATTCGACGGGATAGCGTCAGGTTCGCCCGCCACCAGAAATCTTCAAAGCCAACCAATCCAATTGTCGGCTCGACAACACCCTGCGTAGATAGCCGAACAGATAACTCGGAAAAGTGACGTAGTAACGCGGTCGCGGACGGCGTGATTCCAGCGCATGGATCAGTTTTCCGGTTACCGCCGAGGGTGGCAGGGTGAATGGCATCGCGGCTCCCGCTTTGTTCAGCCGGCCGAGCACTGCTTCATATTGCTTGCGATGCACGCTGTTATCTACGTTGATGTCGCGTTGGAATGCGCGCAACGCGTTGGCGCGAAAACGGGTGGAGATAGGGCCTGGCTCGATCAGCGAGACATGTACGCCGCTGCCGTGCAACTCCAGGCGCAGGGCGTCGCACAGACCTTCCAATGCATACTTGCTGGCGCAATAGGCGCCGCGATAGGGTAGGGCCGCCAGACCGAGTATTGAGCTGTTTTGCACGATGCGCCCGAAGCACTGACGCCGCATCACCGGGATGGCCAGATTGGTCAGTTCCAGCCAGCCGAACAGGTTGGTCTCGAACTGCGCGCGCATTGCCTCCCGACTCAAATCCTCCACCGCGCCCGGGAGGCCGTAGGCGCCATTGTTGAACAATGCGAAGATCCCGCCGCCGGTGTACTCCAGTGTGTTTTGCCAGGCGTTCTGGATGCTCGCGCTGTCGTCCAGATCCAGGGAAAGCGCGAACAAGCCCTCTTCGCGCAATGTAGCGACATCTTGTTCATGGCGCGCTGTCGCGATGACGTTGTAGCCGCGCGCGTGCAAGGTCAGCGCGGCATCCCGACCGATGCCGCTGGAACAACCGGTGATCAGAATGCTTTTTTTGTTCAAGTTGCCATCCAGTGAAAGACTGGTATTCATTGTGAATAGCGCGAGGCAGCTTTTCAAGCGTGGTGGCCGATCGCGGGTCTGGCCAGTATGATTAGGGGTGGTTAACACGAAACCAATGGGTTCTGTTGCCCGTGATTCGTCTGCGGGAACGCCGTGAATACATCGGCGCAGGCTTGGGTCTCGGACATCCTGTTAGGGTATAGGTTTTGGTTGTAATTGGGATTATGCGTATCTTTGTGACATTACTGGTTTTCGGGCTGTTATCGATGCCCGCCGTGGTGCTGGCCGGCCCGCATCTCGATGTGCGCATCAGCGGTGTCGACGGCGACATGCAGACCAATATCGAGGCGATGCTGGATATGGTCAAGCATGAGAATGACAAGGAACTTAGTGATCGCTGGATCAAGCGCATGCAGGCGAAGGCCAAGGAGCAGATCCGAACCGCCTTGCAGCCGTTCGGCTATTACACGCCCAAGATAGAGGCCAAGCTGGAGAAGACCACCGACGGGAAATGGCTGGCGGAATATCATGTCGACCCTGGCGAGCCGACGCGTCTCAAGCATATCAACATCCGTTGGCAGGGATCGGGCGCGGAGAACCTCGCATTACGCCAAGCGGTCGCGGATTTTCCGCTGAAACCGGGTGATGTGCTCGATCATGCGAAATGGGAGAAGGGAAAGGAAGCCTTGCTGGATGCTGCCTATCTGGCCGGTTATGCGAAGGCGCGCATGCTGAAGAGTCAGGCGCTGGTCGATCCCGATACCCATCTTGCCGACGCGATATTGCTGCTGGACAGCGGGCCGCTCTATTATTTCGGCAAGGTCAGCGTGCATCAGAATTTTCTCGACGACAAGCTGGTTGCCGCCTATGACACGCTGAAGGAAGGCGAGATCTATTCGCACGACGAGTTGCTACGCTATCAGCAAGGGTTGATCGCCGCTGGCTACAGTCAGAGCGTGACGCTGGAACCGAAATTCGATCTGGCCAAGAAGAACCGCGTGCCGATCGATGTCCGCATGACGCCGGCGAAGCGCCACAGATTCTCCTTCGGCTTGGGTTTCGAGACCTCGATTGGTCCACGCTTCACCGCGCAATGGGATGATCGTCGCATCAACCGCCACGGTCACCAATCCACCGTCTATATGAAGATCGCGCAGAAGGAGCGCGAGCTGCGCGGCGTGTACCGTATTCCGGTTGTCGACCCACGCACCGACCGCCTTGAGATCGGCGCCTCCTACCATTACGAGGAAACCCCGACCACCAAGAGCACGACGCTGTCTCCAGAGATCGCCTTTGTGCGGCGCAACCTGGAAGATACCTTGTTCATGAAGGGTTTCGTCAACTATAACTATGAGCTGTTCACCGTCGATGGCGATCCAGAGAGGACCAGCAAGCTGTTGCAGCTCGGTTTCATCAGTCGTTACAGCGAAGTGGAGAATGCGGTTTTTCCGCGTGTCGGGCGCTACGTCCATGGCGAGATACGTGGCGCGGCGGATGCCCTGTTGTCGGATACCAGCTTCGTCCGCGTGCTGCTGAAGGGGCGCTATTTGTTGCCGTTCGGGGACAATGGCCGCTTGGACGCCAATCTCGCCATCGGCGCGGCCTGGGTGGACAACTTCGACCTGTACCCGAATTCCTTGCGATACTTCGCCGGTGGCGATGGCAGCGTGCGCGGCTACACATACAAGGAACTCGGGCCGAAGGATGCCAAGGGTGTCGTCATCGGCGGTCGGCAGATGTTCGCCGCCAGTCTGGAATACGATCACCGTATCGCCAAGGACTGGGCCTTGGCGGCTTTCGTCGACGCCGGTAATGCATACAACGATACGCTGGACAAGCTGTTCATCGGTGCTGGTTTCGGCGTGCGCTGGTTGGCGCCGTTTGGTGCGTTGAAGCTGGATTTCGGCTGGCCGGTCAGCGAGGACGCGGGCCTCGGCGACTTCCAGTTCTATATCGGTTTTGGAGCGACACTCTGATGGCTTGGTTGAAGACGCTGTTGCTGCTACTGGTCGGTATCTTGCTGCTGGTGCTCAGCGTGCTCTGGTGGGCCGCCGGTACCGAATCCGGCGCGCGCTCACTCTTGGGTTGGGCGGGAGATCTGAGCGACGACCGCCTGCAGGTCGAAGCGGTGCAAGGCACCTTGCTGGGAGAGTTGCAACTGCAAGGCGTTGCCTACCGGCAACCCGGCATGCGGCTGACCATCGGTCAGGCGCGTTTCCACTGGCATCCGCTCGAATTGCTCGGTCGCAGCCTGCATATCGAAACACTGAGTGTCGAAAAATTGCGTTACACCGCGAACGCCGATGCGCCGCCGGAACCGCCATCGGATGGGAAGCCCCGCTTGCCAGCACTGCAATTGCCGATACGCATCCTGCTGGATGCCGTCACCGTCGACGACGTGGTCGCTGTCACCGCGTCCGATGCCGCGCCGATCGTCGTGCATGGGGCGCGTCTCGCGGCCGTTTGGGATGCCGATGGCATCGCCCTGAAATCACTTGAGGTCGCCACGCCGGAGGCCGATCTAAATGCCAGCGGCAAGCTGAACCCGCTCAACGACTATGCGTTGAGCCTGAATAACCAAGTCGCCCTGCATCTCGACGATGCGCCCAAACTGCGACTCAATGGCAAGATCGCCGGCAACCTGAATACGCTGACGATCACGCAACGGGTTGATGGCGACATTCAGGCTGGTATCGACGCGACGCTCACCGATCCGCTGGACAAGCTTGCTTGGCGGGCGAAGGTTCGACTGGATGCCTTGCGCCCGGGGCAGTTCAGCAAGGCGGTTTCCGGTGTGCTCAGTGGAATCGTCGAGGGTAACGGCGGTCTGGATGGAGGCACCGTCGAAAGCCAACTGAAATTGCGCGACAAGGACAAGCCCGAGTTCAACTGGGATGCCAGGCTCGACGCCAAGGCCGATCTGGCGACATTGGCGGTCGACCTGCAGCAATTGTTGCTGACCCACCCGGATTCGCCGATGCATTTGTCAGCCAGTGGTCGCTACGATGAGCGACACATGGCGCTGACGGCGGACTGGCAGGCGCTGCAATGGCCATTGACCGGGGAAGCCGATGTTCACAGCGAGCGGGGTACGCTGGTCGTCAGCGGCAAGCCGGATGATTACCGACTGGAGCTTTCGGCCAAGGTTGGCGGCAAGCAGGTTCCAGCAGGTCAGTGGCAAGGCAATGGTCATGGCGACATGCGGCGCCTACATCTGGACGAGTTGATCGGTGACACGCTCAATGGGCAATTGAATCTGAGTGGCGATATCCTCTGGGATCCAAAGGTCGGTTGGCGTTTGCATACGCGTATCGATGACATCGATCCAGGGGTGCAGTTCGCCGAATGGCCCGGACAGTTGTCCTTGCGGGTCGAGACCGACGGTGAAGTGCTTGCCGACGGCGTGCGCGCCAATGTGAAGCTGGATTCATTCGATGGGAGATTGCGCGGTCTGCCAGTCGCCGGCCAAGGCGTGATCGACATCGCTCCGGGGCATTATCGCTTCGATGGCTTGAAACTGCGCTCTGGCGATGCCCGGCTAGAGGCCGATGGCAGCTTGGGTGGCGCATCGGCGTTGAAATGGTCGCTCGATATCCCGGATTTTGCCGATCTGCTGCCGGACAGTGGCGGCAGCCTGCGTGGCAACGGCAGGCTGGAAGGTGATTACATGCAGCCGCGCATCGTTGCCGAACTCGATGCGAAAAAGCTGAAACTGCCGGACCTGTTGGTCGGCCATCTACAATCTCGCTTCGATGTGGATCTGTCATGGAAGACGCCTTCCCGGTTGACGCTCGATGGAGGCGATATCAGCGCCGCCGGCGAGAAAGTGGCCGCGTTGAAACTGAAGGCCGGTGGCACGCTGGAGAAGCATCGCGCGACACTGGTCGCCGATCACGCGCTGGGAAAGCTGAATCTGGCCGCCGCCGGCGGTTACCGCCAGGAACGCTGGCGGGGCAAGGTCAGCCGCCTCGATCTTGCGTCGCAAGATTTTGGCGACTGGGCGTTGAGCCAGCCGGTGGCCATCGACGCTGGCGCGAAACAGGCGCGTGTCGAAAATCTCTGCCTAGCGCGCGAGCAGGGCCGGCTCTGCGCCGATGGTGAATGGGCCGCCGCCAGCAAGGGCGGCAAGGCGAGCTTGCATGCCAGCGATCTGCAACTCGCCTGGCTGCAACCTTGGCTGCCGGTCGCCATCGAGAGCCTGTCCGGCGCGCTGAACGCCGATGGCAAGGCGCGCTTCGGCGAAACTCCGCTTTCGCTGATTGCCGATCTGCGCGCCGACATCACCCCCGGCAAGCTCGCCTACGCGCTGGACGATGGCGCTGGCGAAGTCGGTCATGAAGGCGGTCGGGTGACGCTGAAAGTGGACCGGGGAGGCGTGGACAGTGACCTGTCGCTGAGCGTGGCGAGGAATGTCGTCAAGCTGAAACTGGACGCGCCGAAACTGCTCGCGGGTGGCGACATCATGAAAACGCCCGTCAGTGGAAGGGTACGACTGAATGCCAGCCATTTCGAGATCTTGCCCGCCTTGGTTCCCGATATCGAAACCCTGAACGCGGCCATCGATACCGATCTGAGCATTCATGGCAGCCTCGGCAAGCCGCTGTTGAAGGGCGGTGGCAAGATCGATCTGCGGCGTCTGTCGGTGCCGCTGGTCGGCGTGGAACTGGAGAACAGTAAGATAGGCATCCGCGCCCGGGGACAGAAGCTGGTGTTCGATGGCAAGCTGCGTTCCAGCAATGGCGAACTGAAGCTGAGCGGCGATGCCCTGTTGGATGCCGCCAGGCACTGGCCGCTGAAACTGGCGCTGAAGGGCGAGCGCTTCCGCGCCGTCGACCTACCGGATGCGCGCGTCGACATCAGTCCCGATCTACATGTGGACAGAACCGCCGAGAAGACCCGGGTCGAAGGCGAGATCAAGGTGGACAAGGCGGATATCCTGTTGTCGGAGGTACCCGAGGGATCCCGTAGTCCATCGGACGACATCGTCATCGTGCGCCGGGGCGAGTCCAAGCCGCCACCCGAGCCGCCGGCGTTGCCATTGTATGCCGATGTCGACGTGATTCTGGGCAAGGAGGTGCATTTCATCGGTTTCGGCCTGAACGCCTTCATCGATGGTCGCTTGCGCATCACCGCCAAGCCGGAAGAGCCATTGAAAGGTAGCGGCGAGATCCGCATCGAACAGGGTACCTTTCGCGCCTATGGCCAGAATCTGGATATCGAGACCGGCATCGTCTCTTTTCCGGGCGGTCCGTTGAACAAGCCGGGGGTCAACCTGCGTGCGACCCGTTCCATCGATAATGTCGTGGTTGGCGTCAGCGCCATTGGTTCGGCATTGAAGCCGCGCATCACCACCTTCTCGAAGCCGGCGATGGCTGAACGCGATGTCATCTCCTATCTGCTGACCGGCTCGCCGGCCAGCAAGATCGGCAAGGGCACCGGCATGCTGTCGGTTGGCAAGCAGATCAACGCCAAGCTTTCGGTCAGCGTCGGCACCAATCCGAGTACCGGCGATGCCGAGTTCAAGACCAACTACCGGATCAACCGCAAGCTGCATCTACAGGCCACCAATGGCAGCAAGTCCAACGCTTTCGATATCTTCTATACCTTCGAGAAGGAATGACGGAGGGCGAGGCGGCCAGGGTGTGTGCGCATATCGCCCACTTGTGGCGTCAAACCTCAGATGGCCGCCTGGGTCAGCCGCGCATAGAGTAGTGGCAGGCGTTGCGGCAGTTCGGTGGGGTTGCGGATGACGACGTAGCCGCCATTGCCGAACAACCAGGGTAGGTAGTCGTTGCCTTTTGCGTCTATGGTCACGCAGAAGGGTTGCAGGCCGAGTTGGCGGGCTTCGATGATGGCCTGACGGGTATCCTCGATGCCATGGCGGCCTTCGTATTGGTCCAGGTCGTTCGGTTTGCCGTCGGTAAGTATCAACAGTAGGCGGCGGCCGGCGGCTTGACGCTTCAGTTGTTCGCCGAGGTAGCGGATGCCGGCGCCGAGGCGGGTGTAGTAGCCGGGCTTGACCGCATGGATGCGGCCACGCACCTCGCCGTTGTAGCTTTCGTCGAAGTCCTTCAGTCGATGGATGCGGATCGGGTCGCGCTTGCGCGATGAGAAGCCATACAGACCGAAGCGGTCACCGGTGGCATGCAGGCTTTCGGCGAAAAGGTAGAGCGAATCACGGATCACGTCGATGACCTGGTGATGGTCGTCGACATAGGCGTCGGTGGACAATGACAGGTCGGCGATCAGGCCGCAGGCGAGATCGCGCGCGCCGCTGCGCAGTTCACGGTACAGGCCGTCGGTGCCGACGCCATGGCCGGCGGCGCGATCGCAGGCATGGCGCAGGTAGGCGTCGATGTCGATCTCCTGGCCATCGGGCTGGGCGCGATGCCAAGTGCGCGCCGGCGTCAGCGCCTGGAACTGATTACGCAGGCGTTTCGCGGTGCGCGTCAGGCGTTTCGGTAGTTCGCGAGGGCTGGTGTTGGCGGCTTGCATCTCCAGTACGCGGCAGCGATTCGGCAGCAGCTGTTGGCGCTTCCAGTCCCATTCGGGTAACAGGATGCCGTCGCTGAGGATCAGATCGTCGTCGCTCTCAGCGGGCAGGTCCAGGTCGAACTTCAGTCGGATCGCGCTGGCCTTGCGCTCGCGCGCCACCGATAGCTTGTCCAGATCGCGCGCGACCTGTTCGGCGCGGTCGGCGTCTTCCTCGTCCTCGGTGCCGCGATCGACATTGACGAACTCCCCCATCGAGAAGATATTCTCCATGCGCACCGTGATCAGGCCCTGTTCCTCTTCCGGCATCTTGACGCGCTCGGCCTGGCGTTTTGCAATGTTCTCGACCTGGCGAGATTCGCGGCCTTCCTTACGTTCTTCTCCGTCGTCGTTGGATGTCGGCGCTAGCAATGCTTGCGGGGGATCGGGGTGCAGCCACAGTGCTACCGGCCAGGGCGCGCGCCGCGTGGCGGGCAAGGTTTCGAGCGCGGCATCCGGGTCTTGCAGCGCTGCTCGGATGCGGATTTCGGCAAGGTGATCATCGCCATTCAGGCGTTGTGCTTCAGGGCGTTGCGCCAGATGCGCGACGACCAGGCGCTGGTAGCGCGTCTTCAGACCGGGCCAGCGCGTCAATACCTGGCGGGTGAGTTGCTGGTGGTGGATCAGCCAGTCATCGGCGCGGTGAGTATCCAGCGCGGCCAGCGCGGCCAGCCAAAAATACAGGTCGCGGTTCAGGCCGGTATCGTTGAAGCAGGCGATCTCGACTGGCAGGCGCAAGGCGTTTTCGTCGCGCCAAGCCATTTCGGTGCGCTCCCAGGCGCCGGCGATGCGTTGCAACCAGTTGCGTCGGGTGTCGAAGGCGGTTGCGTCGGCGCGTTCGATTTGCAGGCCGGCGTCGCCGCCCACCGCGCGGAAGAAGATGCTCAGGCTGTGTTGCACCTCGGCGAGCTCGACGCGCTTGTCGCGGTAGCGTGTATCGGCCAGCCGGGTGACCAGACGGTGCCAGAGCGCGCCAACATGTTCTTCCATCGGGCTAGTCCTGTCCCGCCTTGGCTGCGGGGGCAATCGGACGCATCACCGGTGGCTCGGAGAACTGGCGAGCCTGTTCGTTGCTGACCCAGCGCAGTAGGGCGAGACGTTCTCGATGCGCCTGGACCTCGGCGCAGGCGCTCAGGCACTGGCCGCATTGGGTGCAGGCGAACATGCCGCGCTTCATGCCGCGCGGGCGCAGGCGCATCGGGCAGGCGTTGTCACAGGCGTTATTGCAATCTTGGCAGGCGCGTGCCCGTTGGGTATCGAAGCCGACAGTCATGGCGTTGCGATTGGCCATCCAGGCGAGGCTCTGAAACAGCCCGACCGCGCAGCCGAAGCGGCAGAACAGGTGGCGGGCAAAGCCGAACTCGATGCTCAGCAGAACACTGCCAGTGGCCAGGAAGATGAATTGGTTACGTGTCAGTTCGCCATGCAGCAGATTGTGATAGATCTCGCTGGGCGGCAACAGGTAGGTCAGCAGGGTCAATGCCCACAGGAAGGCGAAGCCGAGCACGGTCAGCCAGGTGAGCGGCCAGAAGCGCTGGCTCGGCTGGCGGCGGCTACCGTCCGGGCGCGTTTCCGGAAGGGGTCTCGATTCCCAGATCGTCGGTTTGCCGCTGGCGCGCAGCATCAGCCCATTGATGGTTTCGACCACGGAGAAATGTGGACACAGCCAGCCGCAGTACAGCCGACCCCAGCGCCAGGCGGTATAGAGCAGCCCGCCGGCGATCAACGTCAGCGGGACGAAACCGCGCAGGATCAGGTTCAACGCGGCCTGTCCGGCGCCGATCTCGCCGGCGATGAAGGCATCGATGTCCAGTGTCCAGTCCTGTCCAAGCAGAATGAAGTGGCCCAGATTCAGGTCGAGACGCAGGATGTTTAGTGGTGGCGCGAGGAGGAACAATGCGAAGAACGCGCCGCGTACCCAGGTGCGTCGGCGTTGTAGCGTGGCGTAGTTCATTTCGGGCAGTTTTCGGGCAGGGGGCGGCCAATCAGCGGGTAGCGCCAGCATTGGCCGGCCAACGCGCGTGCCAAGCCAATCATGCCGAACAGGATCAGCGTGGAATGCGCCATGGTGAAGTAGGTGATTGCCACTGCCCAGGTATATGGACCGTCGTAACCACCGAGCAGTATGATCGCGGCGTTCGCGATGATCAGCAGCGCGCCAGCCCACAGGCTGGCCGAGAGCGTTTGCTGGATATGGCTGAAGGCCAGTGGTGGTGGCGTATCGCGGTAGCGGCGATACATCACCAGCAGGGCGATGAAGGCGATGCCAGGAATCAGCAGCAGGTTCGCCAGGTACAGGGACTCGGCGACGATCGCCAGCGTCGTGCCGTGGCGATTGCCCGGTTCATTTGTCGAAGAGGGCATCGACGACCTCCATCAGTGCCGAAAGGGTTTCCGTGTCATCGGTCAGTGGTTCGATGATTGCGGCGCGGCAGGCCGCGTGCACCGGATAACCGCTGTTGATCAATGTCGCCGCATATACCAGCAGGCGCGTCGAGGCGGCTTCTTCCAGGTCGTGGTTCTTCAGGATGCGTAGCGATTCGGCCAGCCGCACCAGTTGCGCCGCCAGTTCGGCATC
>Ga0256841_1000428_pt1 | contig 43703 bp, 32 predicted proteins | sample 356308metaG_FD_185971 | JGI IMG/M metagenome (GOLD analysis project Ga0256841, IMG submission 185971) | Hydrothermal vent microbial communities from Mid Atlantic Ridge, Atlantic Ocean - 356-308 | ecosystem: Environmental > Aquatic > Marine > Hydrothermal vents | place: Atlantic Ocean: Mid...
CGGCAAGTGGCACGTCTTCACCCGCGGCGGCCGCGACGACGAGGGCATCGACGCCATCGAGTGGGCGGTGCGGGCCGAGGCGCTCGGAGCCGGCGAGATCCTGCTGACTTCGATGGACACCGACGGCGTCCAGGGCGGGTTCGATCTGGACCTGACCAGGACGGTCTCCCGCGCCACGAAGATCCCCGTGATCGCCTCCGGCGGGGCAGGGAAGCCGGAGGACTTCCTCGAAGTTCTGACCGAAGGAGAAGCCGACGCCGCGCTGGCTGCCTCCATCTTCCACTACGGCACGTACACGGTGAACGACCTCAAGGAGTTTCTCGACAAGCACGGCGTGCCGGTACGCACGGTTGCGGCGCCGGCAGCGTGAGCGCGCGGGCCATTGAAGGGCGGATTCCGATGATCATCCCTTGCATCGACCTGATGGACGGCAAGGTCGTCCAGCTCATCCAGGGCAAGGAAAAGGCTCTCGAAGCCGACTCCCCCGCCGCCATGCTGGAGAAGTTCGCCGCCTTCCCGGAGATCCAGGTCATCGACCTGGACGCGGCGATGGGGAAAGGCTCCAACGACGAACTGGTCGAATGGCTCGCCGCCCGCGCCCGCTGCCGCGTGGGCGGTGGCGTCAGGGACGTGGCCCGGGCGGTGAAGCTCGTCGAGCAGGGCGCGCACCGGGTGATCGCCGGCACGGCGGCCTTCGACAGCCAGGGTCCCCGGGTTGCGTTTCTGCAGGAGCTTTGCCGGGCCATCGGCCGCGAGCGCCTCCTGCTGGCGCTCGATTCCAAAGGCGGCCGCATCGTGGTGAAGGGCTGGCAGGAGGCGACCAATCTCACCGCCGAACAGGTGATCCGCATGGTCGAGCCCTACTGCGGCGGCTTCCTGTGCACCTACGTAGACAAGGAGGGCATGATGCAGGGTACCGACCTCGACTGGTTCCGCCGCCTTCGTGACGCCACCGCCCTGCCCATCACCGCCGCCGGCGGCATCACCACCATGGACGACATCCGGGCCTTGACTGCCATGAAGATCGACTGCGCCATCGGCATGGCCATCTACACCGGCCGGCTCGATCTCGACGAACTCGCCCGCTGGAACCGTACCGCCGTCAGCGGGCAGACGGGCGCTTCTTAGGATTCCATCGAGGCCTCAGGCTCACGAAGTTCACCCGGCAGATCTCGCAGCGCTGCTGCTTCCACCCGATGTAAGTAAGCGCCCGCTTGTAAAAAGGGGGCAGGTAGTACTTCTCGGACCAGTCGCGCAGAACCATCGACGCGCAAAGAGGACACCTGGCATAGAAAACATCCGGCGTCCGCCAGGGATGATCTGGGAAACGGTGATCACAAGCCCGGCAGCGCACGTACTGGAAGCCGGCCCAAGCGGCGAGCTTTTCTTTCAGCGTCCGCGGCCGCGAGAGCCGCACATCCACCGAGCCGCAGCCGGGACAAGACCGGATCGCCCGCTTCACGGCAGGAAGCTGAGCCCGGGCCATGGCACGTTCAACTCCGGGCCGCGCGCCGCTCGGCGACGTACCGCTCGACATAGGCAGTGAACGCGCGCTCCACCGGCTCCCGGGCCGAACCCTGGTTGCGGATCTTCAGACCTTCGATCCCGAGCACCGGCAGCAGCCCGCGCGTCGTCGAGGTGAGGAACACCTCGTCGGCCGCTTCCAGATCCTCCAGCCGCAGGTCCTTCTCGCCGATGCTCACCCCCTCGACGTGGATCTCCTCGAGCAACAGCTCTCTGGTGATCCCCGGCAGGCACCCCGAGCTCAGCGGCGGCGTCCAGATCCGGTTCCCCACCGAGACGAAGACGTTGGCCGAGGTGCACTCGCTCACTTGCCCGTGCTCGTTCAGCAGGATCACCTCGTCGAGGCCGCGGCTCTGCGCCTCTTCGAGCCACGTCAGGTTGTGCGACCACGACAGGATCTTCGCCCCCGCGAACGGCGAGGCGGCGAACCGGGCGTTCGGCGCCACGCCCAGCCGCACACCGGCGCCCCACTGCTTCGACTCGGCGGTGAAGGCGATTACGTCATAGTCCCGCTCGATACCCGGGCCTTCCCACATGCCGCCGCGGTTCCGGACGATCACCACACGCAACGTCGCGTTCCAGGCCTGATTCGCCTCGACCAGGCGGTACAGGCTGTCTTCCAGCTCTGCACTCTCTGGGGGGAAGGGAATCCTCATGCGGCCGGCGTCGCGGCGCATCCGCGCCAGGTGCCTTTCGAAGGCGAACAGGACGCCCTCGACGACACGGACGGTCGAGAAGACCCCCCACCCGTTGAGGAGGCCCACCTGGCCGGGACTGAGCGTTCGGTCCGTGGCTGGCTGAATGCGGCCGTTGTGAAGAACGAAGGAATGCACTGAATGCCTATTGTAGCCGAACTTCAGCGCCCCGCCGGCTGCAGGCGGGACCAGTTGGGAAACGGATTCCGCCCGGAGTCCCGGCATTCCTCGATCAGGTCAGGGACACGCCGCCTCCGCCTCAGGAGGTCCTCGAGCAAGTGCTCCAGATCCTCCTCCTCTCCCTCCAGCCACTCCAGCGGCACCCGGCGGAACGCCTCATCCATCACCTCTTCGGGGAAATGGATCACCCTTTCGAGCCACGGCTCGAAATCGGCCCATCCACGGACTTCTTCGTACACGATCCGGCGGTAATAGAGCCCTTGCAGCGGAGAATCCCGGAACTGCCAGTGTGGCCCCTGGAAGACGTAGCCGTTGTCGATCATCTGGGCTATGAAGCCCCGGCGAGCGGAGACCGATCCGCTCTCTGGCGTCCCGGAGAGCTCGCCGCGGAAGAAGATCGCCTGCCGGGAATCGGCGTTCGTCGTCCACTTGTCGAAAACCAGGGCCCCGAGAAAGTGTTCGGCGTTGGTGACCTTCCTGAGTAGCGCGTCCGGAATGAAATCGTAGACGGCGGTCCGGAACGGATCGCCCGGGAACCGCGACGCGAAATGCCGCCCCGCAGGGACCGGCTCGCGCCGGCTTCCCAACTGCACGTACAGTTCCGGATTCTCGGCTACGAAGCCATTCGTCACCTCGAGGACGGCGACCCGAGGCGTGGCGATCCCAAGGTACCCGAGCAGCGAAGCGGCTACCAGTTCGTTTACCAGGATCCGGCGATGCTGCGGGTTGTTGCGGAACTTCACCACGTAGAAGTTCCCGTCGGTCGCTTCCAGAAGGTGTGCCTGGGCGCCCCCGCGCATCTTCCGGATCAGGCGTCGGGCTTGAAGGGCCATGAAAATGGGGTAGACTTATGTGTTTACCACACCGGCCGGCCCCTTTGGAGCTGCTCGCCGATGGTCCTCGAAGTGTGAAGGCCAACCGCGGCGGCCGGCACGTTGGGAGAAAGTTCCGATGGCTGACGAAACTACCCCAATGGCGTTTACGCCGCGCAGTAAGGACGAAATTGCCCTCGAATTGATGAAATTCGTCGCGATTACCACCGGCTACGGCAAAGGCGCGCCCGCCGCCGGTTTCGGCGGCAAGCACGCCCGGACGCCGGAGGAGCATGCCGAGGCCCTCCTCCAGCTTTATGACCGCTGCCGGGCGCTTCTCTACAAAGCTCCGGGGGCCGGGTGACCAGCGGCGCTACTTCTTCGGGGACTTCGGCGCCGCTTTTTTCGCTGCCTTCTTGCCGGCTGTTTTCTTGGCTTTAGCCGAGGCGGCCTTCTTCGCCGCTTTCTGGGCTTTCCTCCCCGAGGGCTTCTTGACCGCTTTCTTGGCCTTCGTAGCTGCCCTCTTCCCGGCTTTCTTGGCCGCCGCCTTTTTCACAGGAGCCTTCTTGACGGTTTTCTTGGCGGCCTTTCCCGCCGCCTTTTTCGCGGCCGTCTTCTTGGCTGCCTTCTTGGCCGGGGCCTTCTTGGCGGCCTTCTTCTTCGCTTTGCGTGCCGCGGCCTCCTTGGGCTTTGGGGTTACGGCTTTCTTCGCAGTCTTCTTCGGGCCCGCCCGTCTGGGCCTCCGTGCCGGTTTCTCCTCCGGGGGCTCGGGCGCCTCAGCCTTTTCTTCCTCGGAGGAAGGCGCTTCCGGAGCGGCAGCCGGGGCCTCGGCCGGCTCTGGAGGCTGGGCGGGGGGTGGTCCGGCCGCGGCCGTAGCGGGCGCCTCGGGGGGGGCGGCGCCTTCTTCGGTCTCTTCCTCCTCCGCCGGAGGCTCTACGGCCGGCGGCGCCTTACTTTCCGGTTCGGCGGCAGGGGCCTCTGCTGCGGACGGCTCCCGTTGCGCATCCGGGGCCGCTTCGTCCTCGGTGTCCGCTTCGTACTGGTCGATCTCGGCTTCTACCTCGACATCGAGGGGCTGGAACCCGGATTGTTCGGCCTCCTCATCGGGTGCGGCGAGATAGCGGAACGCATCCATGGCTTTCTTCTCCTTGCTCTGTCGCCGGAATCCGGCGCTGCGGAACACAGCGCCTCAGGCTCATCCATAGAATAGCGCGATGGTGCGCAGAGGCAATAGGTCCCCGACGAAAGATCAACTGCCGGCTGAGCTGTTCGCCCGCCGCCATGCCGCCGAGTCGCTCGGCTGCCGCGCGCGGCGGCGTCCGGCCGTTCTCCCAGCGCTCGAGGCCACCGGAATCACCAGCAGATCGCCGGATCTAGGCGGTCCGGTCCGTCCCCCGTTGACGGCGGCGATCTGATCTGAGGTGGTGTCGTAGTAACCGGCGATTTCCGCCATCGTCTCCCCTTCGCTGACCCGGTGCACTCGCCACGACGTCCGATACGCGGGCGGGATCTGGGAGAGAGCGGCCAGCAGGAAACCAGCCGTGCCTTTCGGCACGTGGACCGGATACCCCGGTGGGACGATGTCCCGCAGGAGTGCCGGATTCAAGGCGCGTAGATCCTCCAATCGCCGGCCCAGAATGTCGGCGATCAGCAGCAGGTGCGTCGCGGCCCCCATTTCGATCGTGTTGTACTCGAGCGGCCGATCCTCGGCCACCGGCCCCAGCCCGAATTCCTCCGGCGCCGAGGCGACTGCGATCGCCGCCAGAACCAATGGCACGTACCTCCGGGTCTGGCGCGGCAGCACACGCCGGCGGCTCAACTCCCAGAAATCGGCGTAGCCGGTCCGGCGGACCCCACGCTGCACCCGCCCCGGGCCGGCGTTGTAGGCGGCCATGGCCAGATACCAGTCGCCCAGGCGCTCATAGAGGTCCCGCAGATGCCGTGCGGCGGCGCGGGTCGCCTTCTCCGGATCGAGCCGGTCGTCGTAGTAGCGCGTCCGCCGCAGCCCGTATTCCCGGCCGCGGAGCCTCATGATCTGCCACAGGCCCGCCGCCCGTTTCCGTGACACCGCCCGGGGCTGGTAGCCCGATTCGACCAGCGCCAGGTACATCAGCTCCCTCGGTATCCCTTCTTCATCAAAGACCCGCTCGATCATCGGCCGGTAACGGCCCAGCCGGCGGAGACTTTCGAGGAAGGGTTTGCGGCCCCGCGGCGAGGTGAAATACCGGATGTACCGCATCACCTCGCCGTTGATCTCCAGCGGCAACTGGGTGACCGGCAGTTTCAATCGGCCTGGGACGTCCAGCTCCACGTTGGGATCGACAGGGAAGGTGAGGGCGAGCAGATCTTCAAGAGGCGATTCCGGGAACGCCGGTTTCCGCCGCTCGCGCTCGAGAGCCCGGAGCTCGAAATCGTAGATCGCCTTGGCCATCTCCCGGCACTTTTCCCGGACGCGGTCCCGGTCGAACGCGCCGGCCGGCGACCTGAGCAGGGCGCCGATCGCCTCGTCGAAGAGCCGCCGAGCGATTTCATAGTCCCCCTCTCGGTAGAACGTCCGGCCGGCCTGGAATCGGGCCTCGGCGTCTTCGAGGACTGCGTCCGTCTCCGGCGTGGCTAGAGGAGCGCGCACCGCCGCCTCGACGAATTCCGGAACCTGTGACGGCGCTGGAGGCGGGATCGTCGGGGCGGCGGGAAAAGCCGCCCGGGGGGGTGGGGGCGTAGACGCCAGATGCGCCTTCCCGGGGCCGAATGGACCACACGCGGCCAGCATCGCGGCCAGCGCCGCTCCGGCTGCCAGGCGCGCCGGCAGCCCTTGTCCCGCCGACTTCCGCCTATCCCGGCCCACTAGCGCGTGGTCCTCCCTTCCGCCTGCGGCATCGCGGGTCCAGCTCCCAGATCGGCGTCCGCCGCCTCAGTCCTCCTCTTCTTCCACGCCTTCGCGGGCCGCCTTGGCCTGCGCGATGATCTTCTCCGCGATGTGCTGCGGGACGAAGTCGTAATGGTCGAACTCCATGCTGAATGACGCCCGGCCCTGAGTGATGGAGGTCAGATCGTTCTGATAGGTCAGCATCTCCGCCATGGGGACGAAGGCCCGGATGATCTGCTTGTTGCCTTTGATGTCCGTGCCCGCGATCCGGCCGCGGCGGCTGTTCAGATCGCCCATGATGTCGCCCGCGAACTCCACCGGCGCCTGGATCTCGACCTTCATGATCGGCTCCAGTAGCGCCGGTTTGGCCTGCTCCATTGCCAGCCGAAAGGCCTTGCGCCCAGCCAGCTTGAACGACAGCTCGTTGGAGTCCACTTCGTGGTACTGGCCGTCGTAGAGTTCCACCTTGAAATCGACCACCGGGTAACCGGCCAGGTACCCCTGTTCGGCGGCCTCGAGGATCCCTTTCTCGACCGCCGGGATGAATTGCTTCGGGATGGCTCCGCCGAAGATGTTGTTGACGAACTCGAACTTCTCTCCGCGGGGCAGCGGAGAGACGCGGATCTTGCAGTCACCGAACTGCCCGTGCCCGCCGGTCTGTTTCTTGTGCCGGCCGTGGACGTCCGCCGTGCCCCGGATCGTCTCCCGGTAGGGAATCTTCGGCGCCCGCAGCTCCACCTTCACGTTGTAACGCTTGTTCAGCTTGCTGACGACGACCTCGACCTGCTGCTGCCCGCTGCCGGCCAGCAGGAACTCCTTGGTCTGCGGATCTCGGTAGAAACGCAGTGAGGGGTCCTCCTCGAGGATCTTCTGGATCGCCTGCCCCATTTTGTCCTCGTCGCTGCGCGAGGCCGCCGTGACGGCGAAGGCGATCGACGGCTCGGGCAACTGCACCGGCGGATAGACGATTTCGGCGCCCTTCTCATAGAGCGTGTCGCCGGTCAGCGTGTCCTTGAGCTTCGCCACGCCGCCGATGTCGCCGGCGTGCAGTTCCGTGACCGGAACCAGCTCCTTGCCGCGGATACAGCCGATGTGGGCCAGGCGCTCCGTGTTCCGGGTCCGGGCGTTGACGAGCGCCGCATCGTTCTTGATCACGCCGGAGCAGACCTTGAAGTAGGAAACCCGGCCCGCGAACGGGTCGGCCATCGTCTTGAAAACAAAGATCGATTGCGGCTGATCGTCGGCGATGGGCCGCTCGAGTTCCTCGTCGCCGGATCTGCCCTTCAGCACCGGCCGTTCCACCGGAGCCGGACACGCGTCCACCAGGAAGTCCAGGATCCGGTCGGCGCCGATGTTGTGGAGAGCCGAAGCGCAAAGAACGGGGTACAGCCGCCGCTCCTTCAGCGCTTCCCGGAGACCCTCCACGATGCGTTCTTCGGGCAGCGTTCCCTTGTCGAAGAATTCCTCCATCAGCTCGTCTTTCCCCTCGGCCACCATCTCGACGAGCTGCTCATGGGCCGTCTGGGCCGCCTCGAGGGCTTCGGCGGGAATCTCGGTCTCCTGGCCCGTTCCTTTCCCATCCCTTTCGTAAGTGAAGGCCTTCATCGTGATCAAGTCGATCACGCCCCGGAAGCTCTGTTCGGAGCCCAGCGGGAGCTGCACCGGCACCACCTGGCGGCCGAACGCCTCCCGAATGCTCTCTACGGCCCGCTCGAAATCGGCCCGCTCGCGCTCCATTTTGTTGACCACCAGCAGGCGCGGCAGCCGGAAGTCCTCAGCAAAGGCCCACACCTTTTCCGTCTGAACTTCCACCCCCGCTACCCCATCGACCACCACCAGCGCGCTGTCGGCGGCCACCAGCGACGCCTTCGTGTCGTTGATGAACATGTTGAAACCGGGGGTGTCCAGCAGGTTGATCTTGTGCTTGTTCCACTCGACGAAGGCCACGCCGGTGGAGATGGTGATCTTACGGTTGACCTCTTCCTCGTCGAAGTCCGTGATCGTGTTGCCCTCGTCCACGCGCGTCAGCCGCGTCGTGACCCCGGCCGTGTACAGGATCCCGGCCACCAGGGTTGTCTTCCCGGAATTCCCATGACCGACTACGCCCACATTGCGAATTTCCTTGCCTGTATATACCTTCACGGAACCGACTCCTTGCGGGGTGCAGTGGCCGGCGGCAACCAGCCTAGATCCTGAATCTTAGCACAGCGGCGTTCGCCCCTTCAGAGGTGCGCGCGCTGGCGGCGCCGGCGGATTTGCGGATGCCCGCGCGCCGCTCCAGCCGTTCGAGCCGGCGCCGGGCGGGCTCGAAGTGGACGGCGCGACCGAATGTGTGTATTATAGATAGGGAATAGGGAGTATCTTTGCCGTACTTCGACGAACTGGACGACCTCCCGGCCGCTGATTTGCTGGCGTGGGCCATCCGCACCTTTGGTGACCGCTTCTGCATTTCGACCAGTTTCCAACGCTCCGGTATGGTGGTCATCGACATGGCCGTGCGGATCTCGCCCAAGGTGCGCATCATCACCCTGGATACCGGGCGGCTGCCGCAGGAGACTTACGAGATGATGGATATCCTGCGCGATCGTTACGGGGTCGCCGTGGAGACGGTGCTGCCTGATCCTCAGGAAGTCCAGGCGATGGTGCGGCGCCACGGCGTGAATCTGTTTCGCCGCGATCCGGCTCTGCGGATGCTCTGCTGCCATATCCGCAAGGTACGGCCGCTGGAGCGGAAGCTGAAGCAGTTTCGCGCCTACGCGGTAGGACTCCGGCGCCTGACTTCCTGGAACCGCAACGAGATCCGCAAGGTCGAAGACAAGGACGGCGTCATCAAGATCAGTCCCATCGCCGACTGGACCCGGCAAGAGATCGACGATTACATCCAGCGGCACAGCGTGCCGCTGCATCCGCTCTACCAGCGCGGCTATGCCAGCATCGGCTGTGCTCCGTGCACGAGGCCGGTCAAGAACGGAGAACCGGAGCGGGCCGGCCGCTGGTGGTGGGAGGACGCCCTGCCGAAGGAGTGCGGGCTGCACTTTCGCGCCGATGGTACAATTGGGCGGAAACTCGACGTACTTATAGAAGAGGTGACTCAAGCAACCAATGGCTATGGATTTGACGGATCGGGGATATAGCCCGAACGGGCACTACAAAGGCTTCACCCTTTGGTTTACTGGACTTTCTGGAGCGGGCAAGAGCACGCTGTCGCGCATCCTGGAGGAGCGCCTGCGCCGGCGAGGCGCCCGGGTCGAGGTCCTCGACGGCGACGTCGTGCGGACGAACCTTTCCAAGGGGCTCGGTTTCAGCAAGGAGGACCGGGACACGAACATCCGGAGGATCGGCTTCGTCTGCGACCTGCTTTCCCGCAACGGCGTGGTGGCCATCGCCGCGGCGATCTCGCCTTATCGGGAGATCCGTGAGGAGATCCGCCGCAAAGTTACGAATTTTGTCGAGGTCTACGTCGAGTGTCCCATCGACGTCCTCACCCAGCGCGACGTCAAGGGGCTCTACAGGAAGGCCCTCGCCGGGGAGATCCAGCACTTTACCGGAATTTCAGATCCATATGAGCCGCCGGAGAACCCGGACGTCGTTGTGCACACCGATCGTGAGTCCCCCGAGGAGAGCGCCGACAAGATCTGGGCGAAGCTCAAAGAGCGGGGACTGATCGCCTTTGACTGACCCGGGACCGACGGCGGTCCCACCTAGCGGGGAAGACTTCTACCCCATGACCCCGCCCTAGCAGGTCCGGCACAGGACCGGGGGCGGCCCCCTCGCGGCCGCCCCCCCATCGCTTGGAAGCCTTCCGGCGCCTGGCCCGCCGTGCAAGAATTGAGAAAGACTTCGACGCGCGCCACGTAGTTGGATTTGTGAAGGACAGTCTGACGGTGGCTCTGGATGTGGCTGTGTCCGATGTGAGCGCGGGCGAGGCCGAGAGCGAGTTCGTCCGCTTCTTCCGTAGCTACAGGTCCAAAGCGTTCCATTACGCTTTGCAAACGCTCGGCAATGTTGACGATGCGCTGGACGTGACGCAGGAGGCGTTTCTGCGGCTGCACCGCCACTGGCGGCGGCGGGATCCCGCGCGCCCGTTTGCGCCCTGGCTCTATTCGATCGTCCGGAATCTGGCGATCGACCTGCTGCGCAAGCGCGCGGCCAGGCGCGAATGCAATCACGAGGACGGGCCGCCGCTGTTGGCCTCGCCGGCAGCCAGCCCGGAGGTCGCCGCCCGCCGCTCTGAACTCGCGGCACGTCTCTGGCGGGAGATCCGGCGTTTGCCCGAGCCGCAGCGCGAAGCCCTCCTGCTGCGCGACTGGCACGGACTCTCCTACGCCGAGATCGCCGATATCACCGGTTCCACCGTCGCGGCTGTCAACTCCCGGATTCACGACGCCCGCGTCCGGCTCCGGGAACGGCTCCGGAGGTACCTGTGAACAAGTCCGACAAAGACCAGGAGATTCGGGCATTACTGTCTGCCTACCTGGACGGGGAACTGACGCAGGCTGACCGCCAGCGCGTGCGCCTGTATCTGGAAAGCTCCGAGGAATGCCGCCGCGAGCTCGAAGACCTGGCCCGGCTGAAGCAATGGACCAGAGAACTGCAGTTCCCGGATCCGCCGGATGATCTGATGGAGGAACTGGAACGCCGCCTGTCGGTTCGCGGCTCGCGCCGGCTCGGTTGGGGGCTCGTTGTTGCCGGCCTCCTCGCCCTCGCCTTGTACGGCCTCGTTCAGTGCTTCGCGCGGTTCCGGTGGCCCGCCGGCTGGTTGGAGTGGACGGCCGTGCTGTTGATGGGGGGGCTGGCGCTGCTTTTCGTTTCCGTGCTCTGGCAGCGCCTTCTCGAGCGCCCCTATGATCGTTACAGAAAGGTCAAGAGATGATCGTCACCACCACCTTCGACATCGCGGGAAAGCGTATCGTCCGGACCCTGGGCATCGTCCGCGGCAACACGGTCCGGGCGCGGCATCTCGGCAGGGATATCCTGGCGTTCTTCCGCAACATCGTCGGGGGTGAGGTCTACGAGTACACGAAGCTCTTGGCCGAAAGCCGGGAACACGCCTTGGACCGCATGATCCAGGAAGCCCACTCACTCGGAGCGAATGCAGTCGTCGGGGTGCGGTTCGCCACCAGTGAAGTGTTGCAGAACGCCGCCGAGATCCTTGCTTACGGCACCGCCGTCGTAGTGGAGGACGAGTGAAAGCTAGTGGATCAGGAACCCGGATTCGACGTCGGCGCCGCGGATCCGGGTCCACATGACCCTCGCCTGGCCGCTGGCCCGGGCGTGCCGGAATCGGACCGTCTGCCCGGACTGCAGACTGGTGTGCCGGTGCCTGGCCCGGAATCCGCTTTGACTCCAATCGACCAGCTCCCCGTCGAAGCGGGCGGGCATCGGGTCTTCGACGAAGAACTCCACCCCGCCCGAAGCCGCGTGCCGGGGCTCCCGGCGCCTCTCGACGCCCTCGGGTAACGACCTATCGGCTGACGCCATGCCCATTGCCTCCAGCGAAAGTCTTGAGCTTCCGGCTCAGCGTGCGCCGGGAGATCCCCAACAGCTCGGCCGCCCGCTGGTGGTGGCCGCCGGTATACTCCAGAGCCCTGAGGATCATTCGTTTTTCCATGCTCGCCAGCGACCACTCGTTGCGGTTCTCCGCGTCGCTGTCCACCGCAGATGCGATTGCCCGGAGATCGAATGACGTCGCTTGGGGGAGCGAGAGCGGCAGATCGGACGCCCGGATGACGTCCGAGTTCGCCTGCACCGCCGCTCGGATGACCACGTTCCGCAGTTCCCTCACGTTGCCCGGCCAAGGGTATTCCAGCAGAAGCCGGCAAGCCGCTTCCGTGAGCCGGACCCCGGACCGTTGTTGGGCGAGGAAGAAATCGGCGAGGGGGAGAATCTCTTCCCGGCGCGTCCTCAGGGGCGGAACGTGCAGGTGGAGCTGGTTCAGGCGGTGGTAGAGATCCTCGCGGAACTTCCCGGCTCGGACCACTTCGCCCAGATCGCGGTTGGTCGCCGCCACCACCCGCACATCTACCTGAATCTTGCGCGTGCCCCCTAGCCGGTAGAAGCCGGCGCCGTCCAGGACCCGCAGCAGTTTCGCTTGCATTCTCGGCTCCAGTTCGGCGATTTCGTCCAGGAACAGTGTTCCCCCGGCGGCCATTTCAAACAGCCCGGGCTTGGCGGAATCCGCTCCGGAATAAGCGCCCTTTTCGTGGCCGAAAAGCTCACTCTCGATCAAGTGTTCCGGCAAAGTGGCGCAGCTTACGTCCACCCAGGGCCCCTTCGAACGCTCGGAGAATTCGTGGACGGCGCGGGCGATCAGCTCCTTGCCGGCGCCGCTCTCCCCGGTAATCAGTACGCAGGCGTCCACTTTTGAAGCCCGTTTCGCCAGCTCGAGAAGCTCCTCCATCGTCCGGCTCCGGACCACGGCCGGCATGCCCAGGAAAGAGTACTGGCAAAGCGGACGAACCATCCCTTTAGACTCCCATTTTCCGATGGCTTTCTGAGTCTTCCCATCCTGCAGAAACGTGATTTTTCCCGCTCCGACTACCGAGTACCCTAAACCGTTCACCTTAGTACCTCCTGAAACTAAACCGGCGAATGTTCTCGCGAGAACCCGTCGGAGTCGGGGTCAATTTGTCCATTCGGCGCCTCTTTGTAAACGTCTGAGCCGGTGGAAGATGCGCCGGTCTCGGGCGAGGTGCGGACACGTCGGGCGACAGAATGTCGCTTCGCGGCCGCGGCAGGCGGTGCGGCGATCGCGCTAACTCGTTGACTGGAAAGCAATTTCAGTGGTCCGCTTCGGCGAGCCGCCCTGGTACGTTACTTGCCATGTCGTAGGGCGGATGAGAATGCACCCGTCAACCAGAAAGCCACATTCCCAGCCGCCGCCTCGGAGCCTCTTCAGCGTCGCCGTCGTGCTCTGCGGCCTGTTGACCTTGCTCGCCGCTCTGGTCACCTGGGAATCGCGCGATCCGGTGCGCTATCTCGTCTTGCTGTCGATCGCGGTGTTCTCCACGCGCTGGAGGATCGCGGTGGCCGCGGTGCCGGGAAGCGTATCGTTGGCGACGGTCTTCATCCTTGTTGGCATCGCCGATTTCTCGTTGTCGGAAGCCATCGTCATGGGCTGCGTCGCCATGATGCTGGAAGAGCCGTTTTCCCGGCATGACCGCGAGCCCGCGTCGGTGCTCCTGTTCCGCCTCAGCAGTCTGGCGGCGTCGATCGCGGTGAGCCACTCAGTGTATCTTGCCGCCCAGCCGGCAACGAGCGAGGGGCGGGTATGGGCGCTGGTCTCCGCGGCGGTCACGTTCAGTTTCTTGAACAGCTTTTCCGCCGCCGTCGAGGCCGCATCCCGCCGGGAGCGGCCGGTCGTCGAGATCTGGCACGAGTGTGGCTATTGGGCGCTTCCCTACTACGTCGTCGGCGGGGTGCTTGCGGCGTTGATCAGCGGCGTCGCTGAGGCGATCGGGTGGTTCTTCGTTCTGCCGGTCATCCCGGTGGCCTATTTCACCTACCGGGGCGTCAGCCGGTATCTGCAACACCTACGGGCCAGCCAATCCGGTACCGAGACGCTCCTGAGCCGGCACCAGCGGACTCTGGAAACCCTGGCGTTAGCCATCGCCGCACGCTTTCGGGCCGCCGGGGACCAGTTGCACCGCACGCAGGTCTACGCGCTGACCCTTGCCGACGATCTGGGACTTCCGCCGAAGGAGCGCGAAGCGCTGCGGATCGCCGCCGTCCTGCATGACGTCGGCATCCTCGCGGTGCCTGAACAGGTCATGTGCAAGAACGGCCGGCTGACAGCCGAAGAGATGGAGAAGGTCAAGGTTCACCCGGTGGTGGGCGCTTCCATTGTCGAGCAGGCCGAGTATCCCTTTCCTGTGGCTGAGATCGTCCGGTCCCACCACGAACGCTGGGACGGGAAGGGATATCCGGACGGACTGGCCGGGACCGAGATTCCTTTAGGGGCGCGCATTCTTGCCGTCGTGAACACGCTCGTGGCCCTGACCTCGGAGAGGGCCGACCGTCCGGCCCTGCCGTTCGACCGGGCGCTGTCGCTCATCATGGCCTCCGCGGGCACAGCGTTCGACCCCGAAATCGTCAACGCGGTGGAGCGCCACGCGGCGGAGTTCGAAAGGTTCGCCGCCGTGGCTGCGCCTGCGATACGGGAGGCGGACTTCGTCGAGACCATTTCGATCGCCCGGCGGGAGTCCCAGGCCGCTTACGAATTGGCCCAGGCGGTCAGCCACACCCAGCGGCTGCCGGAGTTGCTGCGGGCCGTCTCGGAACGGCTCCGGCGGGTGGTGACCTGTGACGCCCTCGCGATCTACCTCCGCCGGGACGACCGGCTCAGCGCCGCCCACGTCGTGGGCACGGGCCGGCCCGTCCTCGAGAAGCTGACGTTCCAGCTCGGCAAAGGAGTGACCGGCGCTGCCGCCGCCACCACACGGGTGGTCGCCAGCCTCGATTCGGCCAAGGAGTTCGGCCCAGGGTACTCCGTTCCTTTGCAGTCCGTTCTGGCTGTGCCGCTCGATGGAGCCGACGGCAACGTGGGTGTCGTGACCTTCTACCGGTCGAGCCGCCGGCCGTTCAGCGCCCGGGACCGGCAGTTTCTCATGAACCTGCGCGCAGTTCTGGCGTCGGCCATCGAAAATGCCGTGCGCTATGAGCACGCCGAGGCTTCCGCCACCACCGATTATCTCACCGGCCTGCCGAACAGCCGCGCGCTGTTCGACCGGATGGAGGCCGAGATCGCCCGCTGCCGGCGCGCCGAGCAGGGCTTCACGGTCGTCGTTTGTGACCTCGACGGTTTCAAACAGGTCAATGACCGCTTCGGCCATCTCGCCGGTAACCAGGTGCTCAAAGCTGCCGCCGACACCTTGCTGCGGAATTGCCGTGAGTACGACTTCGTCGCCCGCTTGGGCGGCGACGAGTTTGTGCTGCTCCTCACCGGCCTGCCGTGGGAGTCGGTACCGGCTAAGCTCCACCGCCTGAGCGCCGTCGTAACGCAAGCCGCCGCCGAAGCCTGTCCGGATGCCCACGTCAGCTTGAGCGCCGGCGCGGCTTACTACCCGCGTGACGCCGGCAACGCCGAAGAACTCCTCGCCCTGGCCGATTCCCGCATGTACCAGGCCAAGGAGCGCCGCAAGCTGGACCGGCCCCGTGGCTTCGACTTCGACTGGCCTGTCGCCGAGTACGCCCCTTCGGCGGAAGCCTGCCCCGTTGCCGAGCGCTAGTCGGTCGATTCGACCAGTCCCTCTACGCGGACGCCGTAGAGGCAGTTGTGGCCTTCGCGGTCGCTCTGAAAATAGATCCACCGGCTGTCCGGCGAAAACACCGGCTGGACGTTTTCCGGGTGGGAGGCTCGGTGCTCGCACAGCGTCAACTCACGTCCGCCCACCCGCAGCATCAGGAACACGTACGGCGTGGCCCGAGCACCGCTCGCCCCAACGAATACCGATGTGTTCGCGTTGGCGCCGAAAGAGACAAACTGCGTGGTCTTGGCGATCAGCCGGTCCTGCCGGGTGTCCGCGAAGTATTCCCGCAAGGTGTTCAGCCGGCCTTTGTGTTCGGGAATGCTCAAGTACAGCACCGAGACTCCTGTCTGCGACCACATCGCGCCGGCCGCAAGCCCGGGAGCCAGTTCGAGGCGCCGGGGCCGCTTACGCTTGAAATCGACGATCCACCAGCCGCCGTTCTTTCGGTAAAGAACCTCCTGGTGGCGCGGACGGATCTGCACCCCGCTGAGACGCTCGGCGTCTTCCAAAACGGTGGAAACCTGCCGGCGCCTGAGGTCCAGCAGCCGCAGACGCCACTTGCGGCCATCAGTTTCCACGAAGACGGCCCTCCGGCCGTCGTCAGACACCGAGAGGCCGGTGTCGTAGCGGACCAGTTCCGGAAGCCGGTGCACCACGTGCGCTCCGGGGCGGCGAACCGCTCCTCTCACCAGTTTGCCCCCGTCGACATAAAGGAAGTGCCGCTGGTCGGGGAGCAGGTGCAGCGACCACGCAGCCAGCTCTGCGGCGGCCGTTACCAAGCGGCTGATACCCGTCCTCAGATCCAGTTCGTAAGCCTGCGCACTGCCGGTCCGGTCCGAGGAATACAGAAGATAGCCGAACTTCCTGGAGATGAAGCGGTTCGGATAACCGGGCAGATAACTGTTGTGGTTCGGACTGGTAAAGCGCGTCACCTGGAATTCGGTGGCGCGGTCGGCGTAAACAAACCTTTCGGCGGGGAACTGGCGGCCCGGCTGCGATCCAGCCAGCGACGCGAGCGACAGCGTTCCGAGAAACCCGCGGCGTGTCCAGATTCGCCCCGGCGAAAGCCCCACCCCCATACGCTTCGATCCTAGCACGGCAGGTGTTTTGGACGGCTTCCCGCCACTCCGCCGTTTCACCAGGGCGGCATCAGTTACACACCAGGCGTCCGCATCCGTGATATCTCTGTTAGCAACGCCGAAGACCGGCGCCGCCATGCACCGCTTCCTCGCCGTCGCCGCCTGCGCCTCACTCACCACGGGACTTCTGCAGGCCCAGATCGGCCCGGCTATGTTCCGCCATCACTACATCGTGCGGGAGGCGCCCGGCGGCAACGCCGGCATGGGCGCGCCGGCGCTGGCCGATTTCGACCGCGACGGCGATCTCGACTACGCGTTCCTCAACCGGGCCGACGGCCGCCTCTACTGGTTCGAGTACCGGGCCGCCGACGAGTGGGTCCGCCATCCCGCCGGCAGTCTCCGCCTCCGCCAGTTGGGTTCTTTGACGGCCGACGTGGACGGCGACGGAGCCGTGGATATCGTTGTCGGCGGCTATTGGTTCCGCAACCCCGGCAATCCGCGCCGGGAGCCGTTCGAACGTTACCGGTACGACAGTCTGATCACCTCCGAGATCCACGACATGGTCCTCGCCGACATGGACGGCGACGGCAGGGACGACATCGTAGTCACCGGCGACCGCGAAGGGTGCTTCTGGTACAAGATCCCCGGCGAGCTCGCCCATGACGCCGACTGGCCCCGCACGATCATCACTCTCGAAGTCCGCGACGATCGCGCCGACATCCATGCCGGTCTCAACCCGGCCGGGGTCGGCGATCTCGACGGCGACGGGGACGCCGACGTCTTCCTCACCGACCGGTGGCTCGAGAATACCGCCAGGGGAACCCGTTGGATCGAGCACCGCATCCTCTTCGGCCGCAAGGGGCCGTGGGGCCTCTCGGCGAGGAGCTGGATCACCGACGTGGACGGCGACGGCGACCACGACATCGTCGCCGCCGATTGCGACGGCCAGAACTCCGGCGTCGCCTGGCTGGAGAACGACGGCGCCAGACCGCCGCACTTCAAGGCCCGCTATCTGGCCAACGCCGCCCCCGGCACCCGCGGCTCGTTTCACTCGCTACGCCTGGCCGACTTCGACGGCGACGGCGACGCCGACATCCTCGTCGTGGAGCAGGAGGACCCGAAGATTCTCCCGCGGGGGGCCGGCCCGCGCTGGTTCATCTGGGAGAACCTCGGCGGCGGGCGGTTCGTCGAGCGCGTCATCTTCGACGGCCGGTTGGGCGGCCACGACGTGCTCGCCGGCGACGTGGACGGCGACGGTGACATCGACCTCGTTTCCAAGATCTGGAACCCCTGGCGGGGCAACGCCAACGGCGGCCGCAGCCACGCCGACTACTTCGAGAACCTCAGCCGGTGAAGGCGGCGGGCGCGGATTCCTCGGCGCTCACCGGACCACGATATTGACCAACTTGTCCGGCACGACGATCACCTTGACGATCTGCTTGCCGGCCGTCAGCTCCTGGATGCGGCCGTCGGCCAGGGCCAGCTTCTCGAGCTCCTCGCGCGGGGTCCCGGCGGCGACGGTCAGCCGGCTGCGCACCTTGCCGTTGATCTGCAGCACCACCTCGATCTCTTCCTCCTTGGCCAGCTCCGGATCGTAGGCGGGCCAGGACTGGCGGAACACCGGGCCTTGCTTGCCCAACTCCTCCCAGAGTTCCTCGGCCAGGTAGGGAGCGAACGGGCCGAGCAGCAGCGCCAGCTTCTCGAGCACTTCGGCCATGGCCTGGTTCGAGATCTCTTTTTCGGAAGCCGTAAGCTCGTTCACCAATTCCATGATGGCGGCGATCGAGGTATTGAAGTGCCAGCGCGTCTCGAAGTCGTCGGTGATCTTCTTCACCGTCTGGTGCAGCTTGCGCAAGACGTTCCGGTCGGCCTGGCCCTCGGGGCCGCCGCCGGCGCGCGCCCGCTCGGTGTTGCGGGTGAAGAAGCGGTAGAGGCGGCCGAGGAACCGGAACACGCCGTCCACGCCGGCGTCGAGCCAGTCCAGGTCCTTCTCCGGCGGGGCGGCGAACAGGGCGAACATCCGCGCCGTGTCGGTGCCGTGGGACTCGGCGATCTCGTCGGCGCTCACCACGTTGCCGAGCGACTTCGACATCTTGGCCCCGCCCTTGATCACCATGCCCTGGGTGAACAGCCGCGCCGCCGGCTCGTCATTGGCCACCAGCCCCAGGTCGCGCATCATCTTGGTCCAGAAGCGCGAGTAGATCAGGTGCAGGATGGCGTGCTCGACGCCGCCGATGTACTGGTCGATCGGGAACCAGTAGGCGATCTTCTCTGTGTCGAACGGCGCCTGGCCGTTGTGCGGGTCGCAGTAGCGGTAAAAATACCAGGACGAATCGACGAAGGTGTCCATCGTGTCCGTCTCCCGCCGGGCGTCGGCCCCGCACTTCGGACACTTCACGTTGACGAACTCGGCCACCCGGGCTAGCGGGCTGCCGCCGGCGCCTTCGATCTCGACGTCCAGCGGCAGCAGTACCGGGAGATCTTCTTCCGGCACCGGGACGATCCCGCAGGCGTCGCAGTAGATCACCGGGATGGGGGTGCCCCAGTAGCGCTGCCGGGAGATGCCCCAGTCCTTGATCCGGTAGGTCACCGCCGCCCGGCCGAAGCCCTCCCGCTCGGCCTTATCGTTCATCCGTTTCTGGGCCTCGGCGCTGGGCAGTCCGGAGAACTCGCCCGAGTTCTCGACGATGCCGTAGTCGGTGAACGCCTCCTGCATCGTCTCGGGATCGGCCAGCTCGCCGTCCACCGGCCGGATCACCGGGCGGATGGGGATGCCGTACTTCTTGCAGAACTCGAAGTCGCGCTCGTCGTGGGCCGGCACGGCCATGATGGCGCCGGTGCCGTAGGTCATCAGCACGAAGTTGCCCACCCAGATGGGCAGCTTCTCGCCGTTGTAAGGGTTCGTGGCGTAATGGCCGGTGAAGAAGCCCTCCTTCTCCATCTCGCCGGGATCCTGGCCGACGCGGGCGTCGATCATCGCCTTGACCTTCGCGCGGTCCTCGCCGCTGACCAGCTTTTCGACCAGCGGGTGCTCCGGCGCCAGGATCACGCAGGTGGCTCCGTAGATGGTGTCCACGCGGGTGGTGAAGATCCGGATCTTGTCGCCCGTCTCGACCACGGTGAAGTCGGCCTCGGTTCCCTCGGAGCGCCCGATCCAGTTCCGCTGCATGGTGATCACCCGCTCCGGCCAGCCGCCCTCGAGCTTCTTCAAATCCTCCAGCAGCTCTTCGGCGTAGGCGGTGATCTTCAGGAACCATTGCTCCATGGCCCGCTGTTCGACCTTGGTGTCCTCGTGGCGCCAGCAGCAGCCGTCGCTGGTCACCTGCTCGTTGGCGAGCACGGTGGCGCACTTCGGGCACCAGTTCAGCAGCGCTTCCTTGCGGTAGGCGAGGCCGCGCTCGAGCATCTTGAGGAAGAACCATTGGTTCCAGCGGTAGTACTCGGGCTCGCAGGTGGAGATCTCGCGGCTCCAGTCGTAGCTGAAGCCGTAGCGGCGGTGCTGCCGCTTCATGTACTCGATGTTGGCGAGCGTCCAGTCCCGCGGGTGCCGTTTGTTCTGGATGGCGGCGTTCTCGGCCGGCAATCCGAAGGCGTCCCAGCCCATCGGGTGCAAGACGTTGAAGCCCTGCATCATCTTGTAGCGGGCCAGCGCGTCGCCGATGGTGTAGTTGCGGATGTGGCCGACGTGCAGCGTCCCGCTCGGGTAGGGCAGCATCTCGAGCAGGTAGTACTTGGGCTTGGACGGATCCTCGGTGACCCGGAACCAGTCGCCTTCCTCTAGCCTCTTCTGCCACTTCGGCTCGATGATGCGGTGATCGTAGGAGGTCTCCGGCATAGCTGTTTCAGTTTCTCCACGTTGCGCCGGTCGTCGCCTTCTTCTTCGACCGGCGTCTCCAGAACGAACGGTTTCGCCCGCAATTTCCGGCTCCGCAGGATGCGGCGGAAGCCGTCGTCGCCGATATGGCCGGCGCCGATGTGCTCGTGGCGGTCCACCCGGGAGCCCAGCGGGGCCTTCGAGTCGTTGGCGTGGATCACGTGCACGCGATCCAGCCCCAGCGCGGCTTCGGCCTCCCGGAGCGTCCGCCGCAAGCCCGCCGCCGTGGCCACGTCGTAGCCCGCGGCCAGGCAATGCGCCGTGTCCAGGCAATAACCGATCTCGAACTCGACCTCTTCCTGAGCCAGGCGCCGGATCTCGGCCAGCTCCTCGAAGCGGCTGCCCAGCGCCGAGCCCTGGCCGGCGGTGTTCTCGATGAGCAGCGCCAGCCCGTCGGCCGGCAGCTCCCGCGCCGCCTCCACCAGCGACCGCGCCGCCCGCTCGAGGGCCTCTTCGAGCGGCCGTCCCTTGGCGCTGCCCGGATGGGCGACCAGATATTCGGCCCCGAGCGCCACCGCCCGCTGGATCTCGGCCCGGAAGGCGGCTACCGACTTGCGGCGCAGCGCCTCGTCCGGGGCCGCCAGGTTGATCAAGTAGTTGTCATGGACCACCAGCGGGGCCAGGCCGAACTTCTCCCGCGCCTCGCGCATCCGCCGGACTTCCTCGCGGGTGGGCGGCCGGGCCCTCCACATCCTCGGGCTGGCCGAGAAGATCTGGAAGGTGTTGGCCCCCAGCTCCGCCGCCCGGACCGCCGCCTTGTCCAGCGAGCCGGCGATCGAAGTATGGATGCCGATGCGCAAAGGGCTAACTCTAATCGTATCAAACGGTGAAGACGACACCGCCCCACCGGTTCCCCAGTGCAGGAGGCCCGCCCGCCGTTCCGGTGCCCTGAGGCCGGTCCCTCCCCCAGGCGCCAACCCCCGCGCCGGGCTGGGCGAGACCAGCCGGCGGAGACTCGAGAGCGGGCCAGCGCACGCCGGGAGCGGGATGTAGGGCCCCGCCGGCCGGTTTCCACCCCTGCGGCGCGCGGCTTTGCAGCACCGCGAACCCACCGGTGCCGTGATGGGTGGCGGGATCGGCGCCGCGAAACGTTGAAAAGTATAAGCCATTTCATAACAATTGATTAGCAGCATGTGTGACGCGTGGACCAGGAGCGCCGTCACCGTTCCGATCAGCTCCGGACGAGTAAATAACTGCAAGATTTGCGGGGCTAAGCTCCACCCACGCCTGCCCTGGCACGGCAGGCCGCGGCCGCCGGTCCAACCGGTGAAATCCGCCGCCCCGCTGCCTCTCCCGATACCGTCTTAGCATCCGGCGGCGCCGAGGGGATGGGCGGAATCGCCGAAGTCACCGCGGCTCAACGGCTTGAGGCGCCGGCTCGGAGCGGGACCGCGGGTTTCGCCCGGCCCGCTTCGGGGCTGCGGCGGTTCCAGGGGAGCAAAAAAATCGACCGGCGCCGGCGGCCTCGTGGCCGTGACGCCGGTCAGGCTGGTCAGCCAGGGGGAGAACTCGTCTCCGGCGGCGGGGTCCCCTGGAGCCCCACCCCGGAACTCAAAACGCCAGCCGCAAGCCGAGCTGCATCTGCCGGGGCTGGCTCAAGGTCCCGCGGATGATGCCCACGTCCAGGCTGTCCAAGTTGCGGTTCGGCGTGCCGTAGCTCGGATGATTCAGAATGTTGAGCACCTCCCAGCGGAAGTGCAGCTTGAGGCGCTCGGTGATGTCGAACTGCTTGTCGAGCCCGGCGGTCCAGTTGAACAGCCCCGGCTCCTGGAGCGTGTTCCGGCCGAGGTTGCCGAACCAGCAGTTGGTCCCGTCCGGCTCCTCGGCGCCGCTGATCACCCCGGCGCTGCATGGCTTCCGGAAAGCGTTGGGGTTGAACCACCCATCGGGCGTCGGGTTGCTCAGGCGCCACTGGCCCACGACGTCGGGCCGCCAGATGCCGGTGCTGGTACCGAGGAATTCCGTGGGGTTCGACAGCAAGACGCTGAAGTACATACCCGTCTGGGCCGAAATCCAGCCGCTGAGCTGCCAGCCGCCGAAGATGGCATTCACCACGCCGCCCCGGTTGAGCCACCGCCGGCCGCGGCCGAAAGGCAGCTCGATGATGTAGCTGGCCGCCACGCGGTGCCGCACATCGCTCGAGCTGTTGCCCTTCTCGCACCGGAAGCAGTTGTAATCCTGGGGGTCGCCGTTGTCGCCGCCGACGAACTGATCCGGCGCCATGCCGATGTTGTGGCCCCAAGTGTAAGCGAAGGTGAAGGCGTAGCCCTGGGCGAAGCGCTTCTCCAGGCTCACGTCCATGCCATGATAGGTCGAGTGGGCGAGGGCGGAGCGGAAGGTCACTCCCGAGAGATGCGGGAATAGCCGCCGCCGCTCTTGTTCCGTCTCCGGGTCGCCGATGCCCGCGGCGTTGGCGTTGTAGTCATAGTGGATGTCCTGGGTGCTGCTTCCTACGTAGGCGACCGTGAGTCCCATCGTGTCGGTCAACTGCCGCTGGATGGAGAGATTCCACTGGTGAACCTGCGGCCACGGCAGATTGTCGTCCCAGGTCCGGTGCGTCGAGTTGGCCGGCAACTGGCTCACGTGGGTGGGCCGGAAGCTGGTGTCGCCGAGGAAGTCCGGCGGGAAGCCGTCGGCGGCGATGAAGGCCGGGGCGCTCTTCTTGCCGCGCTTGGAAATCGTCGAGGTGAACGGGAAGTTGCGCATCGTCCGGGCGCTGGCGCCGAGCGCCATGGCCCCGCCGTAGAAGATACCGGCGCCGGCGCGGATCGTCCATTTGTCGCCGATCCGGTAGGCGAAGCCCAGCCGCGGAGCCAAGTTGTTGGTATCCAGCTTCTGCAGAGCCCGCTCTTCGATACCGCCATCTGGATTGGCGTATCGGATCTGTCCAAAGGTCGGACTGGAAGGATCGATGTCGGTGATTTGCATGCGGCCGTTCTTCTCCCAGTACGGCGTGGTCAGCTCGTAACGAAGCCCGAGGTTGAGGGTAAGGTTCGGGGTCACCTTCCAGTCGTCCTGGACGAAGAACATGTAGCTGTTGAACCGCATCTGGCCGAAGACCAGGTTGCTGAGCCGGGCGCGGTCGATCCAGCCGATCAGCCCGTCACCGAGCCCGATGCCCGTATAGCGCCCGTTGAAGCGCCACTCGCCCCGGGCCCACTGAGAGCCGTTGATGTTGGTGTCATCGACCCGGATGTCGGCCCCGAACTTCAGGCTGTGGTTGCCCTTCAGCCAGGTGAGGCTGTCGACGAACATCAATGTGCGGGTGTCCTTCCCGTTCGGCTGGAAGAAGGCGCCGCCGAGCCCCCGGTGGCCGAGACGCCCGGCGAAGAGGATTCGCGTGAGGCCGAAGATCTCCCCTTGCTCGGGCTGGGGAACGCCCTTGATCCCGTACTTGGCGTTGGCTTCGGTGAGGGGCACGTCGCTGTCGTTGCGCTTCAGGACGTCCAGCCATTTGTAACCGAAGCGGAACTCATTGACGATCGAGGGGCTGACCACTCGGGTGTAGTTCACCACCATGTGGCGGCCCTTGTTGTCGTCGAGGGAACGGTCGTTGCCGGTGGCGCCGCGGGCCAGGCCGGGCAGGGGCGCGCCGCGCAGGGCGTTGAAGTCGTACCAACTGTAACGGCCGAAGATCGTGTCCTTGGACGAGATGTTGTAGTCGAACCGCATGTCGTACTGGTTGCGGTCCGTACGCCACGGCGGATTCGAGAGGTAGTTCGTCCGGGTGATATCCGAGTAGTTCGGCTGCGGGTAAAGCTCCATCAACGCGGAAATCACCGGGTCCAGGCGCGAGGGCGGAATCACCTTGCCCGGGAACGTTCCGCCGAGCGGATCCTTGAGCACATTGAGCCCGTCGGTCTGGCTGAAGTCGCCTTGGCGCTCGAGCGGGGTGGGGATCGTCGAGCGGTCGCTCTGAGCCAGCCGCACCCGCCAGCCTTCGTAACTGAAGAAATAGAAAGCCTTGTTCTTGACAATCGGTCCGCCGATGGTGCCTCCGAACATGTTCTGGCGCAGGACTTCTGGGTCGGCTTTGCCGTCCCCGTTTCGGTCCGTGTAGCTGAAGGCGTCCCGGGCGTCGAAGATGTCATTGCGCAGGAACTCATACAGCGAACCATGCAACTGATTGGTGCCGCTCTTGATCGTCACGTTCACCACCGCGCCGGCGTTGCGGCCGAACTCGGCAGAGTAGTTCGAGGTCTGGACTTTGAATTCCTGAACGGCGTCGAGCGAGGGAATCACCGTTTGGGCCTTGCGATCCTGCATGCCCATTACCGTGGTGTTGTTGTCGATGCCGTCGATCAGGTAGTTGTTCTGCAACGCCGGCTGCCCGTGGGAGGTGAAACCCGCTGCCTGCGCCCCGCCGCGCTGCAGGGGTCCCCGGTCGCGGCCGCCTATTTCCGGAAATACCCCCGCTGCCAGCTTTGCCAGAATCTGGTAGTTACGATCCACCAGCGGCAGCTGCTCGATCTGGCGCCGGTCGACCACAGTCTCGAGCGCTGAGGTTTCGGTCTTGAGGATCGGCGTCTGCCCGGTAACTTCAATAACTTCGGTGACGGCGCCGAGCTCGAGTTGGAAGTCGAGCCCGACGCGGTCGTTGGCGTGGACTTCGATCCCGCTCCGGACCTCTTTCTTAAAACCTTCAGCCTCGACGGAAACCTCGTATCTGCCGACTCGGACCGGGCCGACGAAGTAGACGCCGTTCACGTTGGTTTCGGCGGTTTGTTCGATGTTTGTGTCCACATTGCGGACGGTCACCTTGGCGCCGGGAATCACCGCTCCCGTGCTGTCGGTGACCGTACCGGTGATCACCCCCTGATCCTGCTGCGCGGCCGACACGCCGGTGAGCAGTAGGACCATCATGGCTAAGGAAACCGTTCTGCCCACTTTGGCCCTCCTCGCGTGTCTTCTTGCCACTCACACTCCGGCGCGCCGCCTCCCCCTGGGACGGCGCGTGAGACGTGGCCTCACTATGTACACGCATCCGGGCCCTGCCGTGTACGACATCCGGCTCGTGTTCACCTCCAGATTTACTTCGCTTGTGGTAAAAGCTCCGGCTGGGAGCGTGGTGATGGTAGGGCGGCCGCCGACCGCCGGCGGGCGAGCCGGCCGGAGGCCGACCGCGGTATGGTGAGAAAGAAGCGGTGTCCGACAACCAGAGCCGGGGCGGTCCCCCGTCCGCTGTCTGGGGCGTGACCGCCTTCGACATGCGCAGCAGCCGGTCGAAGGCCCTTGGGCCTGCACGGCGAAGAGTGACGGCGATCTTCGCCGCGCTGCATCGGCCTGTCTACCGGTATGTACTCGGCATCCTCGGTTGTGAGTGGGAAGCAGAGGAGGTGATGCAGGAGGCATTTCTCGCTCTGTACCGGGAATACCGCTCGGGCCGCCACGTGGACGACCCCAAACCCTGGGTTTTCCGCGTGGCGCACAATCTGGCCATCGACCGCAAGCGCCGCCGCAGTCCGACCGAACCCGAACCCGACGAATGGTGGGAGCAGCATGAGCCGGCCGAAGACAGCGGGGCGGCGCTGCAGGAGCGCATCCAACGCGAAGAACAGCGGGAACACGTCCGGCGGGCGTTGCGAGCCCTGGCGCCCCGGCAGCGGGAGTGTCTGGAACTCCGAGCGGAAGGCCTTACTTACCGGCAAATCGCGCTGACCCTCGGCATCGCGGTTTCGTCTGTGCAGAATCACCTGGCCCGCGGTATACAGCGGATTCGGGAAGAACTGGAGAAGTGACAGATGGTGGGCACGGCGCAAGGTTCTCGGCACCCTACCGACGAAGAACTGCTGGCGTACGTTGACGGCGAGCTGAAGTGGATCGAGCGGCGTCGCGTGCGGAAGCATCTGCAGTCCTGTTGGGAGTGCCGCAATCAGACGCGCAAGATCGAAGCGGCAATCGCCGAATTTGTCAACCTCCGTACGGATTGGGCCGAGAGCCGGGCGGCCGGGCCTCGGACGGATCCGCTGAGCTTTCAGACCCGTCTGGAGCAGCTCGAGGCCGAGCATCGTCCGAGCGTCTCCTGGCGGTCGCGGATGGCCCGAGCCGGACGCTTCGCCGGCCGATGGGCGCCCCGGACGGCCCTGGCTGCGGCGGCGCTGGCGGGCGCCTGGGTCTGGCTGGGGACCAGCCGCGTCGAGTCGGTTTCGGCTGCGGAACTGCTCCAGCGTGCCGCCGCTACGGAACGGTCACAGGCCGCTGGGATCGACCAGCCCGTGATTCACCGTGAACTCGAGGTGCGCCGCGTTCCGCCTCGCGGACGGGAACGGACCGCCCGTCTCGAATACTGGTTGGACACCCGTCGAGACCGAACCCGTCTGAGCGGCGCGGCGGGTTTCTGGGGCGAACTGGACCAGGTCTTCCAGGCCAACAGGATGGCCGGTACGGCGCCGCTGACCGTCGAAGCTTACGAAGCCTGGCGTAGTGCGGCCAAACCCGAGGACGAAGTAGTTACACCGGTGGAGCGACCGGACGGCGTAGCCCTCCTCGCTCTGCACGGCACCAGCTCCGGAACCGGGGCCGACAACGAGATTCTGGAGCATGAGCTCGTCGTGCGAGCCGCCGACTGGCACCCGGTGCAGCAAACCTTGCGAGTGCGGAGGGATCCCGGCATCGTCGAATACCAGTTCACCGAGATCCTCTTCGACGTGGTCCCGCTGAGCGCCTTGCCCAGCGACATCTTCTCCCACCCCGGGGAGCCGGGCAAGGCGTTGCGGGAAGCCGTCGTTTCCGGCCTGTCCCGGTCCACGAGGTCCGCCGCGCCCGCCGGCGGCCGGGGACTGGAAATCAAAGTCCGGTACCAGCTTCATCTGGTAGACGCCTGCCGCCAGGACCTCGTGACGATTCGTTTCGAACCGCCCGCCCGGATCCATGTCAGTGGTGTCGTGGACACGCTGGCCCGGCGGGAAGAGCTGCTTTCGGCCCTCGAGCAGCTCGAACGCAGCGACGCGGTCCGGATCGATATCCGCAGTGTCGAGGAGGCTTCGAGCGCCGCCGAACTCTTCCAGGCGCTGGAAGGACTGGAACTGAACCGCAATCCCCAGGGCCGGAAGACCGCTCTCGAGATCCCACCTGGTCCCGGGCCGCTATTGCCGCTGGTCGAAGAGGCCTTCGGCGACAGGCTGCCCAAGCCCGACCTTGGGCGGCGGAGCCGCCGCATTGCTTCCGTTTGCCTGGCGGCAACCTCGGATGCGGTGCTGGAGAACGCCATTTTGAAGGGGCTTGCCGACCGCTACGGCGGCCCCACCATGGAACGTCTCTCCCCACCGTCCCGGCGGCTGGTGGCATTGATGGTCCGCGACCATGCTGAGGCGCTCGATGGCAAGCTGAGGCGTCTGGATAGATGGCTGGCTCCCTTGCTCCCTCCTGGCCGCGCCGCGGCGACGGTGGACAGCGCTGGCGTCCCCGGAGGGGATTGGGCTGCTCTCGCCAGGGAACAGGCGGGCCGGGTGACGGAGCTGCAGCGCAAGGTGGAAAGGCTGTGTGCGTCTTCGGGTACGCCGCCGCTCCAGGATCTTCGGGCCGCCGTGGCGGAGGTCCACGAAAGCTGTGTCGCGCTACGCGGTGACGTGGCCGTCCTGCTGAGCCGGGTGGCGCCCGGCACACGGCTCAAAACGAGAGCCGCAGCCCAAGCTGGATCTGCCGGGGCTGACCATGAGTAGTGCGGATCTTGCCGGCTTCCGGGCTTCCAAGGGTGCGGTTCGGCGTGCCGTAGTTGGGGTGGTTCAGCACGTTCAGGACTTCGCACCGGAAGTCCAGCCGTAAGCGCTCTCCGAGATTCCAGCGTTTGGCCAGCGCCGCCGTCCATTCGAACATTCCTGGTTCCTGAACGGTGTTTCTGCCAAGGTTCCCGAAGCGGCACCCAGAGGCGTCGCAGGGCCGGGTGAACGCGTGCACGTTGAACCATCCGTCCGGGCCGGGCTTGTTCAGCCGCCAGTCTCCTATCAGGTCCGGGCGCCAGATCCCCACTCCCCCGGTCCCGAGTTTCGCCGCGGCGTTGGGGAATTGCGGGGTGAAGTACATCCCTGTTTGCGCCGAGATCCAGCCCGAGAAGATCCAGCCCCCGGCCAGGGCGCCGAGCCAGCCGCCCCCGCTCAGCCACCGGTGCCCTTCGCCGAACGGCAGGTCCACGATATAGCTCGCCACCAAACGTTGGCGCACGTCGCTCGAGCTGTTGCCTTTTTCGCACGAAATGCACCGGATGTCCTGTGGCTGCCCGTTGTCGCCGCCGACGAACTGGTCGGGCCGCTGGCCGATGTTGTGCCCCCACGTGTAAGCCAGCGTGAAGCCCACCCCCGATGCGAACCGCCGCTCCAGCGTGACGTCGAGGCCGTGATAGGTGGAATGGGCCAGAGGGCTGCGGAAGTTGAGCTGGCTGAGGCGCGGGATCAGGCGCCGCTGTTTCTCCGTGCTCGGATCGCCGATCCCGGCGGCGTTGATGTCGTACTCATATGAGATGTTCTGGGTCCCGGAACCTACGTAAGCGACAGTGAGGACGGTCTCCGGGGTGATCTCCCGCTGTAAACTGACGTTCCACTGATGTGTCTGCGGCCGCGGGAAGTTCCAGTCCCAGGTGCGGTGGGTGGAGTCGTCCGGCAAGTCGTTCACTGTCCGGACGACCGGGGTCTCAGGACCCAGAAACCCGTCGGGGAAGCCCTCCTCGAGCAGCAGGGCAGGAGTCCGTTTCGATGCCCGCCGTTCCACCGAGGAAGTGAAGGGATAGTTCCGCAGCGTCCGGGCGCTGGCTCCCAGCGCCATCTCGCCCCCGTAAAAGATGCCTCCCCCCACCCGCAGCACCATACGGGGGCGGAACCGCCACGCAATCCCCACCCGCGGCGCGATGTTGTTCGTATCGAGACGAGCCAGGCCCCGGCCTTCGTAGCCGTGGCCCAACTCGCCGGCCCGGATGATCCGGCCGAACTCCGGATCGGCCGGATCGATCACGGTCATGTTCAGCCGGTCGTTCTTCTCGTACCAGGGAGTGGTAAGTTCGTAACGCACTCCCAGGTTCAGCGACACGGCGCGCGAGAGCTTCCACTCGTCCTGAACGTAGAACATGTAACTCTGGAACCGCATCCGGCCAAAGACCGCGTTGCTCAATCTGGCGCGGTTCGTCCACCCCAGCAATGCGTCCCCCAGACTCACTCCGGTGAACCGCCCGTTGAACTGGAACTCGCCGCGGGACCATTGGGAGCCGTTGATGTCGCTGCGGTCATGGCGGATATCGGCGCCGAACTTCACGGCGTGATTGCCGCGCAGCCAGAGCAGATTCTCCAGCACCTGGACGGTCGAGGCCCCTTTCAGGTTCGGTTGAAACATTGCTCCGCCCAGCCCGCGATACCCGAGCCGGCCCACGAAGAGAAAGCGCGGGAGTCCGAAGATCTCCGTTTCCGGCCGGGCCGGCACGCCCCGGATCCCGAAGCGCGCGTCGGCTTCGGCCAAGGGAATGTCGCTCGCGTTGCGCTTGTAAGCGCGCAGCGACTTGTAGCCGAATCGCAGCTCGTTGATGAGGGAGAGTCCGAAGACGTGGGTCTCCGATACGGTGAGGTGCTTTCCGGCGTTGTCGTCGAGGGAACGGTCGTTTCCCATTCCTCCCCGGGCCAGACCGGGCAGCGCTCCTTCACGAAGCGAGCGGAAGCCGTAGAAGCTGTAACGGCCGAAGATCATGTCGCGCTGCGACAGCGTGTGGTCCACCCGGAAGTCGAATTGGTTCCGGCTGATCCTCCAGGGTGGCTGCGAGAGATAGTTGTCCCGGGTGGCTGGATCGCTGTAGTTCGGAGCCGGGTACAGCGCCAAGAGCTTCAACATCACCGGGTCCAGGCGCGAAGCGGGGATGCGCCGGCCGGGAAAAGTGCCGCCGAGGGGATCCTTCAGTTTCTTCAAGCCCTTGGTCCGGCTGAAGTCGCCTTGCTTTTCCAGGCCGGTGGGCACCACCGACCGGTCTGTCTGCCCGGACCGCACGCGCCAGCCTTCCGCACTGGCGAAGAAGAAAGTGCGGTTCCGTGTGACCGGCCCTCCGAGAGCCGCCCCGAACATGCTTTGCCGCAACGCCGCCGGATCCGCCTTGCCGTCTGCGTCCCGGTCGGTGTAGCCGAATGCGGGCCGGGCATCGAAAGCGTCGTTGCGCAGAAACTCGTAAGCGGAGCCGTGGAGTTCGTTCGTGCCTCGCTTCGTGGTGACGTTGATTACCGCGCCGGCGTTCCGGCCGAACTCGGCGCTGTAGTTGCTCGTCTGGATCTTGAATTCCTCGATGGCTTCCAGCGACGGCACCACCACCTGGGCTTTCCGGTCCTGCAATCCCATCAGCGTCGTGTTGTTGTCTACGCCATCGATCAAGTAGTTGTTCTGCAGCGCCGGCTGGCCGTGCGAGGTAAAGCCGCTGCTCAGGGCTCCCCCGCGCAGCAGGGGTCCGCGGTCACGGCCGCCGATCTCGGGCAGCACGCCGGCCGCCAGTTTCGCCAGCACCTGGTAGTTGCGGTCCACCAGGGGGAGCTGTTCGATGCTGCGGCGATCCACCACTTGCTCCAGGGCGGCCGATTCGGTCCCCAGCACAGGAGTGCCGGCGCCGACTTCGATGACCTCGACGAGGCTGCCCACCTCGAGGACGAAATCCAGCCCGAGCCGGTCATTGGGATGCACCTGGACGCCGCTGCGCACCGCCTCCTTGAAGCCGTCGGCGCGCACCGAAACCTCATACGTCCCGGTCTTCAACGGACCCAGAAAGTAGACGCCGTTTCCGTTGGTTTCCGCCCGTGCGAGCAGGTTCGTCCCGGTCTCGCGCGCCAGCACCGTCGCGCCCGGAATCGCGGCCCGCGACAAGTCGAAGACCGTGCCGATAATCACCCCTTGGTCCTGCTGGGCGACCAGAGGACCCGCCAGCAACGCGCCCAAACCCAGTAGAATTCGCCCCGGCAACATTGGCTGCGGTTCGGCGTAGCCGAAGGATTCGGATGTCTGGCAACATGCTACTTCGGCGGTCCCGGCCAGTCAAGCGGCTGGCGCGGTCCAAGAGCAGATGCGGTGAAGGCTCAGCAGGAAGTCCGGACTAATCCGGGGGAGAAGGATTCGGGGTCTCGTTCCGGGAACCGATCGAGCCCAGAAACAATGTCACTGCCCGATGGAACCCCACCAGCAGGCCGAGCGCCACGACGAAGACGACCCAGCCCTCGAAGAGGTGAAAGGCGCCTTCGGCGAGGCTCTCGTCGTATTCCCCGAGCACTCCGGTCAGCGTGACCCGGAAGGCATTGGCGGCGATGGCGATCGGCACTGTGGCCACCAAGAGGACTACCCGCAGCCATTGCCGCCTCTCGAAAAAGTACCCGTAGACGAGCGCCAGGAAAGAGAGTGAGAGAAGGGAACGGATCCCGCTACAGGCCTCCACCACCGATAGCCGCTGGTGCGGCGTTTCCAGAATGTTGCCTTCACGCAGCACCGGGATCCCCACGAAGCCCAGGCTGTGCTCGGCCAGCCTGCTCGCGAGCAATTGGAGAGGGAAGGTGATCTGGTTGTAGATCACCGCCGGGAGAGGAATCATGAAGAAGAGCAGGAAGAGCGGGAAGGCAAGCCGCTTCAGGACCTCGAAGCCCCCCAAGTAAAGGACGATTCCAATGATCGTAAAGACCAGGGCGGTCCGGGCCAGGAACAGCTCCACCCCCAGCGTGGCGACGTAGAGTTGCAGGCCGGCTCCGAGGATCACCGCCAGGCCGAGCCAGTGGGGCGACCACTTCGCCGCCAGCAGTTTCTCGCGCTCCTGCCAGACGATGTAGGCCGCGACGATCGGGACGAAGACGCCGTGGCTGACGTTCTCGTCATGCAGCCAATCGTCCGCCAGCCGGCTGATGACCGGCGCGTAACACACACCCACGGCGACGGCGATTGCCAGCAGCGTCTTCCACGGCAAGCCGCGGAGCTGAGTCGCGTGGTTGTCCGCCCTGGGGCTGCTCGGTGCCACAGCGTCGGTCCGATGGGAGTGCCGATTCGGGCTGATCCCTGGAGAAATCCTCAGTCTAGCAAACCGGCTCCCCGGGTTTCGCCCTGAGTGAGACGCTTTGGAGATCTCCGCATCTCCGCAAACCGCGTCCTGGAAACCGGACTCCGGCATCGCAAGGCGGGGAAGGCCTCGCCGGCACGGGCAGCCGGCTGGCGTTTTTCGTTCAGTCTACCGGACACCCCGGAAAAGAGTTGTGGTGGAGCGGTGCGTGCTGTGGTAAAGTCAGCGGCGAGTCCGGGCCGGTTCCGGGTCGCCGATGCGCCCGGGAAAAGTGGTTGGCCTCTGATAAGAAGCACCGGATCGACGTTACAAGGATCGCCTCATTTATGAGCAAGCACTCCTTCACGCGCAGTCGCCTGGCGGTTGCCGTCCTGTTCCTCGCCGCGTTTCCTCCACTTCGCGCCGCGGCGGCAGAAGCCCGTCCCCTGGTCTTCCCGTTGCCGCAGGAGATCAAGGTTACCGGGCAAGATTTCTCCATCACCGAACGGACCCCCATTCTCTTGCCCGACGACCCGGCGAAGGCCGATTTGCAGCTCGCGCGGTTCCTCGTAGCGGAACTGAGCGACCGTTATCAGCTCGCGCTCTCCGTTGTGCGCGCCGCCGATCTGCCTGAGGACCGGCCGGTCATCGTGATGGGATCGGTGGACAACCGGCTTGTGCGACAGTATTGCCGGAAGCTGGACCTCCAGGTGGCTGCCGGGTCACCGGGTCCCGAAGGTTATGTGCTGCGGGTGGACGGCCGGGGGATTCTGATCGCCGGAAGCGACGACGCCGGCGCCTTTTATGGACTCCAGTCCTTGCGCCAGCTCATTTACCGCACGAAAGAGGGCCTGCGCGTCCGTGGCGTCTGGATCCGCGATTGGCCGCACAAGGGCTTTCGCGGCATCCGGCTGTATCTGCCGGGGCGCGAGAACCTCACGTTCTTCCGCCGGTTCTTGCGCAACTTCATGGCTTTGTACAAGTACAACAAGGTCATTATCGAAGTAAACGCAGCGATGCGCCTCGACCGCCATCCGGAGCTGAACGCCGGTTGGATCGAGTTCGCCGACTCGCTGAATTACAGCCGCAGGAGCCGTGCCCGCGGGCCGGGGATGCAGGCTCAGGACTCCGCCCACCACGATACCGGCGACGGGCGGGTGCTCGAGAAGGAGGAGGTCTCCGCGCTCGTCGATTACGCCCGCAGTCTCCATATCGACGTCATCCCGGAGATCCCCACCTTGACGCACTCGTATTACCTGCTCACCCGCCATCGGGAACTCGCGGAGATCCCGAACGCCGAGTGGCCGGACACTTACTGCACCCGCCATCCCAAGACCTATGACCTCGTCTTCGACGTCTTCGACGAGTACATCGAAGTCATGCGGCCGAAGATCGTCTCCATCGGCCACGACGAGTACCGCATCCCCGTCGATATCTGCCCGCGGTGCCGGAACGCCGATCGCGGCGAGATCTTCGGCAAGGACGTCAAGACCCTCCACGACTACCTGGCCGCCAAAGGGATCCGCACCGCGATGTGGGGCGATCACCTCATCGAAAGGAACCGGGGCAGAGGACTCCGGAAGTGGACTTCGCCCAGCGGCTACACCTACTACGCGCCGGGCGCGTTGACCCCGGAGCAGGTAGAAAAGTGGATCCCGAAGGATGTGCTTATCTTCAACTGGTTCTGGCAAGAGGGCGGGCGCCACAACCGGGGCGAGATCAACGAGATCGACTTCGCCAACTGGAGGTTCGAGCAGATCTACGGCAATTTCCTGCCCGAAATCCAGGACTACCGACGGCGCAGCGCGCGGCCGAGCATCCTGGGCGGGGCCCCCTCGTCCTGGGCGGCCACCACCGAGCTGAACTTCGGCAAAGACTTGATGTATCCCTTCCTGGGCTGCGCCAACCGCCTGTGGTCGAAACACTGGCCCGAGACCGAGCGCATGTACCGCATCGCCCAGGCGCTCATGCCGGCGGTCTACCGCAACCTTCGCGCCCGGCCGCTGCCGAGCGAAGAAGGCGATCCGGTTGTGCCGGTGGATCTCTCGGCTCGTTTCACTGCCGATACAGCCGGGCTCGATGTCACGGGTATCCGTACCGGTGAGGTCCGCTTGGGGCGGAAAGTCTTCACCCTCGGGACGCCGCAAGGGTCCCGCGGCATCGTCACTGTTCGCGTGCAGACCAAGGCGGCATCCCCCGTTCCCGCATCCGGCGCGATCCGCATCGGCGCCGACGCCAGCAGCCTGATCTTCCTGCATGCCACTGCGCAGCCTGCCCGCAATGCCTTTGCGTACCGGCAGATCTTCAATTTCGCTGATACTGCGGACTTGCTTGGCTGGTATGACGTCGTCTACGAAGACGGACTGGTCATGACGGTTCCGATCCACTATGGCGTGAACATCCTCGAGTGGAACTGGTTGCGAAACGCCCCGCCCCGTAGCCTCGCTTATCAGGCCGAGCTCGTTGACGTGTCCGAGCCTGGGCGGCCGCCGGTTTCGTTCTTCGCTTTCGAGTGGAAGAACCCGCGGTTTGGGAAGGTGATCAAGGAAGTTCGCTTGAAAGGCGCCGCCGGGTTCCGGCGCTACGACGGCTCCCCGAGCCCGGAGAACGCCGTGTTGCTGGCGGCGATCAGCTACGTGAAGGCTCGCCAGGCCCCGCCGGTGGGCAGACCGCTGGCGGTGAGTGCAGCTCAACCTTGACCAAGCCGCGCCATGACGCGCCGTCAGCTCCTAGCGAACTCTCTCGCCTTCGGCCTGGCGCCGGCTATCTTGAAAAGCGGCCTCTCTTATCCCGGCGTCCTGTACCGCGACTATTCCCGTTGTTTGCCCGATTATCTTCGTTTCCTCGCGGCTCGAGCCTACGGGAGACGAAACCGGGCGATTGCCGAGCTCACCACGTCTGAGGCGATTCGAAAGCGGCAAAGGTGGGTGCGAGAGACCTTCTGGCGGCTCGCCGGCGGGCGGCCACGCCGGACGCCGCTGAACGCTCGGGTCGTCGGGGTCTTAGAGAGGGCTGGTTACCGGTTGGAGAAGGTAGTCTATGAAAGCCAGCCTGGGTTGTTCGTGCCGGCGAACCTGTATGTGCCCACGCGGGGGCGCCCCCCCTTTCCCGGTGTGCTGTTTCAGCTCGGCCACTCCCTGGCAGGCAAAGCCGCCCCCGCGTATCAGAAATGCTGCCAGGGGTTGGCTCGGCTCGGGTATGTAGTTCTCACCTTCGATCCGATGGGACAGGGAGAGAGGCGGGGCCACTCTCGAGAGTACCTGCAGCGGCTGGCGCATCACGACGGCGAGCACACCATACCAGGGCGCCGCATGCTCCTTACGGGCGACACGGCGACCCGGCTCATGGTCTGGGATGCGGTTCGCAGTCTCGATTACCTGGCCTCCCGGTCCGAAGTCGACCCGACTCGACTAGCATCGACCGGGAATTCCGGGGGCGGCACAATGACCATGATGCTGGCCGCCGTGGACGATCGTCTGGCGGCCGTAGCGGCTTCCTGTCCGAACACCGAGAACGTGGCGAGCGCACAGTTCGATCCTCCCGGTGCCGTTGACGACGCCGAACAGAACTTCATCGGCGCAGGGCCGGTCGGCTTCGCCCGATGGGACTTGCTCTATCCTTTGGCACCCAAGCCGTGCCTGATTCTCGTGAGCGATAAAGACTCTTTCGGCACGTATTCACCCGCTTATATTTCCAATGGGTGGGAAGAGTTCCAAAAGCTCCGCCGTGTTTACGAAATCCTCGGTGAGCCCGAACACGTAGCCTGGTACGCCACGCCGCTTCCTCACGGTCTTGCTTACAACATGCGGCTGGAGATTTATGAGTGGCTCAACCGCTGGCTGAAGAACACCCCTGACCCAGTGGTTTCCGAGCCGCCCGTGAATCCGGAAGAAGCTGAAGCCTTGTGGGTGGCGCCGGATGGCGATGTTGTGCGCTCCTTGGGCGGGGAGACCCCGTTCACCCTCAATCGTAGACGTGCCGCGCGAGTACGGGTGCCGCCGGCTGTTGCTGACCTCATCCGGTTGCCGGGTGCCGAGCGGCCGTCCCCGTCCCTGCGAGCCCGGACCCTTGGGCGCGCCGAGTTTCTCCGGTGCGACGTGGCCGCATTGGATGTCCCTTCGGCGGAAAAAGTGTCGGTGCCTGCTTGGCTGTTCCTGCCCCGCAAGGCCGATAGCTCGAAACCTGCCGTGATCGCCCTCGAGCCTGGGGGGAGGAACGCACGCTGGCGCGAAGGGCAGCTTTATCAGTCGCTCGCCGCGGAAGGCCTGCTGGTGTGCCTCCCGGACCTGCGCGGCATCGGCGATCTGGAGCCAGCCTACCCAGCCGGGAATCCCCGGCGTGCCCGGCGGTACCACAATCAAGAAGACTTCGCCTGGGCATCCTTCGTCTTGGGCAAGCCGCTGCTAGGCCAGCGCATCACCGACCTCCTGGCTGTCGTGGCCGCGGTGCGGAATCTCGATGCTGCAGCTGGGCGGCGGCTGGTGGTGGCGGCGCAGGGCATGATGACGGTGCCGGCTCTGTTCGCTGCGGCGCTGGACGAGCATATCCACAGCCTGTACTTAGCCGGGGGGCTGGTTTCGTACCGCAGTATCGTGGAGATCGAACAAGCCGACCACCCGTTCGCGAACTATTTGCCGGGGGTGCTCCTTGCTGCCGACCTGCCCGAGCTCGTAGCATCTCTAGCGCCCCGGTGCGTCCACCTGGCAGGGGCCGTGGACGCGACCGGGAGAACTCTCAAACCCGATCAGGTCCGGGCCGTTTACCGGGCTTGCGGCAACGTTGATGTCTCCCCCACTGCTCGATGGAACCACACCGCCCTCAAGCGGCTTGGCTAGGGCGGCGGACGGCGCTGGCAGGCACGGTGACGAATCGTCCAGCATGATGGACAATTACGACACGGCGGTACAATCAGCTGGACACCGGTCAGCCCGCCGGTAGTATACTCCAGCTTGGAGAGGAGAGCGCAGCATATGGGCACGAGTGCGCATGCCACTTCCGTCGAACGAGCTCTCGCCATCCTCGAGTTCCTGGATGGGGCCCGCCGCGGCTGGAACATTTCCGAAATCAGCCGCAAGCTGCAGATTCCCAAGAGCAGCACGCATGTCCTCGTGCGGACCCTGGAGCGGCAAGGCTACCTGAAGCGAGAGCCGGGTTCTCGTGGTTATACGTTGGGGCTGAAGCTTTACGGTTTGGGCCGCGGCGTCATGCGGAACCTCTCCCTGCCGTCACAGGCGCTGCCGGCAATGAGGGCCCTCTCGGAACAGACCGGCCTGACGGTTCATTTGGCCGTGCTCGACGTCGATCAAGCTATTTATATTCAGAAAGTTGAAGCGCCTGGCCTGATCCGGTTCGACACCTACATCGGCAAACGGACTAACCTGCACTGCACGGCGATCGGGAAAGCTCTACTGGCTTACACGACCTGGCAGAGGCAGCAGCGCTTCCTGTCCCGGGGATCCTTCGCCCGGTATACCAAGAACTCCATCACAACCGCCGCAGCTCTCCGGCAGGAACTGCAGCGAATCCGCCAACGTGGCTATGCGATCGACGACGAGGAAGAGGAACTTCAGATCCGTTGCGTAGCCGCTCCCGTACTCGATTCCGCCGGGGAGCTGGTGGCGGCGATTGGGGTTACGGGCACGACCGGCCAGGTTCAGGAAGGGCAGATCTCGTGGTTGGGCCGCACCGTGAGGCAGGCAGCCAACCGGATTCTGCAGTCGCAGAGTGCAGGGGGCGGGTGGCGCACGGCCGCCGGGATGCCGGCGGATGGCGTTCCGCCGGCCGGCGCGCGGCCTTGACGGGAGCAAGCCGGAGGCGGGCCGCCCGTGCCCTGGAGTGGCGCCCTGCCAGCTGGAGCGGCCCGGATGTTCCGCCGATGACGGCGCGGCGCCGTCTGGCCGCCTCAAACCCTGAGGAAGATCTTCCTCTGGTACATCCAGTACAGGATCAGCCACTCGACGGCGATGACGGCCGAAGCCTCGAGCAACGGACCCGAAGCGCCCAATGCGGCGGCGAGGGGGGCGGTGAAGATCCCGACGATCCGGTCGACCGGGACCAGCACCACCCCGAGATAGATGGCGATGGCGTTCATGCCGATGACGGCGAACGGGAACGCCCACTTCTTGTAGGCGCGGACCTCGATGATCCAGAAGAAGAGGGCGAACAGCAGGCAAGACCAGCCGGCCGAAACCAGGCCGTACGTGGTGGTCCACAGCTTCATGATCACGGGGATCCACGGAGTCAGCGCATAGCCGGCGGCCAGGCAGCCCAGGCCGGCCAAGGTGACGGTCAGGAGTTTCTTGCGCCCCGCAACGCTACTGAGCAAAACGCGGCCGAGGAGCAGGCCCAGGATCGTCGTCGCCGCCGGGGGAAAGGCCGTCAGCACCGTGCCCCATCCCTCCGGATGGGTCCGGCCGAGGACGGCGAGGTCCACCATCGTGACGAGGTTCCTGCCTTGGACGTAGCTGCCGTCGGGGCCGGGTACGAAGGCCAGCAGCAAGCCGTGAGCGGCGAGGATTGCCGCGCCCACTGCCGCCTGCGCCTTGGGGGAAGGAACGTAGAGGGCCAGGAAGGCCGCCAGGAAATAAGCGATGGCGATCGGCTGCAAGGCGCTGCTGAGTTCGATCAGCTCCGGCCTGCCGTCGAGCACCGAGCCGCGCAACGATCCGAGCAGGAACAGGATCACCGAGCGCCGCACCACGTGCGCGATCAGCAGTTCGCGGCTCTGAGTAAGCCGCCGGCGGGCGAACGAGAACGGGATCGACATCCCGACCATCAGCATGAACGACGGCCAGATGATGTCGTAGTAGCGCAGGCCTTCCCAGGGCGAGTGGGTCAACTGATAAGCGAAGAAGCCGGCCAGCGACGAGCTCAGCCCGCGGAGCGCCAGGGCCAGCGAAGTGCCGCCGACGATCCAGAACATCGTGAACCCGCGGAAGGCGTCGAGCGAGACGAGCCGGCCCGGACGGCGGTCGGGCGGCGTTTGAACATCTACGCTTACCGGTTTCGGCGACGGGGTCCGGCTGCTCACGGGGCCTTCTCCGGAAGCGGTTCCGCGCGGCGCTTCTCCAGGCAGCGCTCCAGACAGGTTCTGAAGGCGGCCAGCGTCTCGGCGAGATCGCCGGCGGTGTGGGCTGCCGAAATGGATATCTGCTTGGTGGCCACCGGGAACCAGTAGATGCCTGCCTGGATGAGTTCCCGCCGCAGCTCTTCGTCGAGCGCGTAGTCGTGATGGCCGGCCAGGTCGTGCCAATCGACGGGTTCGTGATCCATGAAATAGACGCAGAAGGCCGACGCCTGCCGCGCCACGGCGGCCCGGAGGCCGAATTCTTCGAGCGCCTCCCGCAGGCCGGACTCGAACTGCTCGCTGAGCGCCTCCAGGCGCCGGTAGACGGCGCCTCCGTCCGCCGTCAGTCGCTCGATGGTTGCGATGGCCGCCGCCACGGGGACCGGATGAGCATTGTAGGTGCCGGCCAGCAGGACCCGGCGCTCGGGGTCCGGATGGACGAAGTAGTCCATCAGCTCCCGCCGGCCGCCGAGCGCGGCGATCGGATAGCCGTTGGCGATCGCCTTGCCGTAGACGGCGATGTCGGGCCGGACGCCCGCAGCGGTCGCGTAGCCCCCGACCCCGTTGCGGAACCCCGTCTTCACTTCGTCGAGAATCAACACGAAGCCGTGCTTGTCGGCCAGTTCGCGCAGCCCTTCCAGATAACCCGCCTGCGGCCGGATCACCCCGACGTTTTGGAGCACCGGCTCGGTGATCAGCGCGGCGATGGGGTACTTCTCACAGACATAGTCGACCGAGGCTAGGTCGTTGAAGTTCACCACGTGTACGAGTTTCCGCCGTTCCTCGGGGATTCCCGCGCTGATCGGCACGAAGGGATACTCGCCGGGCGAGACGCGCGGTCCCAGACGCTCCAGCGGCGTCATCAGGTTGCATGCCACATCGTCGTGCCAGCCGTTGTAGCCGCCCTGGATCACGATGATGTGGTCCCGGCCGGTGACGGCCCGGGCGAGCCGGATGGCTTGCGAGGTCGCCTCGCTCCCCGTGTTGAGGAATTGGACCGAATCGACGAAGGGAATGTGTTCGCAGATCATCTCCGCCAGCCGGCCTTCCAGTTCCGTGGTCCCGCTGCCATAGAGGCTGGCGCCGCTCTCGAGCGTCCGCCGGACGGCCTCGTTCACGCAAGGATCGTTGTGGCCCAGCAGGTGAGGGCTGAAGGCGGCGTGGTAGTCGATGTAACGGTTCCCGTCCGCGTCCCACAGGTATTGGCCGCAGGCTCTGACGAAAACAATCGAGGGCTCGACCGCCCGGTTTACGGAAACCACGCCACCCGGGATGAACTGTTCATTACGTCGCAAGATTCCCAAGGATGTCGAATATGAGCGCACGATATATCCCTTTCACTGCGGTACAGCCGGACACCCCACCACCCTGGCGGCTTCACCAGCCGCCGGTTTGCTGCAATCGCAGCCTTCAGACCGGCGGTTCGGATGCAATGGTCTGCTTCAGCTTGGGGCGGCCGCCGACGGGGAGGACTTCGAGTGGTTGCATCGCTCACACCCGCCACGCGCCGGGGATCGGGATTCTGTCTCGCCTGCGGCTGTGCTTGTTTCAAACGCCCATGTTAGGGGCTCTTTTTTGACCGAACAAGGGGTAGGCGGGAAGATGTCCGTTTTGTGTTCACGAACCTGGACACAAACGGCAGCGTTGAGGCCAGAAGGCCTGGAGCCTTCGTCTCAATTGGTTCTGGATGAGTCCAGTGGCGCGCCTGGCAGGGCCGGGCGAGCGGCTATTTGCGGCAGCCTCAGCGGGCAGTAACGACAAAGTCGGGGTAATTGCGATTCCTCGTTCCGGCCCCGGCCCTCGGGCACCGTGGTGCGGCAGCGGATTACTTTCCTTGCAAGCCCCCGGACCCGGCGCCGATCCCGCCCTCCCGGAACACCCAGCGGATCCCGGCGGGCGGGCGCTCCGGATCGTCGTAGGTGGCCGGGCTGCCGATCTTCTGCGCATCGAAGACCACCACGTCGGCCATATAGCCGGGCTGGAGACGGCCCCGGCCGCGGAGGCCGAAACGGCGGGCGGGCAGGTCCGTGACCTTGCGTACGGCTTCGGCCAGCGCAAGCCAGCCCCGCCTGCGGCACATCTCGCCCAGCAGCAGGGGAAACGCGCCGTAGAGCCGCGGATGCGGGCGGCCTTTCACGTAGAAACCGTCGCTCACCACGATCGAGAGCGGGTGCGTGAGCAGCTCCTTGAGGTTCGACTCGCTCTGGTTGAACTCGAGGATGGTCACCGCGCCGCGCTCTTCGGCCAGCAAATCGAGCACCAGCTCTGCCGGTTCCCGTCCCCGCTCCTCGGCAATTGCGGCCAGATGCCGGCCCACCAGCCGCTGATTCCGCGCGCTGCCCACCGCCGAGACGTAGAGGTCGGTCCACTCCTGGGCGAGCATCGCCAGCATCTCCCGGATGATGCGCCTTCGCAGGTCCGGGTCCCGGAAGCGCTCGAGCATCGCCTCCGTGCCCCCGTCGAGCGCCCATTGCGGCAGCCATTGGGTGAGCACGGTGCTGCCAGCCACGTAGGGGTAGGCGTCGAAGGCCACGTCGATGCCTTCCTGGCGCGCCCGCTCGATCTTCTCGAGCGCTTGCTGTTGCCGGGACCAGTTCTTTCGTCCGACCGCCTGCAGGTGTGAGATCTGCAGGCGGCAGCCGGTGCGCCGGGCCAATTCGATCTGTTCCTCGACGGCTTCGGGCAGCCGGGCGGCGTAGTCGCGCATGTGAGTCGTGTAGATCTTGCCCGCGCGGGCGGCCACCCGGCAGAGCCGTTCCAGCTCTTCGAAGGGAGCGCTGGAGCCCGGAGCGTACATCAGCCCCGTAGAGAAGCCGCAGGCGCCTCCGATGAGGCATTCGGCCAGCTTGGCCTCCATCGCGTCCAGCTCGCGCGGCGAGAGGGGCCCCTGGCGGTTGCCCGCTACGCTGACGCGGAGCGTGCCGTGGCCTACGAGGGACTCCAGATGCACGGGCGCCCGCCGGCGGGCCTCGGCCAAATAGTCGTCCGCCGATTCCCAGCCCCAGTCGCCGCAACCGCAGAGGATCCCGTTGGCGAACTCGTGCAGCGGTCGTCGGTCATCCGGGGCAGGGAACGCCGAGAAGCCGCAGTTGCCGGCGACCTCCGTCGTGACGCCCTGGTCGATCTTCTCCCGGCGGCCCTCCAGGGCTTTCAAGTCCGAGTGGCTGTGGGCGTCGATGATGCCCGGGGCCAGGGTCAACCCCGTGCAGTCGAGCGTCACCGCTTCGCCCGGCGGATCGAACGCGCCCAGAGCGGCGATCCGGTCGCCTTCGATCAGCAGGTCGCCACGCCGCGGCGGCGCGCCAGTGCCGTCGATGAGGGCGCCGTTCTTCAGGTGGAAACGTTTCATCGCCTTCGGCCCGGTCCTCTATGCGAGTTCAAGGGCGTGCCACGACTTCTGGAAGGTTTTCTCCCGCTCCTTCCGGCTCGTCTGCGGAGCTGCCGGCGTCTTGGCTCCCCGCGCTTTGCGCCAGCGCCGGCGGCGGCCCGGAGAGAAGCCGGATCCTGCGGTCGGAAGACCGGGCTTGGATCTTGCCCATCTCCCAGCGCTTGACGCTGGCTACCCCGACTCCAAGGTGTTCGGCGAATTTCGCCTGGCTCATCCGGAGGGCCTTGCGCCGGGCGCGGATCTCCTCGCTCGTCAGCAGGCCGTGCCGTGTCCGGTAGGCGTCGGCAGCCAGGCGCATGTACTCCGGCATGTCCTTGCCGTCCACCATGGTGAAACCGCAGCCCCGGCAGGCGAATGCCCTCATCGGGAATTCGACCCGGTCGCCTTTCGCTTCAGCGCTTAGCCGGACCTTGCGCTTTCTCACATTCGTTTTCCCGCACTGTGGACACGTCATCTGCTTTCTCCCCGCCGTTCGCAACCGTCGGTCACCGGCCCGCTCCCACGCCCCGCCGTCACGCCCGCTCCTCCGCCGGCAGCTCTGCCTGCGCGGCGGCCGTGCGGCGGGCTTCGCCGACGGTGATGAGCAGCGTGCTTCCCAGCACCAGGATACCGCCGGCGATCGCCGTCGCCGTGAGCCTCTCGCCCAGCCAAATGGCCGCGATGGGCACCCCGAAGAAGGTGATCAGGTAGTTGCACAGCGCCGTCTGAATCGCGTCCAGGTGCTTCAGGGCCTTCAGGAAGAGAACGTTCGAGAGGTAGTTGTGGAAGAAGGTCAGCAGGATCATCCCGGCCCAGGTGCGCGCCGTAAATTCGGGAATGCGCGCGAACACGTCCGGTTCCCGCCATAGCACCAGCGGCGTCATCAGGAAGAACATGGCCAGGTAGGTGTAGAAGATCATCTCCGTGGGCGAGTACCGCCGCAGCACCTTCTTGCCGTAGGAGTTGAAGAACGCGCTGCCCAGCGTGCCCGAGAAGATGATCAGGTTGCCGATCAAGTAGCCCG